>UMHF01068862.1_pt1 | contig 214168 bp, 183 predicted proteins | sample 1965431 | NCBI WGS metagenome assembly UMHF01 (sample SAMEA4836088, study PRJEB28245) | human gut metagenome | biome: gut microbiome; material: fecal sample | place: Denmark | collected 2008
ATTAATTTTATGATATTCAGTTGATTAAATTGAATTATCGACCCAGGCCACCTCTATTGCCGATTCGCTGAATAGTTACATAAATGACTGCGACAGGTGTCGAAAAGATTTTGTAACTTTGCATCGGTTTTAAAAACACTATCGTATAATGAGAAAGAAAATTGTTGCCGGCAACTGGAAAATGAACACCACCCTTCAGGAGGGCCTCCAGCTTGCCGAAGATGTCAATGTGGCTGTCAGCAACTACGACGCCAAATGTGACGTGATCATTTGTGTTCCTTTCACCCATCTCGCTCCCGTCAACGGCATAATCGACTCGAATAAGCTTGGCCTCGGCGCCGAGAACTGCGCCGATCACGCCAAAGGCGCCTATACCGGTGAAGTCAGCGCTGCCATGGTCGCTTCGACCGGAGCCAAATATGTAATTCTCGGCCACAGCGAACGCCGTCAGTACTATGGCGAGACCTCCGAGACTCTTCGCGAGAAAGTTGCTCTTGCGCTTGCCAACGGCCTGACTCCGATCTTCTGCATCGGTGAAGTTCTTGAAGAGCGTGAAAACGGTACTTTCAACGAAGTTGTGGCAAAACAGGTTGAAGAAGGTCTTTTCAACCTCTCGGCCGAAGATTTCGGTAAGATAATCCTTGCTTACGAACCCGTATGGGCCATCGGCACAGGCAAGACTGCCACCGACGAACAGGCTCAGGACATGCACGCCCACATCCGCAGCGTAATCGCCGGCAAATACGGCAAGGAAGTTGCCGAGAACACCTCGATTCTCTACGGCGGAAGCTGCAAACCCGGCAACGCCAAGGGTCTCTTCAGCCAGCCCGACATCGACGGCGGCCTTATCGGCGGTGCCTCGCTCGACGCAGCCTCTTTCATGGGCATTGTTGAAGCCTGGGGCTGATATCTTTCTTAAACCGATTATCACAACGGCGGACTGCCTCGGCGCAGTCCGCCGTTGCCTTGTTTATGCCGTCAGTCGGAAATTTTCTGTAAATTTGCATTATGCTTCTCAATATAATTCTTCTGACAGTCGCCATCGCAGCCATTATCGCAGCCGCTAAATTCTGGGGCGACAAACAGCGTCTGAAAGCTCTCCTTCCGCGCGAGCGCGAAGCAACCGACGACCATCTGCGCGTTGTAGCCGCCGAAGCTTTCGCCCGCAGCGGCCGAGAACTCAACGCCGGACAGGAGCGCCAGCTTCAGCAGCTTCTCGAACCGCTCCGCCGCGACATCGAGCAGTTCCGCCGACGCGTCGACGACTGCTATTCTGCCGAAGCCCGCGAACGTTTTGCACTGAAAGAACAGGTTTCGCGCCTCATCCGCGACAGCGCCGAGGTCGGCCGTCACGCCCGCGATCTCGCCGGCGCACTCCGCGGCAACAACCGTGTTCAGGGACTATGGGGCGAAATGTTGCTCAGCTCTATCCTGGAGGCCTCGGGGCTGCGCGAGGGGCATGAGTTCAAGACTCAGGTAGCCGTTGAAGGGAAGCGTCCCGACGTTATCGTCTACTTTCCCGGTGACCGCTGCCTGGTGGTCGACTCGAAGGTTTCGCTGACGAGTTATCTCGACCTCTGCAACGCGCCAGCCGACGCCGACATCGCTGCGCTCGAACGCGCTCACGCCGATTCGGTTTGGCGCCATGTCATGGAACTCGACCTCAAACGCTATCAGGCGCTTGTCGGAGAATCGACTCTCGACTTCGTAGTGATGTTCATCCCCAACGAACCGGCTTACATAGCCCTGATGCGCTCGCGTCCCGAAATATGGGAACGGGCAATGAAACGCGGTGTGCTCATAGCCTCGCCGACCCATCTGGTTACCGTTCTGCGCCTCGCTGCCGAGCTGTGGCGCCGGGAGGCTGCCGAACAGAACGCCAAAGCTATCGCTCAGGAAGCCGGCCGGATGCTCGACAAGTTCATAGATTTCTGCGCCGACATGACGAAAATGAAAAATCATCTCGAACGCGCCGCCAACGCCTGCGATTCGGCCATGAACCGCTTGCGCGACGGCCGCGACAGCCTTGTGTCACGCGCCCGCCGTGTGCGCGACATGGGCGTCCCCGCCAAAGCCGACCTCCCCGAAAGCTCCGACGCTCCCCGAAACACCCACTTATGACCTGTGACAAAGCTATTGTATGTGTTGAATAAAAAAACTATCTTTGCGGAAATATCTATCACCATATTAAGCTCTATGAAACGGACTTTCCTGATCACTTTGCTGCTAAGCGTGCTAATCCCTGTCACCGCTCAGATCTATGACCCGGTAAGCTGGCGCACAAGCCTCAAGATGGACGACGAGACCCATGGCACCGTCGTCATGATGGGCCGCATACAACAAGGCTGGCATGTCTATGGCATGAACATAAGCCCGAACCTCGGCCCGACGCCCCTTTCCGTCACATTCTCGACTCTGAAAGGGGTGAAGCTCAATGGATCGCTGACACCCGACAAGGCTCCCGCCGTTCACCACGACCCGGCTTTCAATGCTGATCTTCCCTGGTGGGAAAAAACGGTGAAACTCCGTCAGAAGTTCACCGTGACGGCCCGAGACTACACCATCGCCGGCACAATCCGCTACGGCGCCTGCAACGAAGAGACAAAAAAATGCACTCCGCCCGCGAAAGAGGCTTTCGAATTAAGCGGTACTGCGCCCTCAATGCCCGTTGAGAAAGTTCCCGAGCCCAAAGATGATAAAGGGAAAGAGAAAGATGAGGCAAAGGCCGAAGATACGCCCGAAGAAACGTCTGACAGCATCGCAGCCGATACTCTCGCAACCGACAGCGCCGCCCCGGCCGTTGCCGGAGATCCCGACACCTGGGCTCCCGTTAAATTCGACAAATCCGATAATTCCGACGATATGTCGACATCGTCGCTGTGGTATATCTTCGCCATGTGTTTCCTCGGCGGACTGCTCGCCCTGTTCACACCCTGCGTGTGGCCGATGATACCGCTGACAGTAAGCTTCTTCCTTAAGAAGAGCGCCAACCGCGCCAAGGCTGTCGGAGACGCACTGACCTACGGAGCTTCGATTGTTGTCATATATGTCGTTCTCGGAATGGCAATCTCGATCATCTTCGGAGCCGACACCCTGAACGCCATGGCCACAAGCGCCGTATGCAACATTATATTCTTCCTGCTGCTCGTTGTGTTCGCCATTTCGTTCTTCGGTGCTTTCGAGATAAAACTTCCAGACAAATGGGGAAATTCGATGGACTCCCACGCCGAGAAGACAACCGGTCTGCTGAGCATTTTCTTCATGGCTTTCACTCTGGCCCTTGTCTCATTCTCATGCACCGGCCCCATTATCGGGACTCTGCTTGTCGAGGCGGCCACAACAGGCGATAAATTCGGGCCTGCCATCGGTATGCTGGGCTTCTCGCTCGCGCTGGCCATACCGTTCGCCCTGTTCGCGCTCTTCCCCGGCTGGCTTCAGCGCTCGCCGCGTTCCGGAGGCTGGATGAACACCATAAAGGTCGTCCTCGGCTTCCTCGAACTGGCTCTGTCGCTGAAATTCCTTTCGGTAGCCGATCTCGCCTACGGCTGGCATATCCTCGACCGCGAGACATTCCTCGCCCTCTGGATCGTCATCTTCGGTCTGCTTGGCTTCTACCTGCTCGGCCGATTCAACTTCAGCCACTACGGTGATGCCGAGGGGTCGGTCGGAGTGACGCGCTTCATGCTCGCTCTCGTTTCGCTTTCATTCACAGTTTATCTGATTCCGGGCCTATGGGGCGCACCACTGAAGAGCGTCAGCGCTTTCGTTCCCCCGCTCTACACTCAGGATCTCAACCTCTACGCCCGTGAACTTCAGAAATATGACGACTACGACGCCGCCATCGAAGCCTCACGACGCGACGGCAAACCGATTTTCATTGACTTCTCGGGCTACGGATGTGTGAACTGCCGCAAAATGGAAGCTGCCGTTCTCGACCGCGACGAGGTTCACGCCATGTTGGGCGACAATTTCATAAACGTCACCCTCATGACCGACGACCGCACTCCCCTCAAAGAACCGGTCGAAGTCAACGAGAACGGCAAGAAAATCGTTCTTGAAACTGTCGGCGAGAAATGGAGCTACTTCCAGCGAGTCAAATTCAACACTAACGCCCAGCCTTATTACGTTGTAGTCGACGGAAACGGAAACCTTCTGTCGGGGCCCTTCGCATACGACGAAAATGCCGCCAAATTCGTAAGATTCCTCGAAGACGGCATTGAAAAATACAAAGCCGGAAAATGAAGGAACTGCTGAAAAGACTGACCGATTCCGATCGCAGTTTTGCCGCCGAATGGCAAAAGATGCTGTCAGGTGAGCTATATGAGGCAGCCAACCCAAAATTCGGAGAACTTCTGGCTGCTACCCGCCGCATTGTGAGGCGGTTCAACGATCTCGACCCGGGCGATTCGGATGAGATGGACTCCCTGCTACGCTCTATGTTAGGCTCTGCAGGCCGAAATATCCACGTCAACCAGCCTTTCCGATGCGACTACGGATGTAACATCAGCGTCGGCGACAACTTTTTCGCAAATTTCAACCTGACGATACTCGACGAGACCCGCGTCACTTTCGGCGATCGCGTTCTTATAGGCCCAAATGTCAGCATATACACTGCCTGCCATCCGCTTGACCCACGGGCCCGGGCCACATTCGACGAATGGGCCGAGCCTGTGACGGTCGGCAACGACGTATGGATCGGCGGCAATGCTGTCATTCTTCCGGGTGTCACCATAGGAGACGGCGCAGTCATAGGCGCAGGCTCGGTTGTGACACACGACGTAGCTCCCGGCGCTATTGTCGCCGGTAATCCGGCGAAACCTCTGAACAAACCTTAATTTTCAAATTTCTCCCTTACACAAGTATGAACGACATCACAGATCTATTTATCGACATATTATCTCAACATCGCAGCATCGACATCGCCGACGATGCGTTCAAGAAAATGCTTCCCGACGATCCCGAACTTCACGCGGCCTACCGCGAATGGTGCGCGTCTAACGGTTCGAGCGAGAAAAACGGCTTCATCGATTTCTGCGAAGAATATCTTGCCGAACAAGATTCAATATACGATTCTTTAAGTGACTACAATGACGAATAACCGCCGTCTGCCGGCCGAATGGGAAAGCTGCTTCACCTCAGTCATGATAGCGCGGCCTCACGCTGCCACCGACTGGGCCCCGATGCTCGATGAGGTGACGTCATGCTACGACAATCTTGTCGCGGCAATTGCCGAAGCCGGAATGGAGATAATCGAGACTGGCGACAACACTAACGACACCTGGACTCGCGACTATGGCCCCATAACTGTGGAAGACGGCCCTGATCTGCGCCTCTTCGACTTCACTTTCAACGGTTGGGGTATGAAATTCGCCGCCGACAAAGACAATCTCGTCAACAGCTGCCTTTTCGCCGAAACAGTGAACCGCCGCGGATTTGTGCTCGAAGGGGGCTCGATCGAAAGCGACGGCCGGGGCACGTTGATGACGACTTCGCGATGCCTGCTGTCGCCAAACCGTAACGCCCAGCTTGGCCGCGACGACATCGAAGAATATCTGAAGGCCGAGTTCGGACTGAAACAGGTTCTGTGGGTTGACCACGGCTTTCTCGAAGGAGACGATACCGACAGCCATATCGACACACTGGCACGCCTTGCGCCCCACGACACTATCTTATATTGCGGTGCCGGCAACGAGACGGGCGCCCAACACGATTCACTCGTGGCTATGGCCCGGCAGCTCCGCTCTTTCGAGACTCCCGACGGACGCCCCTTCAACCTCATTGAACTGCCTCTGCCCGACCCGATTTTCGATGATGAAGGTGAACGGCTCCCCGCAACATACGCCAACTATCTCGCCACTCCGAACGCAATACTGATGCCGACCTACGGCCAGCCGCGCAACGATCGCCTCGCGGCCGACACGCTGCGCATCGTCTACGGCGACCGCCGCATAATCACTGTCGACTGCCGCGCCCTCATTCGCCAACACGGATCTCTCCACTGCGCAACAATGCAGCTGCCGGAAGTCAAGTTAAAACCGAAAAAATGAAACGACCTCTAAGGATAGGAATAATTCAACAGAGCAACACGACTGACCCTAACGAAAACCGCGGCCGTCTGCTCGAGAAAATAGCGGAACTCGCCTCGAAAGGTGTCCGCCTCATAGTTCTTCAGGAGCTCCACGACAGCCTCTACTTCTGCCAGACCGAAGACACCGGCAATTTCGACCTCGCCGTTCCCGGCGAACAGTCGGGAGCAGCACGGCTCTACAGCGAGGCCGCACGGCAATACGGAGTTGTCATCGTCACTTCGCTCTTCGAACGGCGCGCTGCCGGACTTTATCATAACACTGCCTACGTGTTCGATGCCGACGGATCGCTTGCCGGAAAATACCGCAAGATGCACATACCCGACGACCCCGCCTACTACGAGAAATTCTATTTCACGCCCGGCGACATCGGCTTCAGGCCTATCGATACGGCCGTAGGCCGGCTCGGCGTGCTCGTCTGCTGGGATCAGTGGTATCCCGAAGCCGCACGCCTGATGGCTCTCGCCGGAGCCGATATGCTTATCTATCCCACTGCCATAGGATGGGAAAGCAGCGACACGCCTGACGAACAAGCCCGCCAGCTCGACGCATGGATGACGGTTCAGCGCGGCCATGCCGTCGCTAACGGACTGCCGGTCATAACCGTGAACCGCGTGGGCCATGAACCTGACCCGTCGGGCGCAACAAACGGTATTCTCTTCTGGGGCAACAGCTTCGTAGCCGGCCCGCAGGGCGAGCTCATCTACCGCGCCCCGGCCGACGCCGAAGCCACTGTCACAGTCGACATCGACATGGCCCGAACTGAGAACGTGCGCCGCTGGTGGCCCTTCCTGCGCGACCGCCGCATCGACGCCTACGGCGACCTGACGAAACGCTATATCGATTCGAAATGATTTCTGTACGTAATATTACCGTCGAGTTCAACGCAACGAAACTTCTCGACGACATCTCGTATACCATAAACCGCCGCGACCGAATTGCTCTCGTTGGCAAAAACGGAGCAGGGAAGTCAACGATGCTGAAGATCATCGCCGGGCTCCAGAACCCGACTTCGGGAGCTGTTGCGGTTCCCAATGACACTACTATCGGCTACCTCCCCCAGCAGATGGAGGTCGCCGACTCGACGACGCTCGCCGACGAGGTTCGCAAAGCGTTCGGCCATATAGCCGACATGCACCGCCGCCTCGACGATATGAATGCCCGACTCTCCGAAAGAACCGACTACGAATCTGAGGCCTACGCCAAGCTGATCGACGAGGTCACGACTCTCTCGGAGCGCATAGCGATGGAAGAAAGCGAGAACCACGAGGCCGAAATGGAGCGCACTCTCACCGGTCTCGGATTCCTTCGCACCGACTTCGACCGCCCCACCGCGGAGTTCTCCGGCGGATGGCGAATGCGCATCGAACTCGCCAAGCTTCTGCTGCGCCACCCCGACGTGCTCCTTCTCGACGAGCCGACGAATCATCTCGACATCGAGTCGATCCAATGGCTCGAAAATTTCCTGATGACGAAAGCCCAGGCCGTTGTCCTTGTCAGTCACGACCGTGCTTTTATCGACAATGTCACCAACCGCACCATCGAGATTTCGCTCGGCCACATCTACGACTACGCAGTCAACTATTCGAAGTTCCTCGAGCTGCGCAAAGAGCGCATAGAACAACAGCAACGCGCCTACGCCAACCAGCAGAAGATGATTCAGGACACTGAGGAATTCATCGAACGCTTCCGTTACAAGGCCACAAAAAGCGTTCAGGTTCAGAGCCGTATCAAGCAACTTGCCAAGATCGAGCGTATCGAGGTCGACGAAGTCGACACCTCCCATCTCAACCTCCGCTTCCCGCCTGCTCCGCGCTCGGGCGATTATCCGCTCATTGTCGACAATGTCGGCAAAGCATTCGGTGACCATCAGGTATTCGACAACGCCACCTTCACGCTCAAACGAGGCGACAAAGTTGCCTTCGTCGGCAAGAACGGCGAGGGAAAGTCTACGTTGGTAAAGTGTATCATGGGGCAGCTCGAACACACTGGTGTGCTGAAAATAGGCCATAACGTCAAGATCGGCTATTTCGCCCAGAACCAGGCCCAGCTGCTCGACGGCGACCTGACGGTGTTCGACACGATAGACCGCGTTGCCGTCGGCGACATACGACTGAAAATCCGCGACATTCTCGGCGCCTTCATGTTCGGCGGCGAAGCTTCCGACAAGAAAGTGAAGGTGCTGTCGGGCGGCGAGAAAACACGTCTGGCAATGATTCGCCTTCTTCTCGAGCCGGTCAACTTCCTCATCCTCGATGAACCGACGAACCATCTCGACATACCGACGAAAGAGATTCTCAAACAGGCCGTCAAAGACTTCACCGGCACAGTGATAGTTGTCAGCCACGACCGTCAGTTCCTCGACGGACTCGTCGATAAGGTCTATGAGTTCGGCGGCGGCAAAGTTCGCGAATGTCTCGGCGGAATCTACGAATTTCTTGAAAAGAAGAAGCTGTCGAGTCTCAATGCTCTCAACAGCTCCGCGCCCTCGCGCGTTGCCGAACCGGAGAAGAAGCCTGTTGTAGCCAAAGCCGAACCTCAACCTCAGGCTCAGGAGTCAAAGACCCGATCCTACGCCGAACAGCGCGAACACGACAAGGCAGTGCGACGCGCCCGCAAGAAGGTCGAAGAGGCTGAAGCTGAAGTAGCCTCCCGCGAAGCTGCCGTTAAAGCCATTGAGGATGAGCTTGCCTCAGGCTCCCCCACCCCCGACGTATACGACCGCCATGCCGCAGCCGTCAAAGCCCTCGAAAACGCCATGAGCGTATGGGAGCTTGCCTCGCTCGACCTCGACGCCCTCACAAATTAGGAATTAGGAATGCAAAAAATTCCTAATTCCTAATTGCTAATTAGATTGAGGTAGCTTCGCAGCGTATCGACATAGTCCTCGAAAGCCCTGCGCCCTTTGTCGGTAACACGGCACACGGTGCGTGGTTTACGCCCTGCGAAACCTTTCTCGACGGTTATATATTCCGCGCGGGCAAGCTTGTCGAGCTGAACGCTGAGGTTGCCTGCTGTCGACTCTGTCTTTTCGCGCAGATAGACGAAATCGGCTTCTTCTACACTCATCAGTATCGACATCACGGCAAGCCTGAGCTGAGAATGAAGCAACGGATCTAATTCTTTCATTTCTCAGATTTTGCTTTATGATTCAGGATATGGCCGGGCACAATCATCATCGCTGCGAATGCCACTATGAACAACGGCAAAAACCAGTTTACGCCAAGAGGAATTCGGCCGACAATGCAGCAGATCGTAATGATTCCGACAGTGAAGCCGATACCCCCACCGGCTACAAGCGACTTTTCCCTGATAACAATTCCCTGCGCTATTTCGGCAAACGGCACAATAACAAGAGCGAGAACGAACATAGCCGGCCAACTGTCGACCGCGAAGAACATCATCAGTGCGAGGCAGCAGAATGTCAGCCCAATCGCCGACCAACCGACTACCGACCAGATGCGCGAGGTTATATTGTCGGAATAGCTCTTGACGCCTTTTTCCCTGAACTCCTTTCGGGCCATTATCGGAGTCGCCGTACCGCCGACAATCCAGATCAGGAACCAGAGGTAGTTCCACACCGGATTATGGGTCAGAACAAGCATCACCCACACCAGGGCAGACACACAGACAGTGAGATAGCCCCACATAAGCATAATGTTGCCGTCGCCGATATAGCGCTCTTTCGTGCGACTTATCATCTCGGTTATGAGCGCGAGGCTCTCTTTTTCGGTCATTGTTTCAGTTTTCATCTTGTTTAAGTTTTTAATTTAGTTTATATCATAAACCATATCTCTCTAAAAAAAGCGGCACTCGCGATTACCGCTCTTTCACGCCGCAAATATAAATCAGTTTATTTTATAAACCAAATTAATAACATTCCTTAACATTGCGCCTTCATCAAGGAAACTGCAATCACACAACCGAGGCCATTTCGTCGATCCGTCCCATGAACCCTTCGATAATTTCCTTAATCTGCCCGGCGTCGAATTTCTCCATACCCTTTTTGAAGACTGCCTTCTGCTCATTTTCCACAGGCACAAATTCGCGCAGCAAGCCTATAATACGATTGTAATTCAGATCATCAACGGTCGGCTTTAGTTCCAACACAAGTTCATTACTATCAGCAGCCCATCTGACATCTATTTCGAGATTCATTTTTTGATTCTCGAATGCCACACTGCTTTTGTAGTTAAACCCGTCAGGAACGTACCACATACTCCAATTCGAATCAGGCAATAATGTTTTATTAGATTCGCTGTTCGAAGAGCCCCCTCCAAATTCACGAAGTATATAGATATTATGTTTCGACATGAAATAACGATGATTATCCGGCCCATCGACAACAATTTGCCAATCATTAGAACTGAATATCATGTCGCAACAATTCTTTGAGGCAAAAGATAGGAGGTAATTATCTTGTGCAAATTCAGAATAATCCTTCCTTTTATCCAAATTCTCACTGATATAGTTCTCCAATATCGGAACCAACTCAGAATATAAGCCGTGCTTCTGAGTCCTAAGAACATAATATAAAAATTTACCGACGCCTCGAATATCACTGTTAAAAAGAACATGCCAGTCATACCATTGCCATCCGAAACTCGTATACCATCCGCGCTTGACAGGTTTATAATCCTTAATACATACAATCATACACCGGCGTAGTAATTCTACGACAGGTTCATGACAGCCTCCTTCTTTGAATAGCTCATCTATCAGATTCTTGAGAGCCTTGAAACGGTCAAAATCAAACAACCCGTCAACAGTCGACCACTCTATCATAGGTGAAATCTCACCAATCCATAAACGGCCGCCATGCATTTTCTGCACCTCCCAGAACAGCTCTTCGACCTCTTCGCGATCAGACGCATCTCTGAGAATCTCGAGCTTGCGGATCTCTTCGTCTCTTAATATCTGGCTGGATATATCATGATTGTCCCCGTTTAAAAGCGACAAAATATCTCCCGAGGCATCAAGTCTATCAACAATCTCCAAAGCGACAGTTACCAAAGAATTAACTGCCTTAGAGACATTATCAATGCGAATGAGATTGCTGAAGAACTCGAAGATACGACGCGCATTCCTACGCATTTCTGCGTCGACCTTAAGTTCGTCAAAATGTCGGTGAACGAACTTGATTACCGGCAATAATACGAAACAATCATTCTGCCCGATAGCTCTTCGATTATTGACATCATTGTTAACCTTAGGCGAAAGGAATGTTTTATCAACAGAGAACTCCGAGAAGACCCATTCGACCGCATCCCTGTATTTTTCAATTTCCATAACCGAGATATCATTATATGGAAAATCGCAATTTCTTTTGCCTTGCAGAATATCCCCGACATCCATCCCCCTGTTGCTCATATAGACAATCGTTATCCAACGCAGAAACTCGGCGAAGCCGGCATCGGCAGTGTCGTTGCCATTCTCCACAATTCTCTTCTTCCAGAACCATGTCTCTATCTCTTCCCACTTCTCGGCGGCATCTTCTATTTCTTTATTGATGTCAGCTTTGAGAACAAGTGGCTTGAGATTCTGAGTGGCAGAAAGAGGTTCACCGGTTGTGTTTATGATCACGAAAGTTTCCTCGCCGTTTTTGCGGGTCTCCATATCGAAATAGAGAAAGGTCAGCTTATTGACAAGCCAGTCTCCAAAGTCGGTCAGCCATTCCGTTGCCTTGCCATCAAGCTTTTTCCCGATAATCTCCAGAGCGGCAATCATGCTCTTAATACTCGGATCGAGGTCGTAGTCTGCAAAATACCAGTCGGCATCCTTAATCTCCGCAACCTTGCTGCTGTTCGAGATAAAAAACTGACAGACAAGGTCGCTCAGGAAGTAGAGCGACGACTCGCGGATAGCGTATTTCAGATAAGGTTCCTTGTCGTCGTACTTATACTCGAAATCGGAGATCAGATATTGACGAAACTTCCCCGTATATTTATTGACCATCCCGAGAAGAAGGAACAGTGTTGTCAGGCGTTGCTGCCCGTCGCATAGCTGAATATGATCGGCCGGCACCTCATAGCCATAGATAAGGCCGAGATTCAGCGCAGCCTTATCCTTTAGCCCGTATTGAGTGAACAGATTGTCAATAAAATCCGACACAAGTTCGCCGGTTTCGCCTGACGCTTTCTTGTTTGACGAGCTACCCCAGCAATAATCGCGCTGCAGGTCAGGTATTATAATCTGGCGTTCACCCGAAAACAGTTCGGCGAGAGTATATGTCTCACCCGTTATGAAGTTTATCTTATTGGCCATAATAATTTCTGAAATTTTCTAATGTCTGTCGTTTGTTTTTTGCAATTTCCACTCCATCCCATTTCGAATTGGCGAACTTGTAGATGGTATGAAGCAGATGACGGCTCTTGAACAAATCTTTATGCTTTGCATCGTACTTCTTGAAAAAGATACCTTTTTTGTCCTCGAAAGAGCTGTCGTTGAAAGTCGAATTGTCATCTTTATAGAGCAGCACTAAGTTGCCAATTGAGTGCTCGCCGGCTTCGACATCTCCATCCCTGCAACTCTTTCGCCAAATAAAAGTGTCGTCAATATCATTATCTTCAATAATTATGCCATCACCTTTTCTCTTAACTATCTCTCCATCAATTTCTTCTTCGTGCAAAACTTTCGACTTAGGATAAATATGTTCGAGCGAGCGGCCGCGGCTATCTTTTCGATCCCATATCGAGAAATCAAACTTACGGCCTTGGCCATCTTCTTGCAAATTATCTTCATCTATATTCAGTCTGAGCAAAAGTCGGAAAGCTGCCTCTGGATTCTCATTGAAGAGATCATTGCTATCGAGCTGTTTATACAAATTGTCGAATTTTTCAATGAAAACTTCTTCATTTTTATCGACAATTTCCTTGTGAGTCATGCCAAGAAACGCCCGTCTGTAATAATAGTCAAGCTCGTCACCCGATCTCCGTTCTCGTCCTAAATACCAGTCGATAAACTTGTCCTTATCATTTATAACACGGATAATCGCCCCGACTTTATTGTAGACGATTGGATTGTTGAAAGCATCCTCGAAACGTTTCTGCATTCTGCGCAATCCGTCAAAAGTTTTCTTGGCAACTATCGGTTTCTCTTCTTTGAGAAATTTATCCTTAAACCTTGCATAGGAAAGTTTATTTTCTTCGTCCACAGTTCGCTGATAAGTCTCAATGAGCAACCCCATTACATTTTCGGTTTTGAACAGCTTCCGGACTTCATCGCGGTTCCACCACTGCAACCATTTATCCCATTCTCTGGCATAGCGGCTGCGGAGCATATTGTTGTCCCATTCAATAGCATATTTCTCTTTATCCTCCTTGCGAGCGAAAAAGCTGTCGTTGAGCGATGCCAGGCGAAGCAATTCGGCCTTGATGAGCTCTTCCTCCTGCATCTCGGCCTTGTTTCCGTTCATCATAGTGAAAACCGTAGTCGCTTTTTCTTCAGGGATGTCGATATAGAGAAATTTCACCCTGTCGAGAACATGTTTGAGAAACGCCTCCCGGTCAATATCAGACGTCAGTCTGTCTCTGACAATTCTGAGGGTTTTCTTGAAGAAATAAATATCCTGAAACTCTTCATCTTTGTTTTCCTCGATGTCATGTTCTTTAATCCTGCTCAGAAAATCATTCGACTGTTTCCTGATTGCATATTCCAGCCGAAACGGTTCCTTATAGTCCAACGAATTGAGCAGCAGGTAAAAGAAGGTTGTGCGCTGCTGGCCATCGATAAGAATGATCTCTTTCTCAGTTTCAGAGACAGTCACTCCCTGAATAAACACCTCTGTGTTATTCCGAAAGCTATCCAACAGAGAATCCAGCATATATGAGACAGAGTCACGGTCATCTTTGGGCCTTTTCTTGCCCCACACATACCCACGCTGATAGCCGGGCACAAAGAAAGTTTTTCCTTTCTCAAGATACTCCCGAAGAGTTATAGTAGCGTTCATGACTTGATTAGAATCGGTTTATCATCGTAAAGATATGAAATAAACTTATAACGGCCACAATTATAGCTTAAGGATTGCGCGGAATTTTGTAATTTTGCATTCTAATGAAGAAATGGATTCTGAGTTCGGTTTTCGCCGCGTCAACGCTGTTGGCGAGTGCCACTGTCGACCTGCATTATGGCGGCGAGGCTCTTGTCGCGACCGGCACGGGCGATTTCGCACCCTACTACACTTCGGCCCTCCGCCACGGACGGCTGACGCAGTCGACCACACTGTTGGGCGAAGTCAGCGCATGGGTGCCGATGCGACTCGACTGCCGTTTCAGCTGGGGAGCCTGCGTCGACCTTGTCGCCGACTATGGATCATCGGTAGAATATGCCCGCTACAACCCGAACGGATGGTCGACCCACAAGGAGCATCCTGCGCCATTCTGGATTCAGCAGGCTTTCGCTGAGATAAAATATCGCGGCGTATTTCTTACAGTTGGAGCAAAAGAACACGGTTCGGCGCTGTTAAATCAGCAGCTCACCTCAGGCGATCTCGTCGAGAGCGGAAATGCGCGTCCTATCCCTGAGGCACGAGCCGGCTTCGTCGATTTCCAGAATATACCGTTCACCAACGGCTGGGTGCAGATTCAGGGCGAGATCGGTTGGGGAAAGATGACCGATTCCGACTGGTGGGCCGACCGCTACAACAGATATAACTACCACATCGTCAGCGGTGAATGGTATAACTATAAACGCTGCTATTTCCGCACGAAACCCTCTCAGCCGCTAAGTGTCACCGTCGGTATGCAGGCGGCCGTCACCTTCGGCGGCACAGTAGAAACTTGGCGCGAAGGGGTAAGTATACGCTCGCGCAAACACGATGTCAACTTCAAATCGTTCCTCAACTCATGGCTGCCGATGCCGGGAGGCGAAGAATTCTATGAAGGCAACCATCTCGGGTCATGGGACTTCGTGGCCCGTTACCGCTTCGCATCGGGCCAACAGCTGAGGGCCTATTTCCAGTGGCCGTGGGAAGACGGCTCTGGCATCGGGCGCCGCAACGGTTGGGACGGTCTGTGGGGTATCGAATGGACACGGCCCGACCGCAGCTGGATAACGGGCGCCGTAATCGAACTGCTTGAATTCACAAACCAGAGCGGCCCTCAGCACTTCGCACCCGGCGATCTGCCCGGAGGCACGATAACTTCCGAATCGACCGGTGCCGACGACTACTACAACAACGCCATGTATAACTCATACGCCTACTACGGCCTGTCGATCGGCACCCCGGCCCTTATGGCCCCGCTCTACAACCGCGACGGCTATCCGGCCTATATCGGCAACCGCCTGCGCGGATTCCACGCCGCCGCCACGGGCTTCATCACCGACGGTCTCAGCTGGCGTCTGCGCGCAGGCTACCGCAAGGCATGTGGCAACGGAATGCTGGCGCTTCCGAAGCCCGTTCACCTGACCTCGGTGAGCCTTGATGTCGACTGGCAGCTGCCACGCATAAAAGGCCTGTCGGTCAACGGCGCAATTGCCATTGACCGCGGCACGATGCCCTGCAACGCTTTCGGCATAACCATAGGGGTAAAATATAACGGACTGATGAAGCTATGAGACACATCGCCTATATTCCACTGCTCTTTATAATGCTTCTCACCTCGGGCTGCACCCAGAACAACGGTGAGATCGACCCCTGGTTCGGCACATGGCGTCTCGAATCGCTCACCTGCGACGGCGAACCCGCAGATGATTATCACGGACAGATGACCTGGTCGTTCCAGAACAATATAATATGCCTCGTAACCGACCTCGGCCACCATTCCTACACACAGACATGGGGCACATGGGCCGCTCCCGAAGGCGAACGCAAGCTGCTGCTTGATTTCGACCAGCGCGACGACATAAACGGCACCAATGTCTACACTCCCCCATCGTGGCTCGGATTCGACGGCCTGCAGCCCACACTGACAATCGTCTCGCAGAGTTCGCGCGAGATGACCCTCAAACTCGACAACACTACCGGCAGCTATCTCTACTGCCTGAAAAAAATATACTGACAAATGAACAAGAAAGTACTCGTCACCGGCGCTGACGGCTTCATAGGCTCGCATCTTACCGAGCTACTTCTTTCGGAAGGCTACGATGTCCGCGCGCTTGCCCAATACAATTCCTTCAACTCCTGGGGATGGCTCGAAGAGGTGAGCCACCCTAACCTCGAAGTCGTCTGCGGTGATGTCCGCGATCCTAACTACTGCCGCCATATCTGCGAAGGAATCGACACCGTCTATCATCTCGCTGCCCTCATTGCGATTCCCTACAGCTATACGGCTCCCGACTCATATGTCGACACCAACATACGCGGAACCCTGAACATCTGTCAGGCCGCACGCGACGCCGGTGTCGGCCGCATTGTCGTGACCTCCACAAGCGAAGTCTACGGAACAGCGCTTCAGGTGCCTATTCCCGAGACCCATCCCCGTCAGCCCCAGAGCCCCTATTCCGCCACGAAGATCGGCGCCGACGCCATAGCCATGAGCTTCTATAATGCCTTCGACCTGCCGCTGGTCATTGCGCGCCCCTTCAACACCTACGGCCCGCGACAGAGTGCCCGCGCCATTATCCCGACGATAATCACCCAGATCGCCTCGGGCCACCGTCAGATAAAGGTCGGCGACCTCACCCCGACACGTGACTTCAACTTCGTTGGCGACACCGTCAGAGGTTTCCTTGCCCTTGGGACAACGCCAGGAATCGAAGGACGCGAAATCAACATTGCTACCGGAACCGAGGTCAGCATGGCCGACACTCTTAAGACAATAGCCCGCCTGATGAATGCCGACGTAGAATGGGTCACCGACCCGGCTCGCCTGCGCCCGTCGAAGAGCGAAGTAAGACGTCTCTGCGGCGACAATTCACTCATTACATCGCTGACATCATGGCGTCCGCAGCACACTCTCGAACAGGGACTGCAAAAAACAATCGACTGGTTCACCCGTCCGGGTACTCTCGACCGCTATAAACCCGACATCTACAATCAATGAACAAGCTGAATATACTCTTTCTCGGAGGCGCCAAACGTGTTTCCATGGCCTCGAAATTCATTGAGGCCGGACGCCGGGCAGGTTTCGAGACAGTCATCTACGGTTACGAGCTCTCGCGCCGCTGCGCTCTCGCGTCCGTTGCCGAAGAGATTGTCGAAGGGCGCCGCTGGAGCGATCCCGCGCTACTCGACGATCTCCACGAAGTTGTCACTTCACGCAACATTTCGATAATGATTCCGTTTGTCGACCCTGCCATAGAGGTTGTGGCCCGCTATCGCGACAAATTCAGCGACATCTTCGCCCCGGTTGGCGACGCCGACACCTGCCGCCGCATGTTCGACAAGATATTTGCCGCCCAGGCTTTCGAAAAAGCCGGTATCACTGTTCCAGAGACCCTTTCGGGGGCCAGTCCGCGCTTCCCGCTGATCGCCAAACCGCGCAAAGGATCGGCCTCACAGGGAATATTGATAGTAGAGAACCGCGCTGACTGGGACGCACTGTCGATTTTCCATCCCGACTATCTGATTCAGGAATATATCACCGACGCAATCGAATATACCGTCGACTGCTACCGCAGCGTAGGCAGCGGAGAGACTCTCGCCGTCAGCCCCCGTCAGCGGCTTGCCACTGCCGGAGGGGAGGTTATCTCGACCATTACCGTTGACGATGCCGACATAACGGAGCTCGCCCGCCTGACGCTCGAAAAGCTCGACCTTCGCGGCGCAGTAACCGTCCAGATGCTTCGCGACCCGTCGAGCCGGCGCGCTGTTGTCATGGAAGTCAATCCGCGCCTCGGCGGAGGTGCCGTAGCAGCCGTCTGCGCCGGTGCCGACATTCCTGCTCTCATCATAGCCGAAGCATCTGACCGCCCGCTAAAGCCGACAGAAGCCCGCAGCGGCATTCTCGTCCAGCGCTATCTCAACGAAATTTCTTTCGACACCAATGAAGACCGATAACCACGTCATAATTATCGCCGAAGCAGGCGTAAACCACAACGGCAACCTCGAGCTTGCCCGCCGGATGGTCGACGAGGCGCGCCGAGCCGGAGCCGATTACGTCAAATTCCAGACGGCAGTGCCCGAACTGGTCATTTCCTCGATCGCTCCGAAAGCCGAATATCAGAAAGAAACAACCGGCAAAGAGCAGAGTCAGCTCGAAATGTGCCGCGCGATCCATCTGCCTCTTACCGACTATGCCGGACTCGCCGACCTCTGCCGCCGGAAAGGGATCGGCTTCATGAGCACGCCTTTCGATCTCGTGTCGATCGACACCCTCGCTCCGCTCGGCATGGACTACTGGAAAATTCCGTCGGGCGAAATCACCAACCTCCCGTATCTCAGAAAGATTGCCTCTAAAGGTGGGCGCGTCATTCTCTCTACAGGGATGTCGACTCTCGACGAGGTTGCCCGCGCCGTCGAAATTCTCGAAAAAGGAGGCATACCGCGCGCCGACATAAGCCTGCTCCACTGCAACACCCAATACCCCACACCCATGGACGACGTAAATCTTCGCGCCATGGAAACGCTCAGGAGCCTCGGCTGCGGTCGTGTCGGCTACAGCGACCATACGGTCGGCATCGAAGTGCCGGTAGCCGCTGTTGCCATGGGAGCGCAGATAATCGAGAAGCACTTCACCCTCGACAAGACTATGGAAGGCCCTGACCACCGCGCTTCGCTCGACCCCCCCGAGCTACGCGCCATGGTCAGCGCCATACGGAATATCGAGAAAGCGGTAGGCAATCCTGAGAAACGCGTCAGTCCGAGCGAAAGAGCTAATATCGAGGTGGCCCGCAAGAGTATTGTTGCCGCCCGCGACATCGCCGCCGGCGAAATATTCACCGAAGAGAACATAACCGTAAAACGGCCCGGCAACGGTCTGTCGCCGATGCTTTGGGATGACGTCATCGGACAGCGTGCCGCACGCGATTTCGCATACGATTCACTCATAACCCTCGGATGAGTCAGCGCAACACACTCGGCCTAAATCAGCAGCAGCGACAGCAGCAGACACTCTCGCCCCAACAGGTGAGATATTTCCGTATGCTCGAAATGAACCAGACTCAGGCCGAGGAAGAACTCAAACACGCTCTCGACGAGAATCCGGCTCTCGAAATTGCCGACACTTCCCCGTCAGAGATCGGTGAGAATGACTTCAACGAAACGGCTGAAGAGATGCAACTCGCCGACTATGCCGGAGAAGACGACATCCCGACATATCAGCTCCGGGCCAACAATCGGTCGGCCGACGATTCCGACTGGCATCCCGAAGCGATCGAGGAGGCGCCCACCCTGTTCGACATTATTGTCGAGCAGGCCCGTATGCTCGGACTCGACGACGACCGACTGGCTGCGCTGATATTCGTAGCCGGAAATCTCGACAACAACGGCTACCTGACGCGCTCGACAGCCGATATGGCCGCCGACATGACAATGGTTACGGGGCGCGACGTCAGCCAGGCCGAAATAAACGAGGCTCTGACAAAGCTTCGCACTCTCGATCCCGCCGGCATCGGCGCCTCTGATCTCCGGCAATGCCTGCTTCTTCAGCTGCGCCGGAAGAAACCGACCCCCGACATCGAAATGGCAATCGAGGTGATAGCCCACAATTTCGATCTGTTCAGCCACAAGCATTACGACCGGCTGGCGTCGGCTGTCGGCATCGACCGCGAGCGGCTGCGTCGGGTGCTCGACATAATCCGGTCGCTGAATCCCAAGCCGGGCAGCGAGGTTGAAAGTGTTCAGGCCGCCGACCGTCTGAGCCATATCACGCCCGATTTTGCCGTTGAGACTGACGGCGAGAGCCTGACAGTGACACTTCTCAACACCACGCCGGAATTGCAGGTCGAGGCTACGTTCGCCGCAGTCGACGATGGGAACAGCAGTTCATCAGCCGATGCATTCATCAGGCGCCAGCGCGACGAGGCCCTCGGATTCATATCCATCCTGAAGCTTCGCCAGCAGACTCTTTTCAGGGTGATGAATGCCATAGCCCGCTTCCAGCATAATTTTTTTCTCACCGGCGACGAATCGAAGCTCCGTCCGATGGTCCTCAAAGACATCAGTCAGTCAACCGGTTACGACACTTCTGTCGTAAGCCGTGCCACTCAGGGCAAATATGTTTTGACTCCATGGGGAATTTTCTCGCTGAAATTTTTCTTCAACGAGCGTTTTAATGATAGCGACGACACTTCCTCGCGCGAAATAATCGCCGCTCTGCGCGAAATTGTCGAAGGCGAAGACCGCCGGCATCCGCTCAACGACGATGCCGTAGCCGAACAGCTTAGCCGGAGAGGATTCAAAGTGGCACGCCGCACCGTAGCCAAATATCGCGAACAGGCAGGTATCCCCGTTGCACGCCTGCGCCGCGAACTCTAACAACAAAACCTGACAACTATGGATCCCAATTCACCTCTCTACAAAAAAATAAGTCAGATAGCACCGATAGAAACCGAAGCCCCGTCAGAATCTCCGACACCGGCTCCGCGAAAAAAACGCGAGCATAAGCCGCTTCCCGACTCGATCGCCCATATTCTGTCGCTGGTCTTCTCTCCCATGCTGACGCCGACCTACGGAGTCGCTATAGCTTTCTTCGCCAGTTACCTGGCTATTCTGCCATGGTCGGTCAGACTATCGGTAATCGGAATAGTGTTCATAATCACCGGCGTTATCCCGATGACAGCCATCTGGGCATTATGGCGGTTCGGATATGTCAAAGATCCGGGTCTGAACAACCGCAGTGAGCGAACAGTGCCATATATAGTCACCCTCGTCTGCTATCTGGTCTGCGCCTTCTATCTTTATAAAGCACATGCTCCCGAATGGCTCTGGAGCTTCCCCGCAGGAGGTGCGATAGCCATAGCGATATGCATGCCGGTCAACTTCCGCTGGAAAATCAGCGGCCACATGGCCGGAATGGGCGGAATCGTTGCTGTGGCCTTCCGCATCGCCGCCGGAAGCTATTATATCTCCGCGATATGGCCGTGGCTCGCAGCAACGGTGATCCTGGCGGGATGCATAGCCACATCGCGTATCATTCTCGGCCGCCACACGTTAATGCAGACAATCGCCGGATTCGCCGTCGGATTCTCCTGCGTCTACATATTGTCGGCAATCGTCTGACTCAGACGCGGGTCAGAACGTGCCCCGCATGAGCAAGCAAAAGCCCGACAGCGAAGCTCGCTACCGCATACACGAAGACTATCCAGAAGCGCGAATCGCTGAAAAGCAGATAGTTTTCGTGGGCGAAGGTCGAGAATGTCGTGAAACCGCCACAGAAACCTGTTATCAGCAGCGCACGCAGTTCGGGCGAGATGTCGACACCGCGCTCGATGAGCCCGAACAGAATCCCGATAAGAAGACATCCGACGATATTGACAACGAAAGTTCCCCACGGGAAACACCCCGCGGAGTGTTCCGTTATCACGTTACTCAACAGGTAGCGGCAACCACCGCCGACCGCGCTTCCGGCCATCACCCACAACAGATTAGCCCACATCTTCCCGTTATTTAATGATTCGCTTTGCGAGGCGACGCGCCTTAGCGCGGTCTCTGTCGGTCAACTCAGGATTGGCTGCCGTTCCGCCGCGCTGAATAGTTCCTCTTAGGGCAAAGCCCGAATATTTAAGAATCTCGCTAACGGCCCTCACTGTTCCCGAACTCTGTCGGAACAGGCGGTTAAAGGGCCAGCGTGTAGTACAGGCCGTTATTATCGCAGCACGCTTTCCTTTCATCAGAGGGCGCGGAAAACGCGAGGTCTCTTCCATCATGCCGTAGACAAGGCGGTCGAAAAGGAGTTTGAGAGTGCCGGGCATATTTCCCCAGTAGGTGGGAGCGGCCACTACGACAGCGTCGGCCCGGCGCATGGCTTCGAGAACTATAAGTGAATCGTCGGGCGCAAGAACACAGCTGTGCGTCGGGCGACACCGCATACATCCCGTGCACGGTGCTACTCTCAGCGGCCGGACATCGATTGTCTCGACCTCGGCGCCAAGACTCCGGGCCTCGGCCGAAAATTCGGCGGCGAGTGTAGAGACGGTCCCCTTAGGGCGCGGCGATGCGTTTAGAACAAGTATTCTCATTTCGGTTCTGTCAGAAGCGGGAGTGCCGGGGTTCCCGACGTGCGCCGCGCAGAAAGGCGCACGCCCGAAATAACATCTTTAGCCCCGGAGTCGAGAGCATTGTCGCGCACACGGCCCGAACCGGCATGAATGACACGTCCGTGACCGTCGCAGATCGCCACATGGTTTACGCGGCCCGATCCTGAGCGGTCGAGAAAGAGAAGGTCTCCGGCCGAGAGAGCATCGAGAGGCACCTCGTCACCGACCGAAGCCTGCTGCGAGGCATCGCGCGGCAGAATACGCCCCTGAAGCCAGTAGGCGACTCTGACAAGGCCGGAGCAATCGACTGCCCAGGGCGACATTCCTCCCCAGAGATAAGGCGTTCCCATGAGCGCACGCGCGGTCTCGACGACTTTGCGCGGCGAGAATGTCTGGCTGCCCCACTCTTCAAGACTCATCATCGCCGCCGGATCAACGATACCGAGCCGTCCGTCAGGCAGACGGATCATGCCATGGCTTACCTCGACGATGGCCCCCGCCGGAAGCGGAGAGAGAACCGACCCGCGCTCATCGACCATCACGGTTGCGGGGAGCGCGGTTATGACCATACGCGGAGCCTTGAGCCACGAATCGCGATCGGCCTCGGCGAGCGAGCTTTCGGTCATATAGCCGTGATAGCCGTCGGGAGTTTCGACGCTCCACCATTCTCCGTCCTTGTCGAGAAGGCGGAGGGGAGTTCCCATGACAGCCTGCGAAACAAGCTCGGCGCTGTTTGCCGGCTCTCCGCGCAGACACGCCACCGGAATTGCGACAAGTCCGAAATCGGCTGCCGCGAGATTCAATGTTGCCGCAATGACGGCAACGAGAGTGAGGAAAAAGTTTTTCATTCTTGAAATTGGGTCAGTCATCGCTATAGTGCCGGAGCACACGACGGTAGGAATTGAATATCTTTGATTTCGACACGAACCCGACATATATGCCTTCACCGTCGACTACGGGCAGATTCCACGCTCCAGTGTCGTCGAAGGTATTCATGACCTGCTCCATGCTGTCGCCGAGGGTTATCTTTGCGGGAGGTGCGGTCATGAACTTAGCCACACGCATCCGGCGGTAGAGATCCGTGCGGAACATTATGTTGCGGATGTCGTCGAGGACAACGATACCGAGAAGCCGTCCGCGTTCATCAAGAACCGGAAACAGGTTTCGCGTCGAGCGCGCTATGGTGTCGACCATTTCTTTAAGGCACATATCCGGACTGACAGGCAGACAGTCGCGCTCTATGACATTGTCCATTTTCAACAGAGTCAGAACGGCTTTGTCCTTATGGTGGGTCAGCAGCTCGCCACGGCGGGCAAGTCGGGCCGTGTAGATGCTGTAAGGCATAAACATCTTGGTTGTGCCGTAACTGATACAGGCCACTATAAGCAGCGGAAGCAGCAGATCATAGCCGCCGGTCAGTTCGGCGGTGAGGAATATCGACATCAGAGGCGCATGCATGACACCGGCCATCACGCCTGCCATGCCCATGAGCGCAAAGTTTTTCAGCGACAGGTCAAGTCCGAAGAGTGTGTTGAGCAGGTAAGCGAAGAAGAAACCCGACAGACAGCCGACATAGAGCGACGGGGCGAAGGTGCCACCGACACCCCCTGAGCCGTTAGTAGCCGAGGTAGCGAATCCTTTCATCAGTATTATCGCACCGATAAAGAGCAGTATTATCCAGACATTCATTCGGTCGGGATAGAACAGACTTCGCTGCACGATTGTCGACGGATCGCCGTTGAGAAGCTGGACTATCGATTCATAGCCTTCGCCATAAAGCGGCGGGAAAAGGAACACCAGACACGAAAGGATAGCCCCGCCTACGGCAAACCGGGCCCAGGGCGATTTCATCCGCTTGAACATCGTCTCCATCATGCCCATGACCTTTGTGAAGTAGATCGACACCGCACAGCAGAAAAGTCCGAGAATAATCACGAATGGAATACGCTCCATCATGAACGGCTCGCTCTGCACAAAGAAAAACTCAAAATTCAGACCTGTGAAGGTATAGGCAATCGTAGCCGCCGCTATCGAAGATATCAGAAGAGGCATGACCGACATCGCCGTAAGATCAAGCATCAGAATCTCGAGGGTGAAAAGCATTCCCGCTATCGGAGCCTTGAAGATTCCGGCTATGCCCGCTGCCGCACCGCAGCCGACCAGAATCATAAGTATTCGCGGCGACATCCTGAACAGTGAGCCGAGATTCGAGCCTATCGCCGCGCCGGTATAGACGATCGGGCCTTCGGCTCCGACGCTGCCGCCAAAACCAATGGTTATCGACGATCCGACTATCGACGAGTAGATATTATGCCTCTTGAGGCGGCTCTTTTTCTGAGAGATGGCATAAAGGACACGGGTAACGCCATGGCTTATGTTATCGCGGACTACATAACGCACGTAAAGCGACGCCAGCAGCACACCGGCAACCGGGTAAATGAAAAACATGAAGTTTGCCTCGGTCAGGCTGTCGCCCGAAGTCAGCAGTCCCGAAATGAGATGGATGAGGCCTTTGAGCAGCACGGCGGCGAATCCGCCCGCTATGCCTGTCAGCAAGGCCAGAAAAAGCACAAACGTGCGTTCCGACAGATGCTTCTCGCGCCAAAGGAGCAGCTTCATGAATGAATCGTGAAATCTGATGCCTGCCATAACGGTTATATTCCGCGACCGGTTACGACGGTACGCACTGTATAGAAAAGTATCTTTATATCAATGCCTATTGACATATTCTCGAGATAAAGAAGATCATATTTCATCCGCTCTATCATCTCGTCGACATTTGTGGCATAGCCGAATTTGACCATACCCCATGAGGTTATGCCGGGTCTGACGCTGTGGAGCAGAGCATAGTAAGGCTCGCGCTCAATCAGACGGCTTACGAAATACTCGCGTTCGGGACGCGGCCCGACGATCGACATATCGCCACGCACTACGTTCCAGAAGTTCGGCAGCTCGTCGAGGCGGTATTTGCGGATGAAACGGCCAACCGAAGTAATGCGGCTGTCGCCGGGGCCCGATGAGAGCGCCGGACCGGCAGCCTCGGCGTCGGTACGCATCGACCGGAACTTGATAATATCGAACGGACGGCGGTGATAGCCCAGCCGCCGCTGACGGTAGAACACCGGCCCGGGCGAATCAAGTTTCACGGCAAGGGCGACCGCAGCGAGAACCGGCGACAATACGACAAGCGCCAGCGAAGCAAAAAGCAGATCGCTGACACGCTTCACGTTGAGCATACCCGCCGAGAGATGGGGAGTTGAAATGTCAACTAGTGCCTCGCCCGATACATTGGTGAAACGCGGAATGCCAGCCACGCCGCGGCGCCCTATCTCAGGCCGCACTCTTACAGGCAGATCAAGCGCCATAAGGGTTCCGAGCAATCCGGGTGTGTCGAGAATGTCAGGGTCGTCACTGACGATGATGAGACTCTTTATTTTCTTTTCGCGAATAACTTCCGACAGAGCGTCAAGGGGCCACACAGGCCTGCGCCCCGGAGCCCGCTGACCGTCTCCGAGGTCGACGAAACCGCATATATCAAAGCCCATAGGCTTCGGCAGGCTGTCGAGGCGGCGTGCGAAAGAGCGGGCGGCGGAGGTGGCGCCGAGAATCAGCGTCGGCACAGTCCATAGGCGCTTCTGAATCAGCCGGGCGGTATATGTCGATATAATCAGGCGCCCGATGCTCATCGCAACACATACGAGGCCGAAAAGTATCGCCAGAAGCTCGTAGTTCCAGCGGCGGCGCGGTAGAGTGTCGTTGAGCATCGCCAGAAAAAAGAACACCAGAGTCGCTATCAGCGCTACCAGCGCCGAGTTGCCGATAGCCTTAAGGCGCGACATGAACATCGGCTCAGTGTAAAAGCCCGACAGCCACGACAGGCCGACAGCCATAGTCGGAAACAGAATGAGTTCGGCAAGTAGCGTCGGCGAAGTGATGAACCAGCTGAAAATCTGCAACTCGGGCTTCAGATAAGCCTGAAGATAAACGAAGCGGATATAGTTAAACAGAAAAAAAGCCGCGGCAACCGTCAGCCAGTCGGTGACGATATAGGTCAGACGTATGCGTGAGGCGACGGTCATTTCCTGATAAACACTAATTCGCCGCCGGCGGCTATTTTAACTATGCGCGAAGGGGCATGAGGCTCGGCTTCGTCGCGTCCATATCCGGCGACATAATCGACTGCGTCGAGTATTTCGCCTGAAATGTCGGAAAAACGGGCCGGAGTCGGCTCGCCGCTGACATTCGCCGATGTAGACACCAACGGACGTCCGAGCCGTCGGCAAAGCTGCTGCGAGAAAGGCTCGCGGGTCATCCTGATAGCGGCACTGCCGTCGGCGGCGAGCATCTCGGGAGCCAGCCCGCGCGGATGTTCGAAAATAACGGTTGTCGGGCGATCGGAGCGCACGAGCTCTCTGATCTCCGCCGACAGCGGGCCGACGACCGCCTCAAGCATCTCTTCGTCGGCAACGAGAGAGATCAGAGCCTTGGCGTCGCTGCGGCGTTTTATGGCGAATACCTTCTCTACAGAGCCGCTGTCAGACGAGTCGCAGCCGATACCCCACACCGTGTCGGTAGGATATGCGATGACACCGCCCCGACTGACGACGTCGGCACAGCGCAGCAGCTCATTTTCGAAAAAGGTCTTCCTATCCATATTCGCTACAAAGCTACAGAAAAAACCTGAGAAGTCCAACAGCCAGATTTGAACATAAGCGATATGCTCTATTGTTATCGAAGGCATGAAAACATCTGGACTGAAATCATGAAATTTACGTCGGTTCCGCATTTATGTAAAATAATTATCATATTTTTGTATTGCAATTTATAAGAGCTATATGATTGAAACAGAAAGACTGATACTGCGTCCGTGGCAGGAATCAGAAGCAGAAATATTATACCGTTATGCGAGCGATCCGGCCATAGGGCCGGTCGCAGGATGGGCACCGCATACTTCTGTGGAGAATAGTCTTGAAATAATCAGGACTGTATTTGCCGCGCCGGAGACATACGCGGTCGTTCTGAAAGAAATCGGTGAACCGATAGTCAGTTGCGGCATCATGTTTGCCGACGGTCTTCATTCCGCCAACATGAACGATTGCGAGGCTGAGATCGGCTATTGGATCGGCAAGCCCTATTGGGGACAAGGCATGATTCCTGAAGCAGTAAGGGCTTTGCTGTCGCGGAGTTTCAAAGAGCTACGACTCAACACTGTATGGTGTGGATATTACGACGGAAATATCAAGTCGAAACGTGTCTGTGAGAAGTGCGGATTTAAATATCACCATACTGACAGCGACATAGAATCGCCTCTCGGAGACAAACGCACCGAACATTTCTACAACATGACAAAGGAGGATTATAATACCATGAACATGACGTTCATGATTCGTTAGTACCAACTCTCAGTTGCGGCGGCCGAACGAGGGGTTGACGCGGATGCGGTAGGCCACGGCTATGGTGGCGGCGCAACAGACCATTGTCCAGATGAAGAACCAGCGGTAGCCGATCTGCTCCTGAAGCCAACCGGCGCCCATGCCGGGCAACATCATGCCGAGCGCCATGAAGCCTGTGGCGATGGCATAGTGTGAGGTCTTGTATTCGCCCAGAGCATAGTAGATTAGATAGAGGGTATAGGCTGTCGAGCCGAAACCGTAGCCGAACTGTTCGACTGCCACACAGATATTGACCATGAGCAGCCCCGGCGAGTCGGCGTAGCTGAGATAGACAAACGCCAGACAGGTAAGCGACATGGCCCACGCCATCGGACGAATCCAGCGACTCAGGCCGCCACGCGCCGCAACGATGCCGCCGATAATTCCGCCGGCCATCAGACAGATTACGCCTACTGTTCCATAAGTCAGGCCGACCTGCGAAGTAGTCAGACCGAGGCCGCCGGCTTCGGGGCTGTCGAGCAGGAAGGGATTTATCAGTTTTACGAGCTGAGCTTCCGGCAGACGGTAAAGGAGCATAAACGCGAGAGCTATGCCGACATCGGGTTTGCGGAAGAATGTGACGAAGGCCTTCACAAAGTCACTGTCGAACGAGCCGCGCCGCTGACGGTCGGCGGCCGGACGCGGCAAAACTATGATATGGTATATTGCTATGACTACGAAGAAAGCCGATAGCATCCCCATGGCTGTAGCCCACGCGGCCGGAATGTCGCCCGTTGTCTTTTCAATATATCCGGCGACTATCACCAGTCCGCCCTGTCCCGCCACCATGGCAATACGGTAGAAGGTAGTGCGTATACCGACAAACAGCGACTGCCGTTGTTGCGTCAGCGCCAGCATATAGAAGCCGTCGGAGGCAATATCGTGAGTGGCCGAGGCGAAGCCGACAAGCCAGAATGCTGCCAGAGTTGTCTTGAAGAACGACGGCCCCGGCAACAGAAAAGCTATCGAGGCAAACGCCACTGCAAGAACAATCTCCATCGCCAGCGTCCAGAACCGCTTCGTCTTTACGATGTCGACAACGGGGCTCCAGAACGGTTTTATGACCCACGGCAGGTAAAGCCAGCCTGTATACAGAGCGATGTCGGCGTTGCCGACTCCGAGGCGCTTATACATTATCACCGCCACGGTCATGACAGCCACGTATGGCAATCCCTGCGCGAAATAAAGCGTCGGAACCCATGCCCATGGCGATTGCCTGATTGCGGCCATCAGTAACGTCGCTCTATCTCCGAGCCGGGATAATAGTGTGACAGAATCCTGCGGAACGGAATACCTTCGTTGGCCATCATGGCGGCGCCGATCTGACAGAGACCTACACCGTGGCCCCACCCTGCTCCATGGAATATGAAGCGGCCGTCGGCATCGCGGTCGACGATGAAGGCGCTGCTCTTAAGATGGCTTTCGCTGAGCCAGCGACGTATCTCAAGCTCTTTGCCGACAACGAGACTGCGGCGCGTGCCTGTTACGCGCAGTCTGACAATGCGGCCCGACTCTCCGCGCTGAAGCGGTTCTATGGCCGTTATCGTTCCGAAATCTATTCCCGACCGACGCCTGACAAGCTCCGAAAGCCCGTCGGCCTCATAACTGACGGTCCAGCGGAAGAAATCAGGCGTCTCGCGGTCGTAGGCGTTGAGGGCGGCATCGAGAGCCGGAATGTCGGCTGTATTGCAATAGGCATCCGGGCTGCCGAGAATCCAACGGCGCGCCTCTTCTTCACGCGTAAGGTCGGGGACATCAGTCTCATCGGCGCTGTCGCGAAGCGGACGCAGATAGTCGTAGTCGACAGGATTCCAACAGTTTGAGAACCGTTCGAAGACTCCGCCGCAACACTTGCTGAAACGTGCGTCGCAAAGCTTGCCGCCTGAGGTGAGCACCATTCCGCGCGTTGCCTCGACCGCCTCAACGGCAGCGGCGTTGCCAATGCGAGATAGGCCCTGATAACGCTGACAATGATCGTCGGCGCAGACATCGAAACGTGTATGCTGCGAGCGGTCATACCAGCGCACAATCTCTCCGTCGTCATCACGGCGATCGTCGGGGAGCGCCGGGGCGCGCCCTGATTCGAGCTGCGCAAGCACCCAACTGCGCGAAATCACGGCATGAGCGCGAAGCAGCTGCGGATGGGCGTCGGCACTCATTTCGCTTGAAACCACACTTTTCAGATAATCTTCGACACTGACAACATTGATAGCGGTTATTCCGCCATTGCCGTCGCCGGCAATAGTCAGAGAGCCGGTGAATATCTGACGTTCTATGCGATGCCAGTGGAAATCTATGCCTATCGGCACTCTCGCAATGGCAAAACGAGATGGAAATCCGATCAGCGGTGTCAGCACCAGCGGCTCGGCTATCTCGGCGGCCTCGAAAGTGTGAGGGCCGCGGTAGAGCCGCCCCGAGAGATCGCGGAAAGGAGTTATGAAGTCGATGTCGAGTCTGGAAGCCGTCACTATTCCCACGCGCAGTGTCGGAGTCTCCACAACCGGACAGGTTTCCTGCAGAATACCTGCGAGTGTGGCGGAATCTATCCGTTCGAAGTCGGCTTTTACAGGTGTGATAACCGATCCTGCAAGATCGAGAGAGGCCGGACTGACACGCATCTCGGGATAGCATTTCGGACGATGGGCCGTGCGGCGGAACACAAGAAACTCAACATTTCCGTCGACACTGCGCGCCATGACGTTGAGCATCTCGTCATTTCCGATGGCAGCCACCCCTTCGGGAGTGGTCAGCCGCAGGGCGCGCGGCTGATAGCCCCAGTTGATGACAGCGTTCTTGACTATCTGGAAGTGGAAATGATCGGGGGCCGACGCACCGCAGCGAGCCCCGTTGAAGAACACAGTATAGCCCGGCAGCTGCGCGGCAAGTCGGGCCATCTGGCGTTCACGGCCGCGAAGCCGTTGAGGCTGATGGCGTTTGGCGACGACAGTGAAATGCTGATGATGTATCGGAAACGGATTGACAAGCAGTTTCAGGTCTTCCCACAATAAAGCGGTCTGCTCGCCGGGACGGTTTTTGTCGCAGAGAAAACAGGGGCGCGCGGCAATCGCGGCCGCAGTCATAGACGCGCAGGTCGACCCCGCCCGTGAACGGTTATGATAGATGGTAAACACCTGTCCTCCGACGTCGAGAGTCTTTGTCTCGACAGCGGCAAGTGCCTCATAACGGGCGGCAGCGACAGGCCACACTGAAATCTGGCTGTCGAAAAAACGTGTCAGCCGCTCGGGCGACAGTTTGAGTCGTGAAAGCAATGCCTCGGTGCGCACCGAGTCTTTGTATGCGTTGTTTAGATTCACGATGTCGGGCGTAGGCGAGGCATCGCTGTTGCCGCTCCAGCGGCGACAAAGGTAGAGCGAATCAAAGATGCGCGCAATTCTGTGACGCCCGCTGATAGCGAGCGCGGCGGCATAGTCTTCGCCATAACTGACGTCGGGGAAGCCGAACCTGCGGATAACAGGGGTGAAAAACGCGCGCGGAGCTCCGAGTCCGTTGATGCGCAGGGCATTGTTGGGGCCATTGCCGTCGGTCCATTCGCTGTGGTCGATGAGACCGGGAGGTATCGTATTGAGATCGAAATCGGTCAGCGTGTATGAGCCGATAACCATTGCTGCGCCTGTCGCGCGAAAAGTATCGACAATCCGCTGCAGAGTGTCGGGCGAACTGTAGAGGTCATCGCTGTCGAGCTGGACGGCGAACCGACCGCAGAGGGGGCTGTCGACGGCGATATTCCAGCAACCGCCTATGCCATGCCCTTTCTCGGCAGGAACAATGTGGACAACCCGCGAATCAGCGGCGGCAATGCTTTCGATAAGCTCTGTCGTTCCATCGGTCGAATAGTTGTCGACCACGATGACATTGAACTGGAAACCGGTTTTCTGAGACAATGCCGAGCGAATGGCGTCGCCGACTGTCTTATGTCGGTTCCTGACGGGAATAACAACCGATGCCTCGACCCCAAAATCTCCCTCGTTGAGATCAACCGGGTCGAGAGCCGAAGTGTCGACAAGAGCACCAACTTCATCAAGATGCTCGGTGACAGCCTTTTCAAGTTCTATCTGAACCGAGCGATTACGCGGATCTACATAGTCGAACTGACCTTCCCGGCCGCACCCTGCGGCTTCAAGGTTGTAAAGGGGCTCGGCAATATGGACGATGCGTCCCTTCCGCGAGGCGGCGAGCACAAGCCGATAAATATCGACGCGCGAAGGACGTTCGGGAAATTCTCTGAGAAGCGAACTGTCGGCAGCGATCAGAGGCCCGAAATCGAAATCATCGCGCAAAGCGCCTTCTGCGCGGTCGATTAGGCGGACGCGGTTGCCTTCGGCATCGAGATAGTCGCTATAGAGCAATGCGACATCTGAAGCGGCACTGTCGGCGGCGGCGCGTAGGCGCGGCGAATCAGCCGGAGAGCCTGCTCCGACCGAAACGAGGGTCATACGGCCCACGCTCATTTTTCAAGCATTAGGAAAATCTCGGTCGGGAAGTGGTCGCTGTAGCCGTTGAGCCACACTCCGGCTGAAAATGTGCGGTGAGGCGAGCCCTGGCGCTGACCTTCGCGGGTAATGAGGAAGTCGAAATTATCGACACGACATTTCCAGTATTTCAGATGTCCGGGACGCGCTTTGTCGGCGAGATTTCCCGATATAATTATCTGATCGAAAAGATTCCAAGCCCCTTTATAGGCAAGTGTTCCTATTCCCTTGTCGATAAGCTTCCACCAGGGATTGTAGAAGCCGTGGGCTGCGGCATCTTTGGCTTCCTTTTTGCCACCGAGCACTTTTGCCGCCGATTTGTCGAACGGATCATCATTGAGGTCGCCCATGACAACAACGCCCTGATCGGGGTGGATGCGCCAGATCGAATCGGCAATCTGTTTCGACAGCGCCGCAGCTGCCTCGCGGAGGTAGCTGCTCTGTTCCTGACCGCCCAGACGCGAAGGCCAGTGGTTGACGATGATATTTATCGTGTCGGGGCCAAGCTGACCGGTCACACAGAGCTGATCGCGGGTCCGGAACGTCGGATAACCCTCGATAGTCAGCCGGTGGTTAGTGACATTGACAGGCTTGAACTGACGCGGGTCGTAAAGCAGTCCGACGTCGACACCGCGGCGATCGGGGCTGTCGTGGTGGATGATCTGATACATCCGACCTCTGACATCCCTGGCCTTGACAAGATCCTCGAGCACACTGCGGTTCTCTATCTCGCTGACTCCGATGACAGCCGGCCCGTTAGGGGTCGTCTTAGATGTCATATTGGCTATGGTATAGGCCAGATTATTGATTTTCGACCAATATTTGTCGCTGTTCCACTGTCGCTGTCCGCGCGGCGAGAACTCGAGGTCATATTTGCCGTTGTTGTTAATCGTGTCGAACAGGTTCTCAAGATTATAGAAAGCAAGCCCATAGATGCGGAACTGCTTCTTGGCGGGCTGCTGCGCGGCAACTCCGAGAGCTATCGCCAACGCCAGCGCTACTGACAGTAATTTCTTCATTATTCAGGGGTTGAGGATATAAGGTTATCTTTTTTGAGGGAATGATCAGCGGAATGTTACAAGGCGGTTAAACACGAAGTTGGCCACCGTATAAACTCCCATTCCTATAATTGTCGCCAGGCCATAGCCCGAAATCATTGTAAATCCGAGATTCCAGACGAGCATTCCGAACTGCATCGGGGTCGTCAGTGTCCACGTAACCAGAAACTGTATTCCGTAGCAGAGCAGGAAACCGACGGCGAACTTGAGTCCTTCGGCTGCCGCGCGGTTCCCCTTGACCCGAGAGTTGAAAACCCACAGTTTGTTCCAGACAAACGAGTTGATGAGCCCGGCGACGTAGCCGATGCCGTTGCTGACCCACTGGTTAACGCCCCACTGGCTCTTGCAGAGATATATGACCACGAGTGTCACAAGCGTATTCATGACACCGACAATCAGATATCGCAGGAACTGCCTGACGGCAGGGCGCCTAAGGTCAATTTTCATGATTTGTTGTTTTTTATGTAATACCGACATATCCTGACGAGGCCACACTCTCTGCACAATGGCCGACGGGCCTTGCAAGTGTAACGGCCGTGGAGAATAAGCCAGTGGTGGAACCGGCCGACAATCTCGGGAGGGAGGTGTCGCATCAGAGCCCGCTCAGTTGCCAGAGGTGTGGTGCAGCCGGTGGTAAGACCTATGCGGTCGCTGACCCGGAATACATGTGTGTCGACGGGCATCGCCGCACGTCCGAACTCAACACAGAGAATGACGTTGGCCGTCTTGCGTCCAACGCCGGGAATCGTCAGCAGAGAATCGATGTCGGAAGGCACCTCGCCGCCGAAATCGCTGACGAGCTTGCGTGCCATACCAAGCAGCGACTTTGTCTTATTATTCGGGTAAGAACACGATTTTATCAGTTCATAGACCTGTTCGGGAGTTGCCCCGGCAAGCGCCTCGGCCGTAGGGAATGCCTCGAAAAGAGCGGGTGTGATCATATTGACACGCTTGTCTGTGCATTGCGCCGACAATATGACAGCTACCAGAAGCTCGTAAGGCGTCTTGTAATGCAGCTCGGTCTGCGGTTCGGGCATCACTGCCTCGAACCACTCGCGTGCGCTTTCGTATCGCTCCTTTACGGTCATGGCCTGGCGTTAATGAGCGCTTCGGAACTGATTGAGGAATGTCGTATCGTTCTCGCTGAACATTCTGAGGTCTTTGACCTGATATTTCAGATTCGTGATACGCTCGATTCCCATTCCTAAGGCAAAGCCGGTATATTCCTTCGAGTCGATGCCACATGAGTCGAGTACGTTCGGGTCGACCATACCGCAGCCGAGAATCTCGACCCAACCGGTTCCCTTGCAGAACCCGCAGCCTTTTCCTCCGCAGAGGTTACATGAAATATCCATCTCGGCGCTCGGTTCGGTAAACGGGAAATAGCTTGGGCGCAGGCGTATGCGGGTCTCGGGGCCGAACATCTCGCGGGCGAAATAGAGAAGAGTCTGCTTCAGGTCGGCGAACGACACGTCGCGGTCGACATACAGAGCCTCGACCTGATGGAAGAAACAGTGGGCTCGCGCCGAAATAGCCTCGTTGCGGTAGACTCGACCCGGGCAGATAATTCTGATGGGCGGTTTCGTGGTCTCCATCACGCGGCTCTGGACGCTCGACGTGTGGGTGCGCAGCAGAACGTCAGGATTACGGCCGATAAAGAAAGTGTCCTGCATATCGCGTGCCGGATGGTCGGCGGCGAAGTTCAGCGACGAGAAAACGTGCCAGTCGTCCTCGATCTCGGGGCCTTCGGCAATCGAGAATCCGAGACGCGAGAAGATGCTAATAATCTCTTCGCGCACAAGGCTCAGCGGATGGCGCGAGCCTAACGGGAGCGAGGCAGCGGTGCGCGTCAGGTCGAGAGCGGCGGCTTCTTCTTTCGACGCGGCGGCGTTGACAGCGTCGCGCAGCGAGTTGATTTTATCTAACGCAACGGCCTTAAGGGCGTTGAGAGCCTGACCGGCAGCGCGTTTCTCTTCGGGCGAAAGACCGCGGAACTCATCGACAAGCGCCTGCACTTCACCTTTCTTGCTTATATATTTTATGCGCAGCTCCTCGACCTCGTCGAGAGTGGCGGCAGTCAGGCCCACTATACGGGCCTGCAATTCTTGAATTTTCTGGATCATTGCAATGGTTTATTGGCTGCAAAGTTAGCGAAAAAGGGTTGAATACGCAAAAATACGTTACAGCTCCAGACGCCCTGCGCCTTGCCTCAGAATCTCGGGCATCGACGAGTCGGTCAGATCGACAACGGTCGACGGTTCTGAGCCGCCTTCGCCTCCATCGAGCATAAGATCGGCCACCGACGCGTACTTTACGGCCACAGGTTCTGACCCCGGGCCATCTTCCTCTATCTCTTCAGGCGTCATCGCCGTCGTCGACAACAACGGGGCGCCCAGAGCCTCGGCCAATGCGCGCGGAATTGGATTGTCGGGCACTCTCACACCGACAACCTTACGCCCTTTGAAAACTTTCGGCAATGTCGTCGAAGCCGGCAGTAGCAGAGTGAACGGCCCCGGCAGCACGCGCTTCATAATCCCGAACGCGCGGTTGTCTATTCGGGCATATTCGCTGGCCTGCGAAATGTCGGCACACACTATGCTAAGGCTGTTGCGTCGCGGATCTATATCCTTAATGTGGCAGATTTTTTCGATAGCGCGGTTGTTTAGCGCATCGCATCCGAGCGCATACAGTCCGTCGGTGGGATATATAACCAGCCCTCCGTCGCGAAGCGTCTCGACGGCCTCAGCGATAGAACGCGAGTTAATGCTCGAAGGATAAATTCTCAGTATGTTCATGGCTTTAAATTCTGATTTATAATTTTTTATAAAAATAAATGAGAAATGTCTCGCGACATCTCTCACTCTTAAACCTTTATCTTAATCTAATACTATGAAAAACACACACTGCAAAGGTAAGCATATTTGTTAAATCTGCAATAGCATCACAGTATCGATTAACATAATTTCACTTAAATATCATTTATCGTTGCCCATGTCGGGATATGGGATAAAAGAGGCACGATGAAAAATGCAGGCTTACTTGCCGAAAAACCTGTTGCGGCGCGTCAGCCTCATTTGCCGGCGCTCTGACGCGTCAGGACACGCCACCTCTTCGGCATATTCCTGATACCGCATATTCATCGACGATTTATAGGTGGCGAACATCTCGCGTGTCCCCTTCTCATCGTGGCTGAAGTTCATGCGGTTTTCAATTCCGACAGTATCGGCAATAGCGTCGACATCGATTTCCGAGCCGATAAGGTTCACCGTCCACCCCTGCTCTTTAAAATAGGAGATGAGTCGACGGACGTCATCGAGTCGATAATGGGTTGACGAATTCTCCATACCGTCGGTTATAATGGTTATGATGCCGGTTGCGTCTTCATGAGTGGCACTGACGGTTTTCAGCTCCGACAGCGTCGAACCGACGGCATCGAGAAGCGGGGTGCCTCCGTTGGGGCGGTAGTCGCCGGCAACGATTTCGCGAACTGTGGTGGCATCTTCGTTTTTGAGGATATAGCGCGAACGGTGACAGCCTGACGAGAACGCATAGACCGATACGAGCGAGCGGAGTTCCCCCTTATTGTCGAGAGCGCCGTTACGCGCAACCTGAATGACTTCATTGCAGCCCGAGATTGTGCGTTTTTCGAGACCTGACATTGAGCCGCTTTCGTCAAGAATAATGAGGTTGAATACAGTGGTTTTCATAATGTTACGGGTTAGTTGTTGGTTAATGATTAAGAATGTAGAGAGTTTGTCGGCGCCCGTCGGGGCGTCGGCCGTTAAAGAGTGAGAGTTCTGAAAATCAGTCGGTCAGAAGTCGAAAGTTATATTACGGGTCGAGGAATCGCCGTCGTCCGACGAGACGTCTTTCTTCCTGCGTCTGACGAAAGAGAAAAGCTTCGAGGGCTTGCGTCCGGCGCGCGGAGCTTCTTCAGTCTCGCGGCAGTTGGCTTCCGGCATAATGTCGGGAGCAGCATTGCTGCATGGAGGTGCCGCGGATACCTCTTCGAGCAGACCTGTCTGGAGAGCCTTTCGCTGGAAGTTGCGGCGGTCATAGACCGTGCGGTTGATGACCTCATAGACCCGTTGCAGTTCGCCAAGCGAAAACACCTTGTTAAGAAGCTCGAAAGCCACAGGCCTGACACGCAATGTTTCTGACAGATAAGAACGGGCGGCGTCGATTATTTCGGCATGGTCGAACGCCAATGGAGGCAGTGCGTTCTCATCGAACCAGAGGGCGTTGGCGGCATCATCGCCTGCAATGAGGCGATAGCTGTCGGGGCGCACAAGAGCAATAAAGGCGACCGTCACCACGCGCTCGCGAGGGTCGCGGTCGACTGTGCTGAAAACGCGGAACTGGTGGAGGTAGACGGCTGTCAGGCCCGTTTCCTCGCGCAACTCGCGGGCAGCGCAGTCTTCGACTGTTTCATCTATTCTGACAAATCCGCCCGGAAGAGCCCACATTCCGCGGAAAGGCTCGAACCGCCGCTCGACGAGCAGAATCTTAAGCCCCGTGCCGTCGAAGCCGTAGATCACGCTGTCGGTTGTCAGAGCCGGATGAGGGTAGCGATAGCAAAAGCGTCCTTCTCTGTCGCTGCTGTCGGCCGGATTACTGTTTTTATCGTTAGTGTTCATCGCTTTTGTGTTGTTCTGGCGCAAAATTACAAATTGTGTCGGAACTACACAAATATTTTCGTGTAAAAATGACACAAATCTTCTAATTCATTGATTATAAGAATTATAAGATTTATAAATTTTATAAGATTTATAAGATCCGCTTGAAATTCGGAAATAAATGTCTACCTTAGCGGGGATGAAAGGGTCAAGAGCGCTCATAGCAGTCATATTGTCGGTTGTCGCACTGGCATCGTGCCGGGAGCGTCCTGCCGAGAATCCGTCGGTTATTTACAGCTGCGACGAATTCACGGTCTATCCCGACTCTGTTGTTGAAGACACGCTTGTTGTCCGCGCCGACAATCCCCTTCAGCTTTCGGGCGACAGACTTATCTGGCGCGCCCGAGCTGTCGACGGACGACATCCGCTATATCAGAGCAGCCAGAGCCTCGTCGATGCCCTATATAATAGAGGTGTCGCGCGCCTGACAGGACGCCGCACTGAATCGACAGTAGCCAACGCCTACGACATAGCCCTGTCAACGGCGATACTCGACCCCGGGCATTCGATGAAACTGCTTCGGCGACGCATCGAACGCGGGCGCATCGCTTCCGACAGCGCAGCCTGGCCTGTGGCGACCGACCGTATCGTATGGGCGGCCGCAGCGTGGGAGGTTTACCTGATGACAGGCGACCGCCAATGGCTCAGCGAGAGCCGGAAAGTAGTCAAGGCCACTCTCGTCGACGATCTCGGCTTGCTCTATGACCGCCGCTATGGTCTTTTCAGAGGTCATTCGACCGTTCCCACGGAAGCCGCCCGCAGTTTTCCCGACTGGATGGGGCTTTCCGACAGATACGCATCTATGGGACTGACCGTCAATGTCCTGTATCTGCGGGCGCTCGAAATTCTCGAGATGATGAACAACGAAAGCGGCATCACCGACCCCGACATAACCGCTCTGCGGCAGCGTCTGGCTCCTGCCATCAACGACTGCCTGTGGATTCCGAATCTGAACCGTTACAGCCAGTATCTCTATTCCGAACCATATCCGATAGCCTCGCAGGCCTCAGACAATCTCGGACAGTCACTCGCCATAATCTACGGTGCGGCGACAGCCGAAATGGCCTCGGCCTTGGTCGGTAACAACCCGGTAACTACGCGGGGTATAGAGGCGCTCCACCCTACCCCTCATAACGCCGACAGCATCTACAGCGGGCCGTCGGCCATGGTTATGGGATGGTGGAATCTGGCCGCTCTTAAAGCCGGCAACGGCGATGCGCTGACCGCGGGTATCGGAGCCCTCTGCCGGTCGGCCGCACTGCGCGGTGACGGCGATGCCGCCATAGCGTCATTGCCACTGCGGATCATAGCCGGAATAGAGCTGACGACACGCGGAATCTCGTTTCATCCGTTCGTACCGCAGGCTTTCGGCGGAGTCAAACGGCTGACGGGAATCATCTACCGCGACTCTGAGATAGACATAACGGTGCGCGGAACCGGCTGTACCATCGATACTTTCCGACTCGACGGGCGCATCACGCCCGAACATATCGTTCCCGCCGGTATCGTGCCCGGCAGCCACCATGTAGAGATAGTGCTCGCCAACGATGTGCTGCCCGCCGGAAAAGTCAACATAGCCGACAAGGCGGTCATGCCTGCCACTCCCGATGTCAGATGGACTGGTCTGCGCGAGGCATTAATCCGCGAAGGCTCCGGCGACACCGACTTCGCCGTATATCTGAACGGAGACTTAGACGAAGAGATTATCAACCCTAAATATTCGCTTTACGAAGCGCCCGTTTTCACAGCGGTCAGCATAGCGCCTCTGCGCGACGAATCGGTATGGGGATATGCCGGCGCTCCGTATTATTACTATCCCGACTCGTCGTTCGCCATGGTGATTCCTTTCAGCGAACGTGGCGCCGACGAAGAACTCGACATCGACGTGCCTCAGGCAGCGACATACTTTGCTTCGGTCAGTTTCGCGAACCGAACAGGAACCGAACTCCGTCAGAACCGGCCGGTTGCATTCGCAGCGGAAGTCAACGGACAGCCGGTCGGGCTGTTTGTCGGTCACCGCGTCGAACCTCCACTGCTGCGTGCATGGTCTAATATGCTCGCGCTGACTCTCCACAAAGGCAAAATAAAAATCAGAGTGCATCCGCTCAATTATATACATTCTTACAATCCTTTCATCGGCGATCAGCCCATAGAACTGCTCAGTCTCAGGCTTATTCGCTCCTAACTTAAAAGTTACCAATGAAAAAACTGATCATTTCGCTTTCACTGCTGGCTTCACTGGCAGCAACGGCCGCAAAACCGTCGTCACCTCAGATCAACAGCGTCGAACCGCCCTACTGGTGGACAGGCATGGCCAACGACACACTTCAGATCATGCTCTCAGGCCCGCGCATCGGCCTGACAGAAACTTCGATGAAACCTTATGAAGGGGTCAGTCTCATCGAAAGTGTCAGACTCGACTCGCCCAACTATCTGCTTCTGTATCTGACCGTCAGCGACACCGCCAAGCCGGGCGTTCTCGATTTCACGTTCAGCGACGGCAAGAAGAAAGCCGCTCTGCGCTACGAACTCAAAGAACGGTCGAAAGCCGTCAAGGCTCAGGGATTCGACGCCTCCGACGTGCTCTACCTCATTATGCCCGACAGATTCGCACGCGCCGGCGCCACGACCGATGCCGAAGCATCGCGCGGACTCGAATATGCCGTTGAGGTCGACCGAGCCGACCTCAACGCGCGCCACGGCGGCAATATAGCCGGCATGGAGCAACATCTCGGATATATCGACAGTCTCGGCGTTACGGCGATATGGGTCAACCCCGTGCTCGAAAACGACATGCCCGGCGGATCTTACCACGGCTACGCCACAACCGACTACTACCGCATCGACCCGCGTTTCGGCACCAACGGACAGTGGCGCGATTTCGTCGGCAAAGCCCACGACCGCGGAATAAAAGTTGTCATGGACATGATATTCAACCATTCCGGTTCGAACCATCCCTGGATGAAAGATATGCCCTCGCGCGACTGGTATAACTTCCCCGATTCGGCAGTAACCACAAACTTCCGCCTGTCGACGCTCCACGACCCCTATGTCAGCGACTACGACAAGAAACGCACTGTCGACGGATGGTTCGTCACGGCAATGCCCGATCTCAACCAGCGCAATCCCCACCTCCGCAGATACCTATCGCAGAACTCGATATGGTGGATCGAAGACAGCGGCATCGACGGAATCCGCATGGACACCTACCCCTATGCCGACGAACGGGCCATGGCAAGCTGGATCGACGACGTCATGGCAGAATATCCCGGCTTCAATATCGTCGGTGAATGCTGGTATGCCAACGAGGGTGGCGAAGCCTACTGGCAGCGCGGTTCAAAGGTGAATCCCAACGGCGATCCGCGCCTGCCGACTGTCATGGACTTCGTGCTCAGCATAAAGGCCCGCGATGCCTTCAAAGGACAGACCGACCGCCTTGAGGGCCTCAACACAATCTACGACCATCTTGCCCTCGACTATCTTTTCCCCGACCCGACCCATATACTGACCTTCCTCGACAACCACGACACCGACCGTTTCCTGCTCGAAGAGCCTGATGACTTGGGTTGGTGGAAACAGGCCATCACATTCCTTCTGACAAGCCGCGGAATTCCGCAGATCTACTACGGCACCGAACTTCTTATGAACGGCACGCGTGCCGCCGGAGGCGACGGCAACGTGCGCCGCGATATGCCCGGCGGATTTCCGGGCGACAAAACCGATGCTTTCACAGCCGCCGGGCGCACCGACAAGCAGAACGAAGCCTTCGACTTCATTCAGAAACTCCTTCAGTGGCGCCGCGGGAACGAGCCCATAGCCCGCGGATCGCTGAAACATTTCATGCCCGAAAACGGTTTGTATGTATATCAGCGCCGCAGCGGCGACAAAGAGGTGACGGTTATTCTCAACGGCAACGACTCTCCCGTAACAACCACCATGGAGCGCACTCTCGAGATTCTGCCCTACGGATCGCAGCGCCGCGACATGCTGACGGGCGAAACCATAACCATAAGTCCCGAAATGACATTCTCTCCGCGCCAGATACTGATACTCGAAAATTGAAAAGAATAGGAATCCTGAGCGACACCCACTCCTATTGGGACGACCGCTATACCCGATACTTCGCCGACTGCCGGGAAATCTGGCATGCCGGTGATATCGGTGACTACACCATCATCGAACGCCTCGCCGAGATAGCGCCGGTCAGAGCCGTCAGCGGCAACATCGACAATGCCATGATGCGCAGCCGCGTCAATGAGCGCGAGATCTTCGACTGCGAGGGCATGAGAGTGTGGCTCGGCCACATAGGAGGCTATCCGGGGCACTACAGCCCCGGAGTGAGGCGTTCGCTCATCGAGAACAGAATAACACTGATGGTAGCCGGCCACAGCCATATTCTGCGCGTGGTCAACGACAAGGCGCTCGGCCTGCTCCACATCAATCCCGGAGCGGCCGGCCCTTTCGGATGGCAAAAAGTCAGAACACTCGTGAAACTCGATATCGACGAGATTCCCCGAAATCTCGAAGTCATCGAGCTTCACTAACAATAAACCGAAAATGAGAAAACTGTTTTTCATAGCCGCGGCAGCCCTGCTGCTGGCCGGATGCAAAGCCAATCAGGCTGTCTACAAGAAAGTTTATGAATCGGCCGTGGCCACGCGCGACTCAAACAGCGTCGACCCGACAATCTACGATCACTACCGCGAAATGGCGCGCCAGCGCATCATCAAGCTCGGCGACGACTCATTGCCACTTACCGTGGAATTCGTCAGCTTCACCCGTGAGCCCGAGGCCGATCCGTCGCTCATGCAGCGCTATAATGTCGTCGTGGCGAGCTTCAAACAGATTTTCAACGCCCGGCGCATGCGCGACCGCCTCTCGACAGTAGGCTATCAGACGCCGTTCATAGTCCAGACCCGCGAACCGCTCTACTATGTCGTCGCCTCGACAGCAAACTCGGCTCAGGCCGCCCTCGACGCACTGCGCCACGTAGAGGCCGACTCGAACCTGAGACTGAAGAAACCGATGCCATTCGTGCTCATGCCTGCTCAGGCAGCCCGGTAGTGTTAATTCTGTTTAAAGATTTAACACTTATGTCAAATTATAGTGGAATTCTCGCTATCTTTGGCGTTGCGAACTTTAAAGGCCGAAACGCGTTGAGATAATAAAGAGGGTTACCGTGCCCGCCGAGGCTATGTGACCTTTTTCAACTATTTTTCGGCAATTTTAATTGACTTTTCAGCATTATGAGCAACGAAAACCGCAACACGGGAACCCCGATGGTGATGCGCAACATCTTCGGCATCATCATGATCATCGTCTATATCGGAATGGGCGTCCTATTCTTCATAAATTTCTTCGGCTGGGGTTCGTCTTGGAGCTGGGTGCGATGGGCTATAGGATCGCTCCTTGTAGCTTACGGTCTCTGGCGCGGATACCGCCAGTTTACCGGCATAGACTATCCCGACGACAACAAGAACGAATAAAGCCTGACATTCTTTTCGCATAACGATGAAAAAAAACAAGACAATCCGTTTTGCCGCAGCCCTCTCTCTGGCAGTCATTATGGCGGCTGTCACAGTCTCGTGTGACAAGAAGAGCCAGTCGACATCGACCAGCGGTCTGGCCCGCGTGGCCTGCGACCAGAGTTTCGAGAACATAATGCAGCAGGAGGTCGAGGTGTTTGAATATATCTATCCGAACGCAAGCATAATGCCCGCCTATCTCGACGAGCAGGCTTGCATCGACTCTCTGCTTAACATGGGGCGTGTCAACACCATCGTCGTCACCCGCCAGCTGACCGACAAAGAGAAAAAATACCTCAAAGACCATAAGAAGAACGTCAAGGAAAGCAAGATAGCCGTCGACGCCATAGCCCTTATCTCGAACCCGCAGAACGATATGGACGAGCCGCTGACACGCCGCGAGCTTGTCGACATTCTGACCGGCAAGATAACGCGCTGGGATCAGCTCGGCCCGTCGAAGATGGGAAAGATCGACGTCATCTTCGAGCACCAGAATTCATCGACAGTGAAATACATGCGCGACTCACTGCTGCGCGGCGCGCAGTTCGGGCCTAACGTCTACGCCCAGAAAACGGCCCGCGACGTGTTCAAAGTCGTGTCGGAAAACCGCGACGCCCTCGGCGTTATCGGAGTCAGCTGGATTTCGGCCGACCTCAAGGGGCGCGAGCTCGACACCAAAGAGCTTGCCGCCAGCCTCGAGCAGAACGACACCACAGCGCGCGACTTCAACGAGGCCGTTAAAGTCATAGCCGTGCGCAACGACGACGCCCTTAAAGCCTACAAGCCCTATCAGGCATATATCTTCGACGGCAGCTATCCCCTCTACCGCTCGATCTACATGATAACGACCGCTCCCGGCGGGAGCCTCGGCCACGGCTTCTACAGCTTTGTCACCGGCTTCCAGGGGCAGAAGCTGATACAGATGACCGGCATTCTCCCCGCCACCGTGCGCCCGCGTATGGTCAATGTCAATTAAACCCGCAATAACTTCGACTGTCTAACGTTATAAAGAACAGAAACAATAAACCAGTCCATATGAAAATCTTCAAACCCCTTCTCTCGGTCATCCTCGGAGGCTTCGCCATCGCAGCGAGCGCCCAGGGCGGCTATCAGGACGGCGTCGACTACTACAACGCCGACCGTTTCGAACAGGCAAAAATCATTCTCGAGAAAACCCTCAGCGACCCCTCGACTAACAAAGGTGTGTCGTACTACTATCTCGGCGCAATCGAGATGCGCGAGAACAATCCCGCTGCCGCCAAGTCTTTCTTTGAGAAAGGTATCGCAGCTGACCCCAAGGTAGGTTACAACTATGTGGGCCTCGGCGAAATCGCCCTTAAGAGCGGCGACAAGAAAGCTGCCGAAGGCTATTTCGACGACGCGCTGAAGATGGACAAGAAAGACCCCGAGGTCAGCGCAGCCATCGCCCGCGCCTACTTCAACGTCGACCCCGTGGCCTACGCCAAGCAGATCGACAAGAACATCGCCAAGTCACTAAAAGACTCGAAAAACATGGCAACGGCCCCCTACGTGCTTCAGGGTGACATGGAGAGCGCCAAAGGCAATATCGGACAGGCAGCCTCTTACTATGAGCAGGCCATGCAGTTCGGCGAAGAGACAGGCCGCGTGAACCCCTGGGCCTACGTGAAATACGCCAACCTCTACAACAACACCACCGACAGCAACAACAAGCAGTATGCCATACGCATGCTCGAGACCCTGAGCCAGAAAGTCCCCAATTCGGCTCTTGCACAGCGCGAGCTCGCCGAAAAATACTACGACGCCGAGCTTTTCTCAAAAGCCGCTGCCGCCTACAAGAAGTATATGAGCAACCCCAATCACTTCCAGCAGGACGAACAGCGCCTCTGCCAGCTGCTCTACTTCGACAACAAGAACGACGAGTCGCTCGCCATAGCCAAGAACATCCTTGCCAAAGATCCTTCGAACCATTATATGTACCGTATGGTGATGGTCAACGACAAAGCTCTTGGCAACAACGCCGAAGCCGCTGAATACGGCAAGAAGCTTTTCGACGCCAAAGACGTGACACTCACCTCGAATGACTACAGCACCTATGCCGACGCCCTTGCCGCCAACGGCAACTACGCCGAAGCTGTCGCCATCTACGAGCAGGGCTACAAAGCCAACCCCGAAAAGAACAAAGGCATGCTGGCCGATATATCGTCGGTCTACAACGATGCCCAGCAGTATGCCAAAGCCGCCGAATACCAGCAGAAGTTCGTTGATCTCGGCGACTATAAGCTTCAGGATCTCTTCACTCTGGCCAACCGCTACCGCAACCTCGCCCTCAGCCTTCCCGAAGGATCGGCAGAACGCACCGAGGCCGCCAAGAAGGGTATCGCCAATATCGACCTCGCTCTCGAAACAGCCGCCGACAGCTCGAAAGGCCCGCTTTACCGCAACCGCGCCGTTCTGCTTCAGCTTCGCGACGGACAGGAGCCGACCCAGGAAATCGTCGACACCTACCTTGAGATGATCAAATATTACGACCTCGCCGATCCCGAGAACCGCACCAAGAACCCCGATGTCTACAAGAGTGCATTCGGCAACCTTGCCCAGTTCTACACAATCAAAGGTCAGAAAGATGAAGCACGCCGCTGGTATGAAGAGCTCTACAAAATAGCTCCCGACACCCCCGGCCTTGCCGAATTCCTGAAGAAATAACCTCCGCGACCGCGGACAAGCATTCGACGCGCCTCCTGCGTTACTGACGCGGGGGGCGCGTTATAAATCTTACAAGGCATCTAACAGAACTATCAGCCTATGAACCAGCCATTGGCCGAGCGCCTCCGACCGACCACTCTCGACGACTATATCGGCCAGACCCATATAACCGGGCCCGAAGGAATCGTCAGGCGCATGATCTCGACAGGTCAGATAGCCTCGTTCATATTATGGGGCCCGCCCGGTGTCGGCAAAACCACACTGGCGCGCATAATCGCCAACACCCTCGATGCGCCGTTCTACACTCTGAGCGCCGTATCGGCCGGCGTGAAAGATGTGCGCGACGTCATCGACCGCTGCAAAGCAGATGCCGAAAGCATCTTCACCAAAGGGCGCCCCATTCTGTTTATCGACGAAATCCACCGCTTCAACAAGAGCCAGCAGGACAGTCTGCTCGGCGCAGTTGAAAACGGCACGGTGACACTCATCGGAGCCACAACCGAAAATCCGTCGTTCGAAGTCATCCGTCCGCTGCTGTCAAGGGCTCAGGTCTATACCCTCAAACCGCTCGACAACGACGAGCTGCGCCAGCTGCTCGACCGTGCGCTGACAAAAGACAAAATCCTCAGCAGCCGAAAGGTCGAGATTGTATCGACCGAGGCATTGTTCCGCTTCGCCGGCGGCGACGGACGCAAGCTTCTCAACATCATAGACCTGCTCGACAGTTCGACGCCTGCCGACAAGCCTATAGTCATCGACGACGCCACCGTCACCGAGCGGCTTCAGACCAACCCCGCCGCCTACGACAAAAACGGCGAAGTCCACTACGACATAATCTCGGCCTTCATAAAAAGTATCCGCGGAAGCGACCCCGATGCGGCCATCTACTGGCTCGCCCGCATGATTGAAGGGGGCGAGGATCCCGAATTCATCTGCCGTCGCCTCGTCATCAGCGCCTCGGAAGACATCGGACTTGCCAACCCTCAGGCCCTCGTAGTGGCCAACGCCGCCTTCGACACCCTACGGAAAATTGGCTGGCCCGAAGGACGAATTCCTCTTGCCGAAGCGACAATCTATCTGGCCACATCGCCCAAAAGCAACTCGGCATATATGGCTGTCGATACGGCCCTCGCCCTGGTCAGAGAAACCGGGAATCTTCCCGTGCCGCTTCATCTCCGCAACGCTCCGACAAAGCTCATGAAAGAACTTGGCTATGGCGCCGACTACAAATACGCCCATGCCTACGAAGGAAACTTCGTCAAACAGCAGTTCATGCCCAAAGAGCTTGGCTTTCACCGCTTCTGGACACCCGGCTCTAACGCCTCGGAATTCCGTATGGCCCAGCTTCAGAACGAGCGTTGGGGAAATTCAGAACCCGAACATAAAAAAACAGACAACGAATGAACCGAAAACTACTCCTGACGGCTGTCGCAGCCATTCTGCTGACCGCCTGCCGACAGCCTACCGGTGTCAGCAGCGATTACAAGGCTGAACTGAAAAAAGAACTGACAGCTATTGCCGACAGCGCAAAAGGCGACGTCGGGATAGCCCTCATTTACGACGGCGACACTCTGACGGTCAACAACGACGCCATATATCCGATGATGAGCGTATTCAAGCTCCATCAGGCCGTTGCCTTGTGTCGGATGTTCGAAGAAAACGGGACTTCGCTCGATTCCGTGATGACTCTGCGGCGCTCGGAACTTGATCCCGACACATGGAGCCCGATGCTGAAAGACCATAGCGACGAAGAAATAAGTCTTCCGATGAGACGGCTGCTCGAATACACGCTGATCGAGAGCGACAACAACGCCAGCAACGAGATGTTCGTCCGCCTCATGCCCCCTGCGGCATGCGACTCGGTCATAGCCGGAATAATCCCGCGCGGCTCATTCGAGATTCGCTTCAACGAAGCCGAGATGCAGGCCGATCATTCGCGGGCCTATTCCAACCGCACGTCACCACTCGGAGCCGCGATACTTATCGACCGGCTGTTCACCGACACCCTTGTCGGCAAGAGCTATCAGGACTTCATCAAGTCGGCTCTCCTGCGATGCCAGACGGGCCCCGACAAGATCTCAGCCGCGCTATCAGAGACAGAAGGCATAACAATCGGACATAAAACAGGCTCGGGCTACCGCGACGAAAACGGCCGGCTCACAGCCAGCAACGACGTTGCTTTTATCTCCCTTCCCGACAGGCGCCACTATGCACTGGCTGTATTCGTCAAAGACTTCGACGGCACCGACGCCGAAGCAGCCGCCACAATAGCGCGCATCTCAGCGGCCGTCATCAAGGCTCTTGAATAGACTGTCAGGCAACTCCCAGACTGCCGGAACACGCGGAATAAGAAGATGTTCCGCCTCAAGATTCTCGTGATATTTGTCCCAGACAAAGGCTGTATATCCCGGCATGATATAATATACGGGCCTACCGTCGAACCTCAGGCCGTTAAGAAAGATAGTAATCTTATTGTCCTCGGTTTTTACCGATTCGCCCACATGAGTATGCGGAGTTATAGTTCCCCATTGCATGACGGTAATCACATGGCCTTTGCCGTCGGTCATGTCCATTGTCTGCATCGTATAATTATCGGGCCATTTTCCCGGAGCTTTCGCAAGCTCCGTTTTTTCGCTGCTGATTCGCCATCCTCTATTATAGAGAGCGACAATGAATCTGTTGTATGACTCATAGATAATTGTCACAGCAACATAGTCTGTCTTCCCATCGAAGAATCGGAGCATTTCATCTTCCTGGTTCTTGAACTGCGCCTTAAGATTATGGATTGCAAACGGGTAAACGACGTTTCCTGACATCAGCATGATTTCGTCGGCCGTTCCGAACCATAGCCCTCCACCTATACCTGCCTGCGCCTCATATCCGGCAATACGGAATGAAAAAAGCCTGAGGCGAGGCACACGTTTTTTATCCTGAGGCAACAGCTCTTCATAAAGGTTTGTTTTCCAGACCGGCACAACGACATAGCGTGTCTCAAACAGAAACAACACGACGGCAATGGCCATTTGGGCCGGACGGCGCCGACGCACACCGTCGACGAGCCAGGCCACTGCATAAGAAGCCATAGCGGCAGCGAAAGGAAGGGCATAGAGGAAGTGCTTGCCGGCACATCCCATTTTGATATAGACAAGATGCTCGGTGACAATCGGCAGCAACAGCACGGCTGCGAGCAGCCACTCCTTGCGGCGGAACAGCATTACGAGACCTACCACAATAATCAGCATGCCGGGAATGGAATAGCATCCGACAACAGCCTTCACGCGGTCAACCGGCTCTATCATACCGTTCCAGAAAGCATAAGTGCCGAAATTATTGAGGATATTGCCACCCATGAGCCATAAGCCGACAGTGGCGACTGCGGCGACCGCCACAGCCATCAGTGCGGAGACGCCGAGACTCCGGCGCCAGTTCATGCCGAGGAAGCAGAAGAGAGGGAAAACAAGAGGATAAATACTCATAATGTCCATGCGCAGCAGAGGGGCGATGCAGAGAACCGACGCTCCCCACAAATAGCGACGACGTGTCAATAGCCATATTCCAACCATCGCGACAGCCGTGGCCGCGACGGCCGAGTTGGCATACATTCCGCAGGCATACGACTCGGGCATAAGCCACCAGGCCAGCAGAATGACACAGCGCGACAGACCGGTAAGACGGTGAACTATACTGACAGTCACCCATGCGAGCCATACCATCGCAAGCCAGCAGATCAGGCAGTAACTCTCTTCAGGCCCGAGAGGCGTTATTCTGTCGACGGCCGCGATAAGCCAGTAAGTCAGCGGCTGATCGTCGTAGGCATAATAATGATCGGGGGCAAACTCGCCGCCGGCGAGCGTCGTCGTGATATTTCCGAGCACGGCATTACTGTCCCCTTCGTAGTTCACCAGGGGAAATGCCCCGACAGCCGTCCATGCCACAAACAGCAGAAACAGCGCCGGGTAAAGCCATTTCAGCGATTTTATTCCTTTTCCCATAAAACGACAAAATGTGACCGCAAAATTAATAAAAAGCTATCAGAATCATGTGGCCGCCCCATCTATAGTTAGTAATCGTTAAAAGCGCTCAAGTCTGTTAACAAATTTATACCTTTGCAGCAACATTGAACGAACTTCGGATATGTCAGCGCTCATCTCGATTATTCAGTTATGCCGCCCTAAAGAATGGGTCAAGAATCTTTTTGTGCTGCTGCCGCTGTTTTTCAGCGGGAACCTGTTCAATTTCCCGCTGCTCGCTGAATCGTTTGTTGCTCTGATATCGTTCTGCCTCGCTTCAGGCGCGATATATTGCCTCAACGACCTGATGGATGTCGAATCTGACCGCCGTCATCCCGCAAAGCGCCTCAGACCGCTGGCGTCGGGGAAGGTCGGAAGTCAGGCTTGCATAGTGACAATGGCGTTTCTGGGCATTTCGGCGGTAGCCGTTCTTCTGACGCTGCCTCCGGTGAAAGCCGCGATGACCACTATTGTCGTGGCTGCTTATCTCTTGCTGAACTCGGCCTATTGCCTGCGGCTCAAACGAATCGCATTGATCGACGTTGTCTGCGTCGCATTAGGTTTCGTGCTCAGAGTAGTGGCCGGAGGCGCCGCAACGGGCGTCTATGTCAGCCACTGGATAATAATAATGACATTTCTGCTGGCTCTGTTTCTATCGCTCTGCAAACGCCGAGACGACATCGTCATCTACAACACAACCGGCGAAATCATGCGCCACAATATAACAAGATACAATCTCGAATTCATAAATCAGGCGACAACGCTCGTTTCGACCGTAATGCTCGTCAGTTATGTCATGTATACGGTTTCAGCCGATGTCACGGCCCGTTTCAATTCAGGATATGTATATGTCACGTCGGTTTTCGTTCTTCAGGGATTGCTGAGATATATTCAGCTCACTGTCGTCGACGAGCGTTCGGGCAGTCCAACCCGCGTATTTCTCAACGACCGGTTCATTCAGGCTTGTGTCGCCGGATGGTTTCTGACATTTGCCGCCATAATCTATCTATAGACCGATGCGCGAAAATCTTGTTGTCTTTGATTTCGACGGCACGCTGACTACCTCCGACTCATTCGTCAGATTCGCACTCAGGTCTGTCGGAAAAAGCCGGTTCGCCGGCGCTGTTTTCCGCTGCGCCCCATATCTGGCGGCTTGGAAATGTCGGCTTATTTCCGGCGGACGTGCAAAAGAACGATTGTTTGCCGCGCTCTATGCCGGTCATTCTCGTGAATGGCTGCTGGAAAACGGAAGAGACTTTGCCCGAGATATAGCGCGCCTCGAACGTCCTGAAACAGTCAAAGCGCTCGAGAGGCATATCGCCGACGGCGACAATGTCTATATTGTATCGGCCAGCCTGAGCGAATGGATCGTCCCATGGGCAAACACCCGTTCCGTTCCCGCCGATCATGTCATAGCCACCATCTGCGAAATCAACGGCCGGGGCATATTAACCGGACGATTCGCCTCGAAAAATTGCTACGGCGCGGAAAAAGTCAGGCGCCTCAGGCAAGTGACAGGCGACCTTTCCAAATATCATATCACGGTTTACGGCGACTCGAAAGGCGATCGAGAGCTGTTTGCCATCGCACAGAATGCTATACAGATAAAAAGTTAACAATTGTTAATGCGCTTTAACGGCATTAACTTTTTTATACATTTGCGGCCAAGAAGACAAAACACAAAGATTTATCTATAAAACACATTTCATCTAACAGACATTCCCATCTATTTTTTGCCATCCCCCGAAGTCACCACTTCGGGGGAAACCTTTACAATGTCGGCAAACACGCAGACACCTTCAATCACAGTGCACAAAAAGACAGCAAACCACCCTGCAAACGCGCAATTATTCCATTTAAACAGGCCGAAAATAGATCTACAACGCCTAAACACAAACAAATTGTCATTTTTGTGTTGTAGAACATCGAAAAAAACATGAATATTTTTTGGCCGCAAACACAAGCGACTCCGAAAAATTTGTATATTTGCCCCTGACTAACCATTCAATACCGTTAATTCCAATGAAGAAACACAATTTTTATGCCGGGCCTTCGATCCTGAGCCAGTACACCATCCGCAACACGGCGGACGCAGTGATTAACTTTGCCGAGACAGGTCTGTCACTTCTCGAAGTGAGCCACCGCAGCAAAGAATTTGTTGCCGTTATGGACGAGGCTCAGGCTCTGGTCAAAGAGCTGCTGAACGTGCCCGAAGGCTACAGCGTGCTCTTCCTCGGCGGCGGCGCAAGCCTCCAGTTCTGCATGGCCCCCTTCAACCTGTTGAAAACCAAGGCAGCATATCTCGACACCGGCACATGGGCCCACAAAGCCGTCAAAGAAGCCAAACTCTTCGGCGAAGTCGAAGTTGTTGGTTCGTCGGAAGCCGACAACTACACATATATTCCCAAATATACCGTGCCTGACGATGTCGACTATTTCCACTACACCACCAACAACACCATCTACGGTACGGAAATCCGCAAGGATCCCGACGTGAAAGTGCCTCTGGTAGCCGATATGTCGAGTGACATCTTCTCGCGTCCCGTCGATGTCAGCAAGTATGACCTCATCTACGCCGGCGCCCAGAAGAACCTCGCCCCGGCCGGAACAGTCGTCGTCATCGTCAAAGACAGCGCCCTCGGCCACGTCGACCGCGAGATTCCCACCATGCTCGACTACCGCACCCACATCAAGAAAGGCTCGATGTTCAACACCCCGCCGGTTCTCCCCGTCTACTCAGCTATGCTGACCCTGCGCTGGTATAAGGAGATGGGCGGCGTCGAGGCCATGGAGAAACTCGACCTCGAAAAAGCTGCCGTTCTCTACGACGCCATCGACAGCAGCAAGATGTTCCAGGGCACCGTCACCAATCCCGCCGACCGTTCGATCATGAACGTCTGCTTCGTGATGAAACCCGAATATAAGGAACTCGAAGGCGACTTCGTGAAGTTCTGCACCGAGCGCGGCATCGTCGGCATCAAAGGCCACCGCAGCGTAGGCGGCTTCCGCGCATCACTCTATAACGCCCTTCCCCTCGAGAGCGTCAAGTTCCTCGTAGAGGCTATGAACGACTTCGAAAAAAACCGTTAAGCCATGGCAAAGATACTGATCGCAACCGAAAAACCGTTCGCAGCAGCAGCCGTCAACGGCATCCGCGAAGTCATCGAAAGCTCCGGAATGGAGATGGTTCTTCTTGAAAAATACACCGAGAAAGCTGAACTTCTGAAAGCTGTCGCCGACGTCGAAGGTCTTATTATCCGCTCCGACAAAATCGACAACGAGGTATTCGACGCCGCCAAGAATCTCAAGATCGTTGTGCGCGCAGGCGCCGGCTACGACAATGTCGACCTCGCCGCTGCCACAGCCCATGGCGTAGTGGTTGAGAACACCCCCGGCCAGAACTCCAACGCCGTTGCCGAACTCGTGTTCGGTATGGCCGTCATGATGGCCCGCAACGGCTATAACGGCAAGAGCGGCAGCGAGCTCAAAGGCAAGAAGCTCGGCATCCACGCCTTCGGTCAGGTCGGCCGCAACGTCGCCCGCATCGCCAAAGGCTTCGGCATGAACGTGTCGGCCCTCGACCCCTATTGCCCGAAGGAGGTCATCGCCGAAGCAGGCGTTGAGCCGCTCGACGACATCAAAGAGCTCTACAAAGGCCATGAATACGTGTCGCTCCACATTCCCGCCACCGCCGAAACCCGCGGTTCGGTCGGCTACGACCTCGTCACTCTGATGCCCAAGGGAGGCGTGCTTATCAACACGGCCCGCAAGGAAGTCATCGACGAAGAAGGCCTGATGAAAGCTCTTCGCGAGCGTCCCGACCTCAAATATGTCAGCGACATCCGTCCCGACGCTGCCGACGCCATGATCGAAGAATTCGGCGAGCGCGTGTTCTTCACCCCGAAGAAGATGGGCGCCCAGACTGCCGAAGCCAATATCAACGCCGGTCTCGCAGCCGCCCGTCAGGTAGTGGCTTACCTCACCGACGGAACAGACCGCTTCCGCGTCAACTAAAATTATCGAGTCATCCTTAGAGGCGCTCCCGGCGGGGGCGCCTCTTTTGTTTATAAATCTCACAAAACTTATAAGACTTACATATTACATCATCTAATATTGGCCGATTTTTGGTAACTTTGCGGGAAATAGCAATGGAAATGACCGACGAGCAAAACGACATCAAACCCATCGACGGAGAGCTGGCCGACAACGGCGAGTTCAAACTCTCCGACAAAGGCAAGAAACTTCTGGCCATGGCCACCGTCAAAGACGCCGAAGACGCCTCTCACCGCCAGCTCTGCGGAATGTATCAGAGCTGGTTTCTCGAATACGCCTCCTACGTTATCCTCGAGCGCGCCGTGCCGCATATCGACGACGGCCTCAAACCCGTGCAGCGACGTATTCTCCACTCGATGAAAACACTCGACGACGGGCGCTTCAACAAAGTCGCCAACATCGTCGGCAACACCATGCAGTATCACCCCCACGGCGACGCCTCAATCTATGAGGCCCTCGTCGGTCTGGGCCAGAAGGAACTGCTCGTCGACACACAGGGAAACTGGGGCAACACACTGACAGGAACCTCGGCGGCCGCCGGCCGTTATATCGAGGCGCGCCTGTCGCAGTTCGCCCTCGACGTCGTGTTCAACCCTAAGGTGACACAGTGGACTCCGAGCTACGACGGCCGCAAGAACGAGCCGGTGACACTGCCGGTCAAGTTCCCCCTGCTGCTCGCCCAGGGAGTGGAAGGCATCGCCGTCGGTCTGTCGTCGAAGATACTTCCCCACAACTTCAACGAACTGCTCGACGCCGCAGCAGCATATCTGCGCGGCGAAGAATTCGAGCTTTATCCCGACTTCCCTACGGGAGGTTTCATCGACGTCAGCCGCTATAACGACGGCCGGCGCGGCGGCTCGCTGAAAATACGCGCCAAGATCGAAAAGATCGACAACAAGACGCTGGCCATAACCGAAATTCCCTACGGCAAGACCACCGGTACACTCATCGACTCGATAATAAAAGCATTCGAAGGGGGCAAGATAAAAATCCGCAAGGTCGACGACAACACGAGCCAGACGGCTATGATAGTAGTCCACCTTCTGCCCGGCACCTCGAGCGACAAGACTATCGACGCCCTCTATGCCTTCACTGACTGCGAGGTTTCGGTGTCGCCGAACTGCTGTGTAATCAGCGACAACAAACCCCATTTCCTCGGAGTAAGCGATGTTCTGAAGCATAACGCCGACCGCACACGTTCTATTCTCGGCCGCGAGCTCGAGATTCAGCGCGACGAGACCGCCGAAGCGCTCTTCTTCGCCTCGCTAGAGCGCATCTTCATCGAAGAGCGCATCTATAAAGACAAAGAGTATGAGCAGAGCCGGTCAAACGACGAGGCTATAGCACATATCCACCTCCGCCTCGAGCCGTGGAAGCCGAAACTGCTGCGCGAAGTGACCGACGACGACGTGCGGCGCCTGTTCGAGATCAAGATGGGACGCATTCTGCGCTTCAACGCCGACAAACAGGAAGAGCTCATCGCCGGCTACAAGGCACGCATAGCCGATCTCGAGGACAAGCTCGCCCATCTGACCTACTACACTATCTCATGGTTCGAGAACCTGAAGGAGCGCTACGGAGCCGCCTTCCCGCGCCACACGGTCATACGCGGCTTCGACTCCATTGCCGCCGCCACCGTGGCCGAGGCCAACGAAAAGCTCTATTTCAACCGCGACGAAGGATTCATCGGCACCGGTCTGAAGAAATATGACCCGATATGCAGTTGCTCGAGCCTCGACGATGTCGTCATCATCTACCGCGACGGCCGCTACAAGGTTGTGAAAGTCCAGGAAAAGCTGTTCGTAGGCAAGAACGTGCTCCATATCGGTGTATTCAAGCGCAACGACACACGCACGGTCTACAATGTCATCTATCAGAACGGCCGCGGCGGAGCCTTCTACATGAAGCGGTTCTCGATTACCGGCGTCAAGCGTGACCACGAATATAACCTGACTCCCGGACTTCCGGGCACGCGCATAGCCTGGTTCTCGGCCAACCATAACGGCGAGGCCGAGATTGTCCGCGTCACCCTGAAACCGCGTCCACGTCTGACCAAACTTCAGTTCGACGTCGACTTCGGCGCCCTCGCCATCAAAGGGAAAGGGGCGATGGGCAATCTCGTGACGAAAAACGAGGTTCACCGCTTCTCGCTGAAAGAGAAAGGAGTTTCGACACTCGGCGGACTGAAAGTCTGGTTCGACCCCGACGTGCTCCGCCTCAACACCGACGGCCGCGGCGAACTGCTCGGCGAGTTCCAGGGGCAGGACGAGCTGCTTGTCATTCTGAAAAACGGCGAGTTCTACACCTCGAGCTACGACCTCACCAACCACTACGAGGACAATATCCTGCGCATAGAGAAATACCGTCCCGGTCACGTCTGGACGGCGATCCTCAACGACGCCGACCAGGGAGGCTACCCATACCTGAAACGCTTCAAATTCGAGAGCACATCGCGCAAGCAGCGATGGCTCGGAGAGAGCGAGAAATCGACACTGGTTCTTCTTACCGACGAGCCGGGCGCCCGTTTCCTCGTCACTTTCGGAGAGGCTGACACCTTCCGCGAGCCGATGGAAGTGTCAGCCCACGATTTTGTCGGGGTGAAATCGTTCAAAGCCAAAGGCAAGCGTCTGACAACATGGACGATCGACCATATCGAAGAGCTCGAGCCAGAGGCTGTCGACGACGCCATAGACTCGATAGAGACCGATGAAAGCGAAACCTCTGATGAAACCAATGCCGAACCTGACAAAAGCGACGATGAAGTGCGCGATGAGATTCTGGGTCAGCAGCGTATTTTTTAGTCTGCTCGCCCTGACGGGCATGTCTCAGGAGCGTCCGGTGACGTCGGCCTTCACTATCGAAGCCGGCTCAGCCCGGCTATGCGACACTTATCTGACGCCGCTGCACTACCGGGGCTGGAACGCCGCGCTCGTCTACGAACGCTTTCAGGCCATGCGCTTCAGTCCCGAGAACTGGATAATGCGCCTCGACGGACGTCTCAGCGTTGACCATACCGAAAATCCGGCCCGCAACGCAACGATGTGGAACCTCGATCTGCGGATCGGATGGGGAATGATGCGCCGATGGCATCTGCCCTGCAATATCACCCTGGCAGCAGGTGGCTCGACATCTGTCGACGGAGGCGCCCGCTACCTCGCCCGCAACGGAAACAATCCCGTGTCGGCCAAAGGCGCCTGGAACGTAAGCCTGACAGGAATGGCCACTTGGAATGTCAGACTCGGGCGCCTGCCTGTGACGCTCCGCTACCAGCCCGAAATGCCGCTGGCCGGAATCTTCTTCTCCCCTCAATACGGCGAGCTGTATTATGAGATATGGCTCGGCAACCGCGACGGCCTCGTCCATTTCGCATGGCCCGGAAATTACTTTGTGCTCGACAATCTGCTGACGGCCGACCTCCGCTTCGGTGCGACCGCCCTGCGGATCGGCTACCGCGGCCGCGTCGCCTCATCCAAGGTCAACAATATCGTCACCCGCGAAATAACCAACGCCTTTGTTATCGGAGTGTCGGGCGAATGGCTCAGCCTTTCTCCCGGGCGTACCGCCATCGACGAAAAGATAATTTCAGCCTACTACTGATGAAACGATTTCATATATTCGCCCTGTTGGCGGCGCTCCTGCTGACGACTGCCTGCCACGAAGTCAGGGAATATGAGCCCGACCCGCGCGGAACCTTCGAACAGCTCTGGACAATTCTCGACACCCGCTACTGTTTCTTTGCCGAAAAAGGCATAGACTGGAACGACGTCCACGACCGCTACAGCGAAAAGATAAGCAACGAAATGACGGCCGAACAGCTCTTCAACGTCTGCGCCGACATGCTCGGAGAGCTCCGCGACGGCCACACCAACCTGTCGTCGACATTCAACACATCCTACTACCGCAAATGGTGGAGCGACTACCCCCAGAACTATTCGGCGCGGCTCATCGAAGAACATTATTTCAATTTCAACTATCTCGTAGCGTCGGGACTCACCTACGGAATGCTGAGCCCCAATATAGGATATATACGCTACGCATCATTCTCGCAGCCTATAGGCGAGGGTAATCTCGACCAGGTTCTGGCCTATCTGGCCAGCGCCGACGGGCTTGTCATCGACATCCGCGACAACGGCGGCGGCGACATGACCAACGTCGAGATTCTCGTGTCGCGCTTCATCGACAGCCCTACGCTTGTCGGCTATATCAGCCACAAGACCGGCCCGGGGCACGACGAATTCTCAGAGCCCCGACCCTACACCTATAAACCGGCCGCACCCGGGCGTATGCACTGGACGAAACCTGTGGCCGTGCTGACCAACCGCTCGACATTCAGCGCAGCCAACAATTTCGCCTCGATAATGAAACTGCTTCCGGGCGTCATGATTGTCGGAGCCACAACCGGAGGCGGCTCGGGCATGCCCTACTCCAGCGAACTGACCAACGGCTGGACAATCCGCTTCTCGGCCTGCTCGGTGCTCGACGCCGAGAGAAACACAACCGAATTCGGCGTAGAGCCTACAGAAGGCTGCGCCGTCGATCTCGACCCGCAGGCAGCCCTCGAGGGGCGCGACACGATGCTCGACCGCGCGATCGAACTGCTCAAAATGAAATAGGCAACGAAGCTGTCAGTCCTCTCCGAGGTCGTCGTAGGTCTGATAGAGGAAGTCGTTGTAGGGGAAGCGCGTCAGGTGGATCTCCTTGGCTTTCTCGTAAATCATATCTTTCAGTTCGGGGATGTTCAGCTCCTTCTTGGCCGATATGAAAACAGCGTCACCGCCAAGGCGGCTCATCCACGACTCTTTAAGTTCTTCGAGAGTTATGTTCTCACGCGTGCGCGGAGTAAGGTCATCAGCGTCCTTCTCGACATGGGTGTAGGCGTCGATTTTGTTGAACACCATAATCACAGGCTTCTCGCAGCCGCCGCAGATGTCGTTGAGCGTTTCGTTGACAACCTTTATCTGTTCCTCGAAATTCGGATGGGAGATGTCGACAACGTGAATCAGCAGATCGGCCTCGCGAACCTCGTCGAGGGTCGACTTGAACGACTCGACAAGATGGGTCGGCAACTTGCGGATAAACCCTACGGTATCGGTCAGAAGCATCGGCAGATTGTCTATGACGACCTTCCGGACAGTGGTGTCGAGCGTGGCGAAAAGCTTGTTCTCGGCAAACACGTCGCTCTTGCTCAGCAGGTTCATCAGCGTCGACTTGCCGACGTTGGTATATCCGACGAGGGCAACGCGCGTCAGCTTGCCGCGGTTCTTGCGCTGCACTGCCTTCTGGCGGTCGATGGCTCGCAGTTGCTCCTTAAGCCAGGCTATGCGCGTCAGGATTATGCGGCGGTCGGTCTCTATCTGGGTCTCGCCGGGGCCACGCATACCGATACCGCCGCGCTGGCGCTCGAGGTGAGTCCACATTCGCGTCAGGCGCGGCAGCAGATACTGATACTGAGCCAGCTCGACCTGAGTCTTGGCGTTTGCCGTCTGGGCGCGCCGCGCGAATATGTCAAGAATAAGACTCGTGCGGTCGAGAATCTTAACCTGAAGCTCCTTTTCGATATTTGCCACCTGTTTCGACGTCAGTTCGTCGTCGAAAATCGCCAGACCTATATCGTTGGTCTCGACGAACTGCTTGATTTCCTCGAGTTTACCCTTCCCGACAAACGTGCGCGGGTTGGCATAGGGAATCTTCTGCAGAAACTTTCTGACGCAGACTGCGCCGGCCGTGTCGGCCAGAAACTCGAGCTCGTCGAGATACTCTTTAGCTTGCGCTTCGTTCTGGTTTTCGGTTATAAGACCTACGAGCACCGCCCGCTCGGTCGTAGCTTCTGAAATTATCTGTTCTTTCATTTATTCATCCGCTTTTTAAGCTTCTCGACCTGCTCGGGCGTCAGTTTCAGCACCTTAAGTTCGAGCAGATCGTCGCGTGTGGCATAGTCACACGGAATCTCAAGCTCGCCCTTGGAATTGACAGCGCCGTAAAGTCCGTTCTTGCGCACAATGGCATAGCCCCAGTTGAAATCCTCGACTTCATCGAACTGAGGCTTGACAACGGTCTTGCCCTGAAGATCGATAAAGCCCCACTTGTTGCCGATCTGGACAGCCGCAAGCTCTTCGCGGAAAGGGCGCGCGTCGTCGAAGCGGGCGCGGATAACAACGCGGCCGTTGGGATTGACATAGCCGTAGCGGCCGTTCATCTGCTGTTGCGGAGTCAGAAAATCGGCCGAGGCCGTAAGGGTAGCGGCCACGATAACGAAGGCCGCGAACAAAAAGCGTAAGTAAGGTTTCATACGACAAAGATAACAATTTTCAGATAAAGTTTCTCCACTGCCATTTTTTAAGATACCGAAAAGCCCGAATTTTCATAAATCTTAGCTCGGCGACAGAAAAAAATTGCACTGGAAACGCGTTTTTTTTTGGAAAAAACGAAGCAGCCCGCTATATTTGCGAACGAAAATATTGACAAAACCCAACTCCTTTTCTAAACCATAAAAACTAATTACCATGATCATCGGAATTCCGAAAGAGATCAAAAACAATGAAAACCGCGTGGCAGTTACCCCCGCGGGAGTGAAAGAACTCATTGGCCACGGCCACACCGTCTATGTCCAGCAAACCGCCGGAAACGGCAGCGGCTTCTCCGACAAGGAGTATACCGACGCCGGCGCACAGCTTCTCCCCACCATCGAAGACGTCTATGCCAAAGCCGAGATGATAATCAAGGTCAAAGAACCGATCGAACCCGAATACAAACTCATACGCAAGGGTCAGCTTCTGTTCACATATTTCCACTTCGCTTCTGACCGTCCTCTGACCGACGCTATGCTCGAATCAGGCGCAACCTGCATCGCCTATGAGACAGTCCGCCTCGCCGACCGCAGCCTTCCGCTGCTCGTGCCGATGAGCGAAGTTGCCGGACGTATGTCGATTCAGGAAGCCTGCCGCTTCATGGAGAAACCTCAGGGCGGACGCGGTGTGCTGATGGGAGGCGTTCCCGGAGTGCGTCCCGCACGAGTTCTCATTCTCGGCGGCGGTGTCGTAGGCCGTAATGCCGCCAAGATGGCCGCCGGCATGGGCGCCGACGTCGTCATAACCGATATCTCGCTGCCTACGCTGCGCTACATCAACGACACAATGCCGGCCAACGTCAAGACCGTTTATTCGTCGCGTCATAACATCGAACAGGAACTTCCGCAGGCCGACGTCGTTATCGGTTCAGTCCTCGTGCCCGGCGCCAAGACACCCCATCTCGTCACCCGCGACATGCTCAAGCTCATGCAGCCCGGTGCTCTGCTGGTCGACGTCGCCATCGACCAGGGCGGATGCTTCGAGACCTCGAAACCGACAACCCACTCCGAGCCCACCTATGAGCTCGACGGTATCGTCCACTACGCCGTAGCCAACATACCCGGCGCAGTTCCGCGCACGTCGACTTTCGCTCTGACCAACGCCACACTGCCCTACGCTATCCGCCTGGCAGATCTCGGCTGGAAAGAAGCCTGCCGCCGCGATCCGGCTCTGGCTCAGGGCGTGAATATCGTCGACGGCAAGGTTACCTATCCCGGCGTTGCCGAGGCTTTCGATCTTCCTCTGACTCCGCTCGATCTCAACTGATCACATTGAGCTATCACATATCAAGAACGGGGAGGCTGACCGCCTCCCCGTTTCTTATTAATGATGCTTTGACAGTTATCTGACAACAAACTTGCGTCCTTTCGAAAAATAGATTCCGGCAGGCAGTGTAGCGATGTCGGCTTCGGTAGCTCCGCGCATGACGCAGACTCCCATTATCGAGTAAACGTCGAAGGTGGCAATGGCTCCGTCGCCGACGCCGGCAATGCCGGCGCGCTCGGTATAGACCGCAACTTCATCGGAGACAAGACTGGTCAGGCCTCCGCTGCCGTATGCAGTAACTGTGTAGAAATACTGGGTGTGTCCTGAAAGTCCGCCGACAGCCGCCGAAAGAACCTGACCACAGTCGCGGCCGTTCCAGCCTTCGGCATAAACAGGGTTAAACGAGCCGTCATGTCTGACAATAATATCGTCGATATACAGCGAGCCCGAACCTCCGCGATGAAACACGATACGCAACCGTGTAGTCCCTGAAGGCATAAGCGCGTCGTCTTCGCTGCCGCCGATAGTGACGACAGAGCCTTCGGTTCTGACAACAGGGCTGACGGTGTGGACTGTCTGCCACGCTCCGTCGACCATCGACTCGACGCTGATCGAGGCATTGTCGTCGGTCGAGTTGCCGCGATACCAGAACGACAGCGAATTGATCATTCCGGGATATGCCGGAGTCGATATGCGATCGCCGTCGGCCATCATGCGCAACGACGGAGCGGCCTCGCCGTAATAGTTCGCGAGATTGCCGGTAGAGCCACAGCTTGTGGCCCAGCCTTCGGGCAGGTCGAGCCCGGCCGAGAAGTCGACAACATCGGTCAGCGGATCAATTATCTCTTTAGCATAGACGCTGACCTTATAGCCCAAAGCTCCTTCAAGAGCCTCCCAGCGGGCAGTGAATCCGCTCTCGGTCACATCGGTTGCCGCCAGAGCAGTCGGGCGCAGCATATCGATCGTCGGATCGAGAGTCCTGACTGTCATAGGCTCGGAATCGTAGGAGATACGGTCGCCGTCGCATGAGCGGACAACATAGTTATAGTCAGTAGCGGGTTTGAGGTTCTCAACCTTATAGGAGGTTTTGCCTTCGACTTTGACAGTCAGGAACGGCACTTTCGACAAACCTTCGCTGACAGCAAGCTCATAGCTTCCGATTCCGGCCACAAGCTTCCAGTTGGCGGTGAAGGAGGTTGTCGCTATGTCGGTAGCCGGCTCGGTCTCGGGAATTTCGAGGGCATCTCCCCCGCCCTTGACGCGGAAGGTGATATTATCATCGACTTCTGAAATATCGGTCAGCGGCATATCGGGATCGACACCTACCCATGTCGTCATAGCTGGGGTCGATGCCGACGTGAAACTGTGGACATTGCCCGAACCGGGGAATGGATCGCCCGAGCGCGTTTCCTCGCCATATATACGGTCAGCCTCCACGAGGTCGACACGCTGATGGGCGAATTCGTTGTTTATCGAATTCCTGTCCCACAGCTCCTTATCGTAGTCGATATGCCATATCAGCATACCGTGGCCGCCGGTATAGGTGTCCCAGCCGGTCTGACGCCGGTTCTCGAGAATGAAGAACTCGTTCTCATTGGCAGTCTCTATCAGAAGGGCCACATTCGACTCGGCGAGCGGCTCGAGAACAACATTCTCGGGCCCCGAAAGGCGGCGGGGATTCAGCCAGCCGAGGGTGTAACGCTCGAAAGCATTGAAGCACGGGGGTGTGTTGCCGTTGTTGTTATAGGGACCTCTGTCCATAACGTCGAAAGATCCCGCCGAGACGTCGGTCGAGGCAAGATGAGTCGGATAATGATCCATAAGGCCCAGAACATGGCTGTATTCATGGACAAAAGTGCCGATTCCGGTCATTTCTTTCCCGCTGGTTCCACGCAGCTCGTTGGAGCAGGCATACTTGTTGAACTTAACGCCGTTGTAGCTCAGGTCTATGCCATACATATCCCACAATTCGGCCGAATGAGGCCAGATAGTCCATCCGGCGGCTCCTTCGTTCTGTCCGTAACCGGCATAGAAGATAAATACATTGTCGACAAAACCGTCGCCGTCGTTGTCATATTCCGAGAAGTCGACATCGGGATACTGCTCGCGCATGGCCTTTATGCCGTCCTGCGCCATCAGCCATCCCTGAACATCGTAGACCATGGCCGACTCCGCGCCGTAGTATGGCTCGCCCTGCGGAAGAGTGACCGGGCCGAATATCTCGAAGTCGGGCACAAACGAACCGTTAGAGTTATCGCGATAATAGTCAGCGACACTGCCGGTTGCGCCATTGTGATCATAGCCGTCTTTATTGGCCAGATTCCCGAAGGCCTGATGAGGATTGTCGATAGAGAATTTAACATCCTGAAACTCCACAAGAAGCACTATGCTTTTCGGATTTCCCGATGTCGGATAGTTAGTGACGATCTCCGACGGAATCCGGCGACGCGCTGCGCTCCGACGGTTAGCAGCCGCTCTGGCAGCCGTCTGAACAGCATCAGGGTCGATCGTGTCGAGCAGGCGGCACTCTGCCGGAGTGCGCCGTGCGATATCGCTGGCGGCCACGCCTGTCGAAACGAGCGAGCCGGCGGCATCTGTCTTCGCATAACACAGGCGTCCAGACGTTTCCGCGACGAGCGGATAACCGTCGGCGGTCAGATAGTAATGAAAGAACTCGTCGCCGACAATGCTTACCGCTATCGACGTGCCGTCGGGCAGCTCATACTGATGGAGCCCCGGCTTGGCCGGCACGGCCCACGCCCCCGCAACGGGGAGCGTGAGAAGTGCGGCTAATGACAGTTTTCTTGCGATTCTATTGATTTTCATCTGTCGCTGTTATTTAACGATGAGCTTGAAAGTGCGTCCGCCGACTGCGACAATATAGATGCCCGGGGTCACTTCAACACTGTCGTTGCCCGACGAGCGGAAGTTGTAGAGCATACGGCCGTCGATGGCGAATATTCCTACGAGACCGGTGGCGCCCGTTATGCGGATGCGTCCGTCAAATGCTGTCACGGTAACGGTTTCGGCTCCGACAGCGGCGATAGCCGACAGGTTTATCGTAGCGGCGTTCGAGAAAATCGATTCTCCGTCGTCGTAGACGGCGCTGACATGATAGGTATAGTCGGCTGCCGGGTCGACATCGGTATCGGTATATTCGGTCTCGCCTATGCAGTCGGCGATGTTGTCGCCGTTGCGGTAGACATTATAGCCGTTGAGATTGACAGCGGGCTGCGCGGGGATATACTCGATATCGTCGAGCATAAGGCCGAACATTCCTTTCGAAGTGCAGCGGATAGCGAAATAGCGCGTTCCGTCGGGCAGATCATAGGTCTTGCGGCTCCACGAGTCGCTTCGGAGCGATTCGCTTTTCAGCAGTGTGAAGTCATCGGGTTCATTGCCGGTCGACGAAACCCACACTTCGTATGTTTCGGGAGTGTAGTAAGCCATCATCGCACGAGCCTGAAGGCTGATCGTCTGTTCCATACCGAGCAGACGAGGCGAAATCAGCCAGTCGTCGTTCTGAGTGGCGGCAGTGAACGACACCAGGCACTTCTTGCCCGAATATGGAGCGGCGACGTAGGCCACTCCGACTTTCGAGGCGTTGAAGACGATATAGGCCTGAGGCTTGCCGCAGTTTTCCCAGGTGTATGAAGCAACGCTGTTGGTCATGCCGCCGACTGTCGACGCACCGTCTTTGTCGACCATTGTCCACTCGCCGAAATCAGATATGGTGAAATCGTCATACGATTCGAAATCGTCTTTGACAGGCACTGCTCCCGGATAGACCCGTGCCTCGCTCCATGAAAGCCGGACGGCTTTGCGGTCAGCGGTCGGCTGAGCTGTCAGGTCATTGACATAAGGCACATTGGGATAGATATATTCTATCTGAAGCATAGCAGCGTCGTTGTAGGGGTTGAGATCATTGTCGGCACTGACAGTGGCGGTAATCTCCGAGGTTCCGAGAGCTCCGTTGAGATCGGGTGTCCACTCACAGTCAACCGATGCGCTCTCGTCGACTCCGAGATTGATCGTCTCGCTCTTAAGCACCTCGCCGTCACACTCGAATCTGACCGTTCCCGACATCGCATTGGTTCCGTTGTTGGCGACAACGGCCGTGTAGACGTTCTCGCGTCCGCGCACAACCTGCGACGGGCCGGTGAGCGATTTCAGCACCAGATCGTTGGCCAGGAGGTCGCCGGTTACCTGAATATCGTCGAGATAGATCATGTAATTGCGGCCGGTATGGGCTACAAACACGATCGAGGCGCGGTTGTAGCGGCTGTAATCCGAGAGATCGACCTCAAAAAGATTCCATCCGTCAGTTCCCTTGCAGCTGAAAGTTTCCGAAATAATCTTCATCGGCTGCTCGACGCCGTCTTCGTCGCAGACAAGACCGATTTCAAGAGCCGATCCGGCGGCAAGATCGCTGTTCTGGCAGAACATACGGAATGTGAGCTTCTGACCTGTCAGGCTCGAGAGGTTCAGGCGCGGCGAAGTCCATGTCTGGTTGTTTCCGGAGCCGTAGCAACGCATCATCGATGAGCCTGTGAAGGGGGTGGCTTTGGGCTCGTAGCCGTTAGTGCCGGGTGCCCATGCCGCTACCGGCGATGTCTGCCAGGGCGACGTCGTCATATCATAGAAATTGCTTTCGGCAATAGGCAACTCGTAAGGACGGCCTACGATAACGCGCGCGTCGACTCTGTCGGCCGTGCCTCCGGTTGTCGAAGCTTCGACTGAATAGTCGACATATTTCTGCTGATCGGTAAAGAGGTCACTCACGAGTTTGTCGGTAAAGCTGTTGTCAGGAATGTTCTGAGCCACAGCCACAAGATTGCCGTCGATCTTGCGGTAGACATTATATGTTATTTCCGACGGATCGAGCTTTTCGCCGGTCTTCGAGGGATAGCCTTCGGGATAAGTCCAGCTGACGACAACGTCGCGGCCGCTGTTGGTTGTGCGGACATTGACCTCATCGACAGCAACCGGGGCCGGGGACTTTGTATTGACCGTCACCTCGGCTTCGAGGCCTTGTCCGTCGCCATTTGTGGCGGTGATTACATAATCGTTGTCACCGAAAACAGGCTCGGTATCACTGATAACTACAGTAGCGCCGGGCGATACGCCGTCGGTCAGTGTGGCGATGGGCATCGACGAACCGCTGCGGTAGAGACGCAGATTGGTCAGCGATTTGATTGTCCGTCCTTTTGTGTCGGTCGACGGAGCTTTCACCCTGATATTGACGGCGCCGTCGGTCATTCCGGTCGACACGACCGAGGGAGCGGCGGGAATTGTCGAGGGGCCGTAATATGCCACACGGATATTGTCGAGTCCGCGATGGTCGGTGCCGGGGCTGACGAGGTGGAATCCTACGCGGCAGTCCCCTTTTTCAGCTGTGAAGAAACCATGATAGTTGACATATTCTTTCGAATGCTTATTGACAACGCGCATGATCTCGCGTTTCTGTCCGGCCACGGTCGGGAGGTCGCCGACATGTGCACTGAGAGTGAACTCGAAGAAATCGCCCGTAGCATAACCGCGTGTCGAGAACGACAGGCGATAGACATCATCGGCATTGAGGTTGATTGTGGGGGATATGAGCCATGCATCGGCGGCATTGTAATAGGCATAGTCGAGCCAGTAGATTGCCTCGCGGTTATTGCCGTACCACATCCAGCGATCCCCCTCATAGTGGCCTACTCCGTTGGTGTCGATAATAGTGAAGGTGTTGAATCCCTGCGCCGTATCGAAGGTCTCGAGATAGGGAGGCTCTACGGCTGCGCCGATAAGCATCGGAGTCGTATAGTAAGGATCGCTTTCTCCATCGGAAGTGACGGCGTAGATTTCATACTGGCTCAGAAGCATCTTGCGGGCCGGAGTGTCGGTGAGCGTCGTCGAAGTCAGTCCGTCGGCAAGGGTGACGCCGTCGGGTCGGCGGATAACCTTATAAGTAACGCCGGCTGCATCGTAGTTACCGCCGCTCTTGCTGCCCGAAGGAGCGCTCCAGCTCAGTGTAGCGACATCGCCGCGCGGCGTCACTGAAACGCTGACGTTCTCGACCTTTCCGGCAACATCTCTGCCGCCCCATACAGAAATCTCGGCGGCCACGCTCTTGCGTCCGTTGCTGTCGTAGCAATAGAAAACGGCCATGTGACTGCCGTCGGCAATTGTGATGGCGTTCGTTGCCGACTTGGCCCCTGCTGAGAGATTGGTAAGAGTCTGTGAGAGCTTGCCGTCGACATACACCTCGACTTTCAGTGCGCCCGACAGCGATGAGCGGTCGTAACGGCGGCTCGGAAGTGTGAAGTCGATCGTCACATTGTTATCGCTGCCCGAAGCATACCTGACAGCAAGTCCGTCGACAGCTTCAGGTGCTTTCGGATGACAGTCTTTCAGGAACAGTGTCGAGAACACCTCTCCGTTCTTGAACGTCTTGACGGGGGTAGCCTTACCGGTGGTTGTGTCTATCTCCATAAGATATGAGGTGTAGGTGCGCTCCTGATACTGATTGACGGTATAACACATCGACGACCAGTAGAGCTTGCCCGTGCGGTAATCGAAGACGGCGCCGGCATAGTCGCAATTGACCATATAGCCTATATCGCCGACAAGAGTGGTTTTGCCGTTCGTCTTGTCGATTTTATACAGCTTGGAGCTGCGCTGCGACGGATCGTGGGCCACGCCATACATAACACCGTCGGCGCTGAAAGCTATAGCCGGAATATACAGCGAGGCATCGACCTTGGCTACGTCGGTAAACTCGCCTGTTTTCAGATCGACTGTGCGCAGGTAATATCCGTCCGAGGTACGGTCGGGACAGTAGGCATACATCGTCGACGTCGAATAGTCGTAGGCCAGGGCGTAAGAGTCGGTCAGCGTAGGATATGTGTGGCCCGACGCTCCTACCGTTTCCCATGTCTCGACATCCACCTTGTTGAAGGTGTTCGAGATTTTCTCGGGGATAGAGGTCTCTACTCCGTTAACATAGTAGAAATACCCGTCGTAATACGCTCCGCCGCCTGTGACCATCTTGTTGGTCTGGCTGGTCAGCATTGTGAATTCGTCGGGTTCGCCGCTGTCGGTAAACGAGTAGAAACCTACGTTCTGAGTCTGCGTCCACGACGTGTTGCGCTCCATCGTTCCGTAGAAAGTGACTGTTTCCGTGTCGGCTGCGGCTGCGGCGGTGGCTGCGGCTGCGGGAGCCGATGGCCTGAATCCGGCTATTGTGCCGGCGCCTGCGGCAAGGCCAAGTCCCAGAAGGCCTATTGCAATTTTGTGATTCATTTGTTGTTAGGTTAAGGCTGAATGACGTGATATAAGAATATTGTGAGCCGCCATGCGGCAAGGCTTCGCTTGTCGCATGGCGGTTTAAAAGCAGTTATGCGATATCAGACTTTCGAGAGTTCATTCTCCTGAAAGCTCGAATCTTAACGGATAGCGGTCTTGACGCCGTTGACAATGTAGAGGCCGCTGCTGAGCTGCGACAGATTCTCCACTTCGATGCGGCGACCCATGAGATCGTAGACACGCAGGGTGTCGTCGTTGTCGGCGCCGATTGAACTGATGCCCGATTCCTTTTCGAGAAGGAAGGTCTTCGACACGCTTTCGCCGTTGAAGCTGAATGAGAACGGCTCGGGGGCTACGTAACCCTCTTTGCTGATAACGACAGTATAGGTCTTGCTGCCGGCCTCGATGACTCCGTATTCCACCGAATAGTAACCGCGGCCTTCATATTCGAGTTCTTCGGTTGTCTCACCGTCGCTGATAGTAACTTTGGCGCCTTCGAGAGGATTGCCGTCGGTATCGTTGACAACAGCGGTGAACGTTACGAGCATTTCTTTCAGGGTAAACGTCCTGTCAATCGATTCGCCGCTGAACACAACGGTTTCAGTCGAACTTTCGTAGCCGTCGGCCCTGACGACAACGGTATATTCCTTGTCGGCCGAAGCCAGCATTCCGACCTTGGTCGTGAACACGCCGTTCTCGGCTGTGAGGGGCGTGCCGTCGAACATAACCGATGCGCCTTCGACAGCATCTCCGGCTTCATTCACCACTCCGGCGGAGAATGTCAGCATGGTTTCTTCGAGGGTGAATGTCTTGTCGACAGGAGCGCCGTTGAAAATAACCTTCTCATCAAGAGTCTCGTAACCGTTGGCGGTAATCTTTACATCATATTCTTTCCAATAGCTGCCGTATGCGGGTACTTCTGCCGAGAAAACGCCGCCGACAGCTTCGAGATCCTTGCCGTCGAAATTCAGTTTGGCATCGGCAACAGTCTCACCCGCAGCATTCTGAACACGGGCGGTAAAGGCTACCATCACGGCCTGCATGACAACGTCGTTGACGTAGGTCTCGCCGCGTTCGGGCGAATTGATGTCGACAGTCTTGTTCTCGAAATCGTCGGTTATGAAGCTCAGCACGTATGAACCGGCAAGAGCGCCTTCGACAGAGATCGAATAGTTGCCCGAAGGATCGGCCTCGGCTGTGGCGACTGCGGTCGGGGTGTCGGGAAGGCTGAGGCTGACAGCGACGCCGGCAAGAGGTTCGTTGTCGAGAGAGCTTCTGACAACACCTTTGAATACCGTCGGAGCATAGGCAGTCAGAGTGGCCTCGACATTCTTGTTCTGACCGGAGAATACAACCGGCTCTGAGGTGTAGGGCTTGTAATCGCTGTGGGCCACTGAGACTACATATTCCTTGTCGAGGGCCTTATGAGCATAGAAATAGGGAAGCGAAGTATAGGCATAGGAGCCTTTTGTCGACGACTCGCTGAAAGTGCGCGTGTCAGAAGCGTCATCTTTGGCTGTCAGAGTTACAGTGGCGCCCGAAACCGGATTACCGGCTGCATCTTTGAGAGCGACAACAGGGTTCAGTTTCTTGCGGTTGATCACGAAGTTACGCTGATATATCTGGCCAACCACAGGATTCCACGTAATGGTCGAGTTCGAGTAATAGTCCGACTCGATTGTGACTTTAAGCGATGAAGGAACAGCGCCCTTGAATGTAATCTCATAGTTGGGATCAGAGGCTGTTGTCTGCGCCGTGCCATAAACGTTTCCGTCGCCGTCGGCTATGGTGATCGTGGCGGCGGCAACCAGATTGTCGAGATTGTCATCCATCAGACGGCCTTTCACACCACTGACAATCGGATTGAGAACAACATTCACGCCTGTCAGATCGGCGCCGGAAACAGTGACGGTCTGCGAAGTGGCGGAGTAACCTTCTTTAGAGACTGTGAGAGTCGATTCGCCTTCACCGACTTCAGCCACACTGAAAGTTCCGTCGGCGGCTGTCTGCGCGCTCTTGCCCTGCACGGCAACCTTGGCGTCGCCGACAGGATTTCCTTCGTCGTCGACCACCGTTCCCGAAACAGTGTAAGTTGTCTCGGTGCCTTCGTAAACATTGCGGACATCGAGAATGTAGCTGTTATTCTGGAGAATGAAGCCGATATATCCGTCGGCAGCCACATCGAAGCTGACAAGAGTGAAGTTAGCTCGGTTGATAGCCGGTTCGCTCGATTCGGTGAACTCTTTTGAAATTATCTTTGAACCGAATGTCCAGGTGTCTCCACTTTGGGTTACATTATAAAGGTCAATAGTGGCTTTTGTCTGGAAAGTCCGCTCGTTGAGCTTTAGATTGAACGACAGCTTACCGGCTTTCACAGGGAGCACAATCGCATCTTTCGACGGATTATTCGACGAGCTGAGGCCTTTCAGAGCAGGGAGACCGTCCTGTCCCATGTCCGGGCTGATATAGTAATAGGGTTTGGACTGATTCATCTTGCGGGCCATCATAAACCAGCCGTCAGGGAGGTATTGAGACTCATCAGTATAGGAAGAGCCCAGCGAAATTTGGCTTGTCGGGTTGCCCTTGTCGAAAGTCCACTTCTGAGTGACTTCCGCTGCCCGGCTTATTGACGCAAATGCGACAAAAATTGAAAGAAAAAGTAAAAATAGGTATAGGCGGTTGATGCGCCCAATGTTAGTCGGTTGATGCTAAACGTATTGGCACATTATTCATCAGTCGCCGTATGAGTACATCAAATATGGTGTCCATATTGTTTCGGCGATTAAACCTGAAATGATACTCGTCAAGATAACCTTGCAGACGCTCTTTCGCGCAGTGGTGATGTATGCCTCTGAGCCATCCCTTGATATTCATGATATGGATGTGCATCTGTGGCAATGAAGTTCCGTTTTCAGACTTGCGTTGCTCAATCTGATACTCGTCCTTCAATGGAAGATATCCCTTCCATTCATCTGTGACAACTTTAGCATCTTTGGAGATATATTTCTCAAAGAACGGCCTGAACGACAACGATGATGCATCCTCAATTACTTGCGCATATGCTCTGCCCACACCGTCTGTCACTATTTCCAATGCCACAATGACAAGTTTCTTGGCTGATTCTGAGGAACGTCCGACAACTCCTTCCTCTTCACCACCGATATAGAACTCATCCACATGCACTGTGCCCGCAAGAGGATGCCGACCGGAACTTTTCATGGCCTGCTGGAGTTTCCATTTGAACTCCCATACTGTTTTCTGCCGCAACTCGTATTCTTCCGCCAGCTCCATTGATGACATACCCTTTTTCTTGGTCGCTATCTTGAAGGCTATGTGAAATGCGTACACCGGTGCGAGTTTCATACGGTCAAGCATTGTGCCTGATGTTACGCTCTCATCACGTTTGCACTTGTTGCAGCGACGGGAGTATGGACTTCTGCCTTTATGGTATGTCGTATTGCCGCATCTTGGGCATACGAAACTTTCATCAGGCCATTTTATCTCTGACAGATACCTCAGACAGTCATCGTCATTCTTAAATCTATTATAGAACTTAATGGAATTCACGCCTTTAAATATTTCTCGTTGTATCATGCTACAAAAGTAGCGATTATCTTTCGTTTGGGCGCATCAACCGCCTATACCTAAGTAAAAATTTCCTCATAAAACAAAATATATAACTATTGATAAAGAAAGACGTAAAAAAATTGCTGCGACAAATATAACAGATTGATTTAAAATTTCCAAATCATATTCCCCAAAATTTTTTAAACTTCATTATGTATTTGATGTATCTGATGTAACGGATGTGGCTGATGTTTTACATACGAAACATCAGCCACATCTGTTAAGTTCGGATTTCTGCCCGGTCAGAACTTGAAGCCGAGCGAGAACACCAGCGAGTTCTGGGTATCTTTAAGCTTGGCGACGGCCGAGGGATTGTCGGCCGAAGCGGTGTAGGCGTGCCAGTTGCTCGAGCGGTTGCGGTAGACGTATGCTGCGTCGATATAGAAGGCCTTGTAGTGATAGCCGATACCGGCGGTCACATAGTTGATCGAGCCGTCAGTTGTGAACGAGGGCTGGGTCTCGGTATCGTCGGGGCCGGTCGTATAGACATATCCGTCTTTTGCCGAAGCAGTTGCCGACGAACCCTGCCACGAATAGCCCAGACGAACACTGAAGTTCTGGGTAAGGCGGTATTCAGCACCCACACGAATTATATTGACGCCCGAATAGTCGTCTTTAATCTGAGAACTGATATCGCGGTATTCATATCCCATATCGTCCTTGACAACCATCTGGTTGAACGGACGATATTCATAGTCGACACTGACGATGGCATTACGACCTATCACGCCTGCAACACCGAGCATCATGCGCCACGGAGTGCGCATCTTAAACGAGAAATAGTCGTCGCAGCCGGCGGTGTTTGTGTTGGGATAATATCCGTTGATTTCCGACGAATAGTCGAATTGAGTCTGCGCCCATCCGTCGTAGTTTATATTGTAGTAGGTCGGTGTGTGGAAAGCGAAGCCTATGCGGAGTTCGTTGATAGGTTTGGCGATGACGCCTATCTTGAAGTTGAAGCCGGATCCCGACATGTGTTTATAGCTTTCATAGCCATAGTCGGCCGAGCCGGTAGTGCGTCCGTTTCCTGAGGCCGATGGAATCGTGGCGTTGTCGAACGATTCGGTATAATAGGTATAGTTGGAATAGTTGATGTCGGTGATTCCGAACCCGATACCCCAGTAGATTGTGTTGAACACACTTCCGCCGAAGTTGATGTTATATTCATCGACATAGCCTGTCTCATCGACAGTGAAGGTCTTCCGGCCGGGAGTGCCGTTGTAAAGGCCCTCGTAGTCGGTTGAATTGTCGTTGGAGGGGTTCATTCCATAGGAGTTATACATCAGCACGCTCATCCAGGGCATACGTCCCTGCTGGAAAGGATCGTAAGACGGGTCGTAGCCGTTGAGGTCTTTCGACGCCATCCCTTCGGCCGAGCTGTAGCCGGCCACGTAGTTGGTCAGCGAACCGGCCGAATGGTCGCTGGCGCCACGATAGCGGCGGTCGAACGAGCCTACGCGCCCGTAGGTGAACCCCCAGTTGAAATATACCGACGACGAGCCGCTGCCGAATTTTGTCGAGCCGACATATCCGACATTGCTGCAGCCTACCTTTGTCTGGGAATCGCTGAGACTCGAAAAACCAAGGGTGCTTTTCACATTCTGCATATTGACGTCGAGAGTGGCGCCGACTTCACTGGTGCGGTATACGCCGAGGCCGGCGGGATTCTGCCCGAGAGTTGTCAGATCACCGCCGAGAGCGGTAAAGGCTCCGGCCATCGACACGAAGCGGGCGGTTCCGCGGAGGTCGGTCTGATTGAGCTGATAGGCGTCAGGAGCGCTTTGGGCAAAACCTGCGAGAGGCATAACCCCGACGATGCCGATAATTATTGTCTTTTTCATACTTGAAGAATGCGGTTTGTTGTTTACGTGAGAGTTAACGACAATCGCGCTAACGCTCTTTGGATATTATAACGTTGGCGCGATTATTGCGGTTTAGTGACGACCTCCGCCACCGCCGCCGTGGCGTCCGCCGCCGTAGCTTCCGCCACGGCTTCCGCCGCTGTAGCCTCCGCGGCCTGAGCCGCTGTTGTAGGAGGGAGTCGAGTTACGGTTGCTCGGACGGTAGCTGTTGTTGTTATTGTTACGGGTCGTTGTCTGGCGCTGAGGCTGATAATTGTTGCGCGTCGTTGTCTGCTGCTGATAGGTCTGGCGCGGTGTCGAGGTCGACGTCGATCCGGGGCGGTAGCCGCGGTTTGTTGTCGACGTGTTCGACGGGCGGTTGCCTACAGAAGAGCCGGTTGTGAATCCGTGACTTGTCGCGCCGGGACGCACTGTCGTCGTGTAGCGCTGGGTATTGGTATTGGTGATTGTCTGCTGCTGGGTTGGACGGTTGCTGATGTCGGTCGAGGGGCGCACAGTTGCAGATGTCGAGGGATTCGACGATGCGGTCTGTCCGGGACGGTTGCCGGAAGCACCCGGCCGAAGCGACGCCGAGCCTGAGGTTCCGTTGGCTGTCGGACGATTGCCGTTGCCGCCGTTCCAGCCGGCATTTGTCTGACCATGGTAACTGCTGCCGGTATTGACAGCGCCGGGGCGACGGCCTGACGATGCCGATTGTCCGCCACCGTAACCGGGACGGTTATGCGCGAGAGCACCGGGATGACGCGGGTTGTAGGGACGGCTCCAGCCCGGGCCCCATCCGGGGCCCCAACCGGGCCCCCAGTCCCATCCGGGGCCCCAACCCCAGCCGGGTCCCCAACCCCAGCTCCACGACGGGCCCCAGCCCCAGCCGGGCCCCCAGGCCCAGTTCCACGACGGGCCCCAGTAGGAGTTCCAGCCCCAATAGCTGCTGTAGCTCCAGCCCCAGGGGCTATAGGGTGAATAGTAAGGCCAGCCCCAGTCGTAATATCCGGGTGTATTGATAATTATATTGATGTTTGCCGGCTGGGAATAGTAGAGCTGGGCAAGATCAGCGTCTGACGAACCCACGACCACATCAGGATTATAGTATCGTTCAATCTGACGGGTACAGTTGAAATCTACAGCGGCGAGCGAGTCGGCGCGCTGCATGGCATCGCTGACGGTAGTGTCGGCCGGGGCAAAAATGCCGCGGCGGTTATATTCGTCGACACTGCGCGTCGATCCGCTGTCGAAATTATAGGTATCGGCGGCAGGATAGCTGGCCGGAGCTGTCGGCTGAGGCTTCGGCGCGCTTTTCTGCGGTTCGGAGCTGCCATAGATGTCGTCGTAGATATCCTGAGCAACGGCAGTCTGTGAGAATGTGCCGGCTCCGAGCAAACATAATGTTGCTTTGAAAATCAATTTGGCGTTCATCGTTTCGATATATTCGTTATTTGTTTCTTAGACAAGGAGCTGAGCCGTTGGTTTAACAGCCCGCTATCTCAATAACCACAAATGTAGCATTTTTCCTATTACAACAACTATTTTTCACCTTTAAATAATTATTTTTAACTTACCGCAATTATTATTGAAAGAAGAGAGAATCGTTTTCGGCCGATTTTTTGTAATTTTGCCGCGATTTAGATAACCCTTACAAGTATTAACCATTCGTTTCAAACATCAATTACATGTCTTTACTACACAAGATTTGCGCCGCGGCGGTCTGTCTCTTCGCCTCGGCAACCGCTAATGCCATTGAACCGTCGGGGACTCTGCCTGTCATGACGATCACAACGGAAAACTCCCAGGCCATAACCTCGAAAGAAGATTATGTCAGCGCTACCTATTCGATCGACCCCAAGGGAACCGACGTCGAGGCTTTCAGCGGCAACCTTCAGATTCGCGGCCGCGGCAACTATACATGGACAGGATTCGACAAAAAGCCCTACCGCATCAAGCTCGACAAGAAAGCCGGGCTGCTCGGAATGAAAAGCAACAAACACTTCGGACTGCTGGCCCATGCCGACGACTCGCGCGCTTTCCTGCGCAACCCGATAGGATTCTTCATCTCGAAAGCTGTAGGACTCGCATGGACGCCCGACATGCGCCCCGTCGAGGTTATTCTCAACGGTGACTATATCGGTCTCTATTTTCTGACCGAGCTGATCCGCGTCGACAAAGACCGCGTTGACATCTATGATCAGGAAGACGAAGAGGCCACCCCCGACCCTACCGGCGGATGGCTATGCGAAATCGACAACTACGAGGAAGCTCCCTCAGAGCAGATCACGATAACCGAGGGGGACGGCTCTCTGATGCGCATCACCCACAAAAGCCCCGAGATTCTCAACGCCGAACAGGAGAAATTCCTACGCGACCAATATGAGGCGATGAACACTGCCATCTACAATTCCGATCCGGCCAGCACCGCGTGGTCTGATCTCATAGATGTGGCCTCGGCAACCCGCTTCTATGTCACTCAGGAGATTACCGACAACTACGAGAGCTACCACGGAAGCTGCTATATGTTCCGCGACCGCGGCGAGGACAAGAAATGGAATTTCGGCCCCGTATGGGATTTCGGAAGCACGCTCGCTGACGAAAACAGCCGCCTCTTTATCTGGCAGGGACGCGAACACCATCAGCACTGGATCGAACAGATGAACAAGTTCAACAATTTTAAGGACGAACGCAATGCCGTAATGGAAGATTTCGTCAAGAACCACTACGACGACCTTCTGACTTATATTGACGAGTTCATCGCCCAGATCTCCGACGCCGCTGCCGCCGACGCCCAGCGCTGGCCGAAATACGGCAACACCGACATTCCCTATAAAGTCGAATATGTCAAACGGTTCCTCAAAAACCGCGTCAACTACCTTATGTATGCCTGGGGCATGAGCGAAGAGATGCCTGCCGACATATATCTCCGCGGCGAGTTCAACGGATGGGCAGCCGAGCCGCGCTATCAGTTCCGCTCGACAGGCGACAATGTCTATCTTCTCGACGACGTGACGCTCGACGGCATTTTCAAAATCGGCTCATTCGACTGGACAACGGTAGATCTTGGAGGCTTCGAGGACAACAATACTCTGCAGCCCGACCAGCCGTACACTCTGAATCCAAAAGGCTGCAACCTGACCGCCACAGGCACATTCCCGAGCGTCAGACTCGTCTACGATCCGAAAGAGCCTGAAAAGGCGACACTCGAACTGCTGACCAAGAAGGCAGGGATCGATGACGTCACTACCGGCGCGGTTTTCGAAGTCAGCGGAACGACAATAGCCTCAGCCGAACCGTTCAGCATCTACGACCTCAGCGGACGCTGCGTGACCCGCGACGTCACAGCCGCCACAATGGCTCCCGGACTCTATATCGTCAACGCCGGCGGCCATGTCGCCAAAATCGCTTTAGGCAGATAAGCGAACCGGACTTATACTACAGAAAACAGCCCCGCCGGCATCAAGCCTGCGGGGCTGCTTATTGGTTGCTGAGCAATCAGCCGTTGTAGCTGCGGAGGATTCCGCGCTCGCTTGCGCGCACGAAATCTATTATGCGGTCGCGTATCTTGCTTTCGGGAACAACTTCACGGATTGTTTTCAGAGCGTCGCTGTTATTCATGCCGCTCATGAAAAGAAGATGATAGACATCCTGAATCTCACGGATTTCGTCGGTCGAGAATCCACGGCGGCGAAGCCCCACAATATTGATTCCGGCATAGGCGATAGGTTCGCGGGCAGCCTTGATATATGGGGGTATATCCTTGTTGATGAGCGCCCCGCCCTGAATCATAACGTAGGCTCCGATATGACAGAACTGGTGGATAAGCGATCCGCCGCCGATAACGGCGCATTCATCGACTTCGACCTCGCCGGCAAGCTGAGTGGCATTGCTCATTATGACCTGATCGTGGACGCGGCAGTCGTGGGCGACATGGCAGTAGGCCATTATAAGGCAGTCGTTGCCGACAACGGTAGTACCTTTCGAGGCAGTGCCACGGTTTACGGTCACACACTCGCGAAGGATGCATCGGTCACCGACAACGGCAGTGGTCTTCTCGCCCTTGAACTTCAGGTCCTGAGGGATCGCACCGACAACCGATCCGGGAAAGAGCGTGCAGTCGGCGCCGATTGTAGCGCCGTCCATGACGTTGACATTGGAAATAAGGCGTGTGCGGTCGCCGATGGCAACGTCGCCCTGAATATTGCAGAAAGGGCCGATCTCGACATCCTCGCCCAAACGGGCCGCGGGGTCGACATAAGCCATGGGATGAATCTTAACCATCGTTATTTGTTTTTGATGACCTGAGCCATGAACTCACACTCACACACGATTGTCTCGCCGACAAAGGCATAGCCTTTCATTATGGCGCAGCCGCGGCGCAAGGGTGTCATGAACGAAACGTGGAAAATGAGTGTGTCGCCCGGAACTACTTTCTGGCGGAATTTGACATTGTCGATCTTCATGAAGTAGGTCGAATAGCGCTCGGGGTCGTCGACACACGAAAGGACGAGCAGACCGCCGGTCTGGGCCATGGCCTCGACCATCAGCACACCCGGCATGACAGGCTCCTGAGGAAAATGGCCGGTGAAGAAGGGCTCGTTGGTTGTCACATTCTTGACGCCGACGATATAGCCCTCCCCCATCTCGATGACCTTGTCGACAAGGAGCATCGGATAACGGTGAGGCAGAAGAGTGCGTATCTTGACGTTGTCGAACAGGGGCTCTTTGTTGGGGTTGTAGACGGGAGCCTGAATTTCCATGCGCTTGATTTCGCGGCGCACTTTCTTGGCCAGTGTGGTGTTGATCGTGTGGCCGGGGCGGGTGGCGATTACTTTGCCGAGCAGCGGACGGCCAAGGAGAGCGAGGTCACCGACAAGGTCGAGCAGCTTGTGGCGCGCCGGTTCATTGTCGTGGGTCAGAGGACGGTTGTTGACATATCCGAACTCCTTGACATCTTTGTGGGGCACATTCATCAGATCGGCCAGACGGTCGAGCTGTTCCTGACTCATCGGCGAATCGTAGATAACGATGGCGTTGTCTAGATCGCCCCCCTTGATGAGATTGGCGTTGACAAGCGGCTCTACCTCACGCACGAAGACGAAAGTGCGGCTCGAAGCAATCTCTTCGGCGAAGTCGTCAAGACTGTCGAGAGTGGCATACTGATTGGCGAGAACCGGCGAATCGAAGTTCACCATGACGTCGACGCTGAAATGGTCGTCGGGAAGAATAACGATCGACGAGCCTGTTTCCTCGTCGCGCACCTCGATTTTCGACTTGACGCGATAATAGTCTTTTTCGGATTTAAGCTCCTGAAGGCCTGCCTCCTTGATTTTCTCCACATAGATTTCGGCACTTCCGTCGAGAATAGGCATCTCGGGAGCGTCGACCTCGACGATGACATTGTCGAGGCCCATGGCAAAAAGAGCGGCCATGGAATGTTCGATAGTCGAGACACGCACATCGCCGCGGGCGATGACGGTGCCACGGTCGGTAGCCACGACATTCTCCGCCACGGCGGGTATTGCGGGCTGCCCTTCAAGATCGACGCGACGGAACTGATAGCCGTGGTTCTCGGGAGCCGGTTTGAAGGTAGCGGTGATGTTGAGGCCGGTATGCAGACCTTTTCCGCTGACGGTAAATTCTTTTGCGAGTGTGAGCTGCTTCATTATGAGTTTATTTATTTGTTTTTCTTGAGTAGTTCGACGTCCTTGAAAAGGTCGGGAAGTTTCGAAAGATAGACCTGAAGACGCGCGTATCTCGGGAAATCGACGGCCGGCGAACCCATTATACGCCTGCGGGAGGCCACTTTGCCAGGCACTCCGCTTTGTGCGGCGATCTGGACTCCGTCGCCAATCTCAATATGTCCGGCAATGCCGACCTGGCCGCCGAACATACAGTTCGCTCCGACTTTCGTAGAGCCGGCGATACCTGTCTGCGACGCCATGACAGTGTCGTGGCCTACTTCGCAGTTATGGGCTATCTGAATGAGATTGTCGAGCTTGACGCCGTGACTGATGCGGGTAGAACCCATCGTGGCGCGGTCGACGGTTGTGTTGGCACCGATCTCGACATCATCCTCCACGACAACATTGCCCATCTGTGGAATCTTGGCGTAAGAGCCGTCGGGCTGCGGGGCAAACCCGAAGCCGTCGGCGCCTATGACGACACCGGAATGAAGAATCACACGGTTGCCGATGCGGCAGCCGGGATAGACTTTTACTCCCGGATAGAGAACTGTGTCTTCACCGACCATGGCTCCGTCGCCTACGTAGGTCTGTGGGTAGATCTGCGCCCGGCTCCCTATTTTCGCTCCCGGGCCGATATAGGCGAATGCACCGATATAGGCGTCGGGCGAAACCTCGGCGTCGGGCGAAACAAACGACGGCTGCTCGACACCGCTACGGCGGTTCGAGGTCATTGCCGAGACCATGCGCATAAGCTCGGCCACGGCGCTGTAGGGGTCGGCGACACGAATCAGAGTGGCCTTGACCGGATGCTCGGCGACAAAGCTGTCGGCTACGAGAACAACACTCGAACCGGTCTGATAAATATAATGGGTATATTTGGGGTTGGCAAGGAAAGAGATCGCACCTTCGTGCCCCTCTTCAATTTTGGCGAAGCTGTTGATAACAGCGTCTTTATCGCCTTCAACGCTCCCGTTTATAAGCTCGGCGATCTTGCCGGCGGTTATTTCCATTTTTATACAGTATAAATTGTTTGCAAAAATACGGCAAAAAATCCAATCGCCGAAATATACACACAAAAATCGGGACTATAAGACAATTCAGTCCTACGGGCCCGATAAAATTTACTGTGCGGCGGGACGCTGGTAGCCGTCCTTATTGCAGCGCTTTGTCATCTTCTCGATACGTTTTTTAGTATCGGGATGCGAAGAGAAAAGTTTCTGAACATAGGAAGGGGAAGCCTGACCGTCGCTCATCGAATTGAGTTTTTCGAAAGCCATGACCATTCCCCAGGGATTCCGGCCGTTGGCGACGAGGAAATCATAGCCGCAGTCGTCGGCTTCGCTTTCCTGCTTCTGAGAATATTTGGCATTGACAAGCGACTGAGTCAGAGAGCCGAGCTGCGACTCGGTCAGCGCGGCGGCTTTTCCGCCTGTCGAAGCGATTCCGTCTTTGAGCGCGCCGGTGAGAAGCTCGGTGCGGAATGCGTTCTTGGAATGATGTTTGAGCACATGGCCTATCTCGTGGCCGATAACGCCGAGAAGTTCGTCGTCGTTCATCTTGTCCATCAGGGCCGCGAACACTCTCACGCTCCCGTCGGGGCAAGCAAAGGCATTGACATCAATTACGTTATAGACCTTGAAGTTCAAAGGAATGCCGTCAGCCTCGGTTATTCCGGCTGTCAGCTTGCGCAGTCTGACCGTGTAGGGATCGTTTTCGGGGAGCACGGGATTGTGCGTGTCCATCCAGTCGACCGATTCCTTGACGTATGCGGCCATCTGCTCGTCGGTAAGGGTCAGCGCTTTGCCGGCTTTCAGAGCTCCGCCTACGGCTTTGCCGAGATTGAACTGAGCCGTTGCCGGGCTGGCTACAGCCGTAAACAACAGAAGAACGATAAGTTTACAAACGGATTTTCTCATAGTTACGTCTTTTCTATTTCTTATGATTATTCTGTTTCGTTCTGTTCACAATGCTTCCCCGGAAAACCACCTTCGCTCCCAGAGCGCCGGGTGCTACTGTAACTCTGAAACGGTCACCTTTGTGCGTGTCGAGCGCTTCTTTGCCATGAAGCTGAAGTGTTACCAAATGTCCGTCGGAGAGCCGCAGATCGGCGTAAGGGACATGATAGGTTCCGTTCGAGGTATAGACTCGCCGGCTTATCCGCTTTGTCCGCTGGCGCTCCTTGTAGTATTTCTTTTCTACAGCGGCCTCGATCACTTCCGACCGGCTCTTGTCGGCGCCGAGATAGTTGAGGCCATAGAACGCACCGTCGATCACAACCGTCAGCACACCGATCCATGCCACAATACGCAATGCCGAAAGCCGGAAATTCAGAACAAGCTTGTCTTTATTGGCAAAGACAACTCCCGGAGCCGCAGCCACGGCAAGCGAGCCCAGACCTATAAGCCAGGCATTTGCGAGGGTAAGACTGTGAAGCTAAGCGAAAGATAATATACCTGCGATGATGAAAAAGACGACGATTGTACGGCCAATAACCGTCTTGAACTTTGAATTCATACCGCAAAGTTACAAAATTTTTCCGCGAAAAGAGTACCTTTGCCGCCGATGACACTTATCGACAAATATTTCCCCGGACTGACCGAGACGCAGCGCGCCCGGTTCGCAGTAATGCTCAGGCTCTACCCCGAATGGAACGAGCGGATCAACGTTATCTCGCGCAAAGACATCGAGAATCTCGAAGAGCGCCATATTCTTCATTCGCTGTCTATCGCGAAGTTCCTGACGCCGGTTCCCGGCACCACTTTTCTCGACATGGGAACAGGAGGCGGATTTCCCGGAATACCGCTGGCGGCACTGTGGCCCGACTGCCGTTTCCATCTTATCGACCGGATCGGCAAAAAGCTGCGTGTGGCGCAGGCTGTGGCTGAAGAAGCCGGTCTGACCAACGTGACCTTCCAGCACGGCGATCTCGGCGAATGCCACGAACGCTTCGACTTCATCGTAAGCCGCGCCGTCATGTCGCTCGACAAGCTCGTGCCGCTCGTTCGCCGCAACATAGCTCCGGCTGACCGCAACGGCTTCCCCAACGGACTGATATGCCTCAAGGGGGGCGACCTCGGCTCAGAAACCTCGTCGGTCAAGGCGCCCGTAATAGTTGTTCCGCTTTCCGACTATTTCACCGAAACGTTTTTCTACACAAAAGCGTTAGTATATGTAGATCTAAGCAACAACCGCAAGATATGAAGATACGCCAGTTTGAATTCAATATGTTCGGGGTCAACACTTATGTGGCCTGGGACACCGCTACTCTTGATGCAGTTGTCATCGATCCGGGCATGATCGACGACAACGAATGCCGCCGGTTCGACAGTTTCATCGCCGAACGCGGTCTGAAACTCACCCGGATGCTGTTCACCCATCTCCACCTCGACCACACATTCGGCTCGGACTATATTGCCTCGCACTACGGACTGAAAGCTGAAGGACATGAGGCCGACGGATTTCTCGGCGAACAGCGCGCGAGTCAGGCCGCCATGTTTCATATCAGCCGCGAAATGACATCTCTCAAGCTCGACAGGTTTATCGACGAAGGTTCTATTGCCGTCGGCGACGACAGTCTTGAGGTTCTCCACGTTCCGGGTCACTCGCCGGGCAGTGTGGCTTACTACAACCGTTCGGGTGGATGGGTCGTCACGGGCGATGCTCTTTTCAAAGGCTCGATCGGGCGCACCGATCTTCCTGGCGGAAACCACAGCGAGCTTGTCGGAGCTATCCGCGAAAAGCTGCTGACGCTGCCCGAAGAGACAGTGGTTCTTCCCGGCCACGGCCCGGCGACGACCATCGCCGAAGAGCTGCGCTCTAATATTTTTATCAGGTAATCGGGCAGTTCAGAGGCCGAACGGATCGAAATCGTCGACGGGAGGAATCTCCGGGGCCTCAAGAGCGGCGATTATGTTGCGCAGTCGCCGCTCAAGGCTGTCGGCCATGAGCTGTGCCTGCATAGGCGTAGCCGCCATTGCCATAAGGTCAGGCATATCGGGAATGTCGTTCAGAAACTCTTTTGCACGCACAAGAGCCTCGTCGCGACGGTCACAGCGCACGAGCGACATGACCAGAGCGAGGCGAGCCACAGGCAGATAGCTTTTACTCTGAGCCTCGAGAACCTTGAATATACTTTCTATCGCCCCATAGTGGCCCGAACGGTAGACTGCCTCAAAAAGGATGTCGACCCCGGCCGGAGTCGCGATGTCGCGCGACGCCGCTTCGTTGAGAATTACCGCAGCAGCGTCAGGGTCGGTCGTTATAAGGCTGAGCGCCCACGTATTCCAAGGTATAGAATCCTTAATACCGTCGATATGAGGTTCGACAACCGACGTCAGACGCTTCTCGAACCGATCACCGGCCCCCATGAGAGCCAGAGTGGTCAGCATAATCTGATCGTCGGGATGCTTGTCGAGATAACGGCAGGTTTTGTCGATTATCGAATCAGGGGTCTCGTAGTCGGGCGCAACGACGTGATAGGCGTGCATATAACGCGAATCCATCTCGGGGCTGAAGCCGCGTTTGAGAAAGTCGTATGCCTGTTTCGAACAGCCGTCACGGCTGAAAAGCGCATAACCTTTCAGTCTCAGCGATTCAGGTGCCGACGGATCGACAGCGAGCGCATAGTCGGCGGCGGAGACTGCCTCGTCGTAGCGGCTCAGCTCCACGAGGATGGTGGCCTGAATCTCCCAGAACTCCACGTTGAAGGGTTCGAGCATTGTCAGCTCTTCGGCCATTTTCAGAGCAGTTGAGAAATCGTCAGCCTCTCTGGCATAGTTGACAACCTCGAAAATAAACGTGACCGGCGAGTCGCAGCGGTCGGCAATGCGCCTGGCATTGCCTGTCATCCATGCGTAGCCTGAATCATTCACCGAAGCCGTAGCGGCAATCTGAATAGCCTCTTCGTCAGTCAGCTTGTCAGCGAGAGTGACGAGGAACCGTTCGAGCTTCGGAGCAATATCGGCGCCTGCGGCCCCCTCCATGCGTATTTTCAGCAACCGTCCCAGAGGCGACAGCTCTCTCTGGTTGCGGAGCCTCGATTCGACACCGCTGTCAATTCCGAGATAATAGTAGAAATAGTTGCGGCGGTCGGCCATCTCGACGCTGTCGGGGAACATCCTCGCCGCATACATGAGGGCTTCGAGACGAATGAAGTCGTCGTTATTGTCGGCTGCATAATCGTAGATGTCGATTATGTCGTCTTCGTCGAAATAGGCGCTTCCGGGCTTCGAAAGCGAAGCCCGGAAGTCGTTATAGAGTTTTTCGAGATTGTTGTCGTTCACTTTGTTACTTCTTGATTTTTTCCCAGGAATCTTTCAGTGCGATAGTGCGGTTGAATATAAGATGTCCGGGCTTGGAATCGAGGTCGGGAGTGAAATAGCCGATGCGCTGGAACTGGAACGGGCGGCCTGCAACCGCGTTTTCAGCCAGGAAAGGCTCGACTTTGACGCCCTCTTTAACCACGAGCGACTCGGGATTGAGAAGTTCGCGGAAATCCTTGTCGGAGGCCGACGGATCTTCAACAGCAAAGAGGCGGTCGTAGAGGTTCACGCGGGCATCGACGGCATGGGCGGCTGAAACCCAGTGGAGAGTGCCTTTCACCTTGCGCATACTGCCGGGCAATCCGCTGCGGGTTTCGGGATCGTAGGTGGCAAAGATAGTGGTTATGTTTCCGTCGGCATCTTTCTCGACTCCCGTACACTTTATTATATAGGCACCTTTGAGACGAACCTCACCGTCGGGAGCGAGGCGGAAGAATTTCTTCGGAGGATTCTCCATGAAATCTTCGCGCTCGATATAGAGTTCGCGCGAGAAGGGCATTTCGTGGGTGCCGGCCTGCGGATCTTCAGGATTGTTCTCCATCTCGACCATCTCAGTCTTGCCCTCGGGATAGTTGGTTATGACGAGTCTGACAGGATTCACAACAGCCATACCGCGCGTAGCCACACGGTTGAGATCGTCGCGCACGGCGTGCTCAAGCAGCGAGATCGAGTTCAGAGCCTCATATTTGGTATAGCCTATGAGGTCGACGAAATTGCGTATCGACCGGGGTGTGAAGCCACGGCGGCGCATACCCGAGATTGTCGGCATACGCGGATCGTCCCAACCGGCAACCAGACCCTCTTTGACGAGCTGTAGCAGCTTGCGCTTCGACATGACGGTATATGTCAGGTTCAGACGGTTGAACTCGATCTGTCGCGGGCAATAGCTCTCGTCGGCAAGCTCTTTGACGAAATATTCGTAGAGCGGACGATGGGGCACAAACTCCAGAGTGCATATCGAATGGGTGACCCCCTCGAAATAGTCGCTCTGACCATGGGCGAAGTCATACATCGGGTAGACCTGCCAGGTTGTTCCGGTGCGGTGGTGGGGTGTCTTGATGATGCGATACATTATGGGGTCGCGGAAGTGCATGTTGTCGCTGGCCATGTCGATCTTGGCGCGCAGCACGCGGCTCCCCTCGTCGAACTCTCCCTTGTTCATGCGCATGAAGAGATCGAGATTCTCTTCGGGAGTGCGGTCGCGATAGGGGCTGTTCTGACCCGGCGTTGTCGGCGTTCCCTTCTGGGCGGCGATCTCTTCGGATGTCTGGTCGTCGACGTATGCCTTGCCCTCCTTGATGAGGCGCACTGCAAGATCGAAGAGCTGGGGGAAGTAATCGCTGGCATAATATTCTCGGTCGCCCCAGTCGAAGCCGAGCCAGTGGATATCGTCGCGGATAGAGTCGACATACTCAACATCCTCCTTGACGGGATTGGTATCGTCGAAACGGAGATTGCAGGTTCCCCCGAATTTCTCGGCAACACCGAAATCCATGCAGATGGCTTTGGCATGGCCTATGTGAAGGTAGCCGTTCGGTTCGGGCGGGAAACGCGTGTTGAGGCGTCCGCCGTTTTTGCCGGCGGCAAGGTCGTCGGCCACGATCTGTTCAACAAAGTTAAGGCCACGGCGCGGTTCTTCGGCTGTGGCGGCGGTATCTTTTTCCTGTGTCATAACGGTATAGGATCGTTGATTTCGAATTAAAGCGCAAAGTTAATCAAAATCTCGCAATGGCGACCTTCCCCTGCCCGAAAAAAATGCAATCAGTGGCGCATCAGACGACGGGCCAGACGGCGAAGCTTGACCCAGACGGATATCGGGGTGGAGGTGAAATCTGCCGACATCGCCGCAGCCATCGTAGCGTCGAGCTCGGGAGCGTCGCCGAACTGTTCGGGATAGATGACAACCAGATTATTGCGCGAGAAGTTACGCTGTAGAAACTCAGGCAGTTCCTCGAGCTCCGGACTGAACGAAACCGATGCGCGGCGGGCGTTGACAACCACAAACAAATCGTCGTCGAGAATCTTGTTCGACATCAGAACAAAGTCGTCCCAATCGTCAAGGCGCACATATTCGGCGCGTATGGCAAACCGGCCGCGGGCAATGACAGCCCGGACAAAACCTGTCGTAGCCGGGTGGCAATGGAAGATTATGCGGCAGCCGAGCTGCGAGGCTATCATGGCCATAGCCTCGACCCATCGCGGGAAGCCGGTCTCGAACTCGGCCTTCGGAGGCACAGCCACAACGATACGGGTGACCGTGTTCACGGGAATATAGCAGCGGCTGACAACAATCATGCGGTTTGTAGAACGCACAAGCTGCTCGATTTTCTGGCCGAAAAACGAGTCGGTAATACGTGTGCGGCCATGCAGACCTATTATTATTTCGCTTATGTCGCGTTCGGCCACGGTGTTCAATACCCCGGCAGTTATGCTGACATCGTAGCGCTCTATGGGGATGAGGGTCGAATCGACAGCCGCCGCGGCTTTTTCAGCCACCGACAAAGCATTGCGGCCGATAGCGCGCGAGGCATCGGAATGGTCGGAACCGCGGACATACAGGGCATATATCGGACTGTCGGGAGTGCTCTTCCCCCCTTGATGAATCATCATGGCAAGCTCGACAAGCGAGGGGGCAGTGATCGGATTGGCCACGGTTATCAGTGTGCGCGGAGGATGCTTCTCGAGATTTTCGGCAACATTGTCGGCGCCCGAACGCAACTGGCGCAGTTTGAGACGACGCGACGCCCGTTCGACACCGATCGACGACACCGTGCAGGTAGCCAGAATCATTACCACGGTTCCATTGAGAATTTCCTCGCCAAGCAGGTTCATGCGAAGGCCGATAGTCACCACAGCGAGCGCCACTGCCGTATGGGCATTGGAAAGCTGATAGAGAATCGACCGCTCGAGAGCCGGCATTCCGAAGGTCTTCTGAGTGGCGAAGGCCGCGAGCCATTTCGCCGCCATGGCGGCGACCGACATTATGGCTGCCACGTAAAGCGTGCCCCAGCCACGGGTCAGAACGCCGAGGTCGATCATCATTCCTACGCCAATCAGAAAATAAGGGATAAACAGCGCATTGCCCACAAATTCTATCCTGACCATCAGCGCCGAACGCAACGGCACATATCTGTTAAGGACAAGGCCCGCGATAAAGGCTCCGAAAACGCCCTCGATACCCAGACGGATAGCTACGGTAGCCGCCAGAAAGACCATGACAAGTACATAGACGAACTGGGCGATAGTGTCGCTATAACGCTTGAAGAACCAGCGCGTCAGGCGCGGATAGACGAGAATGGTCACCAGACAGAAAACAGCGATATAACCCGTCACCCTGAGAAGCGACAGCGCGCTGAACGAGCCTTTGTCGGCCACTTCGCCGACTATTGCCAGAACGACCAGAGAGCCGACCACAGTGAAAATAGTTCCGGCCACGGCAACGACAACAGCGTTATTTCGCGTCAGCCCGAAACGCGAGACTATCGGATATGCCAGAAGAGTGTGGGCCGCAAACATCGCCGCCAGCAGAAACGACGCCTTGACTCCGAGGCCCAGAAGACCGAGTCCCACGCCAAGACCGACAACGAGCGGAATGACAAAAGTATAGGCGCCGAAAACCAGGCCGCGGCGAAGATTGCGCCGCAGATGATACATATCTATCTCAAGGCCGGCCAGAAACATCAGGTAAAGTATTCCTACCTGACCGAAAACCTCGAAGCTCATGTCGCGCCCTACGATGTTGAATCCGTGGGGCCCGACAGCGACACCGGCCAGAATCAGGCCGATGACGTATGGCAGCTTAATGCGCTGAAGCAGCAGCGGAACAATCAGAATGATTGCCAACACAACCAGAAAGATAGCTACCGGATTGGTAACCATCGGCGCCTGGGCCTGAAGCAGCGTGGCGGCAATCATCCCCTGACGTCAGCTGTGGGAACGCGGCTCCCAGCCGTTGGCAAGCATATACTCGGCAATCTGCACGGCATTGAGAGCCGCACCCTTCTTTATCTGATCGCTGACAGTCCAGAAACTCAGGCCGCAGGGATCTGCGAGATCTTCGCGCACGCGTCCTACATAGACCTCGTCTTTGCCGGCGATGTCGAGCGGCATGGGATAGCCGTTGGCTTCGCGACGATCAACAACGACAACGCCTTCGGCTTTCGACCACGCTTCGATAGCCCGTTCAACACCGACAGGCTGCTCGGTCTCGATCCAGGTGGCCTCGCTGTGGGCCCGCAGAACGGGAACACGCACACAGGTGGCGCTGACTCTTATATCCGGCGAATGCATGATCTTTCGCGTCTCGTTGAACATCTTCATCTCTTCCTTGGTATATCCGTTATCGGTGAAGACGTCGACATGGGGAATGACATTGAAAGCGAGCTGATGGACAAATTTCTCGACTTTCACTTCCCGGCCGGCGGCTATATCGGTGTGCTGCCCGACAAGCTCATCCATGGCGGCGGCTCCGGCTCCGCTGGCAGCCTGATAAGTAGCCACTCTGACACGGCGTATCTTCGAGATGTCGTCGATGGGCTTAAGAGCTACAACCATCTGGATTGTCGTGCAGTTAGGATTGGCGATTATATTCCGAGGCGTCGTGAAAGCGTCGTCGCCGTTGACTTCGGGGACAACGAGAGGAACGTCGTCGTCCATGCGGAAGGCACTCGAATTATCTATCATCAGAGATCCGCCCGACGTGATAATGTCGGCATACTCACGCGACGTGCCCGCACCGGCCGAGGCGAATACTATATCGACATCGGCAAACTCAGGTGCGCTGTCGCGGGTAAGCTCGCCGACGGTTATTTCTTTACCGTTAAATATATATTTGCGGCCGGCGCTCCGTTTCGATCCGAAGAGGCTCAGCCGGTCAATAGGAAAACGGCGCTCGGCAAGCACCTTCATAAACTCCTGACCTACTGCGCCGCTGGCGCCAACAATTGCTACATTCATATCTTGGGAATTTAGGTGTGGAAATTTCATCGGCAAAAATAGCGAAAAAAAAGCAAACCCGTGCCACATTGATTATCTTTCACTACCTTTGCAATCGGATATGCACAGGATTCACCATAACAGCGGCACGGGCATCGACATGCTTCACGGGCCAATGGCCTGGAAAATATTCGTGTTCGCACTTCCCCTGATAGCCAGCGGAATTCTGCAACAGTCGTTCAACGCTGTCGATGTGGCTGTCATCGGACGTTACTCATCGGCACAGGCCATGGCGGCAGTCGGTTCCAACGGAGTCATAATCAACATACTGGTCAACCTCTTTCTCGGTGTTGCCGTGGGCGCCAACGTCGTTATCGCCAATCATATCGGCCACGCCAACAAAGAAGGTGTCAGGCGGTCAGTGGCTACAGTCGGGATCGTCTCGCTCGTCAGCGGAGCTATACTGCTCGTTCTGGGAAGTGTGCTCGCCCGCCCTATCCTCGAAGCGATGGGCACTCCCGACGACGTCATCGAGCTTGCCACCGTCTACCTTCGGATTTACTTCCTCGGAATGCCTTTCATAATGGCCTACAACTTCGGCTCGGCCATATTGAGAAGTATCGGCGACACGCGCCGCCCATTCTACTCGCTGCTTGTTGCGACAGCCGTCAACGCTCTGCTCGACTGGCTGCTGGTAGCTGAATTCGGGATGGGAGTCGACGGGGTGGCCATTGCCACGGTAATCGCCAACGGGGTCAATGCCGCAATAATAGCCGGCATTCTCATGCGCGAGCCTGAACCGTACACTCTTAATCCACGACGGATGTATATCGACAGAGGCGACCTTAAGAAGATGCTCAAAATAGGAGTGCCGGCAGGATTGCAGGGAATGGTATTCTCTTTTTCGAACATCTTCATCCAGTCATCGATAAACCGCTTCGGCGCCGACGCCATCGCCGGCTCAGCGGCCGCTCTGACCTATGAGGCATATTGCTACTACATAGTGTCGTCGTTCTGCGCCGCCACAATTGCATTTGTCGGCCAGAACTACGGCGCCGGTAACTTCGACCGGTGCAAGCGCGTATTCAGGATATGTATGGCGATGGCGGCTGTCGGATGCGCGCTGGCCAACCTCACCGTTTTCTTCAACGGACGGGCCGCCTTAGGACTCTTCACCACCGATGAAGCTGTTATTCCGTTCGGTCTCGACCGGTTCCGTACAGTGCTCATATTCCAGTGTCTGGCCTGCAGCTACGAAATCAGCGGCGCCTATATGCGCGGCCTCGGCTACTCGATGTGCCCGATGCTGCTGACCGTGTTCGGAACGTGTGTGTTGCGCCTCGTATGGGTCTTCACCGTAGCCGCCCGCACCCTCGACTTCTGCCTGCTGCTCGACATCTACCCCATTTCATGGGCCATAACCGGCATCCTCGTTGTGTCGGCCGCACTGATTGTCCAGAAACGCGTCTTCACTTCCCCTGCCCGCCCCGCCTGATTTTTGAAATTCTGTGGGAGTTGGTAATTCGGAAAAATTTTGTAACTTTGTGGCCGAAAATCCCGCAATCTCTGGCATGACACGCAGCTTAGCCATATTGCGCATATTGTTAACAAATTCATTATCAACAAGAAATGGACCTGATTAAGATTGCCAACGAGGCATTTGCCACCGGCAAACAGCATCCCGAGTTCAACCCCGGTGACACTATCACCGTAGCCTATCGCATTAAAGAGGGTAACAAAGAGCGTATCCAGCAGTATCGCGGTGTCGTTATCCGCATTTCGGGCGACGGCGAGAAAAAGCGCTTCACTGTCCGCAAGATGAGCGACAACATCGGCGTAGAGCGTATCTTCCCTCTCGAATCGCCGTTCATCGACTCGATCACTGTCAACAAATACGGTAAAGTCCGTCGCGCCAAGCTCTACTATCTGCGCGGCCTGACCGGCAAAAAGGCTCGTATCAAAGAGCGTCGCGTAGTCAAGAAAGACTAATTCCGACCGAACATATAACGAAGAGGCTGCGTCAATTTTTTGGCGCGGCCTTTTCTAACATTATACCGAATGGGAAACAGACAAATATGGCTCAACGACATCGAGCCGGTCGAAGCTCTGAGCTTCGAGAAGATTGAAAGCCGTTATATAAAAGTGATCATGGCGCGGTTAGTTATCATCTACTTTATTCTGATGGGCTGCGCGCTTTTCATTCTGATGCTCGACACCCCCTATGACGCGGTTCTGCTCGTGGCGACAGAATGCCTGCTGGCGACAGCGTTCGCCGCCAATGCCGCCCTCGTCCGCAAGATATATGACTTCAAGGGTTTTGCGCTGCGCAACAAAGACATATCTTATCGGTCAGGCATTTTTTTCGAGTCGGTTACTACGATCCCGTTCAACAAGATCCAGCAGGTCAGCACCCGCATGAACCTTGTCAGCCGTCTATTCAGCCTATATTACGTCGATGTCATAAACGGGTCGCAGGACGCCATGAGCCGCCTGACCATCCCCGGATTGTCGGCCGAGAAAGCCGAGCAGCTTAAATCATTGCTCATCAACAACTCCCGATGCGGCAATGAATGAGTTCTCGACACCCCGCCGAATGAGCCCCGGCGCGTTCGTTATAATATTCGTCAAATCATTCCGGGAAATAGCCGGCGCTTCGATCGTCGCTTTTCTATACCTGATGTTCAGGTCTGACGACAGCGATTCGTCGGTTTCGGTTCTTATGAAAATAGCCTTGACAATTGGCATCTTCATAGCATTCTCCCTGCTTACTGCCTTCCTTCGGTTCTATTTCAGAAAATTCCATATCGAGGAGGATAAGCTTGTTTACTCCCGCGGGATCGCACAAAAAAGGACAACAAGCATACCACTTTCGCGCATCCACAATCTGCGCACAAAAAGAGGGCTGGTCTATCGGATTCTTAACATGAGAGGCGTGACATTCGACACTCTGGCAACCGATAAAGAGGAAGTCGAGCTTATTCTTGACGAAAGCGACTGGCAAAGCCTGTTGTCACGTGTCAAAAGCGGGGAAAATATCGCCGTCAAATCCGGGGAAGAGGGCGCCTCGGTATCTCCCCCGCCCCATATAGACGATACGATTCTGATAAGCAATGCCGCCGTGATAAAGGGCGCTCTCTGCCAGAACCATCTCAAAGGCTTCGCCGTGTTGTCGACTATTCTGCTTCCCGTCCTCGACAAGCTCAATGATTTCGGCGAAAACAACACCGAGCGCGTCATCGACTTTATCGAATCGCACGCCGGCGACACACTCCCCACCATCTGGCAGTGGGCAACTATTCTTGTCGCTCTATATCTGGTTATCATTGTACTGCTGACCGGAAAAATCCTTCTACGATATGGCGATATGACGATAAAAGTCGCCGGGAGTAAGCTGACAATCGAATCGGGTCTGATTTCCCGGTTCACAAGCCGCCTCTCACGCGACAAGGCAACAATTCTGTCAATAAAACAGAATCCGGTCGAAAAAGCCGCCGGGTGCGAGACTGTAACACTGCGTCAGGCCAACAACGCGACCGACTCTAAAGCCGGAGGCAATATCACAATCTACGGCGCAATGCCCGGAAAGGCGCTGCTTGACTGGTGGCTCGGCGACTCACTGACGGGAGCCCCCATGCAATCGGCGCGTTCGGGAGCCGGCCTCTTCTACCGCAAGTCAATTCCCTGGCTGCTTGCCGCCATTGCCGGTGCTGTCATATTGATTTTCGCAGCCGACAGCCCGTTGTCGGCCGTCATAATCTGTCCGGCAGCTGTCGTTTTTGGCTCGCTGCGGGCCGTAATGGCACTCCGACACAGCCGGATAACGCTCTACGATTCGTTCGTAAAGATCAATCGCGGAAATATCGCCTATATCAGCGAATATATCAGATACAGCAGCATAGAGGCAACCGGAATCAGAAAAACTCCGTTCTCCCGCTTCACCGGACGCGTCACGCTCTCACTGTCGACCAATGCCGGCGCCGTCAAAATAAGCTCTCTGAGAATTGGCGACGCACGCGCGCTGCGCAATACCATTCTCAACAAAGCCGTTGAGGCGAAATAACGCGAATCATTGAAAACGAATACATAAAACAGAAACGGGCTCCCTCACGAGAGCCCGAATCTTTTGTTTAGATATATATTTCTGATATGCTCTTACTTTAGAACTCATAAGCTACGCGAGCCATGAGTGAATGTAGGTTCCGATCCATTTTATATGCCAGGCTATACTGGTTGTTGAAACGGGAATAGCTGTAGTCAACGCGTGCGATCAGCGATTTGGTGATGTAGTAGTTGACACCGAATGTATATGAGTGGACAGCTCCACCGCCGACCGACCCGTTGGTCATTCCGAACGACTGGTGAAGCGGACTTGTATAAAAGCCGTCGCCCTTCATGCCGACAGAATATATTGAGCCTGGAATGACATCATTCAGCGAGGTATAGTTGAAGCGGGCAACAAACTCAAGCGTCTTGCCGCCGGGACGGCGCATGAGAGCATCGACACGGTTATAGCTGTAGTCTCCGCCGATGGCGATAACACCGGCCTCTACGCTGAAGCCCTGAAAATTAGCCGGAGTGTCCTCACCCATCATAGCCTTATAGCTGTCGATTGTCGGGAACATCGAGCCCATGAATGTGCCGAGCGAGTTATTGAAATCATAATCCCAGTCACGCTCACGGTTGACATGGGTATGGATATATTCGCCCTTGACATACACATTGCGATAGTTGGCCATCAGTTCCAGACCGTATTTGAATGTGCTCTTGACGTTGTTGAGATTAGCCTGCAAAAACGGCGTGTTGTCAATGTTAGATTCGAGATTCGACGACAAAATCAGCGAACGGTTATATTTATCACTGCCGTTTTTGATACCGTTGGCATTGGGGACTCTGAAATTGACGCTACCGCCGGCATGGATGTTGAAATCTTCGCTGGTATAGCGGCCGAGCAGACGGGCAGAGAGAGAATATCCCATGTCACCGCCATGATATTCGTTTGACAGCTTCTGGCTGAACGCACCGCCTTCAACCCATACATAAGGATGATAGTAGCGGTAACTCAGACCGAGCGCACGCCCGGTTCCGAATGCCTGCACAGTCGCCGACTTTGCAATGAACGGATAATCCATTGTCGACTGAATGTTCTCGGCCGAGAACGGCTCTGCGAAGTTACCCAGACGCAGGAATCCGTTTTTATTGGAATGCCAGCGCACAAACACGTCTTTAAGCATATTGCCTTTGGCCATGAAGTCGACATCGAATTTGAAGTCGAAGTGGTCGCCGAGTTTGCTGAACAGACGGATGCGCGCGGCCGACAATGTAGCGCCGTTGCCGCGGTCGGTATGGTCGTCGAAATATATGGCACCGTCAATATCTGCCCGTGCTCCGACTCGAAAACTATATTTGCCGTCGGGAGTGCTGAATTTTGTAATGCCGTCCTGAATGTAGGCATTCATTTCGTGCTGTGCCTCGGTTTCTTCGGCTACCGCCACACTTGCGGCCGCGAGTACACACATGGATAATGTCAGTATCTTTTTCATGATTTTTCTTTAATGGATGAATTTGTGATGATGTGGAGAGAGTGACTTTTATTTATAATAGCCGAGTTCGTCAAGAACTTCTTGCGCTGTGCGGCGGGTCTTGTGGAGCTGCAGGTTATCACCTTTATCCCTGAACCAGGGATTGTTGGCATTGCTCTTGAAGTAGTTCAGTCCTTTATCGAGATATCCCTGCAGGGTCGTGCGGTAATAATCGATCGCCAGATCGGCATGATTGGTAAACACCATATCAACCAAGTTTTTGTCGGGGCCGCCTTCTTTTGTCGGATCAGTCCAGGGACCTGTGTAGGCAAGCATGTGGTTCTGGGTGTTGAACGTCCATGCGTGAACATCCATGCCGGCTTTCTGTATCATAGCGGCCTGCCATGACTTGAGGCTTGTGGGATAACCTGAAATGTAGTCGATGTTCGGGCCCATTGCGGTAGCGCCGTTGTCGATGGCAAAGTTGATGTGTGCGGCGTAGGATTGCGGAGTGGAGCTCATGTCGCCAAACAGATACAAGGTAGGAATCTTACGTTTGAAGACACGGTTGAAGTTTGCAAGGCCGTCCTGTTCGAATGTCTGGAGAATTATACGCGCCGGAGTATTGGCGACATCGACTTCGCCGGGCTTGCCGTCTTTGTAGGGAATCTTTTTGAGCTGGTTGATATCTTCGGCATACCATCCGGTGCGGGTCAGAATCTCAAGAAGAGTCTCTTCCATACCGGCGAACATCCAGGGAGCTTTTGTCTCGATATATACACCGGGACGGTTTCCGTTGTCGGCCTCGTCAGGAACATATTCCGTGCCGGCATAAGAACCGTCGGCATTGCGGATAATAACGCGCTTGCCATCGGCGTCACGCTTGATTCGCTTGCCCTCGGCAATGGCGATGACATCTTCGAGCGTCAGCACGTCGAGCCCTACAAACGAAGAGCGCGCCTGCTCGGGATTGGCTTCGTTGAACCACGATCCGATGTCGAGCTTCAGCAGTTCCTCGAACGTGAATGAGCTTACGTAGTCGGCAATTCTCGACGGATAAATGGCCTCGATATCTGTCGTGCGTGTCAGGTCGGTGTCGTGCAGGGCAAGTGTGACTCCGTCTTTTGTGCGCTGAAGGTCACATTCGAGATAATCGGCTCCGATATTTCGGGCCCAGCGCATGGCGGCCTCGCTCTCTTCAGGCGCCCAGAACTCCGTGCCGCGGTGGGCGATTACCGCATTTTTCGGGGTATAGGCAATGACTTCTTTCTGTGCGTCGGAAAGCTCATGGATTTCAGGTTCGTCGTAAGATGAGAAACCATCGGTTCGGGTGTCGTCGTCACAGGCTGTGAGACCGCAGAGTACGACCGTGCTTAACGCAACTTGTTTCAGTATTAACGGCTTGCGCATGATGTGAAATGTTTAGAATTGGAAATTATTATGATTGGTTGTGAATTAAAATTGCGTCAGTTTCGCAACAACGCAACTACTTTCGAAATTCGAAACTATTGCGGTGTTTTTATTTTCGAAACAAAAGTACGGGGGGGAGGTAAAAAGTCCCAAATAATTTTATATGTTATAAAACATATTTCGACAATTCGGCCAATATTCCCAATAAAAACAGGCACTATACGACACATTTAGCCCATTATCATCCGTCATCGGGACAATAATGGGCCTCAAAAAATGGCTACAAAAAAGTGTCAGTCGAGATCGACTACGGTGATTCCGGCGCCTCCCAGGCGCACATCTTCGTCGGCGAAATGCGAAACTCCGGCCACTGTTGCCAGATAAGTCCTGATAGCCTGACGCAATGCTCCCGTTCCCGTTCCGTGAAGGATTCTGACGCGTCCGGCCTGAAACTGTATTGCATCGTCGAGGAAGTAGGTGACAGCCTGAATTGCCTCGTCGGCCCTCATCCCGCGCACGTCGATATCGCGGTTGAACTGGAGCTGACGGCGCCTCATGGCGTCGGTAGTGGCCGACGATACGAATCCTGCGCCTTTAGCCGATGCCTCGGGAATCTTTGCGTTGGTAGGCTGCAGACGCGATAGAGCTACGGTTGTCTTTATCATGCCGAAAGCAACAACGGCATTCTTTCCGCTTATCTCAATGACGCGTCCGGGCGTACCCTGACCGTCGAGCCTGACCGTCGAGCCGACTTCAACAGGCGCTTTCGCCGTCTGAACCGCTGTCGGGGACTTGGCGCGCTCTTTCTTCGCTTTCGGCGCCTTGCGCAGCAGTTCGGGAAGCTTCGACGATTCACGCTGAAGCTCCTGTTTGTCGCGGGCGAGCTGACGGCGCGCTTCGAGGGTGCGGTCACGCTCGGCCTGAGCATGGCGTATTTCCGAAATGGCACGCTCGATAGCTCCGTTGCTGCCCTCGATTATCCGCGCTGCCTCGGCGCGGGCTTCGGCAAGGATGTCGCGGCGGCTGCGGCGCAGCGTCTCGGCCTCGTCGCGATAACGTTCGAGAGTGGCCTCGAGCTCTTTTTCGCGCTTGCGGATAGCTGCGCGCTTGTTCTCCCAATAGCGCTTGTCGCGGGTTATGTCGAGCAAATATTTGTCGAGATTGACATAGTCACTGCCGACAATCTCGCCCGCCTCGTCAATAACCTCGGCGGGCAACCCGGTCTTGCGCGCTATCTCGAGAGCGAAAGAGCTGCCCGGATTACCTATCGACAGGCGGAACAGCGGCTGCATGAGATGGCGGTCGTAGAGCATCGAACCGTTGACCAGGCCCTCGGTATCCTCGGCGTAATGCTTCAGATTCTGGAAATGGGTCGTTATCACGCCCCACATCCCGCGGTCGTTGAAACGATGAAGAATGGCCTGCGCTATCGCGCCTCCGATCTGAGGCTCGGTGCCCCCGCCGAACTCATCGATAAGAGTCAGCGAAGTCGTGCGCCCGCGCTGGAGCATGAGTTTCATCGTGCGCAGATGCGACGAGTAGGTCGACAGATCGTCTTCAATCGACTGATCGTCGCCGATGTCGAGGAAGATGTCTTCGAAAATGCCGAAGTGGCTGTTATCGTAGACAGTGGGAAGCATTCCACACTGAAGCATATACTGAAGTATTCCGACAGTTTTCAGGCACACCGACTTACCTCCGGCGTTAGGCCCCGAAATGATCAGTAAACGCTGCTTCGGCGTCAGGCAGATGTCGATAGGAACTATCTCTTTTCCCTGAGCGGCGAGAGTGGCCTGAAGCACGGGGTGACAGGCATGGTACCATTCCATCTCCGGTTCTTTCGACAGCGAGGGACGAGAAGCTCCGCTGTCGAGAGCATATAATGCTTTCGAACGCACGAAGTCGAAGAAGCCGAGATCGAGATACGCTGCCGCGAGCTCGTCGGCTTCGGGCCTCATGTCCGCCACTATGGCGGACATAATACGGGCTATCTCGCGGCGTTCGTCCATCTCAAGCTCGCGCACACGATTGTTGGCCTCGACTACCTCGGCAGGCTCGATAAAGACAGTCTTTCCACTGGCGCTCTCGTCGTGGACTATGCCGGCCACGCGCCGTTTGTTTGCGGGAGCAACCGGAAGCACGAGGCGGCCGTCGCGCAGCGTCGGGGTAGCGTCTGCCTCGACATAACCTTCTGCTATGGCGCGGGCTACCACTTTGCGCATTATTGAGTTTATCGTTCCTGAAATTCCGCGCAGCTGGCGGCGTATGTCGGCAAGCTCCGGCGACGCGTTGTCGAGGACATTCCCGTATTTGTCGATGGTGCGGTCTATTTCTGAGCGCAACGCCGTGAAATCGGGCAGAGAAATAGCCGTAGTGTCGAGTCCCGGAAAAGGCGACCGCTGACTCTCCCCGTCGCGGTGAGAGGCGAAATAGTCGGCAACATCCCTGACAATTCCAAGCATACGACGCAGTTTCACAAGGTCGGCAACTTCAATCGAAGCGCCCGGGACTCTGATTGCGGCAATGATGGTGTCGAGATCATCGTCGAGATCGCTCAGCGGCATCGGATCGGGCCCACTGACAATAGCGAGCATCTCAGCCGTAATGTCGATACGGCGGCTGACCTCTTCGAAAGAGGCCGAAAAACCCATGTCGGCCACCATACGACGCCCCGGAGCCGTCAGACAACGGCCCGCAACGGCACTTCTCACAGCATCGAAGCCTATTTTGTGTTCAAAACTTTCGGGATAGATCATGATCGGCTGCAAAGTTACGAAAAAGCGCCGAGACGCCCCACCCCGCCGTCAAAGATAACGGTTCGCGACAACGTTCAGCCTGTCGTCGAGCTCGAACACCCACGGCTTGCCTGTGGGAATCTCGCAGCCGACAATCTCGGTAGCCGAGAGATGGAGCATCATCATGGCCAGACCGCGCAGGCTGTTGCCGTGAGCCGCCACGATAACATTATCGTAGAGCCTGAGCGACGGCTCGATAAGCTCTTCGAGACAAGGACGCACTCGTTCTATAGTGACGGCCAGCGATTCGGTCAGCGGGAGTTCACGGTTTGTCAGCCCGGCGTATCGCGGATCGTTGCCCGGAAAACGCGGATCGGCCGGATTAAGCGCGGGGGGCGCTACGTCGTATGACCGGCGCCAGATGTGAACCTGTTCGTCGCCATATCTGGCCGCAGTGTCGGCTTTGTTAAGTCCCTGCAGAGCTCCGTAATGCCGCTCGTTGAGATGCCAGTCTTTTACCACAGGCACCCAGCAGCGGTTCATGGCGTCGAGGGCGATATCGAGAGTGTGGATGGCCCGGCGCAGATACGAAGTGAAGCAATAATCGGGGCAGAGGCCCTCGGCGGCGATGAGCCGCCCGGCCTCTGCGGCCTCCTTGCGCCCTTTGTCGGTAAGCTCCACATCGGTCCAGCCCGTAAAACGGTTTTCGAGATTCCAGGCGCTCTGGCCGTGGCGCAGAAGTATCAGGTGTTTCATGTCTGTCAATAATATGTTCCGACATTGAAACACCTCCGTCGCCGTTATTGTTGACTCAGTCGTAACGGATAGACCGCGCCGGCGAAATAGTGGCGACGATATGGCTCGGAAGCAGCAACACGAGCGCCGCCATCACTATGACACCGGCGTTCAGTGCGAGAACGTCGAGCCAACCGATAGAAACGGGCACGTAGTTGAGATAATAAGTATCGGCGTCGAGCGGCAGAATATGAGTGAACGCCTGAAGAGCTATCAGCCCGAGGCTGACCAGATTGCCGATGACGAGGCCGCGTACGACGAGCCGTTCGGCAACGATGATAAACGTGCGGCGCACCAGTGAGTTCGAGGCTCCGAGAGCCTTGAGGATTCCGATCATGTTGACGCGCTCAAGAATGATTATGAACAGGCTCGATATGAGAGTGAAAGCCGACACCGCAACCATGAGAGCAAGGATGACAGCCACATTGGTGTCGAGCAGTTCAAGCCAGTTGAAATAGACAGCACCACGGCGGTGGGCGTTGTCGACGCGATAAAGTTCGGGAAGACGCCGGTCGTAATAAGCGGTCAGCAGGGCGTCCTGAAGCCGCTTCGCCGACGGCTCTATGAGAGCGTCGGAAGGAAGTCCGTTGATGTCGATGCGCGTTCCGGCGTCGGCTCCGAGGCGGTCAAGACGCGCTATCATCGCCGGAGAAGCATAAACCACAGAGGCGTCGTAATCGGTCAGATGGGTGTCGTAGACTCCGGCCACAGTGAACCGGCGCGCCTTTATGCCGCCGTTGCTGAAAAAATAAGCCCCTATCTTCTCTCCCGGGCCGGAGAGTCCGAGCGTACGCATCATCGAGGCCGACAGGATTATGTCGTTCTCGCTGTTCCCGGCGCTGTAGTCGGGCATCTTTCCGTCCACAATATGAGAAGCCACGAACATCGAGTCGGAAGGGGTGGAGAAGACGACCCCGGCAAAGTCGGTATCGGTTTTCAGCACACCCGGACGACTCGCGGCAATGGCTGCGCGCGCTCCCGGAAGCGTTTCGGCAATAATGGCCTTAAGTTCGGGAGTGAGACGCACCGACGTGGCATCGGTAACCACATCGGTCTCGCCGCCGAACTCGTCGGCATTCTCCGACGCTATATCTACGGTCAGCTGGCTCTCGAAGCCCGTGACCTTTGCGCGAATCTCTTTTTTAAAGCCCTGCATGACAGCTACAGAAATCATCATCACCGTCAGAGCCAACGCAATGCCGGCTACGGCGATCACAACTCCCGGGCCGCTGCCGCGACGGCGGCTTCCGCGGAGGTCGATACGGCGTGCTATCAGGAGGGCCACATTCATATCGTGCGGCCGGGATAGGCTTTAAGCGCTTCAGCCAGCACGCGCAGAGCATGGCCGAGATCGTCGCGGTTGAGGACGTAAGCCATTCTGACCTCGTTCTTTCCCCGTCCGGGGGTAGAATAGAATCCGCTGGCAGGAGCCATGAATACCGTGGCCCCTTCGAACGAGAACTCTTCGAGACACCAGCGGCAGAAGCGGTCGGCATCGTCGACCGGAAGGCTCACTACCGTGTAGAACGCTCCCATCGGAATCGGCGAATATACACCGGGAATGCGGTTCAGTCCGTCGATGAGAAACTTACGGCGGTCGACATAATCGTTATACGTCATCAGCATATACTCCGGAGTAGCGTCGATCGAAGCCTCGGCTACGATCTGACCCAGAAGAGGCGGACTCAGACGCGCCTGACAGAATTTCATCACAGCCTTGCGCACCTCGGGGTTCTTGGTTATCAGGGCTCCGATACGGATTCCGCACTCACTGTAGCGTTTCGAAACCGAGTCGATCAATACGACCTGATCCTCGATACCGGGCAGATGGAACGCCGATATATAAGGCGCACCGGTATAGCAGAACTCGCGGTAGACCTCGTCGGAGAAGAGGAAGAGATCGTGGCGTTTGACAATATCACGCAGAGCGTCCATCTCGCGCTGAGTGTAAAGATACCCTGTCGGGTTGTTGGGATTGCAGATGAGGATTCCTTTCGTGCGCGGCGTTATCAGTTTCTCGAATTCTTCGACCGACGGGAGGGCGAAGCCGGTTTCGATGCTCGACGGCACGGTGACAATCCGGGCGCCGGCCGAAATGGCGAAAGCCATATAATTGGCGTAGGAAGGTTCGGGCACGATTATCTCGTCGCCCGGATCGAGACAAGCCATGAAAGCGAACAGAACAGCCTCCGAGCCGCCGCTCGTTATGATGATGTCGTCGGCTGTGACATCAATATTGAAACGGTGGTAATATTCGGCAAGCTTGCGGCGCAACGACGGCAGACCGTCCGACGGGCTGTATTCGAAAAGCTTGAAATCAATGTTTTTCAGAGCTTCGAATGCCTGAGGCGGAGACGGCAGATCGGGCTGGCCTATATTAAGATGGTAGACTTTGATTCCGCGGGCCTTTGCCGCGTTGCTCAGAGGAACGAGCTTGCGTATCGGAGAAGCGGGCATCTCGCGACCGCGGCGGGAAGTTGTAGGCATAGTGGCTTTTTCGTTTTACAGGCTGCAAAGGTAGAAATTTTTTCGCTATATTTGGGGCAAAATTAATAACCATGGAAGATTTCACATTCTGGACACCGACGCGCTACGTCTTCAGTCGCGACGCCGAGACTCGCACCGGCGAAATGAGCGCCCGTTTTCTGGGCAAGAAAGTAATGATAGTATATGGCCGCGGTTCAGCCGTGAGGTCGGGTCTTCTCGACCGCGTCAAGGCATCGCTCGACGCCGCCGGCGTGGCCCATATCGACCTCGGGGGCATTGTTCCCAACCCCATTGCCGCCGACGTTTACCGCGGCATAGAACTTTGCCGCAAAAACGATGTCGACGGTATCCTCGCCGTAGGCGGAGGCTCGTCGATCGACACAGCCAAGGCAATCGCTGCGGGAGTGCCCTACGAAGGTGATTTCTGGGACTTCTGGATCGGAACAGCCACAAACACCGAGGCTCTCCCCGTAGGAGTAGTTCTGACAATCCCGGCAGCCGGAAGTGAAGGAAGCGGCAACTCCGTGATTACCAAAGACGGCCGCAAGATTTCCCTGCGCGCTCCCGAGACTCTTCGCCCGCAGTTCGCGCTGATGAACCCCGAGTTGACATTCACACTGCCCCCCTACCAGACAGCAGCCGGCGTCGTCGACATGATGGCCCACATCATGGAGCGCTATTTCACGCCGACCGAGGGGGTAGAGACCACCGACCGCGTCGCCGAAGGACTTCTGATGGCAATAATGGCCGAAGCGCCGAAAGTCATCGCCGATCCGCGCGACTACGACGCCCGCGCCAACATAATGTGGAGCGGGACATTGGCCCACAACGGCCTGTGCGGCACCGGCCGCGTCGAAGACTGGATGAGCCACGGCCTCGAGCACGAACTCAGTGCGCTCTACGACGTGACTCACGGAGCGGGTCTTGCCGTAGTGTTTCCCGCCTGGATGACATGGGTCGAACGCGAGAAGCCTGAGAAAGTCGCCCAGTTCGCCCACCGGGTTATGGGTGTAGAGCCTACCGGCGATCTCCACGCCGACGCTATCGAGGGAATCAAACGGTTGAAAACCTTCTACAAGTCGATCGGCATGCCTGTGACACTCGCCGAACTCGGCATCGGAAATCCCGATTTCGACGCCCTCGTGGCCGGATTCCATCGCAACAAGGGCGCACATCCCGGCGGTTACGTCAAGCTTTCGCCCGACGCAACCGCCGCCATATACCACCTTATGCTGTAACGCCGGTGTCAGAAAACCGGCGGAATGAAAGCAGCCACGTCGGTATCGCCCAACAAGTCGGCAAATGTCAGCCATAGCAGAAGTAAAATAACAAGCACTGCAACGCCTATGGCAAGCCATAGCTTTCCGCTTGAAAGGCGACGTCGCGAATTATCTTTTTTCATCGTCGGAAACTTTAGTTGATCTTTCGTGAGTATCTGTCAATAGAACAATCGCCGTTGGCTTTTGGTTCTGGTCATCGGTGTGTGACAGGTTAACCAAAGATTTGAGTTTTTGGCCGATATTTCTTATTTTTGCGGCTCAATGACAACTAAAACAACGACAAAGAAAAAGCGGCAGCCGAAGAAAGGAGACTCGTTCTTCCGCCGGAATCAGCTCGCTTTGATTATCGCGGGCAGCATTATCGGAATGCTGCTCGGAGCCGCCAGCGCACTCGTTTTCGGGCGCACGCCGCAGACCGTCAGGCTGACATTCACCGGCCGAGAAACCACCGAAGCCGTAGGCGACACCCTCAGAAGCCGTCTCGGCTCGCGTCAGGGCGCGCGAGTATACGTTATCTGGCGCGCGCTCGGAGGGAGCGGCGGAGAACTGCGCGGAAGCTATCTGGTTGAAAAAGGTATGACAGCCGCCCGGTTCGGATACCGGATGGCGCGCGGTCACGAGAGTCCCGTCAGGCTGACGTTCAACAATGTGCGCACGCTCGACGAACTCGCCCGGCGTGTCACGGCCAATCTCGCCGTCAGTCCCGAAGCGTTTCTCGCCGCCACCGACAGCCTGCTGAGCGCCAAGGGATTCAAGAAAGCCGAATATCCGGCGGCGTTTCTCTGCGACACCTACGAAGTCTACGCCACCACCTCGGCTGAGAAGCTCGTAAGACGCCTTGTGAAGGCCCGCGACACCTTCTGGAACCCCGACCGCATTGCCAAAGCGCGCGAACTCGGGCTCGACCCTGTTGGCGTCACAACCTTAGCCTCCATCGTGGCCGAAGAGACCTCTAAAGCCGACGAACGGCCTAAAGTGGCCCGTCTCTACCTCAACCGCCTCTCCCGAGGCATGAAGCTTCAGGCCGACCCGACGGTTAAATTCGCAATCGGCGACTTCTCGCTCCGACGCATAGGCGGGAGCATGCTGAACATAGATTCCCCATATAACACGTATCGCGTCAAAGGTCTTCCTCCGGGGCCGATCCGGATTGTAGACCCTCAGCTCATCGACGACGTGTTGAACGCTCCGGCCCACAATTATATTTATATGTGTGCACGCGAAGACTTTTCGGGCTACCACAACTTCTCGACCGATTATGCGACCCACCAGGCTAATGCCAAACGCTATCAGGCCGAACTCGACCGCCGAAAGATTCATTAATCAGAACCGAAAATGAAGTCATCTGACAAACAGACGGCAATCGCCGCCACTTTCGCCAATGCGGCCGACGCCCACATCGCCGCCGGAATGCTGGCCGACCACGGCATCAAATGCCTGTTGGACAACCGAACGACAAACGCCATCTTTCCTATGGGCGACACCAACCCGAACTTCGGGGTCGACATAATTGTAACCGCCTCCAATCTCGCCGAGGCCCGCAAACTTCTACGCGAACATGACGACATCTGACCCCACACGCCAACGACAGCGACAGGTTACATCGGTGAGCGACAGCGGCATCGCCGTGTTCAACTCTCTGGAACGTTTCCGCCTTTTCGACGACACCGTCAGTCTCGACAAGACCCTGATGGTTGTCACTATAAACGGCGGAATCGAAGCGACCGTAGACCTGACACACAGGCGTATGGGGCCCGGACAAGTCATGGTGCTCAGAGGGGCTCATGTCATAAAAGGGATTGTCCAGAGCCCTGATTTCGAAGGTTTTTTTATCATCGTAGAGAACAACCGCATCGACGATATGTTGCCGATGTACCCCTATATGGCCTCGTGTATCCTCTACTTCAAAGACCGGCCCATAATCACAGCCGAGCCCGACGAAATAGAATCGCTGAATATAATCTATTCGCTCTTCACCCGCTCGACCGGCTCGCGGCTCCCTTATCACCGCATGATGGTCAATTCGCTGTGTGAGGTCCTTTTCTACGAGACTCTCGGCCTCTACACATCGCGTATGAACCGCACCAACAAGCAGCCCTCGCGCCGCGAAGAGCTGTTGTCGAAATTCATCTCGCTCGTAGAGAAGAACTTCATGAAGGAACGGACAGTGCTTTTCTATGCGAAAAAAATGTGTCTGTCGCCCAAACATCTCTCGACAGTCATTAAAGAAGTCAGCGGCCGCCCGGCCGGCGACTGGATTGACTCTCAGGTAATACTGAAAGCCAAAATGCTGCTGCGCAACACAGGAATGTCGGTTCAGGAGATCAGCGACACACTGAATTTCACCAACCAATCGTTTTTCGGTAAATATTTCAAGCAGAAAACCGGCATGTCGCCGCGCGCTTTCCGCTCTAATCCCGACGCCGAGCCCCAACAATGAAACGTCTGTCAATCCTCATAGCCGCCATAGCGGCCACGATAGCGCTCTTCGCCGAGCCCCCCGCATCGAAAGAGCCGAGCGACGCCTACTATAATCTCGTCGGCGACGCCGACAGCGCCATAGCCCGCGGACAGTGGGCAAAAGCCGAAGAGGCGCTTCTGAGCGCAATGCGCCTCGAGCCGTCGAATCCGGGCAACATTATGCTGATGAGCAATCTGGGCATCGTCCAATACAACAGCGGCCGCGACTCGCTGGCACTTGTCACACTAACGCAGGCCCACGACATAGCCCCGCGCTCTGTAACCATTCTAGGCAACCGCGCCCGTGTTCTCATGGCTATGGGGCGTTTCGAAGAAGCCCGCGCCGACTATTCGGCCATCGTCGAGGCCGACACCACGATGACCGATGCCCGCTTCCATCGCGCGTTGCTCGACCTGAAGGCCGGACACACCGCAACAGCCCGCGCCGACATCGACTGGCTCAGACACAACAACCCCGACGACATCAACACCAATCTCGCCGAGGCAGCTCTCGCTTCGGCTGAAGGCGACTTCGCCGCCTCAGTCATTGCCTATACAAAGGTTCTTAATGTTGACAAACAGCCCGAATACTATGCCGAGCGCGCGTTAGGCTACCTTATGACCGACCGACCCGGCGATGCCGCCGAAGATATAGCCGCCGGACTCGAGCTCGATCCTACCGACGCACAGCTCTACCTATACCGCGCGATGCTGAACCGCGCCCGTTTCCGCCCCGAAGATGCGCGGGCCGACGCTCGCGAAGCGCTGCGCCTCGGCGCCGATCCGCGCGAAGTCGAGCCGCTGCTTCGTTAATATCGGGTTATCAGAACGTTATACCGGCTGTTTCCGTATCTCAGTTTTTTCCACTACCTTTGCGAAGATGAATCTGGCTCTTCTTAAACAAAACAGCGAAACCGACACCGAACGTCGGCGCGTGCGCCCGACCCGGCGCCGCTATAAGAAGGAGGTCTTCTCCGTCGACTGGCGTGAAGCGTTCACGCCGGTTCTGTTCATGCTCACTCTGGCGCTCGCTGGCCTGCGTTTTTATCCGGCCCTGGTTCTGATCGCCATAATCCTTATAAACAGGCTGATTAAAAACCGCTACGACTTCGTCATAATGCTCGGCATCATGGCTACGTCGCGCGCGTTCATCCCCGATGATCTTCTGCCGGTCAAGATTTTCGACCTTGTTCTGGTGGTAGCCCTCTTCGCGCTTTTCTTTTATCGTAAAGACCTGCTGACAAAACAGGTTACGATACTTTCGCTGGCCTATACGGCTATTCTCGCCGTGTTCATGTTCATGAGCCCCGAACTGCTGTCGATTCAGCTGCTGACATTCCGCGAATATGCGTCGATACTCTGTTTCGTCGTGCCGATGTTCGTGTTTGCCAACCGCGATTTCTCGATGAAGGAGTTCATGAAGCGAGTGCTTCTCTACGCCTTGATAATCTGCGCGTTCTATGCTATCGACGGAATTATCCTCAACGGCTGGCTTCTCATTCCGGCCGACGCCGGCGCGCCCTTCCCGTCAACGTTCGACCATCCCCTGATCTCGCCTTTCGTATTCTATTTTCCGCGCAAATATCCGGCCGCGCTCTACATTCTGATAGTGGCCACCTACGGCCTTGCGCGCTACTACAGGTTCAGATGGTGGCAATGGCTCATAGTTGTCAGCTGTCTGCTCGTTGTCAGAACGATAACCATAATTGCGGCAGTTGTTCTGACCTATGTCATCTTTCAGGGCAACTTCCGCCAGTTCATGAAGAACTTTTTTCTGGCCTTCATAGCGATATTCGTGCTATACGTGGTCGACAGCGCTACAGGGCGCCATCTGCGTGTGGCATCCCACGTCCAGCAGGTAGCCGAAGTGTTTGTTGCCGAGGACGACGAAGATCTCGCCGAATTCGGGTCGACGCGAATGGCCCAGATTCTGCCCAAATACGAATATCTCGTCAGCAACGACAAGCTTTGGACCGGTCTCGGATTCCTCCATAACGAGAAATCGACCTCGGCACGCTACATGATCTCGAACGACCTCTACTCCGACATCTCGCAGAGCGAGGAATCGGTTGGCGCCGCCACTGAGGTCACGCAGTTCAACACCGTGATTCATATCGGACTCATCGGCTTCGCAATCCAGACCCTTTACTTTCTCAGTGTGTTCTTCGTGATGAAGCGCGCCCGAGTCCGCGACGCATTCTTCTATCTATCGACACTGCTCTGCGCCTCGGTGATGGGGCTGGGCGGCTTTGCCGGACTGATACGCCACGACGGACTGATATGGGTTGCCGTCGCCCTCGGCCTGACACTGATGCAACACCGCCGCGGCATCGACGAAGGCCCCGAACTCGAAGAGGAAACCGGCTTTGAAACTACAGCCGTTTCAGAAGCAGACACAACACGATAAATTCCATTCTCGATTTTGCGGTAGTGACGGATTTTTCGCTATCTTTGCCGTTATGAACGACGACATGATAGATAAGAAAGCCAGGGAAGTTTTCGATATGGTCGCTCAGCGTGCGACCGACGACGATATGCGGCGCCTGCGCGACGCTTTCAGCCTTGCCCGCGAAGCCCACGCCTCGCAGTTCCGAAAAGGTGGCGATCCTTATATCCTCCACCCCATAGCTGTGGCCGCCATTGTGGCCGGAACCCTCTGCCTCGATGTCAATTCTGTCATAGCCGCCTTTCTCCACGATGTTGTTGAAGACACTCCGGTTACAATCGGCGAGATCCGCGACCGCTTCGGCGATGATGTGGCCGCGATCGTCTCTGTTGTCACAAAGCCCCAGAAAGACCATTACGACGCCACTAAACAGGTCGACAACTACCGGCAGATGCTCGCATCGCTCAAGGACGACGTGCGGCCGATCCTCGTAAAGCTTGCCGACCGGCTCCACAATATGCGCACGCTCGCCGACATGCGCCCCGACAAACAGATGAAGATCGCCGGGGAAACCGATTATCTCTATGCGCCGCTGGCCACCCGGCTGGGACTTTACGACATCAAGACCGAGCTTGAGAATCTAAGTTTCAGATTCCGTTGTCCCCACGAATTTGAAGAGATAACGTCGCTGATCCAGCGCGACCGCGACGCCCAGCGCATAAGGCTCGACCGCTTCAACGACCAGCTCCGCGAAGTGCTCAAAAGCGCCGGCATAAAGGCAACGGTGTTTACCGAATACCGCCGGCCCTACAGCGTGTGGCGCAAGATGCACAAATATGGCGACGACTTCAACCATCTCAAATACCGCCACTTTACCGAGATAATTTTTCCGTCGCGCGAGCCTGTGGTCTCCGACAAAGAGATGGCCCTTCGTGTCTACTCCGCCCTTACCGACCGCTTCAAGGAGAAACCGGGCGGAATATCGAACTATATCGACTCGCCTAAAGAAAACGGCTATCAGAGCTTCCACGTAAAACTGCTGCCCGATTTCGGCCGCTGGCAGGAAGTGCACATAGCCTCTGACAAGATGTATCACGACTCGGCTCTCGGCTGCGTTGCGAACCGCAACGAACAGTGGCTTGAGAAATTCCGCGAAGTGCTCCGCGACATCCCCGAAGCCGGGCGCGACGGATCAGCCTTCATCGCCGACGTCGTCGCCTCGTTCTACAACGACGACATCATGACATTCACCTCGGCGGGCACGCCGGTTGTCCTGCCCCAGCGCTCTACGGTCCTCGACTTCGCCTACGAGGTCGACGAAGCACTTGGCTCCCATGCCAAATACGCCCGAATAAACGGCTTTCTGTCGTCGATAAAAGCCCCTCTCCGCCGTGGCGACGTCGTCGAAGTATTCACCGACGAAAAAGTCAGCCCGTCGGCCGACTGGCTCAATGCCGTGACAACCTATAAGGCCCGAAAAGCCGTCTCGGACTATCTCGTCTCACAGCCCCGGCCGCGCTACGACCGGTGTCACCACTGCCTCCCGATTCCCGGCGAAGAAGTCATCGGCTTTTTCAACCATAAAGGCGACATTACGCTTCACAAGCGCGACTGCCCGACAGCCGTCAGCATGGCCTCGCAGTTCGGCGACTCGATAGTGTCGGTCGACTACGAACCCGACCAGACGCTCTATCCTGTCACGATTGAAGTTACGGCTGTAGACCGTTTCCATCTTTTCATAGACCTTGTCGACACTATCAGCAACACTCTCAACCTCGCTATCGACACCATCACAACAACCACAACCGACTCAATAGTGAAGTGCCGTATCTCTTTCGGCATCCACAGTTTCGGCGAGCTCCAGACCATAATCCATCACATCGCACTGATCGACGGAGTCGACGAAGTCAAGCGTCTTGTCTGATACCCGGTTAAACCAAATGGTGTCCCGGTTGTCTATAACAATAAAGCAACCATCAAATTCCACAGTTATGAAAGGAATAATCCGCATCGCAGCAATCGCGCTGACTTCAGTAGCAATGATATGTCTACCGTTGACAGCCAACGCCGACCGCCATCAGGGCGCACGCGGCGGAGGACGCCCCGGAGTGGCAGCCTCACGCGGAGGTAACCACGGGAACCACGGCGGCAAGAACGACCGGCCCGGGAAGAATCACGACAAAGGATACCGGCCCGGTAAGAACGACCGGCCCGGTAAGAACCACGACAAAGGATACCGGCCCGGTAAGAACGACCGGCCCGGAAAGAACCACGACAAAGGATACCGGCCCGGTAAGAACGACCGGCCCGGCAGGCCCCACGACAACGGATACCATAACGGGCACCGTCCCGGCCACGGCCCCTCCCACGGCTACCGTCCGCCTAAACCCCACCACAAGCCCAACTATGGCTGGCGCCCGGGCCGTATGCCCAGACCGTACTACAGGCCCACGCCTCCCCCGCGCTGGCGTCCCGCACCCGGCGTGCCTCCAATCGGAGCCATTCTCGGTCTGACATTCGGAGTCGCGTTCGACGCATCGATGAATTATCTGCTGAACAACTACGCCGTTTCGGCCTACAATAATTCGATACTCATGGTCCAGAACGCCCCGTATCTGAACTTCGTGTGGCCCGAAGCGCGCCTGATCTATAACAACGGCTATCTCGACGGAACGCAGTTTATCTACACGAGCCCCTACGCCGACAATATGCGCTACTATTCGACCTATAACTATCTGACTAACATCTACGGGATGCCCGTTCAGACAGGGCCCGGTATGGTTGCGACATGGTATGGGGCCAACCGCGGATTCATCAACCTTTCTTTCGAGATGATGAACGGCCGCTATTTCACCGTTCTATCGCTCGGCCGGTAAACCACTACATTAAGTTTTTGTTAAAGATAAAGCGGGAAAGCGTCCGTGCGGCGCTTTTCCGCTATATTTGCGCCCATGGAACAAGAAACATGCATCCTCGTTGTCGACGACGAAGAGGCCCTTTGCGAGGCCATCAGATTCAATCTCGAAGAAGCCGGATTCACCGTCGACACCGCGCTGAGCGCCGAAGAGGCGCTGTCGACCGATCTGACGCAATACTCGCTCATTCTGCTCGACATTATGATGGGCGAAATCTCAGGAACGCGCATGGCGGCAATTCTTAAAGCCAACCCGCTGACTGAACATATCCCCATAATCTTCTGCACCGCACGCGATTCAGAAGACGACATGATAGCCGGTCTCGAGCTCGGCAGCGACGACTATATCACAAAACCGTTCTCGATGCGCAACGTTGTGGCGCGCGTAAAAACCGTGTTGCGCCGGAGCCGCCACGGGTCGGTATCGGAAGATCTCGGGGTAGTAACATTCGGAGGTCTTGCGGTCTGCACATCGCGCAAATCCTGCACGGTAGACGGTATTGAAGTGAAGATGCCCCGGAAAGAATTCGAGATTCTGAGCCTTCTGATCTCAAACCGTGGACGCATCTTTTCGCGTGAAGAGATTCTGAAACGTATATGGCCCGACGAGGTCATCGTTGTGAACCGCGTTGTCGACGTCAACATAACGCGCCTGCGCTCGAAACTCGGCCCTTACGGCAAATATATACTGACTCGCCCGGGCTACGGTTACTGCTTTGCCGAATAATATGCGCTTCCACACACGCCTGTTTCTCGCCCTCCTATCCTACTCGGTTCTTCTTGTAGGCGCCGTTGCCTTGTTTCAGTATCGGCGTGAGAAGGTGTTCAAAGCCGAAGAACTGAATCAGCGGCTTCAGATGGTTAACGACGATATCTTCGACCAGCTCGCCGACAGCGTCGCGGTTTTGAGATTGCCGCGCAGTATCGGAGATCTGAGAGTGACGGTTGTCGACCGCCACGGCCATGTCGTATTCGACAACAGCCTCGACACACTGCCCGGCTCCAACCACCTCAATCGCAAAGAAATAGCCGAAGCTATGGCTACAGGCGAAGGCTATGCCATCAGGCGCAACAGCGCATCGACCGGGAAGACATATTTCTACTCGGCAAAACGCGAGGGAAACATGGTAGTGCGCACGGCAGTCCCCTATAGTGTCGAGCTCCACAAGCTGCTGGCAGCCGATTATGCCTTTCTATGGTTCATTGTCGGAATAAGCATAGTAATGTGTGTCATCGGTTATCTGACAACACGCCGTATAGGCGGACACATATCGCGTCTGAACCGGTTTGCCGAACAGGCCGAGCGCGGAGAGAACATCGTCGATACCGAGTCATTTCCCGACGACGAGCTCGGCGAAATATCCGGAAATATTATCAGGCTTTACACTAGGCTTCGCGAGGCGATGACCGAGCTTGACCGCCAGCACCGCCTTGCCCTCGAGCAGGAACACGACAAGATACGCATCAAGCGTGAACTGACTAACAATATCAACCATGAGCTCAAGACGCCTGTGGCAGCGGTCGAGGCGTGTCTGGAATCGCTTGCCGACCATCCCGACATGAGCGCCGACCGGCGCCAATACTTCGTCGGGCGTGCCCTCGACGCCAACCGGCGCCTTAGAGAACTGCTGGCCGACGTATCGGCAATCACCCGAATCGAAGACGGAGGCGACCGTATCGGCCGCGAGCCTGTCGACATCGCCGCCCTGACTGCCGACGTGTGCGCCGAATTCTCCGAGTCGGCCATCGAAAAAAATATCGTCATCGACAACGGCATCACCCTCTCCGATCCGGTCTCCGGCAACACGGCTCTTCTGGAGTCGGTAATGCGGAATCTTATCGACAACGTCCTGAAATATTCAGGCGCCACCCGCGTGGAACTCCGGCAGAACCTGACCGCCGACAAGCTGACAATCACTGTGACAGACAACGGATGTGGCGTCAATCCGGAACATCTGCCCCATCTTTTCGAACGATTCTACCGTGTCGACAAAGGGCGTTCGAGGCGCTGCGGCGGAACAGGACTCGGACTGGCAATAGTTAAAAACGCGGTCATCTGGCACGGTGGCCATGTGCGCGCCGACCTTCCGGCGGCCGGCGGCCTGCGGATAACGATAGTCATTCCGCGCTGACTCCCTCGATTTCTCTTTTTTTTAATTTTGATGAAACATTTATGAAACATCGTTGAGCGTAATTTGTAATAAAATTAAACAGCTCACAGATATGGATATTTTGTTTCTCTGCGTCGTTGTTTTTCTGTTTCTGCTCGCCATTTTCGATCTCTCGGTGGGAGTCAGCAACGACGCCGTCAATTTTCTCAATTCGGCTATAGGCACCAAAGTGGCCCCGTTGCGCACAATCATCATCATAGCCTCGGCCGGCGTATTCATCGGGGCGGCGATGAGCAACGGGATGATGGACATCGCCCGCCACGGAATTTTCCGTCCCGAGAACTTTTCGTTCTACGACCTGATGTGCATTTTCATGACAGTCATGGTCACCGACATCATTCTTCTCGATCTGTTCAACACCCTCGGAATGCCGACGTCGACAACGGTGTCGCTCGTTTTCGAACTTCTCGGCGCCACATTCGTCGTCGCTCTGATAAAGATGGCAGGGGGCACCGACCTTGGATTCGCCGACCTTCTCAACACCGAGAAAGCTCTGTCGGTAATTATAGGTATCTTCCTGTCGGTTGCGATAGCATTCGTGTTCGGAACCGTCGTCCAGTTTCTGTCGCGACTCATTTTCTCATTCAACTACCGCAGCCGGCTTCGTTGGAAAATTGGAATATTCGGAGGGATATGCACTACGGCCATAGTCTATTTCCTGCTGATCAAAGGAGCGTCGGGACTCTCTTTCATGACACCCGAAGTGAAAGCCTGGATAGCCTCACACACAGCTCTGATCATAGGCTGCTCGCTTGTCGGATTCACTATTATAATGCAGACGCTCCACGCTCTCGGAGTCAACGTGCTCAAGGTCATCGTCCTTCTGGGCACATTCTCCCTGGCAATGGCATTCGCCGGCAATGACCTCGTGAACTTCATAGGAGTTCCGCTGACCGGACTGGCATCGTTCGCCGACTATACCGCCAACGGAAACGGCGACATACACGGATTCATGATGAGCTCGCTCAACAGCCCGGCCGACACTCCGCTATATTTCCTAATCGGAGCCGGAGCCATAATGGTCACGTCGCTGGCCACCTCGAAAAAAGCCCGAAAGGTTTCGCAGACCGAAATCGGCCTCGGAAGTCATGATGCCGGCGACGAGATGTTCGGATCGTCGCGGATAGCCCGGCGCCTTGTCAGATGGTCGCTGTCGCTGATCTCGTGGGTTCGCGGACTCATTCCCAAGCGAATACGCCGTTTCATAAACCGACGTTTCAATGCCGAAGACAGCATTCTCGAACAGGGAGCCGCCTTTGACCTCGTGCGCGGATCGGTAAACCTCGTGCTGGCCGGAGCGCTGATTGCCCTCGGAACATCCATGAAACTGCCGCTCTCGACAACGTTCGTCACCTTCATGGTTGCGATGGGCACCTCGCTGGCCGACCGCGCCTGGCAGCGCGAATCGGCCGTATTCCGAATCACAGGCGTGTTTTCGGTTATCGGCGGCTGGTTCCTCACGGCCGGTATAGCCTTCATAGGCGCCGGAATAATTGTCGCGGCTATGCACTATGGCGGCTCATGGGTAATGTTCGCACTGGGCGCCCTGACAATATATCTTCTCATCCGCAGCAACCGGCGTTTCCGCGCCAAAACCAGAGAAGAGGACGGCGACGCTCTGTTCCACTCAATTCTGTCGACCCGCGAGCCCGACCGCCTATGGCCTATGTTCATGATTTATCTCAGCGGAAAGCAGCAGTCATTCCTTGAATTCGCCTCGGCGAACTACAACAGCGCGATGACAGCATTCCTGAACGACGACGCGCGCACACTCGGACGCATCGACCGCGCTCTCGGCGACGCAAAAAGCCGGCTTAAGAACGACCGCCGCAAAGAAACTCTCTGCCTACGCCGGCTTCCACGCGAAATCGGCATCGAAAAAAGCGCCTGGTTCTATCTCGGCAACAACAGCTGCATGTCGGTTCTATATAATCTGCGCCGTATAACGGAGATCTGCCGCGAACACGTCGACAACAACTTCCTTCCGCTGCCCGAACGCTACCGCGCCGACTTCTCCGACATAGCCGTCGAGGTAACAACGCTCTTCAACGACATCACCGCCATGATCTCCGACTCCACCCCCGAAGCCGTCGACATGCTCAGACAGCACTGCGACGAGATCAAGAACCGCATATCAAATCTCTATCACGGCCTCTATGACCACATCCGCGAGGGAGACCAGTCGTCAATGGCGGTTCTTTACGTTTATCTCAACACGCTTCAGGAAACGCGCGAAATGGTATCGGCGCTGCGCAAATATCTCCGCTCCTACGCCAAAATGCTCGACAACAGCTATAGAGGTCACCACTCGATAGCCGCTCCGCCATCCGAAATCGCGGCATTGTGAATTTGCAAATGTTAAAATAAAGTGTTAATTTTGGGCCGAAGCGTTAACGCTCCGGCCCCTTTCGTTATCGGCCGAAACTTTAATAGACTTTCGTTGTTAACATAATAAAGCTTAAACCCTCCGACAGATCATAAACTCCGCGATGAAAAAATCGACGATATGGTTCCTCGCCATCATAATGGCTCTTACATTCATGGGGCTGCTGTATGTGCAGATCATGTATATGCGCAACATGGTGAGGATGCGCAACGACCAGTTTGCCGAGGGGGTCAAAAGAAGTCTCTACAGCGTCACTACGCGCCTCGAACAAGACGAGACAAAGCATTTCCTCGACGAAGACATGGCCAATATCGAGACCTCGTTTCTACCTCGCTACAACGCCGACGGAACTGCCGTGATGGGCACCTACACCTCGACATTCAAGACACCCGAGGGGCTCACCGGCGGCATCACTCTCGAACGTCAGCTCGACAACGACAAAAACAATCCGAAACGAGGCTATCAGACAAATCAGGAAATTCTACGCGGCCTCTACCTTTATCAGAAAGGACTTCTCAACGAGGTCATACTGAACATCATAAGCCGATCGAGTGACCGCCCCATCTCCGAGCGGGCCGATTCGGCGAAAGTGGCCGGATATATGACCTCGGAGTTCAACAACAACGGGCTCGACCTCCCGTTCGAATTCGCCGTCGTCAACAGGGTTGGCGCCGTCGTCTACAAGACCCGCGACTTCAATACCGCCTCGGCCGAGCCCGGAAGCATGTTCGTGCAGACTCTTTTCCCAAACGATCCCACCAACAAGATGAACTATATCAAGGTCTATTTCCCGACCAAAAGCGATTATATCTTCTCGTCGGTGAGGTTCATGATTCCGTCGTTTTTCTTTACTCTCATTCTGCTTCTGGTGTTTCTCTACACTATTATAGTTGCCTTCAGACAGAAAAAGCTGACAGAGATGAAAAACGACTTCATCAACAACATGACCCACGAATTCAAAACGCCTATCTCGACCATATCTCTGGCGGCCCAGATGCTCAACGACCCGGCCGTGCTGAAGAGCGAGAATATGCTGCGCCACATCTCGACCGTCATCAACGACGAGACAAAGCGGTTGCGCTTCCAGGTAGAGAAGGTTCTTCAGATGTCGATGTTCGACCGCCAGAAAGCCACTCTGAGGCTCACCGAGGTCGACGTCAACACCGTTGTGGCCAACGCCCTCCACACCTTCAAGCTTAAGGTCGGAAAATACGGTGGCTCAATCGAGGCGCGTCTCGACGCCGACGACTCTATTATCGAAGTCGACGAGATGCACTTCACCAACGTGATATTCAATCTTCTCGACAACGCCCTCAAATATCGCCGTGAAGACGTTGCGCCCCATCTGGTCATAGCCACGCGCAACCGCGACAACGACAAGAAACTCGAGATCAGCGTAGCCGACAACGGCATAGGAATACGCCGCGACGACCTCAAGAAGATTTTCGATAAATTCTACCGCGTTTCGACCGGCAACCGCCACGATGTCAAAGGCTTCGGCCTTGGACTCGCATACGTCAGGAAAATGGTCGGAGAATTCGGCGGAGAAATCACCGTTGACAGCGAATTCGGAAAAGGAACAAAATTCAATATTATATTACCGTTAACTAAAACAGACTGATTATGGAAGAACGTTTGCGCATATTATTATGCGAAGATGACGAAAACCTCGGGATGCTCCTTCGCGAGTATCTCCAGGCAAAAGGCTTCAGTGCCGACCTCTTCGCTGACGGCGAAAGCGGTTACAAGGCCTTCCTGAAAGGGAAATACGACATTTGTGTGCTCGACGTCATGATGCCCAAGAAAGACGGTTTCGCACTGGCACAGGAAATACGTACCGTAAACTCAGAAGTGCCCATTATCTTCCTGACGGCAAAATCGCTCAAGGAAGATATTCTCGAAGGTTTTAAAATCGGAGCCGACGACTATCTCACCAAACCTTTCTCGATGGAAGAGCTCGTGTTCCGTATCGAGGCAATCCTGCGCCGCGTCAAAGGCAAAAAGGGGAAAGAGGTTACGATGTATAAGATCGGCCGGTTCACCTTCGACACTCAGAAACAGGTTCTGATGATCGGCGACAAGATCACCAAGCTGACGACCAAGGAGAGCGAGCTGCTCAGTCTTCTATGCGCCCACGTCAACGAGATTCTCGAACGCAACTTCGCCCTGAAGACTATCTGGATCGACGACAACTACTTCAACGCCCGTTCGATGGATGTCTATATCACGAAGCTGCGCAAGCATCTCAAAGACGACCCGTCGATCGAGATCATCAACATCCACGGAAAGGGCTACAAGCTCATCGCCCCCGAACCCGACCAGAAATAAGGCTCCGCAGGCAGCCACGCTGCCACTGCGGGCATCACGGTTTTACGGAACCCGTTATGATGACATTTCCTAACGCCAAAATCAACCTCGGCCTGCTGATTACCAACCGGCGGGCCGACGGTTATCATGATCTGCTGACAGTTTTCTGCCCCGTCGGATGGCACGACATACTCGAGATAGTGCCGTCGGCGGTCGGCCACGACACCCTCGAAGTCGGCGGCAACGGATGCGATTGTCCGCCTGAAAAGAATCTTGTCATGAAGGCAGTCGGCGCTCTCCGCCGCGAATTTCCCGATATGCCTTTTGTCGAGATTTTCCTCGAAAAGTTTATCCCCGACGGCGCCGGTCTCGGCGGCGGATCGGCCGACGCAGCCTTTACCCTGCGCAGCCTCAACAGCCTTTTCAGCCTCGGACTCTCCGACGATCGGCTTGCTGAGATCGCCGCCACAATCGGCGCCGACTGTCCGTTTTTCATCTATAACCGCACGATGACCGGAACGGGCACAGGCACTACGCTCTCTCCGACCACGGTAAACTTCCCCGAAGGCGGCTCGATAGCCATAGTAAAACCGCCCGTCGGCGTTTCGACGCGCGAAGCTTATGCCGGCGTAAATCCGCGACCCGCTGCCGTCGACCTTGCCGACATCATAGCCCGCAGGCCTGTCGGCGAATGGAAAGATCTCGTTGTCAACGACTTCGAAGAATCGGTTTTCGCCGCTAATCCACGTCTGGCCGAGATAAAACGGCGTCTCTACGAAAGCGGAGCGCTATATGCCTCAATGTCGGGGTCGGGAAGCGCGCTGTTCGGAATATTCGGCAAAGGCGACGTTCCCGACATCGAACTTGAATTCGACGACTGCGACTGCAAGATTGTTCCGGCCGACATCGCAAACAGTCTCTCAAAATGAGTTTAATTTATTTTAACAGCTTGTGCACACCGCAAACTGCATAAAAAATCGTTTCTTTGCATATCTATTGTATATGAGACGGTTTTTTATTTTATATATTCTGCCCGTTATCGCCCTGATGGCGATTCTGTCGTCGTGCGGCGACAACGACGAGCCCATGCCCGTCGAGCCTGAAACTCCCACCGGGCCCGACAAGCCCGTCGGGCCTGACCCTGACGACGCTGACAAGACGCCGCTGACTCTTCTCATTTATATGGTTGCCGACAATTCGCTCGGAACCCTCGGATTCGCCGAACAGGATCTCTCGGAAATCTCTACTGCGATGTCGGAGAACGCGCTGGGAGAGAACGCCCGGCTGCTCGTCTACAAGTCTATGCCCGGCGTCAACAAGGGGGTTGTTCCCGAACTTGTCGAGTTCACCGACGGCGCGCCCGAACCTAAGCTTCTGAAAAGCTATCCCGACGACCCTTCCATTTATTCGACATCGGAAGAACGCATGGCAGAAGTGCTTGAGGATGTCCGCGAGATTGCCCCTGCCAAAGAATACGGACTTATTATGTGGAGCCATTCGACAGCATGGCGCACCGAAGATTCGGCGCTGCCTGCGCGCAGTTTCGGGCAGGACCGCGACCGGCGTATGGCCATTCCCGCTCTCGGAAGAGTCCTAAACAAGTTCAGCCACAAATTCATCTACTTCGACTGCTGCCTCATGGCCAACGTTGAGGTGGCCTATGAACTGCGACACGCCACCCCTCTGATTGTGGCCTCGGGTGCCGAAGTCCACGGCGACGGAATGCCTTATCAGCTGACGGTGCCGATCTTCGCCAAAGGGGACGCCCGCGCCGTGGCTGAGAAAACTTTCGAATACTACGACAGCCGCAGCGGAGTAGACCGCTGGTGCACCCAGTCGGTTATCGAGACGGACAAGCTCGACCGTCTGGCAGCCGCTACACGTAGCCTGATGGAAACGGCAACACCGCTGTCGTCGACCCGTGGAATCCAGACCTACTCACCGACTTCATCTTTCCGCACCTACGACATGGACGACTACGTCAGCCGTATCTCGACCGACGAGACCGCCTATCAGACATGGCTGACAATTCTTACCGAAGCCGTGACCTACAAGGCATCGACCCCCTACGTCAACGGCAACCACCGCATCGCAAAATATTGCGGATTGAGTTCCAACATTGTCACCTCTGCCAACGATGCCTCAAAATACCACTACAACGAGCTACAGTGGTGGGCCGACGTTGTCAGTCATAACCCCAATTTCGCAGAATGAGGTTCCTTCAGATTCAGATGCCCTCGGTTCCGACCGACTCGATAAACATACCTGATCCGGCCGCCGGCCTGAAAGATCTAAAGGGGATGTCGCTCGACGACCTTCTGGCAAAACTCGCCAACGATGTTGTCACTTTTGCCATAAACCTCGCCATCGCCATCGCCGTCTTCTATATCGGCAAACTGGTTATCAACAAGCTCTATCGTTTGACAGAGAATGTGATGACACGCCGCAAGGTCGACAAATCTCTGATAACGTTCGTGCTTTCGTTTGTCAGAATCGTGTTGTATTTCATTCTGATAGTGACGGTCATCTCGATTCTCGGAATCGAGACAAGCTCATTCTTAGCTATTTTCGCCTCGGCCGGTATCGCCATAGGCATGGCTCTGAGCGGCACTCTTCAGAACTTCGCCGGAGGTGTTCTGATTCTTCTTCTGAAGCCCTACAAAATCGGCGATTATATCGAGGCACAGGGCTTCGCGGGTACCGTCACCGAGATTCAGATTTTCAACACGATAATCTCCACCCCCGACAATAAATCGATAATCATTCCCAACGGGCCGCTCTCGACTTCGAGCATCAACAACTGGAGCCGCGAGAGCTACCGGCGCATAGAATGGACTGTCGGAATCTCCTACGGCAATGACGTCGCGACGGCGCGCCGCGCTATTCTCGAAATCATCACCGCCGACCACAGGATTGTAACGACAACCATCGCCGCCCATCGCGCCGCCTTCGAAGCCGAAGAAGAGAAAAAATCTGAAATTCAGGATTCAGATGACGAAACGGCTGAAAAAACGCCGGCTACACACCATGGGCGCATCTGGCGCTTTTTCCACCGCAAGCATCGCGAAGCCCGCGACCGGATAGCCGCACAGGCCGAGATTGATTTCCGGCTGAGAACCGGATTTGAAGAGACTGACCTGAGTCCGGCTGTAGTTGTGACAAACCTCGGCTCAAGCTCGGTCGATCTCTCGGTCAGGGCATGGGCACCCACAGGCCTCTACTGGCCCGTTTATTTCGATATCAACGAGCGTATATATACCGACCTTCCAAAGGCAGGCATAGAGTTCCCATTCCCCCAGCTCGATGTTCATCTCGACAAGCAACAGTAACCTACCATCACAACCATAGTAAACATGAGAAAACGAGTGCTCAGCATCATGCTGTTTGCGGCAGCCGCAGGCTCAGTCTCGGCCATGGCCGACAACGCCCCGCTTTGGCTCCGCGACGCAGCCATCTCACCCGATGGCTCCAGAATAGCGTTTACATTCAAAGGCGACATCTACACCGTTCCGACCACCGGCGGAAAGGCCTCGCGACTTACCGCCCTCCCCTCGCTCGAATGGGCGCCGGTATGGAGCCCCGACGGCACTAAGATAGCCTTCGCAACAGACCGCAACGGCGGCAGCGACATCTATATAATGGGAGCTGACGGCGGCCACGCCACTCGCCTCACATTCGATTCGGCATCTGAGACGCCCGAGGCCTTCACTCCCGACGGCGCTGAGATTGTCTTTTCAGCAGCCATTCAAGACGCTCCTTCGTCGGTGATGTTCCCGACCGCCCGTCTGACCGAAGTGTATACTGTTCCCGCAGCCGGCGGCCGCACCCGCCAGCTGCTGTCGACCCCGGCAGAAAATATCTCATACCTGCCCGACGGAAAGAGCTTCCTCTACCACGACGTCAAGGGCATGGAGAACAAATTCCGCAAACACCACACCTCGTCGGTCACACGCGACATCTGGCTCTACGACGCCACGACAGGGCGCCACACCAATCTGACCAACCGCTACGGCGAAGACCGCAACCCGGTTGTGGCCGAAGGCGGTAAGGCCGTCTACTTCCTCAGCGAACGCAACGGAGGCTCGTTCAATGTCTACCGTATGAGCCTCGACAATCCGGCCGACGTGAAGCCTCTCACCGACTTCAAGGACCATCCCGTCAGGTTCCTCTCGCAGGCCGCCGGAGGCACCCTCGCCTTCGGCTACGACGGCGAGCTCTACACCATGAAGCCGGGCGAACAGCCCCGGAAAGTGGCCGTTGAAATCGACATCGACGAGGCGTCGCCCGTAACCGATATGCGCTTCAGCTCGGGAGCCACCGAGGCCGCGCCCTCGCCCGACGGCAAACAGATGGCGATTATATGGCGCGGCGACGTGTTCGTCACCTCTGTCGAGCACGATTCGTTCAAACAGATAACCTCCACCCCTCAGGCCGAGAAAAATGTCAGCTGGAGTCCCGACGGAAAAACGCTCTACTATACCAGCGAGCGCGACGGACGCCGCTCGATCTACAAGGCAGAGAAAACCCGCTCCGACGAGCCCAATTTCTCGAACGCGACTCTGATAACCGAGACTCCGCTCTTCACTGAGTTTACAGTTGACCGCGAACATCCGGTAGTCAGCCCCGACGGCAAAAAAATGCTGTTTGTCGAAGACCGCAACAAGATCATGCTCATGGATCTTGCCTCGAAAAGCGTCAAACAGATAACCGACGGCTCGAACTTCCCCGACCGCGACGGCGGGTTCTCGCTCGAGTGGGCCCCCGACAGCCGCTGGTTCGCCACCGAGGCGTCGCTTAACCGCCACGATCCCTACTATGATGTCGTCATCATCAACACCGATGACCTCGAGACAATCAATCTGACCAACAGCGGCTATTTCGACATGAACCCCCAGTTCGTGCTCGACGGCAACGCAGTCATGTATATCACCGACCGCTTCGGAATGAGGAACCATGCCTCATGGGGATCGCAGAACGACGTGATTCTCCATTTCCTCAACAAGGAGGCCTACGACAAATACCGCCTCAGCGAGGAAGACTTCGAACTTCTCAAAGAGGTAGAGAAAGCTCAGAAAAAGAAAGCTTCAGCCGATTCCGACAAAAAATCGAAGAAGAAAAAAGGCAAAAAAGATGATGCCAAAGAAGAGCCCAAAGAGGATAAGAACGTCAAGATCGACCGCAAGGGCCTCGAAGACCGCATAGTCCGGCTCACTCCCGTTTCAGGAGAACTCTCGGGCACAGCCCTCGTCGACGACGGCGAAAGTCTCTACTATGTCGCCGGAAGCGAAGACGGCTGCAACCTCTGGAAAGTATCGCTTCGCGACGACGACATCGAACTCGTCAAGAAATTCCCCGGCGAAGGCGGTATGGCAATGGCAACCCTGCCCGACGGCTCGGCAGTGTTCCTTATCGGCAGCAAGCTCAGGAAACTCGAACCCGCCGGATCGAAAGTCTCGCCGGTAACCTACAGCGGCCGCGCCAAAGTCGACCGTGCCGCCGAACGCGAGGCAATGTTCAACTTCGTTGTCAACGAAGAGCGCGAGCGGTTCTACAACAAGAATATGCACGGCGTCGACTGGACAAAACTGACCGACCACTACCGCCGGTTCCTCCCCTATATCAGCAACAACGCCGACTTCTCCGACATGCTCAGCGAGCTTCTCGGTGAGCTCAACGTCAGCCACACCGGCAGCGGAGCCGCACGTCGCGGAGCCGCCGACCCGACTGCATCGCTCGGTCTGCTCTACGACATGACATACGACGGGCCGGGACTGCGCGTGGCCGAGATTCTCGAGAAAGGCCCGTTTGACCGCTCGACAACGGCCATGAAGCCCGGAAGCATCATCACCGCTATCAACGGCGTAGTCTTCGAAGCCGACAAGCCCACAGCTCCGCTGCTTGCCAATGTCGCCGGCAAAAAAACACTTGTAGCCTTCACAACCCCCGACGGCAAGGCCGAGACCGAGGTAATCCTGCCCATTTCGCAGGGGCGCCAGAACTCGATGATGTATGACCGCTGGGTCAAGAGCCGAGCAGCCTATGTCGACTCAATCTCGGGCGGACGCCTCGGCTATATTCACCTCCAGTCGATGAGCGACGACTCGTTCCGCAAGGCATATAAAGACCTTCTCGGGCGCTACAACACCCGCGAGGGCGTAGTCATCGACACCCGCTGGAACGGCGGCGGACGCCTCCACGAAGACATCGAAGTGCTCTTCAGCGGCGACAAATATTTCACTCAGGTAGTGCGCGGCGTCGAAACCTGCGATATGCCCTCGCGCCGCTGGAACAAACCGAGCATCATGGTTCAGTGTGAGGCCAACTATTCGAACGCCCACGGAACTCCCTGGGTCTACAAACACCGCGGCCTCGGCAAGCTCGTCGGAGCGGCTGTGCCCGGAACGATGACATCGGTCAACTGGGTCGACCTTCAGGATCCCGAGCTCTACTTCGGCATTCCCGTAGTCGGCTACCGCCTGCCCGACGGCTCATATCTCGAAAACAAGCAGCTCGAACCCGACATCAAGGTTCTCAACGACCCTGCCACCGTTGTCAAAGGCGCCGACGATCAGCTCCGCGTAGCTGTAGAGACTCTTCTGCGCGACATCGACAGCAAGAAATAACCAACCAACAACCTATCTATATGAAGAAGACAATCCTGACAATCCTCGCCGGCGCCGGATGCGCTCTCGCCTCCTGCGCCCAGCCCGCCCCCTCGGGGAACTACAGCCTCAGTGTGACCTTCCCGGCTGAGGCTGAGGCCGATGACTATATGGCCTATATCGTCGACGTCGACAACGGCGCCAAGATCGACAGCGTTATCGTTGCCGACAACAAGGCCCTGTTCAGCGGCAAGATCGACAAGCCCGTGCTCGCCCGAGTGATGCTCGAGAACGACCGCGTAGGCACATTCATTCTCGAACCGGCCGACATCGTGTTCGACCCCGCCACCAAAGAGGCCAAAGGCGGAACACTCAACGCCAAGATGGACGACATCAACAAGAAATTCGGCGAAGTCGTGAGCCGTTTCCGGGCTCTTCCGCGCGACTCTACATTCGAGGCCAAAGCCGAAGCCCTTCAGGCCGAATATGAGAAACTCAACGCCGACGCTCTCAAAGAGAACGCCGACAACCCCATCGGCTACTATCTCTTCATAAACATGGCCGGAAGCCTCGATGAACCTCAGCTCGACGAAGCCCTGAAACAGTATCCCCAGTTCGCTTCGAGCCAGAAAGTAGCCGGCTTCAAGAAAATGTTCGCCCAGCGCCGCGAAACCTCTGTTGGACAGCCCTACAAAGACTTCGCCGTCACCTTCGAAGGCAAGACTACGAAGCTCAGCGAAATGCTTAAGAAAGGTCGCTACACGCTGGTTGACTTCTGGGCAAGCTGGTGCGGCCCCTGCCGTCGCGAGACAGCCGTCATCAAAGACCTGCTTAAGGAATACGGGCCCAAAGGCCTCGACGTTGTCGGCGTAGCCGTATGGGACGAGCCCGACAACACCCGCAAGGCTATCGAGGAACTCTCCCTGCCCTGGCCGCAGATCCTCAACGCCCAGTCGGTTCCCACCGAGCTCTACGGCATCGCCGGAATTCCCACGATAATCATTATCGACCCCGACGGCAAGATCGTCAGCCGCGACAAGCAGGACGAAGAGCTCCGCGCCGACGTTGCCGCCTGCTTCCCTGCCGAATAATCCCCTCCACCCCATATACGAAGCAGTGTCGCGGCATCTCTGGACACTGTTTCGTTATGAATCCTGTTTCGGGAATTATGGTAAAACCTTCCTCAATTTGTATAACAACGCTCGCAATAATAATTCTAAATTTGCATTGACCTAAAAACATCCATCTACCACAATGAAAAAAACATTACTGCTGTTAAGCGCCGCAGCCATATCAGCCGGCGCTGCGAACGCCGCGGGTGCCGGATTCGGCACAGGGCGCCCTTTAACCTCTTTCAGAGTTCCGCAGAACCTCACTCAATCTATCAATCCTCTGAAAGCCGCCGCTCAGGATGAGACAGTGCTTTTCTACGAAGGTTTTGAAGGGAACCCCGACACCGGCAATATCAGCTGGCTCCCCGACGGATGGGAAAGGACTTCGAAAGGCGACCCCACCCTGACCGACATCGAGAAATGGTATAACGGAGCAACGACATCCACCGTCGACAACATGCCTTCGGGCGCCGAAGGAAGCCGTTTTGAGCTGATTGTAGCCTCGAACGACAAGCGGCAGGACGAATGGCTCATGACTCCGACCATGACCATCCGCGACAACGACCGGCTCTCGTTCAAGGTCTACTTCCTCCCCTTCTATTTCTTCTACACCGACAGCAAACACTATGACTGGCAGAACGGCCAATGGATAAAGCAGGAAATCTGTCAGGACTTCAAGCTCTACGTGCAGATTGACGGGGAAGAGAATTTCACGCTTCTCCACAGCTTTGCCGAAGACTATATGGGAGTCAGCTACAACGACCTCATGAAGGACGATCTCGGCGGCAAGATGAAAGACTTCACTCAGGATCTGACAGCCTACGTGGGCAAAAAGGTTCGCTTCGCGTTCCAGTATGTCGGCATGGACGGGAATGCCGTCATGATAGACGCCGTGCGTGTCGGATTTCCCGAGACCACTCCCGCCTACAGCGCTCCCTATTCGACACTGTATTACGGCACCATGCTCAACGGCAACTACAGCCTCGCTCCTGAAACTGTAGCTGTCTTCCCCGCAGCCGCGCCTGTTGTATTCACCAACGACAGCCCATATATCGAGGGCCAGACCTTCAGCTGGAGCGCCAAATCGGCCGACGGCGAAGAAATAACCTCTGACAGCGAAGACGATTTCACCGTTTCGTTCAACCCCGTATATGCCGGAACATCGACCGAATTTGTGGCCGCCGACAACTGGCATCCCCTGCCTACGCTGACGATGTCGGCCCCCGACCATTCGCCCGCATCCTACACATGGGACATCCGCGCCATGCAGACGGGAGGCAACGCAGCATATAACATCGCCGGGCAGACCGAGACATCGCGATTCGGCCTCCTTCAGAGCAACCCGTCGCTTGATTTTGATTTCCTCACCGAAGATATCGACTTCGGTGTGCAGTCAGTGCCTGTCTTCGGCCACAACGCCGGAAGCACCGAATGGTGGACTGACCATTTCTTCAATGGCGAGCCTCAGGATGGCGAGTCTGTATCGGTCAGGGCAATCCTCAACTATATCTATCCGGCGTCATCGCCACTGGTTATCAATGGTGTAACCTTCATGGGCTATGGCCTCATCAACGAGAACTCGCGCATGAAAGTGGAGTTTATACGCCTTAATGAAGATTTCGAGCCTGAGGAAACAGCTTTCGCCTCTGCCGAAGTATCAGGAAAAGATGTCATCGGCCGTGATCCCGAGATGAACAGCATACTCGCCTTCCCGTTCACCCTCACTACTCCGGTTGTTATCGACGCCAACGACGCTCCGGCATATATCGTTAAACTGAGCGGTTTCAACAGCGACGAAGTTCCTTATTTCGCGCCGCTGCAGTCATGGAAGCCGGCCGACATCTGCCTTGGGTTCGCAGAGCTGGCTATCACCAGCAACGGCGTCACACGCCCGTCATACGTCCCCTCGGCAAACTTCTCAAACGAATATGGCGAGATGATGAGTGGTTTCTGCTTCAATTTCGACGCTTACTTCCCCTGGCTCATAGCTTCGGAAGAGACAATCAACCTGAGCTCGGGCGTGAAGGCCGAAGTTGCTCTCGACAGCTACCTCGACGGCGCCGACTATAAAGTAGAGGCTCCCGAATGGCTCTCGGCTACCGTCACCGGCCGCTACAAAAATGCCCGACTCGAACTCGTTGCCGACAAGACCCAGGAAGCCCGCAAGGGAACCGTCACCATCTCGGCAACCGGCGTCAGCAAGACCTTCACCGTCGAGCAGGGTATGACCGGCATTGACAACATCGCCGCCGACGGCCGCACCGTCAAAGAGATCTACACCATCTCGGGCCAGCGCGTCGACGCCGACAACCTCCTCCCCGGCGTTTATGTCGTCAAATACACCGACGGCACCGTCGCCAAAACAATTGTGCGCTGAGCCTGTCCACCGACCTGAAACACGAATCCGCGTCCGTTCTGCCGGGCGCGGATTCGCTGCTTTTTGCTTAATGACAAGTATCGTTCAACGTAACGCAAGGGAGGCGACATCGAGGCCCGAGGGCGACTGGAAGATGCGCAGTCCGAAACGCGGGACTACGGCGTAGACATAGTCGAAGATGTCGCTCTGAATGGCTTCGTATGAGGCCCAGTCGGTGACCGACGTGAAGAAGTAAAGTTCGAGGGGTATGCCCTGAGGGGTCGACTGGAGCTGGCGAACCATGACGAACATCGTGCGCGTTCGCTTGCCGACGACAACCGGCTGCTCCGACAGCCAGTGCTGGAGATGACGGCGCAGCAGCCCGAGGTTGACCGAGCCGTCGGCCGTCGACTCGACGAGACCGTCGGCTTTCAGCGCCGCGAGCTCATCGTCGCTGAGAAAGCGGACACTGTTGACATCAATATATATCGAGCGCGACACGCGCCGTCCGCCCGAACGGCGCATGGGCTGATAGTTCTGGAAAGAGTCGCTGATGAGGTTATAGGGCGGGATGGTAACGATGGAGTTGTCCCAGTTGCGCACCTTGACCGTTGTCAGCGAAATGTCGACGACCTCGCCGTTGGCACCGGCCTTCTCGCAGATTATCCAGTCACCTTTGTGGAGCATACGGTTAGCGGTGAGCTGCACACCGGCTACGAGTCCGAGAATCGTGTCGCGGAACACGAGCATCAGCACAGCCGCCGAGGCGCCGAAGGCCGTCAGAATAGCGACAGGCGAGCGGTTGAAGAGTATAGCCGCCGTGATTATGACGCCGACGCCGACAACAATGAGACGGCACATCTGGAAGATACCCTTCATCGAGTTGATGCGCTCGTTCTTGCGCTTCTCGAAGGCAGTGAAAAGCGAATGTATTATCTTGCTGACAAGGTAGACGCAGGCCCATACAATATATATGTCGGTTGCCTTCTCGGTGAACTGATAAGCCGCGGCATGGGCGGCGAAAAGATTCGGCAGCAACCAGTTGACAACGAGGGCCGGACAGAGTTGGGCGAAGCCGCGCAAGACTTCGTCGGTGAAGAAATCGTCGTCCCAGCGCGTCGGTGACTTCGCCACGAGAAACCTCACGAAAGGCTCGACAATGCGACGGAAAGCGACATACGACAACACGGCGACTATGCCGATAGCCACGATCGTCAGCGCCGGGCCAAGCGTCGGCGCCTCTTCGGCGAGGCCCGTCTGAGAAAGCAGCGTGTTGATATATTTTTCGAGAACCATAGACAGATTTTTGGCACAAAATTATCATTTTCGGGGCGTTCAGGCAAAAAATCAGTCCGACAGAAGCGAAAATATTTGGCCGTTACGGCCGAAAAGCGTAACTTTGCACCCGCTAACAATACAAAACCTATTAACAAACATTTTTAATGGCAACAAAAATCAGATTACAGCGCCATGGTCGCAAGAACTATGCGTTTTATCCTATTGTAATCGCCGATAGCAGGGCACCACGAGATGGTAAGTTTATTGAAAGGATAGGTTCCTATAATCCGAACACTAATCCTGCTACAATAACATTGAACTTCGAGCGGGCTTTGTATTGGGTGAATGTCGGTGCACAGCCTACCGACACCGTTCGCACAATCCTCAGCAACGAGGGCGTGCTGCTGATGAAACACCTCCAGGGCGGTGTCCGCAAGGGCGCCTTCGACGAGGCCGAGGCCCAGCGCCGCTTCGAAGCCTGGAAAGCGAACAAACAGAAGAGCATCGACGCCGCCAAAGACTCGATGGCCGACAAACGCGAACAGGCCGCCAAGGCCCGTTTCGACGCCGAAGTAGCCAAGAACAAGGCCAAAGCCGAAGAGGTAGCCAAAAAGAAAGCTGAGATCGCAGCCGCCAAGGCCGCCGAAGAAGCTGCCAAGGCCGCTGAAGAGGCTACCGCTGAATCGGCTGCCGGCAACGAGGAAGCTCCTGCTGAAAACGCCTGAGCCCACCAGCATAAGCAAACTCTCTTACAGAGGTCGCGCCCTGAGCGCGGCCTCTGATTTTTTTTTACAAAAATCTTATAAGTTTTATAAACCTTCGAAAACATTGTCAATCGGGGGATTTTTAGTAACTTTGCACGCGAATAGTGGCTCCCCGTCCGTAAAGGGGAGCTTGGAACTAATATCTTTTTAATAACAGATGATAAAAATCTCTTTTCCCGACGGCGGTCAGCGTGAATATGAAAACGGCGTGACCCCGCTCGACATCGCCCGCTCGCTCAGCCCGCAGCTGGCGAAAGAAATCCTTGCGGCCACCGTCGACGGAGCCGACTGGGACATCTCGCGCCCCATCGACCACGACGCCGCCCTGAAACTCTTCAAGTGGGAAGACCCCGAAGGTAAACATGCTTTCTGGCACAGCTCGGCCCACCTTCTCGCCGAAGCTCTTCAGGAGCTCTATCCCGGAGTTAAATTCGGCATCGGCCCTGCTATCGAAAACGGCTTCTACTACGACATCGACCCGGGAGAGCACACCATCACCGACGCCGATTTCCCAAAAATCGAAAAGAAAATGCTTGAGCTCGCCCGCGAAAAGCAGCCCATTGTGCGCGCCGACATCTCAAAAGCCGACGCCCTGACAATGTTCGGCGACCGCGGCGAGACCTATAAATGCGAGCTCATCAGCGAGCTCGAAGACGGCCACATAACAACCTACACCCAGGGCGCCTTCACCGACCTCTGCCGTGGCCCCCACATCGCCAATACCGGCGCAATCAAGGCCGTGAAAGTCATGTCGCTCGCCGGAGCCTACTGGCGCGGCGACGAGAAGCGCAACCAGCTCGTCAGAGTATACGGCATAACCTTCCCGAAGCAGAAAATGCTCGACGAATATCTTGCCCTGCTCGAAGAAGCGAAGAAGCGCGACCACCGCAAGCTCGGCAAAGAGATGGAACTCTTCGCCTTCAGCCAGCGTGTAGGTGCCGGCCTGCCGCTCTGGCTGCCGAAAGGAGCCGCCCTGCGCGACCGCCTCGAGCAGTTCCTCCGCAAGATACAGAAGCAGTATGGCTATCTTCAGGTAATCACCCCGCATATCGGCAACAAGGCTCTCTACGTCACCTCGGGCCACTATGCAAAATACGGCAAAGATTCGTTCCAGCCGATCCACACCCCCGAAGAAGGCGAAGAATACCTGCTCAAGCCGATGAACTGCCCCCACCACTGCGAGATCTTCCGCTCATATCCGCGCTCCTACCGCGAGCTGCCGATGCGTCTTGCCGAATTCGGCACCGTCTACCGCTACGAGCAGAGCGGCGAGCTCCACGGACTGACCCGAGTGCGCGGCTTCACGCAGGACGACGCCCACATCTTCTGTGCCCCCGATCAGATCAAGGATGAATTCCTGAAAGTAATGGACATCATCCTCTACATCTTCCGCGCCCTGAAGTTCGACAACTACGAGGCACAGATCTCCCTGCGCGACCCCAAGCACAAAGAAAAATATATCGGAAGCGACGAAAACTGGGCGCTCGCCGAGCAGGCCATCATCGACGCCTGCCGCGAGAAAGGCCTCAACGCCCGCACCGAACTCGGCGAAGCCGCCTTCTACGGCCCGAAGCTCGATTTCATGGTCCGCGACGCCATCGGCCGCCGCTGGCAGCTCGGCACAATCCAGGTTGACTACAATCTGCCCGAGCGCTTCGAACTCGAATATACCGGCGCCGACAACCAGAAACACCGTCCGGTAATGATCCACCGCGCTCCCTTCGGCTCGATGGAGCGCTTCGTCGCCGTGCTGCTCGAGCACACCGCCGGCCGCTTCCCGCTATGGCTCGCCCCGACTCAGGCAATAATCCTGCCCATCAGCGAGAAATTCAACGACTACGCCCGCGAAGTCGCCAAGCAGCTCGACGCCGCCGGAGTGCGCGCCGAAATCGACGACCGCAACGAGAAGATAGGCCGCAAAATACGCGACAACGAGCTCAAACGACTCCCCTATCTGCTCATCGTTGGAGAAAAAGAGCAGGAAAACGGCGAAGTTTCTGTAAGAAAACAGGGCGAAGGTGACCAAGGTTCGATGAAAATTGCTACCTTTGCGGCAAAAATAAACCAAGAGGTCGCTGAAATGACCCAACAACCCAACGCTTAACTGAATGCAGAAGAAGCCATTCCATCCCGTCACGCGCCGTCCGCAGCCCGCTCCCGGACGCCGTAACGTCGGCCGCGGCCCGCAAGACAACGCCGCCAAAGACCCCTATGCAACCAACGAACGCATCCGGGCCCGCGAAGTGCGCCTTGTCGGCGACAACGTGACTCCGGGAATCTATCCCATTCAGCAAGCCCTGCAGATAGCCCACGACCTCGAGCTCGACCTCATCGAGATCTCCCCGACCGCCGAGCCCCCCGTGTGCAAAATTCTCGACTATCAGAAATTCCTCTACCTTCAGAAGAAACGCCTCAAAGAGCAGAAAGCCAAGGCAACGAAAGTAGTAGTCAAGGAGATTCGATTCGGCCCCCAGACCGACGACCACGACTACAACTTCAAGCTCAAACACGCCATCGGATTCCTTCAGGAAGGTTCGAAAGTGAAGAGCTACGTCTTCTTCAAAGGCCGCTCCATCCTCTTCAAGGAGCAGGGCGAAGTTCTGCTGCTGCGCTTTGCTCAGGATCTCGAGGAATACGGCAAAGTAGAGCAGATGCCCCAGCTCGAAGGAAAGAGAATGATCATGATGATCTCACCCAAAAAGAAACAGCAGTGAGCCTCGCGAAGGCCACAGCCAAATATCGTAAAATCTAAATAACAAAAAACAAACAATGCCCAAGATTAAGACTAATACCGGTGCCAAAAAGAGGTTCGCCCTTACCGGTACAGGAAAAATCAAGAGAAAACACGCTTATCACAGCCACATCCTGACGAAGAAGACCAAGAAGCAGAAACGCAACCTCGACCACTTCGCCATCGTCGACAAGAGCAACGTTAAGCAGGTTAAAGAGCTTCTCTCGCTCAAATCGTAACCACTCTCGATTTCTAAAGATTTACGACAAAACATTAACCGGGCCCTCAGCTCCCGAGTGAAGCCACAACTGACGCTTCCGCTGGCGCCCACAAAAACAAACAACAATGCCAAGATCAGTAAACCACGTAGCATCACGCGCAAAACGCAAGAAAATCCTGAAACTCACCCGCGGCTATTTCGGTTGCCGCCGCAACGTGTGGACCGTCGCCAAGAACACCTGGGAAAAAGGTCTCACCTACGCCTACCGCGACCGCAAGGACAAGAAGCGCAACTTCCGTGCCCTCTGGATCCAGCGTATCAACGCCGCCGCCCGTCAGGAAAACCTCAGCTACAGCAAACTCATGGGCCTCATCCACAAGTCGGGCATCGAGATCAACCGCAAAGTTCTCGCCGACCTTGCCCTCAACAACCCCGCAGCCTTCAAGGCTGTTGTCGACAAAGTGAAGAACGCCTGACCGGCGCCACCCATACCCCACTTCGGAAGCCCCGCCCACCGCGGGGCTTCCGCCGTTTTCAGCGCCCCATAAGCCCAATTAGACCAATTCTCCATATCAAGCCATTTGCGCTTGCGCACGGCACGGCCACGTATCGGGAAATCCTATATCGTATGATAGTCCCCGAATCCGTATGAAATTACTGAAGTGTTGTTCTTGTCTTCCCGCATCTGGACTTTTTTCTCGTCAAGCCAGATGTCGAAACGGGTGTCGGTTTTCTCAAAATGGTCGACTTCGAAATTGTCGATCAGAACATCCGGAAGGATGGCGCAGAGATGTTGGGTCGGTTTCATTCTGCAAAGATAGCACCCTATTCCTGACACAATGTCCGCCCACCGGAAAAATCCGCTGACCCGTTACTACTTTATCAGTTGTCGTTTCAACAATAGGCGATATGATATGGGCCCAATTAGTCCCCATGTATCAGAATATATCTGACTATTCTTTTGAACAAACTGACTCCCTGCAAAATATCGTAGACATCTTAAATTCAACAAATACAATTATAACCTTGACATTAATTGTTTTGTCTATCATATGGACATGTCTTCGTTCAAAAGTGCTTTCATTTCAAAATCATAATATTGATATTATATAATGAAGAAATTCGCAGTTGTCCTTTGCGCTTTAATTCCAGCGATCAGCGCATTTGCCTATTACGGCGACTATGGCTATTCGAGCCGTGAGAATGAAATGTCTGGGTTCGCAATCTTTACTCTAATTGTAATGATTGCTTACATTATCCTCTCTATTGTGATATTAGTACGCTGGTGGAAATTAACCACCAACGTTGAACAAATTCGACAGCACCTTACTCATGCCAATCCAAAACTGACATACCTTGTCGCCATTGGTGAAAAAGAGCAAGCTCAAAAAGCTGCTCTCACTATGCTTGTAGATATTCTTTATCCCATATACTCGGATCCCTATAATTATTCAAAGGCCGAAACCATGAACAATGAAATACAAGCTCGACTTCCTAAAATCCGAAAGTTAGGCTTGTCAGTGCCCGACTATGTGACAACTGGCGAGAAATTCATTGATCACATCAATGAATTAACAGATCATAAAGTCTCTTATAAAAATGAGTCAAGCTCATGCGCATCTAACTGAGTCGTCATTGTTTTTTACCCAATATTGCCCTGATATAGTCCAGGTATAACTAATGCGCGAGTAAAGAACATAACGATAATGGGATGCACCGAAGGCTCGAATTTAGCCGACAATCTTTATTCGGGAACGCTTTCCGACACCGCAGAACCCCAGACTATTACATTGCGAAAAACAGGACAATACGATTATTATAACCTAATCATCGAAGACTTTTATCCCGGCGATAAATGGAATGACGTCTGCATCTCCGAAATCGAGGTATTCGGAAAACCGTGAGCGCGTCTACATCTTCATCGGCTATGATCAAGAAAGATTTTTTGAGAAAATAGCGAAAAGATTTTGTCAGGTGAGAACTTTGTCGTACCTTTGCAGCGTCAAAAGCCAATATGGTGAGCATAGCTCAGTTGGTTAGAGCGTCGGATTGTGGTTCCGAAGGTCGAGGGTTCGAGACCCTCTGTTCACCCCTCCAGATTAAGAGCATCAGTTTTCTGATGCTCTTTTCTTTTTCTATAAACATTCGGTAAACGCAAGAGCGACATCATAGCAGTCGGGCAACATATCAGAATAGGTGGTCGCGCCCCTGATAGTCCGCGGGGGTACAAAAAAATGAGGGTCGCAGAAATTCTGCAACCCTCGTTGGTGTCCGAGATGAGATTCGAACTCACACAGCCTTTCGGCCACTACCCCCTCAAAGTAGCGTGTCTACCAATTTCACCACCCGGACGAATTTTTACCGTCGAAACGCGGACTGAGAGGAAAATGCGATAATGATTTGAGCGAAAAACGGGACTCGAACCCGCGACCCCGACCTTGGCAAGGTCGTGCTCTACCAACTGAGCTATTTTCGCATATTGTCCTTTGCTGCGCGGTAAAAATGATATTTCAATGTTCTGAGCGAAAAACGGGACTCGAACCCGCGACCCCGACCTTGGCAAGGTCGTGCTCTACCAACTGAGCTATTTTCGCGTTTCAGCAATGCTCTCTCGCAATTGCGTTGCAAAGGTAGTGAACTTTTCTGAACCACCAAAATTTTTGGCCATTTTTTTCGGTAAATTTTATTTAAAGCATCCGAGCCCCCGAAAAACATCTCAAAAATTAGTCGATAAGATTGTTTTTCGCCTTCTCCATTCATTTTTTTGACAAAATATTTGGAGGGAATTTTAAAAGTGTGCACCTTTGCAGTGTTCTACTTCACTATAACACTCAAACATTATGAAGCTCCTAAAATCGAGACGCGCATTAACAGTGGTATTGGCGATAGCTCTGGCCACAGGATTCGCAGCAACGGCCACTTCGTCGGCTAAGAGCGGCAGCAAAGGAAACCGTGCCGTGATTGCCTCTGCGCTCGTAACGATGTCGGCTCTCGCTGTAGCCGGCTTCGATGTCTCGATTTTTCAAAAGGGCAGACACTGACCCCTTCATCATCCAGAACTAACCAAAAAAAACATAACCATTATGCTCGAACTAATAGATTTGACATATACCTACCCGAAAGCCAAGAATGCGGAGGCGCTGACCGACGTCAGCTGCCGTATCGGCGAGGGTACCTGGCTTCTGCTGGGTGAGAACGGCGCCGGCAAGACGACTCTGATGCGTCTTGCCGCGTCGCTGCTTCGCCCGACCTCGGGCCAAGTCATTCTCGACGGAGAAAACGTAACGGCCCACGAGGCGTCGACTCTGAGCCGGCTCTTCCTGCTGACCGACGACATGATTTTCCCGGCGCAGACCATCAATGAGTTCGCCTCTATCCATGCGCCCTATTATCCGACGTTCTCACGTGAACTTCTCGAGGCCAACCTCGAAGAGTTCGGCCTTACCGGCAAGGAAAGAATTGACCGCCTCAGCCTCGGGTACCGCAAGCGCGCCCAGACAGCCTACACTCTTGCACTGCGTGCCCCGCTCACGATGCTCGACGAGCCGACTAACGGCCTCGACATCGACGCGCGCAAGAAACTGCGCAAGCTGATGAGCAAGTCGGCCACCGACGGACAGACGATGATCGTGTCGACCCACAATATCGCCGACCTCGAGACACTCTACGACGGCGTGATCATTCTTCACCGCGGCCATCTGCTCACTGCGATGTCGGCTTTCGACATTCTGAGCCGGCTGAACTTCACGTCAGGCACAGAAATTCCCGAAGGAGCCATCTTCTCGGAATGGAATCTGGCGACCGTCAACGCAATCACCGAGAACCTCAGCGGCGAACCGCAGACCGACATAAACTATTCGCTGCTCTATTCGGCGCTGATGTCGAAAGATGTCTCCAAATCAATAATGTCAATCCTTAACAAAGCGGAAAAATGAGCACATTGAGTCTACGCAGCCTTTCGATGCTGATCAAATACTACAGACGTCCCGTTCTGACTCTCTTCGCAATCACAGGCGCAGGGATAGCACTCGCGGCACTGTCGAAACTGCTCCCCTGGAATTTATCTTTCCTCGGGTCGCGGACAATTCTGATGTTGGTCATGATCTTTTCGCCTCTGGCTTTCAGAAGTGACACAGGCCGCTACGACGTCGACGCCATGCTGCCGACAACAACGGCCACACGCTTCACGGCCATGTTCCTTATCAGCTTCATCGTCATTCCGGTTCTCATCTACATGACATGGTATCTGTGCGGAATAGGCATCTTCGACGACAGCATCAAGATTTTCACCACTATGGTTCCCGACAGCAGCCGGATGACCTGGGGGCTGGCTTTCGTGGATGAACTGTCGAACATTCTGATGACAGGGCTTGTAATGATAACGGTAATACGCAGTCGGCGCCATGTTGTCCGCAACAGCATACTGACAGTTTTCGGAACCATATTCGGTCTCGGTATCGCCCTTGGAGTGAGCATCGCTCTGCTCTACAACAGCCACAACGGTCTGCAATTCTTCGAAGACATCTTCACCAACGTCTATAATCTGGCCATTCTAAACGGACTGCTTTTCGTGGCTGAACTTATCTGGATCGGCCGCTTATTGAAGAAATACCGCCTTTAAGCAATGGAGTTTTCAGTTAACAAACCGATTTTCAAACAGATTGTCGACTGGTGTCTCGGCCGCATCGTGGCGGGAGAATGGCAGCAGGGACAGAAACTGCCGTCGGCGCGCGAGCTGTCGGTTGAGATGGCCGTCAATCTCCACACGATTCTGAAAGCCTACGAGATTCTCGAGCGCAACGAAATCATCTATTCACGGCGCGGAATGGGATTCTTTGTGGCCGACAATGCCGCCGGACTAGCCGACAATTATCTGCGCCGTGAGTTCTTCGACAATGAACTGGCCGACACATTCGGGCGCCTGGCTTCAATGGGAATAGGCCCCGACGAACTCTCGCAGGCATACCGCGAATATCTCGAACGAAAATGACCGGCCGGTCTCAGGGCCAGCCGTAGGTCACCCCTACTCCGGCAAGCTCCGCTCCCTCAATCGGGGGGCGGAGTTTGACTATTGTCGTCTCTATGGCTTCTATGGCGGGGAACCGGCTGCGCAGGGCTTCGCTGACACGCCACGCAACATGCTCGAGCAACTGCGACGGTTCGGCCATGACTTCCCTGACGACATCAACAGCCTCGGCATAGTTAAGAGTGGCATCGATCGAATCGCGGGTAACATCGGGGGGATACGTAATCCGCAGCGAGACTTCGAACTCGTTGCCGACACGCCGCTCCTGCTCCATGACGCCGTGGCGCGCAAAAAGCCGCAGACGGTCAACAGTTATAACGACGCTCATCTGCGGCGGCTGCGGTTATCGCGTTTGCGCGTTTTGCGCGACTTGTCGCCGCGGCTCTTTCCTGAGGTGGCCATCGCTTCCTTAAAGGTAGCGGGCTTTTCCTGACGCTCATGCTTGAGCTGTCCGAAGTCGTCGACAAGCACGAAATCGAGCTGTTTCTTCTCGAGGTCGGCACGGGCCACACGCACTTTCACCGCATCGCCCAGACGGTAGCGGGTTCCGTTGCGGCGTCCGATCAGGCAATGGTTTTTGTCGTCGAGATCATAGTAGTCGTCGGCAAGATCGCGCACAGGCACGAGCCCTTCACAGAGGTTCTCGGTGAGCTCGACATAAAGGCCCCACTCTGTAACGCCCGATATCATTCCGTCGTAGTCCTGACCGAGACGTTCCTGCATGAACTCGACCTGCTTGTATTTTATTGAGGCACGCTCGGCATTGGCTGCAAGCTGCTCCATGTCGCTGCAATGCTTACACTGGTCTTCGAGCTTGGCGGCATTGACACTACGCCCACCCGCAAGATATTTCTCAAGAAGGCGGTGGACCATCATGTCGGGATAGCGGCGTATTGGCGAAGTGAAGTGGGTATAATAGTCGAAGGCGAGACCGTAGTGGCCTATGTTGACAGTCGAATAGATGGCTTTGGCCATAGCGCGTATGGCGAGCGTCGACAGATAGTTTTCTTCACCGCGCCCCTTGACCTCGGCGAGCATCCTGTTGATCGAGCGGTTGACGTCGCGGGCCGATCCGCTTTCGCGTACCTTATAGCCGAACGAGCGCGACAGAGTGGCAAGATCGGCAAGTTTGCCCGGATCGGGCATATCATGGACACGATAGACAAAGGCCTTGGGTTTCTTCTTTCCGCCGGGATTGCCGATTGTCTCGGCGACAGTGCGGTTGGCCAGCAGCATGAATTCCTCGATAAGCTTGTTGGCGTCTTTCGACTCTTTGAAATAAACGCTTGTCGGACGGCCGTCACCGTCGATCTCGAAGCGCACCTCAGCACGGTCGAACTCAACGGCGCCGTTCTCATAGCGGCGCGCGCGCAGCTGCTTGGCAAGGCGGTCGAGCGTAAGAACCTCGTCGGCATAATCGCCGCTGCCGGTCTCGATGATGTCCTGCGCCTCTTCATAGGTGAAACGGCGGTTCGAGCGTATCGCCGTGCGGGCTATGCGCGCCGAGACAACGCGGGCTTTGGAGTCCATTTCGAATATAGTCGAGAAAGTCAGCTTGTCTTCGTCGGGACGCAGAGAGCATATTCCGTTGGAAAGACGTTCGGGGAGCATCGGAACTACGCGGTCAACGAGATAGACGCTCGTAGCGCGGCTCTGCGCCTCGCGATCGAGAGCCGACTCGGGGCGCACGTAGTGGGTGACGTCGGCGATATGGACACCGACCTCATAGTTTCCGTTGGGTAGTTTCTTCAGCGACAGAGCGTCGTCGAAGTCTTTGGCGTCACGCGGATCGATGGTGAAGGTGATTCGGTCGCGCATATCGTCGCGACGCGAGATCTCTTCGTCGGTTATGTCGTCGGGGATCTTTTCGGCAGCCTTCTCAACCGAGGCCGGATAGCGGTAAGGCAGGCCGAATTCGGCGAGAATTGCGTGCATCTCGGCCTGATTCTCTCCGCTCACACCGAGAATATCGACAACCTCGCCACGCGGGTTTTTGTCGTCGTCGTTCCATTCGGTTATGCGGACAATGGCCTTGTCGCCTGTCTTGCCTCCTTTGAGCCGGTTGCGCGGAATGAAAATGTCAGTTGCCAGAAATTTACTGTCGGTCAGCAGATAAGCGAAATATTTATCGACTTTCAGCGTGCCGATAAACACCTGGTCTTTCTTCTCGAGAATTTCGATGACTTCAGCCTCAGGCTCGGCTCCACGGCGACGGGCGGCGACAGACACACGCACACGGTCGCCGTTGAGGGCGTGCATCGAGTTGCGCTCGGCCACGAAGATAGCCTCGGCATCCTCGTCGGTTATAACGGAGTTTTTGCCGTTGCTGCGGCGCACGAAAACGCCGGTGGCCTCTGTTGTGCGGTTTATGTTCTTATATTTTCCGGGAGCAGTCTCGACGATGTCGCCGTCGAAAGCCATCTCGGCCAGCAACAGGGCTATGGCGCGCTGAAACTTTGCCGTGTCGGCGCCAAGGGCGTATGAAACCTGGCGATAATTGAATGTGGCGTTTCCCTGCCTGGATATGTAGTCGCGCACAGCCGCGTCGAGATCGCGGGCACGCAGATTTGTCTTTGATGGTTTCTTGCTGGCCATGATAGTATCGGTTGTTGTTTGGTTATGTAATAAAAACAGCGCCGGGCGCTTAAAGTTGGCCCGGCGGCTGGAAATGGTTGCGTCTGTCAGGCGTCGACGTTAGCGATATTGGCGTTTGCTTCGATGAAATCGCGACGCGGGCCGACATCTTCGCCCATAAGCATCGAGAATATGCGGTCAGCCTCGGCGGCATCGCTGATCGTCACCTGCTTCAGCAGACGCTGTTCGGGATCCATGGTGGTGTCACGGAGCTCTTCGGCGCTCATCTCACCCAGACCTTTATAGCGCTGCACCTTCGTGCGCGAGCCGTTGCGCTCGATAAACTGCTGCACCTGGGCCTCAGTCCAGCAATAGTCTTCGACTTTTCCGCACTTACATTTATATAGAGGCGGTGTGGCGATATAGAGATAGCCGTTCTCAATAACGGGACGCATTCTGCGGAAGAAGAATGTCATCAGAAGAGTGTCGATATGACTTCCGTCGACATCGGCATCGGTCATGATTACGATCTTGTGATATGCAAGCTTGTTGATGTTGACAGCCTTCGGATCGTCGGGAGTTCCGACGGTAACGCGCAGAGCGCGGAAGAGGCTCGTTATCTCCTGATTGTCGAAGATCTTATGCTCCATGGCTTTCTCGACGTTGAGGATCTTGCCTCGGATAGGCAGAACAGCCTGAAACGTACGGTTGCGGCCCTGCTTGGCCGTTCCGCCTGCAGAATCTCCCTCGACAATGAAGAGTTCGCAGTCTTCGGCATGGCGGCTCGAACAGTCGGCGAGCTTGCCGGGCAGACCTCCGCTGACGAGCGGCGACTTGCGCAACACTTTCTCGCGGGCATTGCGGGCGGCATAGCGGGCCTGGGCGGTAACCACGATCTTCTCGACAATAGCTTTCGCCTGACGCGGATTCTCTTCAAGATAGTCGCGCAGAGCCTCGCTGACGGCAGTCTGGACAGCGCCGATAACTTCGCTGTTGCCGAGCTTGGTCTTTGTCTGGCCTTCGAACTGCGGTTCCATGACCTTCACAGAGATCACTGCCGTCAGACCCTCGCGGAAGTCATCGCCCGAAATCTCGACCTTGACCTTTTCGAGAAGCTTGTTGTCTTCGGCATACTTCTTGAGGGTCTGGGTCAGTCCGCGGCGGAAACCGGTCAGATGAGTACCTCCCTCAATAGTGTTGATATTGTTGACAAACGAATAGATATTCTCGTTATAAGTGCTGTTGTAGGTCAGCGCCACTTCCACGGGAACGCCGGAGCGCTCGGTCTGAAGATGGATAACATCATTGATCAGCGGCTCTTTGTTCTTGTCGATATATTCGACAAACTCACGCAGACCGTTCTTGCTGTAGAATACCTCTTTGCGGGGTTCTTCGCCGCGCAGGTCGGTAAGGGCCAGCGTTATTCCGGCATTGAGGAACGCGAGATCACGCAGACGGTTGGCCAGAGTATTATAGTCGTAGACGGTGACGGTGAAAATCGACGGATCGGGGCGGAAGGTTATTGATGTGCCGGTGTCTGAGGCCTCGCCTTCTATCCGCAGCTCGGTTGTCGGCTTGCCGCAGGAATATTCCTGGACATAGCGCTTGCCGTCGCGGCGCACTTCGGCACGCAGATAGGTCGAAAGGGCATTGACGCAACTGACGCCGACACCGTGGAGACCGCCCGACACCTTGTAGGAGTCTTTATTGAACTTACCGCCGGCATGAAGCACGGTCAGGACTACTTCGAGTGCGCTTTTATGCTCTTTCTCATGAAGGTCAACAGGAATACCTCGGCCATTATCGACAACCGTGATGGAGTTGTCTTTGTTGATGGTCACCTCGATATGGGTGCAGAATCCCGCGAGAGCCTCATCGATAGAGTTGTCGACAACCTCGTAGACAAGGTGGTGGAGACCTTTCTCACTGATGTCACCGATATACATTGCAGGGCGTTTTCTGACAGCCTCGAGGCCTTCGAGCACCTGAATGGAACTCGCGCCGTATTCTTCGTGTCCTTCTTCTCTTTCTGACATATTTATCATGTTGGTTATTAACAAATTAACAAGCAACGCAATATGCGCTGATATACACTGCAAAGTTACAAAAAAATCCGCTACCCGCAAAATGCGCGCAGCCGCGATTCAAACCGCCGAAACCATGCCGATAAAAATTTTAGTCAGGCTGTAACCATTTAGGGCAAAATAGTCGTAGTTTGAACTATTATTGCTATATTTGCAGCATAATAGACGCAAGTGCAACCATGGAAGAAAACATATACATGTTGCCTGACGGTGAAATACGCCGTCGGCTTGGACAAAAAATAAGGCGTCTGCGACTCCGACAGAACTTCACCCAGGCATCGCTCGCAGAACAGGCGCAAGTTTCTCTGACAACCTTAAAGAAAATCGAGAAAGGCGATATAAGCTATTTCGATTCCCTGATGCGCGTGCTTCGCATACTTGGCGAACTGGATGTGTTCTCTCCCCTCATTAAAGAAGAAGAGATGAGCCCCAACGAATACTTCGAGTTTGTCGAGGCAAGCAAGAAGAAGCAGCGCAAACGAGCAAGCGGCAGCAACAAAACCAACCCACAACCTAATACGGAGGAATCAGAATGGTAGATATCGCGAGAGTAAACCTGTACGGACAACCCATCGGGACATTCCGATGGGATAACAACCGTCAGTTGGCACATTTCGAGTATGCCGAAAGCTTCATAGGCAAAGGTCTTGAACCCTCGCCGATCCTGATGCCTGTGCGTCAGGGTAGGATATATTCATTCTCCGATATAGGTCGTGAGACGTTCAAAGGACTTCCCGAGATGTTCATTTCGTCAGGCGCGGTTCGATATAGCTGACTATCGCGGCGGGATCGGTGCATCCGATAACATATTGCCGGCCGCTCGTGAGTCCTATCAGGAAGCAATGGCTTCGGCTGCCGTAATAGCCGAAGTACGTCCCGATCATTATGTCGCTGAAATAGCCCCAGTAGCCGAACAGTCCGCCACTGCCGCAGAGTCTCAGTCCGCCCGCCGAGGGATAGCACGTGTCGACCGACGCAATCTCGCCGTATGAGAAATATCTGGGTCGCGAGATAAGTCTATTAAGCACTATGCCCGACTGATTCGCTTCAACGGAAACGGGACAATAATAGAGTCCCGAAATAATCGCAACCCCCAATATTACGCAGAATATGACAAGCCTGTCGGTTTCGCCGACAAGCGAGACTATGCCGACAGCACTGAGAAGCAGAACAGCCGCCGTAATAGCTATTGAATATGTGCTGAATTTTACCCGGTTTTTCATATTTATGGTTTTTAATCGTTTTCTTCAAGCATAAAAATTTTCTCTACCGGCTTGCCGAAAAAGCGGCTTATTTTCAGAGCCAGCGGTGTTGACGGAAGAAACCGTTTTTTCTCGATCGCGACAATAGTCTGGCGGCTCACACCGACGGCGTCGGCAAGCTGCTGCTGAGTTATATTCATCTCAGCGCGTTCAATCTTTATTCGGTTATTCATTGTCGCTCAGCTTATTATAACGACGCATCTCCAACTTGAAGTTGCAGACGAAAACAATCGGAAACAGCCCGAGATTAATAAATGCAAACCAAACGAACGCTATGCCATTTATAGCGATAGTACATGCAACAAGCAGTATAACATAGACGTACAGCGAATTCAGAAGCGACGCCAGTCTGATTGACCGCGTCATCTCATCCTCGTTGCGCTCTTTTGAGCACACGATAAAGAGCGCCCCGAGAGCGATGCTGATAATTACAGTGTCGTTGACAACGGGTTCGGCAACGCCTGTCAGAGACAGAACTCCGAAACAGATCAGAGCTCCCGTTATTAGAGCGGGGATGAACAGAATCCATCCGATGAGCTGAAATTGATGAGGGAAAAGGAGATTTTTCATATATCTGAAATATTTGATGGCAAAGGTAAATAATATTTTTCATATTGACAAGTTTACTTTACATTTTGTTCAGTTTTCTTGACGCACTTCAGTTATCATCACACCGACTTAGGCGCTATATACATGTAAAGCTGCGGTTTTTCAGCGGTTTTTCATTAATTTTGCAACCGCTTTCAATTTATCAAGTATTATGAGTAACCTTTGTGACGAAATCAAGCGGCGACGCACATTCGCCATCATCTCCCACCCCGATGCCGGTAAGACAACCCTGACCGAGAAACTGCTTCTTTTCGGCGGCGCAATCCATGTAGCCGGCGCCGTCAAGAGCAACAAGATCAAGAAGACGGCAACGAGCGACTGGATGGAGATCGAAAAGCAAAGGGGAATCTCGGTCGCCACTTCAGTAATGGGCTTCAACTACGGCGACTACAAGATAAACATCCTCGACACACCGGGCCATCAGGACTTTGCCGAAGACACCTACCGCACGCTGACAGCCGTCGACTCGGTCATCATCGTTGTCGACGTGGCCAAAGGTGTCGAGCAGCAGACCCGCAAACTCATGGAAGTGTGCCGTATGCGCAACACTCCGGTGATTATCTTCGTCAATAAGCTCGACCGCGAGGGGCGCAACCCGTTCGACATTCTCGACGAACTCGAAAGCGAACTGAAAATCGGCGTACGTCCGCTGTCGTGGCCTATCAATATAGGCGCCAAGTTCAAAGGCGTCTACAACATCTATGAGCATACCCTCGACCTCTTCAAGCCCGACAAGCAGAAGGTTTCGGAACGCCATGAGATCAGCGACATAAACGATCCGCGCATCGACGCCGAAGTCGGCGAGGCCGATGCCGCCCAGCTCCGCGAAGACCTTGAGCTCATCGAGGGGGTATATCCCGAGTTCGACAAAGAGGAATATCTGCGCGGTCGTCTGGCTCCGGTTTTCTTCGGGTCGGCGCTCAACACATTCGGTGTCAAGGAACTGCTCGACTGCTTCGTAGAGATAGCCCCGCAACCGCGTGCCGTCGAAGCCGAAGAGCGCACCGTCGAGCCTCAGGAAGAGGCTTTCAGCGGCTTCGTGTTCAAGATCCACGCCAACATGGATCCGAACCACCGCAGCTGCATAGCCTTTGTGAAAGTTTGCTCGGGCACGTTTGAAAGGAACGCCCCATATCGCCACGTGCGTCAGAACAAACTTATGAAATTCGCTGCCCCGACAGCTTTCATGGCCCAGAAAAAGAATATCGTCGACGAAGCTTTTCCGGGCGACATCGTCGGACTGCCCGACAACGGCAACTTCAAGATCGGCGACACCCTGACTTCAGGCGAACAGCTCCACTTCAAAGGCCTGCCGAGCTTCTCGCCCGAAATGTTCAAATATATCGAGAACACCGACCCCATGAAAGCCAAGCAGCTCGACAAAGGCATTCAGCAGCTTATGGACGAAGGTGTTGCTCAGCTCTTCACCAACACCTTCAACGGCCGCAAGATTATCGGCACTGTCGGTCAGCTTCAGTTCGAGGTCATCCAATACCGTCTGCTCCACGAATACGGGGCCAACTGCCGCTGGGAACCACTGTCGCTCTACAAGGCCTGCTGGATCGAAAGCGACGATCAGGAAGCCCTCGAAGCCTTCAAGCGCCGCAAACATCAGTTCATGGCCATTGACCGCGAAGGGCGCGACGTCTTTCTCGCCGACTCAAACTACGTCCTGACCATGGCCCAGCAAGACTTTCCCAAGCTGAAGTTCCATTTTACATCAGAGTTCTGACCCCGTAATCCCGCACAAGGCAAACGCCCCATCCTACACACATTAAGCGCCAAAAAACTACACTTTGTGCGACTATCGGGCTACGTGGATATTTACAAATTGGGGCAAAACAGAACTGATAATTATTGATGAATCGCCCGACTGAATAGCAGCCGCATAAATCGGGCGTACTATTCAATCTCTTTAGGTGGTTCTTGACCTTTGATATAATCAGAAGCCTTGGCCGAGGAAATGACAGTTCTTCCAAGTTTAGACTCCAGTTCTGTTCGAGCCACTTTCGCAACATTTCCACCACTTTTGGCAACATTGATATGCTGTCCGAGAGTTTCTGGATTCTGCTGTCTGGATATTTCCGTAGTGGATGCCTCGGCAAGTGTGTTGAGGGCGAGCTCGATGTTTGTCATATTATCTCGCAGAGATTCCTTTTTCAAACCTTTGAGGTCTTTATACTCTCTGGTTCTCATACCGCTCCATTGCCGGGTAATGAAATCAGTAAGCAATCCATATTTGCCATCATCGAGACCTCCGCGTTTCCATTCGTCGGTAAGCATCTTCCTGACTTCGATACCGCGAAGACGCTGGTTAATCCATTCTTCGGAATAACCAATACGACGATAATCGGTCACAGCTTGTTCTATAGAGAGTTCCGGGTCTTGCATCTGGTCAAGACGTGTGGCGGCGACCTGTGCCATCCATTGCTTGAATGGTTCGGCTTTCGGCGAGGGAATGGACTGAATAATACGAAACAGCCCCTTGGGATCGGCCGCCATTGCCTTGCGTCTTTTACCATCGGCTCCTATCATTGGAACAAGGGTACAAATTGTACCCCAGTTGCTGTTAAGCTCAGGGTCTCGAGACCGCATTTTCTTTATATACTGCTTTGGATCAACGCTATCAGTAAGCACAACCACTACATCGACGACCGAAAAATACCATTCCTCCTTGTCGCTGTCCCATATAGTTCTGACCTTATGGTCATTAAAAATTTGTATTTGGTTCTTCTGTGACATTATCCTTAAAATATAGACCTTTATATGCTTTGTATCGACTTGACCCTATACCCGACCGAGATAATCACATCAAAATTGTAGTAGTCAGAGCCAGATGGCGATCTGATAGGTGATGACGGCGGCGAGCCAGGCCACGGCGGTGTTGTAGACTACAGAGAACAGGCCGTAGCCCCAGTGGCCGGTTTCCTTTACGATGGCAACGAGAGTAGCCATGCAGGGAAAATAGAGCAGCACGAACACCATAAAGGCCAATGCCGAAGCCGATGTGAAGTCGGGCTTGCCGGTTACAGGATTCGGTGCCTTGATACGTTCAGATAGTTTCGATTCGGCAACTTCCTCGTCACCCGTATAAAGCACTCCGAGACTCGACACGACTATCTCTTTTGCCGGAATTCCGGCAAGCACGGCAACAGTGGCGCGCCAGTGGAATCCTGCCGGCTCCATAACCGGATTTACAGCCTTTCCGGCCATTTCGAGGTAAGAGTCGCGCGAGGTGTCAATCCGGCCCTCGTCGATCTGTTCGGCCTCAAACGAGGGTGTCGAGGCCTGTTCGTCGTGAAGAGGGAAATAGTTCAACGCCCAGACGATTATCGAGGCTACCAGAATAACGCCGCCCATCTTGCGCAGATACTGCTCCCCCTTGGCCCACATATGGCGGCACGACGCCTTGAAGGTCGGAAGGCGGTAAGGGGGCAGCTCCATGACAAATGGAGTCTCGTCGGCTTTGAAGTAGAACCGGCGCAACATTCTGGCAGTCAGCACCGCTACGAGAATGCCCAATATATATAGCGACATAAAGGCAAGAGTGGCATGGTCAGGAAAAAACGCACCGATAAGGAGCACATAGATAGGCACTCGGGCCGAGCACGACATGAACGGGTTTATAAGAATCGTTATCAGGCGGCTCGAACGGCTCTCGATCGAGCGCGTCGACATTATGGCCGGCACATTGCATCCGAAGCCCATGACAAGAGGTATGAAGCTTTTTCCATGGATTCCCATGCGGTGCATGACCTTGTCCATGATGAATGCCGCGCGCGCCATATAGCCCGAGTCTTCGAGAAACGACAGGCAGAAGTAGAGGATGAGTATATTCGGTAGGAAAACGATAACGCCGCCCACACCGCCGATGATGCCGTCGCCGATGAGATCTTTGAGAGGCCCGTCGGGCATATACTGCTCGACCAGCGAGCCGAGCCAGCCGACGGCCGCCTCGATCCAGTCCATAGGATACTGGCCGACACTGAACGTGGCCCAGAAAATGAATGCCATTATGGCGAGAAAAATCGGGAATCCGAACAGGCGGTTGGTTACGATGGCATCGAGCACGCGGGTTGTGTCGGCCGAGTCCACCGTATTCTGCTCCATAGTCTCGGCGAGCGCGCCTGAAATGAATCCATAGCTTTCTCCGGCAATCAGCGATGCGACATCCTCGCCCGGAAACACCTCGGCGAGACGTTCGACCTCACGGTCGCGCAGCTCGAAAATCTCTTTTGCGTCTTTTGTGCCTTCGACAAGACTCTCGACCTCCTTGTCGTTCTCAAGCAACTTTATCGCCATATAACGCGGCGAGAACCTCGGCCGAAGATCGGGGTCGGCTTTCAGGGCGCGGTTCAGAACACCGACACTCTGTTCAAGCTCCTTGCCGAGAGTGACATGGACATGGCGAACCACGGCATGACGGTCTTCAGCAACAGCGATAACAGCGTCGAAAAGCTGTCGGATTCCCTCTCCGGTGCGCGCCACTGTCGGAACTATCGGCACTCCGATCATCTCGCTCAGTTTCTTGTAGTCGAGCGATATTCCTTTCTGTTTGAGCTCATCGAACATATTGAGCGCGATAACCATCGGCCGGTTCATGTTGATCAGCTCTGTGGTCAGATAGAGATTGCGCTCGAGATTTGTGGCATCGACAATATTGACGATGACATCGGGCTCGTTATCGCGCAGATATTTGCGGACATATAGTTCTTCGGGCGAATAACAGGCCAGCGAATAGGTTCCCGGAAGATCGACAATGCGGAATGTGACATCGTCCTGACGGAATGTTCCTGTTTTGGCATCGACAGTGACACCGCTGTAGTTGCCTACGTGCTCTCTGGCTCCCGACGCCACATTGAACAGCGAAGTTTTTCCGCAGTTCGGATTGCCGATAAGAGCGACATTGATTGCCGAAAGATGGCCCGGGGCGAGAGGAATTTCATAGGCAGCCTGATCGTTGTCGGGGCGCGGGTGTCCCTGCGAGTCAACTTCGGCTACGACAACCTGAGCTGCTTCAGAGCGTCGCAACGACACTTCATAGCCCATCAGGGAGTATTTCACAGGGTCGTTGAGGGGAGCCTGAAGCATATCCTTGACTGTTCGTCCCTTGACAAACCCCATCTCTATCATACGTTTACGGAATGCGCCGTGACCAAGCACTTTCACGACAACGGCCGACTGGCCCGGCTTAAGATCGGATAGTCTCATATTCTCGCTTAATTCTATGCAAAATTAGCGAATATGTATGAACTGCGAAATACTCAGAGCTGAGTATTTTTTTTTCAACAAAGGCTACCGGCCTCATGCGTTGGTCTGCAATTCCGTCCGGAGGAACGGTGCCGTCGGAGATTCTCCTGCCGCAATAGCCTCGGGAGTGCCCGTCGCTATGATTCTTCCGCCGTTCTTACCGCCGCCAGGCCCCATGTCGACAATATAGTCGGCACTCTTGATGACATCGAGATTATGTTCGATGACAACGACCGTATTGCCGCGGTCGACAAGTCGGTTCAGAACAGTCATGAGTGTGGATATATCGTCGAAATGCAAGCCTGTTGTCGGCTCATCGAGAATAAAGAGAGTGCGCCCGGTATCGCGTTTGGCAAGTTCGGTAGCTAATTTCACGCGCTGGTTCTCGCCCCCTGAGAGCGTCGACGACGGCTGCCCGAGCTTTATATAGCCGAGGCCGATCTCCTGCATGACCTTGATTTTATGAAGAATCGAAGGCATATTGGCAAAGAATTCGACTGCCTGGTTAATTGTCATATCGAGCACATCGGCTATCGACTTGCCTTTAAACCTCACTTCGAGCGTCTCGCGGTTATAGCGCTTGCCGTGACAGGTCTCGCATGGCACAAGCACGTCGGGGAGAAAGTTCATCTCGATCGTACGGTAGCCGTTGCCGGAACAGGTCTCGCATCGGCCTCCCGCTATATTGAACGAGAAGCGACCGGGCTTGTAGCCGCGCACACGTGATTCCGGGAGCCCTACGAAGAGATTCCTGATGTCGGTGAACACTCCGGTGTAGGTCGCCGGATTCGAGCGCGGCGACTTGCCCAAAGGTGTCTGGTCGACAGTGACGACTTTGTCGATATTCTCGAGCCCGCGTATCTCGCCGTAGGGAAGCGGCTCGGTCTGAGAGCGATAGAACCGGCGCGACAGAATGGGCTGCAGGGTTCCGTTGATCAGCGATGACTTTCCGCTGCCGCTCACACCGGCCACGACGGTCAGAGTTGCGAGCGGAATGCGGAGATCGACGCCCTGAAGATTATGTCCGGCCGCTCCGATGAGTTCGAGAAAGCGACCGTTACCGGGCCGACGCACCGGGGGCACAGCGATCTCGCGCCGACCCGTCAGGTAATCGGCGGTCAGTGTCGACGTATGCAACATCTCTTCCGGCGTTCCGCTGAAAACAACGTTTCCGCCTTTGCGTCCGGCTCCGGGGCCTATATCGACAATATAGTCGGCGTCAAGCATCATGTCTTTGTCGTGTTCGACTACGATCACCGAGTTTCCGGCATCGCGAAGACGCTTGAGCGAATCGATAAGTCGGCGATTGTCGCGCTGGTGGAGTCCGATGCTGGGCTCGTCGAGAATATAAAGCACGTTGACAAGCTCGCTCCCGAGCTGTGTGGCAAGCCTTATGCGCTGGCTCTCACCGCCCGACAGCGTTGCCGAATTGCGGTCGAGCGACAGATATTCGAGACCTACGTCGACCATGAACCGCAACCGGGTGCGTATCTCCTTTAGAATCTCATGCGCCACAATGCGCGAGGTGGCCGGCAGGCGGTCTTCGACATTTTCTGCCCATTCGAGCAGGTCGCCGATGTCGAGGCGTGTCAGTTCGGCGATATTCTTGCCGTCGACAAAGAAGTGAAGAGCCTCACGGTTAAGGCGTGCGCCGCCGCATTCCGGGCACACGGCGCGCGAAAACCATTGTCCGCTCCACTTGCGCGCCGCACGTCCGCTGTCTTCGTCCTGAAGCGATTCGATGTATTTCACAAGTCCCTCGTAGGTCTGGAAATAATTCGAAGTCGAAAGAGTGTCGTTTTTCAGCACAAGGCGTTCGGTGGTGCCGTTGAGAATATCGCTCAGAGCTTCATCAGGGAGATCGACCACTGGAGTGTCGAGCGTGCAGCCGTATTTTTCGCATATAGCCGCCACCTGCCAGAACACCATCACATTGCGATATTTACCGAGCGGCAGTATCGCTCCCTCTCGAATCGACAATTTCGGATTGGGAATGATCTTCTCGCGGTCGACGATATTGACCGTGCCGAGCCCTTTGCAGCACGGGCAGGCTCCCTGAGGCGAATTGAACGAAAAATTATGGGGCGCAGGCTCGCGGTATGAGATTCCGCTGACGGGATCCATCAGCTGCTGACTGTAATGGGCCACACTGTCGTTGTCGACATCGACAACCATAAGCGTCTTGTCGCCCTGACGCAGGGCGTTGTCGACGGTGTCGGTAAGCCGCTCGCGGTCTTTCGACGAAACCTTGAGGCGGTCGACAACGAGTTCTATAGAATGGTTGCGATAGCGGTCGAGCTTCATTCCGAGCGTTATCTCGCGCAGTTCTCCGTCGACCCTCACGCGCAGATAGCCTTTCTTACGCAGATTCTCGAACAACTCTTTATAATGACCCTTTCGGTTCACCACGAGAGGCGCAAGCACGTAGATAGGCCGGCCGTCGTATTTGTCGAGAATAAGATCTACAATCTTATCGCGCGTATATTTCACCATAGGCTCGCCCGACAGATAGCTCACGGCCGTAGCAGTGCGCGCGTAGAGCAGGCGCAGAAAGTCGTAGATCTCGGTTGTTGTGCCAATAGTGCTCCGGGGATTGCGGTTTATCGTTTTCTGCTCGATGGCGATAACCGGACTTAGTCCTGTGATCGAATCGACATCCGGACGCTCGAGATTGCCGAGCATATTCCGGGCATATGAAGCGAAAGTCTCGATGTAGCGGCGCTGTCCTTCAGCAAAAATCGTGTCGAAGGCAAGCGACGATTTGCCGCTGCCGCTGAGGCCGGTAATAACAACGAGGCGGTTATGGGGAATGGTGACGTCGATATTGCGCAGGTTATGGACGCGCGCTCCTTCGACCACGAGTTGAGGCTCGCTCACTTTTTGATCCATCGGTGGTTATAGACGTGTTTATGCTGATGCGAACGGCTCATCGAGTCGTCGGTGGGAATCTTGACGACATATTTCTTGCCGTCGGGATTCGGGAGTTTGTCGGAGCGTATCCAGGGGTTATATTCGCGAAGAATCATGTAGTTTATTTTCCTTGCCTTGGCCCATTCGGCCCAGCTGTCGACAGCTGTCGATACCTCGATCTTGCGAAATTCCAGAGGCTGATAGAGCTGGTCGGCCGTCAGCGAGAAACCGTAGTGGGCAGGATTCTCCATAATGACCTTGGCAGCCAGAAGGCGGTAGATATAGCGCATTGTCTCGTTGGGGAGCCAGAGGTCATAGGCCGACGACGCGCCCTGCCCCGTCTGCTCGCGCGAGATGCGCCCCATACCGGCATTGTAGCTTGCCGCCACACTTTCCCACGACCCGTATTTGTCGAAGGCTTTATTCAGATATTTGCAGGCCGCCTCGGTCGACTTTTCCGGATCGAAACGCTCGTCGACATCAGCCGTTACCTCAAGTCCGAAATCGCGGCCTGTCGACGGCATGAACTGCCATAGTCCGGCGGCCTTTGCCGGCGAAACGGCTCTCGGATCGAGCGTGCTCTCTATACAGGCCAGATAAAGCAGATCTTCGGGCACTCCGTTCTTCTTCAATATCGGCGCCATTACGGGGAAATAGCGGTTTGCGCGCTTGATCTGAAGCAGCGTATTCCCGTGTGTATAGGCCATCGAGGTCAGCTCACGGTCGAGCCGCTCGAAACGGTCGGTACGGTCAAGGTCGACTCTCTGTCCGGCGAACGTCATCTTCGACGGAATTTCGGGGTTGTATACCACGCTGAAATGCGGGTTCTCGGCGCTCAGTGTCAGCGCTGACGCGAGTATGGCAAGACAAATAAATCTGTTCATATACATAATATCATTAAACGGCGCGGCGCGCCGCCTGGTTCAGGAACTACTTGTAGTCAACGATGTTTATGTCGCCGCTGAGATCATATTTTTTGCCGTCGGCGCCTGTGGCTTTGATGACATAATAATAGACACCGGCCGGAACGAGTTTACCTCCCATCTTTCCGTCCCATCCCTGCGACGGATCGGTAAGAGTGATGATTTTTTTGCCCCAGCGGTTGAAGATCGTGCATGAGAATGACGTTATCGAGCGATATGCCACCTTCCATTCGTCGTTGACCCCTTCGCTGGCTCCGGGAGAGAACGCGTTGGGACACAGCAGCTGAGATTCGCCGATGCTGACCTCGAAAGTCTGGCTCGTGAACTCGCATGATCCGGCCGCATTAGCGCATACGAAGCGAACGTAAGTCGTGCCGAGCTCGTCGAACGTAAAAGTGAAGTCGGTCGAAGCCTCGCGATAGGTGATGTCAGCGAAATCTTCGGTTGTCGACATCTGCCATTCGGTGAAAATCGCCGCGTCGGTCACTGCCGCCTTGAACTCCACAACTGCCGGTGCGGAACCTCCGAGAGCTTCGGGATCGTCACCGTTGTTGATCTTGTTGTCCGATTCGTCGGGATCGGTGCGTCGGGCAGTCGCCACGGCGTCGACAGCCGTAGGCTCGACTGTCGGAGAAGTAACCGAGACCGGAGCGCCCCACTGCTTAAGGAACCGATCGCCTTCGAGAGTGAATTCCGTGGCGCAATACGACGCCGCCACACGTATTGTTCCGTCGGCATCGGATAGCGTCACCGACGCAGCCTGCGGATTGTAGACCCCCGACTCTTCGTCATAGGCCAGCGTGTTATAAGTCATTGTCAACTCGCGCGACAGCTCGAGACGGCGCCCGTTGATGTCGTAATAAGGGATAATGCCGGCCGAGCCGTCGACAATCAGCGACGCTGTGCCGCAGTCCTGTTCGTCGGCCGCACGGAGTCCGTTAAGGCTCAGAACATAGCGCGAGTAGTCGACGAGCCAGAAATATGTCCGGCGGCCGCCTTCCTCTATGATATAGCCCATATCTCCCTCGACGTTCGAAAGCGTCCAGTCGGAGCCGTCGTGAGTCAGCGAAGAGGCTGCAATCGGTTCGGCGTAGCCGCCGCCGAGGGTGCTGAAACGCTGCCATGAGACCTGCCCCCCCGGCGAGTCGGCATGATAAACGATCTGAAGCCCGGCGACACCGTCGGCCACATAGACAGCATTCAGCCCCGACGAGGAGGGCGCGTCTGCCTCAAGAACCGGCCGCGTGGCCGACACGAAAGATATGGAACCGCCGCGGGCAGCCAGAGCAACCGCCATAACGGCGCAAAGAATCAGTCCTCTCATAATCTTGCAAAGATAATAAAAACCCTCCGAAATCCATTGCAGCCTTCCCGAATTATGAAAAAGGTTTTATGCGAAATAATCCGTTGAAGCCTCGGAACAATTTAAAAACGACACATTATTAGCCATAATTATCAAACATATTTGGAATTTTAGATTTTTTAGTTTAGCTTTGCAATATAACACCAATTTAATCACTTCTATGAAACATTCCCTACTAATTATTATGGCTGTTCTGTCTTCGATTACTATGCCGGCCGTAGAGCGCTCCGCTCGACCGACGGGCAAAAATATCAGGCAGTTCAATGCGGCAGGCCACGCCTCGACCCAGCGGCGCGCCCCTCTGCTACGGATGCCGGCCGAAGCTCCGGCAAATGCCGTGGAAGTACCTTTCACACATATTTTGGGCAAAGGATGCCCGGAAGCCGCCAACTACACCGAAATAAACTCCAACGGCGACAACCGTAAATGGATCTACACCACATCGAACGGATATGCCGCCCTGATGGTGCCGAACGACCCCAATGTCGACGCCAACGACGACTGGCTCATCACCGTGCCCGTCCACATCAAGCCCGGCAACTATGTTCTCTCTTTCGAGGTCGGCATTATGGGTTCGGGAACACCTAACGTCGAGCTCGCGGCTAAGATGGGTACTGCCCCGACTGTGGCCGGCATGACAGTCGAGATTGCTCCGCGCACGGTCTATAAAGAGAAGGATTTCGTCAAACAGGAGTTCAACGTCGCCGTCGGAGAAGAGAATTATTATTATTTCGGATTCCACGGCACAACGAAAAAAGATCAGAAAGGAACGATCAAACTGCGCAATGTCGGTGTGCGCGAAGGCTCGGTAACGCCCCCGGTAGTTGTCGATCCGCCAGCCGCCGGCACTCTGACGTGGACTCTCGCCCCCAAGGGGAGCTCAAAGCTACAGTTGTCTACACCGCTCCGACTAAGACCAGAAGCGGTGCCGACCTTGCCGAGATAACCAAGGTGGAGATCACCTCGCGCTGGGGCGTCGATAAGTTCACTTACGACAATGTCAAACCGGGGCAGGTTATAACACTCGAGAATGTCGAGATGTATGCCGGCATAAACAACCGGTTCACCGGAGTGGCGTATGTCGGCGACAAAGCCGGCGATATGGTCGAGCACAAGAGTATATTCTGCGGACCCGACACACCGCTGGCTCCCGGCGACGTGCGCCTGAATGTATCCGACGACTATAAGAAGGCCACCCTTTCGTGGACGGCGCCCGGCGAAGTCGGCGAAAACGGCGGATATGTCGACACCGATAATCTCACATATTATATTTTCGATGCCTTCGGCAACTACTACGATCCCGCTGTCGCCACAACCGGAGAGACCTCTTATGAGTTCGATTATTCCGATCTTACCGGTCAGGATTTCTTCGCCTATCAGGTAACAGCCGGCTTCGGTGAGAGATATTCGCTCGACACCTCGTCGAAAATCGCCACCGTCGGACAACCCGGCGCACTTCCATTCACTGAATCATTCACCGACGGCCGCTACGACGGTTTATGGCTGATCGACCCGGCCACTACAGGTTCATCGACACAGATGTACGGCACTGTCGACGATGACTATTTCGCTTCGCTGATCGACCCCGACGACCCCGATGCGCCTACACCGCTGACATCCCACGACGGCGACAACGGCTTCTATTACTGGCTGCCGGTTGAGAAAGACGCAATGTTCGGGCTCGTCAGTCTGCGCGCCGACATCTCGCAAGCCTCTGAGCCAGTTCTTGAATTCTGGTATCAGGGACAAGGAAGCACAATAGACGTTCTCGCTGCCGGAGGCACCAAAGCGCATGCCGTCATAAAGACAATTGATCTGCAGGCAGCCCCGACAACCCGATGGACGCAGGCACGCATTCCGCTCGACGCTCTCAAAGCCGACGGAGCGGTGCAGTTTGAGCTTCGCCTGACCGCCACACACAACGACGATGACCACACATGGAGCGTTCCATTCGACAATATCCGTGTGCGCGACCTCGCCGCCTGCGAACTGCGCATCGTCAGCGCCTCATGTCCCGAATTATCGGTGCCCGGCGATAAACTGTCAATGAAAGCCCATATCGAGAATCTCGGAACAGAAACCGCCGGATCGGCCAAAGTCCAACTGAAAGTCAACGGCAACATTATCGAGACTGTCGAGCTCGGCGACCTCCCCGCCAACGCCTTCGGAGATGCCGCTTTCGAATATACAGTTCCTCTCGACGCACCCGACAGACTGACAGTAGCGATCGAAGCTGTAACCGACGGCGAAGCCACACCTGCCGACAATATTGCCGTATTCGACGTGACAGTCAGGCGCAAACCCTTCGCAGCCCCCACAGGACTTACCGCGACTGCCGACGGGCGCAATGTCGCTTTGGCCTGGGACGAACCTGTCAACGAACTTGGTAAGACCACTGTCGTCACCGATGATTTCGAAAGCGAAGACTACACTCCGATGTCTATCAGCGGCGCCGGAGAATGGACTGTCTACGACGGCGACGGACTTCGCACCTACAACGTGTTCCGCGAATACAACAACCCGTATCAGACAGCCCCGATGGCCTTCCAGCTCTTCAACCGCGAAATCGCGGAAGTGCCCGAAAGCTACTACCTCGATGCCGAGCCCTACAGCGGCGACTCGTTCATGATGGGCGTAAGCGGTGCCGAAGGCCAGAACGACAACTGGCTAATCTCGCCCGCCCTGTCGGCCAAAGCACAGACTGTAAAATTCATGGCCAAGAGCTTCACTGTCGCGTGGCCCGAGACTTTCAGGGTGTTCTATTCGACAACAGGCAACAGGCATGAGGACTTCGTGAATGAAGTGACCGCAGTCAATGGTCTCCCGGAAAACCGCGAGGTTCCCGAAGACTGGACTGAATTCTCTTTCACTCTTCCCGAAGGGGCTACATACTTCGCCATCAACCACGACAGCTACGACACACTGGCTCTCTTCGTCGATGACGTTACCTATGAGCCTGCGCCCGAGATTCCCGCCGACCTCGCTATCGAAGGATACCACATTTTCCGCGACGGCGTTCAACTGACCGACAAGCCCGTTGCAGCGCTCTCATTCATCGACTCACCGCTCGCCGATGACGCACCCGACGGCTCATACTCTTTCAGCTACACGGTAGTGCCGGTCTACAACTACGGCCCGGGCGCTGTCAGCGAAGCCGCCACTGTCAGCCTCACGCTTGCCGGTCTCAGCGAAAATATCTCCATCCCGACAGCCGCACCGGCCTATTACGACCTCATGGGGCGCCGTATCAGCAAACCTGAATCGGGAATTTTCATCAGCATAACCGACGGCAAAGCCGAAAAAGTTGTCGTCGACTGAACTCTTCATTTATCATACCGGGGCCGCGCTCTTCTACGGGCGCGGCCCTTTTTTACCTGGCAGATAAAAAATAACCGCCATACTGTCACCTTCCTGCAGGAGCGTGCGTCATATTTATGACAACTAAAGCCCGAATGAAAGCAATAATCACTTCTCTGGCAGCCACGCTCTGCCCACTTTTCGCAATGTCTCAGACAGAACCGGCCGACACGGTTTCGGCTCATGAATTGCATGAGGTTGTAATTCAGGCACCGAAGGTTATCCGAAAGGCCGATATGGATGTCTACCATCCGTCGAAAAGCACCGTCGAAAATTCCAGAAACGGAATGCAGCTTCTCAACAACCTCATGATTCCTGCCCTTGCAGTCAACGATGCGCTCGGAACCATCCAGGCGTCGGGAGAATCTGTCCAGGTGCGCATAAACGGCCGTGAATCGACGATCGAACAAGTAAGGGCACTCTTGCCCGAGACAATCAGACGGGTTGAATGGATCGACAATCCGGGACTGCGCTACGGCGCAGCGAACCACGTAGTGAATTTCATTGTGGCAAACCCGACGGCGGGTGGATCGCTGATGACCTCGGCGAGGCCGGTACTCAACGTCGCATGGGGAAACTATATGGCCGACGTCAAACTCAACAATGGCAGATCGCAATGGGAGGCCGGTGCCAATTTCAAGCTGACAAATAAAATCAGAACCTACCGCGATTATAGCGAGACATTCACCTATCCCGACGGCACCTCTCTGACCCGCGACGAAACACCGCGCGGCGGCTCGCTCGACAACAGTTCTCTGGGCGCATGGATTTCCTATAACTATGTGAAGCCCGACACCACGGTTTTCATCGCCGAGATAAACCTGAACCGGAATCTGACAGACAAATGGCTATACCGGGGAATTCTCAAACTCAGCGACGGCTCTGACGACATTCTGCTAACCGATTCTCACGGCAACAAGGGCCAGACTCCATCTCTGTCGCTTTATCTGCACCAGTCTATTGGACACGGACAGATGATCATAGCCAATTTCAGCGGCTCATTCTATTTCGGCCGCTCATACTCCGACTATCAGGAGCGGCTTAACGACGCGACAGAATATCTGACCGACATCCACACCAATATCCGGGACCGCAACCAGGCCTACGCATTAGAGACCGACTATATCCGAAACTGGCGTAACGGGCGCCTCACTGCCGGAGCGTCATACACCGCCAACCGCAACCGCTCGAAATACGAGAGTCTCGGCGGGGAGCTGTTCCACCAGCGGCAGGACAAGGTCTATCTCTTCGCCGAATATTTCCACCGTTTCGGAAAATGGACCGCTACCGCCGGAATGGGTGTTCAATATACCGACTTCCTTTTCATCGAATCGAACCGCGGAACCCATTCCTGGAACCCTCGTCCACAGGCGACTGTCACTTATTCGCTGAATGCGAACCACAACTTCAGGCTCAATTTCACGTCATGGCAGTCCACCCCTTCGCTTGCCGAAACAAATATCGTTCCCCAGCAGCTCGACAGCTTCCAGTGGCGCGTCGGCAACCAGAATCTTAAAACATCGAGCTCATATATGCTCACATTACGCTACGGATTCAATCTGCCGCGCCTCAGCGGCACGCTCGGCGTCCGCGCCTTCACCTCGCCCGACGCCATCACTCCCCTGCTCTACTGGCAAGACGACCGTCTCATAACCACCTACGAGAACAGCCGCGGACTGCAGAACATCTGTTTTTTCTTAGCTCCCGAGATTGAGATTATACCCGACTGGTTTTCTGCAAGCGCATACCTTATGTTTACAACCGAACGGATGCGAGGTTCCGGCTATACCCACTACAACCACGCCTGGAGCGGAAATGCACAGATTCAGTTAATGCACTGGGGAGTTGCTCTCACTGCTCAGTATCAGCGCTCTCAGCGCGACCTCTGGGGCGAAACGATTTCTTGGGGCGAAGATGTTTCCGTCATAGACCTCTCTTATAACCGGAAAGGATGGCAATTCGGAGCAGGCATACTTATGCCTTTCGGCCGATATGATCAGGGCAGCAAATCACTCAACAGATGGAACCGCAACGAGCAGCACATGCGGCTCAATATGCGCATGCCATATGTCACGATAGCCTACAACTTCCAGTGGGGACGCCAGAAACGCAGAGCGCAGAAGATTGTCGACATCGACGCCAGCGCCGACCGTTCGAAAGCCGGCGGCCGATAATCTACTTTCTGCTTTTGCGCGAATATTTTGCCTTGACTATCTCATAGGCGCGACTGACAAGGCCGAGGATTTCGGAATCGGGCAGATCACCGTTCAGATTGAGCTGAAGCCAATGGCGCGGACTGAGATTCACCGGGTTGCCGACCGAAGAGCGTGTCATCCGGAGCTCTTCGATTTCGTCAGGCGTCAGCTTGACGGTGACACTCATGAAATCGTCCATATCCGTCAGGCAGAACATACGGTCACAGACATAGAACACGAGTATCGAGTCGTAACGCCGGGCGAATTTCCCGAAAGGGGTCTTTTCGCCGACCCCATCCATCGACAGGCAAAAATCCCTCAGTTCCTCGATATTCATTTACTCTCGACGACATCCTGAATGATTGTGACCGCCTGACGCCGACGGTCGGAGCGAAGCCGCTCGAGATCGGCGGCGGCAACAACGCTACCGCGGTCAGCAGCCTCTTCATAGAGACGTTCCGCACGGTCGAGATCCCCCGCAATAACAGCGGCGGCGGCACGCCCGCATATTGCGTCGGCCGAGTTGCCGGCATGAGCGAGATAACCGTCGGCAGCGGCAAGATCACCCCTGCGCAGACAAGCCATGGCCGCGTTCAGATTGGCCGCAGGATCGCCGGGATGTTTAAAAATAGTTAACGACATATACAATGGAGAGTCGCATAAGTTCGGTTTTGTATGATTTTTCGCTCTGAATGTGGCCGACGAAAAAGCTGCCCCCTCAAAAACTGACAATAAGCGTTCAACCTACACAAATGTAATATCGTCGTCGGAGAGTTTTTCGGCAGTCTGAACCTCTACAAAATATAGATCTGTAACGGCTTTCAGCCCGTGAACCGAACCCGGCAGAAGCCTGACGACATCGCCGGGGCCGATCTGACGGGTTTCTCCGTCGACAGTGACCTCCCCATTTCCGTCAATGACAGTCCAGACTTCAGTGCGCACGTCATGATAATGGAGTCCTATCTCCCGCCCGGCATTGACGAATATCTGTTTTGTCAGCGCCTGCCGCCCGTCGGAGAAGTCGACAGAGTCGACAACCTTATATTCGCCCCAGCTGCGTTCTTCATACATAGGGCGTTTTCCTATTCCGTCGACAAGAGTCTTCAGATTTTCACTGAGTTTACGCTCGCTGACAAGGATTCCGTCGGGCGATGCCGCAATTACGAGATTCTTAGTGCCGATACAAACCAAAGGCAGCTCCAGCTCGTTGACGACAAATGTGTTGGTGCATCGGTCGGTCAGAACATTTCCGTGAACGGGGTCGTCGAGTTCGTCGGTCAGGGTGTTCCAGGTGCCGAGATCTTTCCAGTTTCCGCTGTAGGGCACCACAGCGACAGAGGTGGCTTTCTCGACGACCTGATAGTCGAAGCTTATCTTTGTCATCGACGCATAGTTGCGGCGGATCTCCGCGAAATCCATTCCCGGCGCCGCTTCGGCGGCGATATCCATCAGATAGCCGAGCCTGAAGGCGAACACTCCGCCGTTCCAGAGAGCGCCGGCGGCAATGTGACGTTCGGCGCCGGCCACATCGGGCTTCTCGGTGAAACGCTTCACAGGCATACAGCCGTCGGGCCCTACGCTGTCGCGGTCAGGCACTATATATCCGTATTTCGCCGAAGCATAGGTCGGCTCTATTCCCATCAGCACGAGATCGGCCACTCCGTCGTCTACAGCCCGGGCCATACGACCGAGAACGCCGAAATAGGCGTCGTCGGTAAACGAATCGCAGGGCATTACGATGACAGGCTCATCGGCAGGCGTGTCTTTCGACTGAAGATAGGCACAGGCGAGCATGATGGCTGGAAACGTGTCGCGGCGACAAGGCTCGGTGACAACGCTCAGAGCATCGCCGAGCTGATTGACGATAGCGTCGCGCTGGTTGACCCCGGTTGCCACGACGATGTCGTCGGTCAGGCCGGCCGACTTTATCTGTCGGACAACCCGCTGAATCATCGACTCGCGCGTTCCGTCGGGAGCGGTCAGAAGCCTGAGAAACTGTTTCGATCGGGCATCGTTGCTGAGCGGCCACAGGCGCTTGCCCGATCCGCCGGAAAGGAGAATGATTTTCATCGTTCAGCACGCATTGGGTTGTTGAGGAAATCTTCGTAGCTCAGGCGCAGGCCGTCGGCGAGCTCCGTGGTGTAGGTCCAGCCGAGAGCCGTAGCTTTGCTGACATCGAGAAGCTTGCGAGGTGTTCCATTTGGGCGCGTTGTGTCCCATTCGATCCGGCCGTCATAGCCTACCGTAGCGGCTACCAGCTCGGTCAGTTCTTTTATGGTCAGTTCCTTGCCGGTTCCGGCGTTGACGGTCTCGTTGCCTGAATAGTTATTCATCAGGAAAACACACAGATTTGCGAGATCATCGACATAGAGGAATTCACGCAGCGGACTTCCGTCGCCCCAGCATACGACCGACCCGGCGCCGGCGAGCTTAGCTTCGTGGAAGCGGCGTATGAGAGCCGGGACAACGTGGGAATGCTCGGGATGGTAGTTGTCGTTGGGCCCGTAGAGATTCGTCGGCATGACCGAAATAAAGTCGGTTCCATACTGACGGTTGAGATATTCGCAATATTTAAGGCCCGAGATTTTTGCCAGAGCATAAGCCTCGTTGGTCGGTTCGAGCGACGACGTCAGCAGGCACGATTCCTTCATCGGCTGAGGGGCCAGCCGAGGGTAGATACACGACGAGCCGAGAAACTCGAGCTTGCGGCATCCGTTGCGCCAGGCGGCGTGGATAACGTTCATCTCGAGCATCATGTTGTCATACATGAAATCGGCCAGTGCGTCGCGGTTTGCCACGATTCCGCCGACCTTGGCCGCCGCCAGAAACACATACTCGGGCTTTTCGGCGGCGAAAAAATCATTGACGGCGCGCTGATCGACAAGATCAAGCTCGGAATGGGTGCGCACGATTATGTCCGTATAGCCCTGGCGGCGCAGTTCGCGCACAATGGCCGACCCTACCATTCCGCGGTGGCCCGCCACATATATTCTCGAATCTTTCTGCATCATTTTACAATTCCTTTCTCGAGATATTCGGCAAGGTTCGTGCGAACCTGATCGCCGGCACGTTCTACGGCTACCTTGGCCATGTCAGCGTCAACCATAAGGTTGACAAGCTGCTCGAACGATGTTTTTTTCGGATCCCATCCGAGTTCGGTGCGCGCTTTCGAGGGGTCGCCGAGAAGGTTGACGACATCGGTGGGCCGGTAGAAATCGGGCGACACCTCGACGAGCACACGTCCTGTCTTTACGTCGATGCCTTTTTCGTCGGGCCCCTCCCCTTCGAAGCGCAGTTCAATTCCGGCGCGCCGGAAAGCCAGCAGACAGAACTCGCGAACGGAGTGCTGCTCGCCGGTCGCTATGACATAGTCATCGGGCTGTTTCTGCTGAAGGATCAGCCACATACACTCGACATAGTCGCGTGCATACCCCCAGTCGCGCAACGACGACAGGTTGCCGAGATAGAGCTTCTCCTGTTTTCCCTGCGAGATGCGGGCCGCGGCCAGCGAAATCTTGCGCGTCACAAATGTCTCGCCGCGCCGCTCGCTCTCATGGTTGAAGAGGATGCCCGAGCAGGCATACATTCCGTAGGCCTCACGGTATTCCCTGACAATCCAGAAGCCGTAGAGTTTGGCCACGGCATAGGGCGAATAGGGATGGAACGGCGTCTGCTCGTTCTGCGGAACAGCCTCGACCTTGCCGTAAAGCTCGCTTGTCGACGCCTGATAGAACCGGCAGGTCGACGCAAGGCCGCACTGGCGGATTCCTTCGAGAAGGCGCAACACGCCGGTGGCGTCGACATCGGCCGTGAACTCCGGCGAGTCGAAACTGACCTGGACATGGCTCTGCGCGGCGAGATTGTAGACCTCGTCGGGACGTACCTTATTGAGCACCTGAATCAGCGAAAGCGAATCGCCGAGATCGGCATAGTGGAGGTGGAAATTGGCATGTCCTTCGAGATGTGCTATCCGCTCGCGGTAGTCGACCGACGAACGGCGTATCGTTCCGTGGACATCGTATCCTTTTTCGAGCAGGAACTCAGCGAGGTAAGACCCGTCCTGCCCCGTGATGCCCGTTATTAGCGCGGTTTTCATGACGTGAAATTTTCTGCGAAATTAATCTATGTAATCTAAAAATCCAAACAGTGGCACCGCGACAGAAGTTCATGATCAACACGGATCGCAGTCGTAGTGCACCGCATGATGGTGGGCATGACACTCGCTGACAGTCCCGTTCACTATAAGATGGCGGTTTGCCATTGCGGCGATAGTTGTCATTTCGTGGCTGACAAGGAGTATCGTAGCCTTCCCGCGGAGATCCCCGACGATGTCATAGACACGCTGTTCGAAATGCTTGTCGAGATAGCTCAGAGGCTCGTCGAGAACGAGCATCTCGGGACGCGCTATCAGGGCGCGTCCGAGCAGTGCGCGCTGGAGCTGGCCACCGCTGACGGTGCCGATAGCCTTGTCGCGGTGGGCTCTCAGCTCAACGAGGTCGAGCATGGCGTCGAGCCTGTCGCTGACGTCGGAACGCGACAGTCCGGGCGTCGACAGAAGGCCCTGAGCTATGACCTCGTCGACCGTCACAGGGAAACGCGAGTCAATCTGGTTCTTTTGAGGCAGATAGCCTATCGTAAGCCGTCCTGACGGATGCTCGACAGTGCCGCTGTCGGGCCTCACAAGTCCGAGAACAACACGCATGAGGGTCGTTTTACCCCCTCCGTTAGGCCCCGTTATGGCAATGAGGTCACCGCGGTTCACTCCGAGGTTCACATCTGAAAGCACCTGACGTCCGTCCCATCCCACTGCGACGCCGCTAAGCCGTAGAACAGTGTCAGTCATCGTTTTGCGGTCAGAGCGTTGACAACTATATCCATCTGGGCCATCCAGTCGTAGTCGAGCGGCACGAACTCAACCCTTCGGGCACCGATGCGCTCGTTGGCACTCTCGGCCTGCCGGCTGTCGATGTCGCGCTGGACGAAAAAGACCGAGGCGCCGCTGCCGCGCGCTTCCTCGATGGCCTCACGCAGGGCCGGGATCGACACCTCTTTGTGTTCGGCGCCGCCAAGAGCTATCTGATGAAGCCCGTAGTCGCGGGCAAAATAGCTCAGCGAAGGATGCCAGACGAGGAACGACGAGCCGCGCAGAGGTTCGAGACGGCGGCGGTAGTCGGCGTCGAGAGAGTCAAGCGTGGCGGTGAATCTTTTCAGATTTGCCCTGAACTGACGGGCGCGCCCGGGATCGACACGTTCCATATCAGCCTCCATATTAGCAGCCATAATGCGCACGTTGGCCACGGAACTCCATGTGTGGGGGTCGACATCGTAGTCGTTGCCGTGGGTGCCGCGAATGAAATTTATGCCGCGTGACGAGTCATAGACAGGCAGCCCGGGATTCTCCTGTCGAATCTTGTCGACAACGGCCTGCTCGAAGCCGATGTTGCCCATTGTCATGTAGGCCTTGCTATTGCGCACCGACATCAGATTAGTGAACGACGGATCATAATTCTCGGCGTCGCCTCCGCTGACGACAAGCGCCCTGACATCGTAGGCGTCACCGACAATCTGCTCCAGAATAAATTTCTGAGGCGGAAGACTGACCGTGACAGTGGGCTTCTCGACTCCACTGCCTGAACAGCTCCATAGAGCGACAGCCACGACGACGATGAGTAGTATATGCTTCACGAGTGCAAACTTAACAATTTTTTTGCTTTCTGCCCCGCCCTACAGCCAAAAAACAGCACTTCACGACTCTTTTTTCAAAAAAAGGAGGATTGGTTGCAGAAAAATATGTAATTTCGTTGTTGTTAACAACAAATGAATTTCCATTACGTTTTATGGACACTCTTAAAGTAAAGATTATCAACCGCTCCCGCCATCAGCTTCCGGCCTATGCGACGGCTCTCAGCGCAGGCATGGACGTCAGAGCGTCGCTCGACGCCCCGGTGGAACTCGCGCCCGGCGAACGCCGTCTGATTCCGACAGGGCTCTATATCGCATTGCCCGAAGGATATGAATGTCAGGTTCGGCCGCGCAGTGGTCTCGCCCTGCGTCACGGCATCACGCTGGTGAACACTCCGGGCACTGTCGACGCCGACTATCGCGGCGAAATCGGAGTAATATTGATAAATCTCGGACAAGAGCCTTTCATCATTGCCGATGGCGAACGCATTGCCCAGCTCGTTGTGAAACGCTACGAGCGCGTCGAATGGGAGCCGGTAGAAAGCCTCGACACCACAATCCGCGGCGAGGGGGGCTTCGGATCGACAGGCCTCTGACACAGAATCGCCACCCCGCATTATAAAATGAAAAAGACGCGTCTTCACCTTCTTCTACTGCTTGCCGTCCTGTTAATCGCAGGTGCGGCAGCGGGGTCACGCCCCCCGAAATCGTGGGACGAAGAAGCCGCCCGACGCAAAGCCGGATATATCTATCTCGAAGCTGCCAACGCCATGCTCTCCGACGACGAGCCATCGCGCTATATGCTGCTTCGCAGGGCCTACGAACTCGACACCGCCGACCGTTCCATAGGCAACGAATATGGCCTCTATATGCTCTCGCTGGCCGATGATGACGACAGCGTCGCCTCGGCCGAGGGACTCCGCCTGATGCGCCGATATTTCGACACCTACCCCGACGATATGTTCGAAGGAGCCCGCTATGCTCTTGTCAGCCAGTCGGCCGGAAACACCGAAGAGGCTCTGCGCGCCTATCGTGTTCTCCATCGCCGTCATCCCGGCAACTCGCAGCTGACACGCCGCTACGCCGACATCCTGACACAGGCCGGTGGCCTCGACTCGCTCGACCGGGCCCTTGCCCTCTACGACACTGTCGCGGCCAGTGAAGGCCCCGACATCGAGGTCGTGGCCGCCAGGCTTCAGCTTCTTTATATGCGCCGCGACACGGCCGCCATAATAGCCGGTGCCCGCGGTGTGCTCGACTCCGCCCCGCTTTCGTCGGAAAACAATGTTTTCTATGCCGACGTGCTGAAAGCTCTTGAAATGAACGACTCGGCCGGCTACTACTACGACCGCGCCGTCGCTCTCGACTCGCTCTACCCCGTCGCCGCTTTTTCACGGGCGGAATTCTATAAAAGTATGGGCGACTCGGCGGCATACGACCGTGAGATCTTCCGCACACTTCAGCTCGAAGATCTTCCTGTCGGCTCGAAGCTCGAGATTCTGCGCGGATATATCAGCGGTCTGCAGAACAACCCCGCTCAGCAGCCACGCGTGCTTGCCCTATATGAACACCTCGTCGGCCTTCACCCTCATGAGCCTGAACTGCGCAAGAACTATGCTGTTTATCTTTACGTAACCGGACACATGGCTGAAGCAGCCGAGCAGCAGGAGATGGTTCTGTCGCTCGATCCGGCCGACGTCAGAAGTTGGCGCGCCCAGGCAATATACTATGAGGCGGCCGGCGACACGGCGGCCGAGCTTTCGACCCTCGAAAAAGCCTCATCCCTATTTCCCGACGATGTCGAGCTCGCCATTTCACGCGGCATGATGCTAACCCTGACAGGCGACTACGCAAACGCCCACAAAGCCTACAGCCACGCTCTTGAAGTGGCCGACAGCGACGATGTCGAGCTTCTGTCGAACATATATGTCGGAATCGGAGACATATTCATGAAAGAAGAGAAGGTCGACAGCGGCCTCGACAGTTACCGACGCGCAATCGACTTCGACCCTTTCAACTCAATGGCCCTCAACAATTGCGCCTATTTCATGGCGTGCAACAATATCGATCTTCCCGAAGCCCGCAAACTAATCGAGCGCGTTCTCAATGAGAACACGGACGACCCGACCCCTATCGACACCTACGCATGGATCCTGTTCAAGCAGGGAGAACTCGAAGAGGCCCGGCGTGAGATCGACCGCGCGATAAGCCTGTCGGGCGATGAAGGCCCGTCGTGGGAAATTCTCGACCACGCCGGTGACATATATTTCAGCAACGGACTCACCGACGAAGCCTTCGACTTCTGGCAGCGCGCCCTCGACCTCAATCCTTCTTCGGCAGAACTGCGGCAAAAACTGACTTCAAAATCCAATTCCGACAATGAATAGATTCATCATCATAGCCGCCGTGGTTGCCGCGGCAACCATCTCGTCATGCAAGACCCCCAAGGAAGTTTCCGCTACTTCCGGCACTGCTGAATCGCCCGTCCTCTCAATCTCCGGCGACCAGAATCCCGAACAGTTCCGCAGCGCTGTCTCTGCGCTGTCGGCCCGCTACGGCGCATGGACCGACGTAAAAATGCCCCTGAGCATCGATCTCAAGGCCCCATCAAGATTCTCGTGCACGGCTAATGTCACAATGAAACGCGACCGCTGGATTTATATGTCAATACGCAAGTTCGGCTTCGAGGGTGCGGCTCTGATGATAACAGCCGACTCGATTTTCGCCTACGAGAAAATCGGCAAGCGCTATATTTCAGAAAGTCTCAAAAAGTTGCTCAAGGGCTTTCCGGCTACGGTAGGCAACCTACAGGACATGCTGCTCGGACGCCCGTTTGTTCCGGGCAAGGGATCACTGATGCCGGGCGACGTCGGTTATTTCTCCTATTCGCGCATAAGCGATCCTGATCTTCCCGACGCCTGGATGATGCGCTCGAATGTCGTCGGAGGCGACGACGGCCAGTTCTCAATGATAATAGACTCGACTAAAAATCCTCTTCTTCAGGCTTTCTTCGTCGAGGCAGGCCAGACTACGGGCACACTGCTCTACACCGATATGCGCAAGATGTCGGCCGGCACCGTTGCCTCGGATCTTGCCCTCGACATCAAGGCCGGAAGCCGAAACGTTGAAGCATCTCTGAGCTGGAATACCGACAAGGCACGCTGGAACAGCAACGCCAGCGTTGAATGGCGCCTGCCGCGCGGCTATTCGCGCATCGAAGCCTCACAGATCGTAAAAATCCTTTCCTCGCTCTGAAACCGATGGCAGGGAGAATGCGAATAATAACGACATTGATTCTCGCGGCCTCGTTTCTCGCGTGGCAGCCCGACGCATCGGCTTCGCCCCAGTCGCTCGACAAGCTCAAAAAAGAGCGTCAGGCGTCGAAGAAGCAACTCCGTCAGACACGCCTGCAGATAAATGCCAACACCCGCGAGACAGAGCGCAATCTGCGCGCTCTCGAAGGGCTGCGCGTCGACATCGCCCGCCAGCAACGGATTATCTCGGCCGCCAATATCTCGGCGGACTCCGTAGGGCGGGCAATGACAGCTGTAGAAGATTCCATTGCGATGGCCGAGGCTTCGCTTAAACGTCTGAAAGCATCATACGCCTCTTCGCTGCGGAAAATGCAAGGACAGATGAGTCCGCGCTCGCGCTGGACTTTCCTGCTTTCAGCCTCTGATATTCGCGAGATATATCGGCGCGCCCGCTATCTCAAACAGGTTAAAGAGGCTCAGGAAGCCAAGGCACGCCGTGTCAAAGAAGCTCGTCTGTTGCTGACAGAGCGCCGGAACCGGCTTGCTTCGCTCAACGCCGAACGGCGCAACCACCTCGAGCGCGCCGCACTGGCAGGTCGGCAGCTGGAAGAAAAACGAGCCGAGACAGACCGGGTCATCGCATCTCTGCGTCAAAAGAAAGGCGAGCTCCAGCAGACCCTTCAGGAACTTGAGGCGCGGCGCCGCAGGCTCGACTCTCAGATTGACGCTCTCATAGCGCAACAGATAAGGAATCAGGAAGAGGCCCGCAAGAAAAAGGAAGCCAAAAAGAAACAATCGGCCGACGCATCGCGGAAAAAGACCGACAACTCCGGCAAGAAAAAAACTGAAAAGCCATCATCTCCCCCTGTCCGGCAGACAGCCGATCCGGATCGCGAACTGTCGGGCAGCTTCGCCTCTAACCGCGGACGGCTGTTGTTTCCCGTCAGCGGAAGCTACACTATTGTAAGATCTTTCGGACTACAAAAACACCCCGAACTGCCCAATGTCACTACCGACAACAGCGGAATAGACATCGCAGTAAAGGCAGGCACACCCGTGCGGGCGGTATTTACAGGAAAAGTTTCAGCAATATTCCGTCAGCCCGGCTTCGGCACAATCGTGATGCTTCGCCACGGCTCATATATCTCGATCTATGCCGGACTCGCGTCGATAAACGTGCGCAACGGGCAGGAAGTATCGACGGGCCAGACTCTCGGCGCGGTAGCGCAGGACGATGCCGACCCGAGCCGCGGCCTACTGCATTTCGAATTGCGAAACGAACGCACAAAACTGAACCCGCTGCAGTGGGTGCGCTGATCCCGACAAGCCACAGCATAAAAAAAATTATCCGTCATCACGACGAATAATCTTTTTACCTTAAATCTAATACCATGAAAAACTGATGCAAAGATACAGTCTTTCTCGGAACGCGCAATGCCTTGCAACCATTTTTAATCAATTTTAAATTCCATTAACACGCAACAAAAGACCTCGTTTAAACCCAAATGTAGGTCGCGGCATGCCGCGGCCCCGGTGTAAGCTGCCGAGACACAGCCATTTTCATTGGCAGCCGAATGGGAAGATTGGGAGATTTGGGAAGATTATGAGATCAGTGCGCGACGGAGAGCTCGAGCGAAATCAGCCGAATTTCGAGCCGCAAGAGCTATTTCAGACGGCAAATATATATGCAAAGAAGCCCCGGCTTTCACAAGCCAGGGCCTCCTGAAGGTTGGGATGGGAATGATATGATTACTTTGCGAATTTCTTGACAATGACGGTGGCATTGTGGCCGCCGAAGCCGAAGGCATTGCTCAGAGCAACGTTGACAGTGCGCTCCTGAGCCTTGTTGAAGGTGAAATTGAGAGAATAGTCGATATTCTCGTCTTCGTCGCCTTCCTCGTGGTTGATCGTCGGGGGAACGATGTCTTCCTTGACAGCGAGAACCGAGAACATTGCCTCGAGGGCACCGGTGGCGCCGAGAAGATGGCCGGTCATCGACTTGGTCGACGAAATGTTGAGCTTCTTGGCATGATCGCCGAACAGGTCGACGATAGCCTTGATTTCGCTGACATCTCCTACCGGAGTCGAAGTGCCGTGAACATTTATATAGTCGATATCGGTAGTCTTAAGCCCGGCATCGTCGAGGGCATTCTGCATGGCGAGCTTTGCTCCGAGTCCTTCGGGATGAGTGGCCGTCAGATGATATGCGTCGGCCGACATACCGCCGCCGGCGACTTCGGCATAGATGTGGGCGCCGCGCTTGAGGGCATGCTCGAGTTCCTCGAGAACGAGTATGGCCGAGCCTTCACCCATAACGAAACCATCGCGCGAGGCGCTGAACGGACGCGATGCCGTTTCAGGGCTGTCGTTACGGGTCGAAAGAGCGTGCATGGCATTGAAACCTCCCACACCGGCAGGATAGATGGCAGCCTCTGCACCACCGGCGACAATAGCGTCGGCTTTGCCGAGACGGATAAGGTTGAAAGCGTCGATAATGGCATTGTTAGATGAGGCGCAGGCCGAAACAACGCCGTAGTTGGGGCCGTGGAAACCATATTCCATCGAAACATGACCGCTGGCGATGTCGGCGATCATCTTAGGGATGAAGAACGGATTGTAACGCGGGCCCGATTCCTCGTGCATGGCATAATAGCCGGCCTCGAGTTCGAAGGTGTGAAGACCGCCGATACCTGCTGCCACGATAACACCGACACGGTTTTTATCAATATCCTCACCGTCGAGCTTGGCGTCGGCAACTGCCTGACGGGCTGCGACTACGCCATACTGGGCGTAGAGGTCGAGCTGACGGGCTTTCTTGCGGTCGAAGTGCTCGTTGGCATCAAAGTTTTTAACTTCGCAGGCGAATTGTGTCTTAAACTTAGAGGCGTCAAAGTGGGTTATGGGAGCGGCACCGCTACGACCGGCCTTTGCGGCCTCCCATGTCGAGGCAACGTCGTTGCCCAGCGGCGTGATTGCGCCCAGACCGGTGATAACTACACGTTTAAGTTCCATTTCTGTGTTGTCTGTTTTAAATTGCGGAGAAAAGAGAGGTGAGAGTCCCCGGCTTCTTGAGTTATGCAGAAAACCCTCCCTGGCCGGGAGCGAGGGAGAGTTCCGTTAGTGTTTCGATTCTGGCTGCCGAGGCCCTGATAGAATGGCTTCGACATCCGCAGCCATCTTAGGCCTGAGCTTCGATGTATGCGATAGCGTCGCCGACGGTCGAGATCTTCTCAGCCTGATCCTCGGGGATGGTGATGTCGAATTCTTTTTCGAATTCCATGATGAGCTCAACAGTATCGAGGCTGTCAGCACCGAGATCTTTGGTGAACTCAGCTGCGGGGGTTACTTCATTCTCATCGACGCCGAGTTTCTCGACGATAATTTTCTTAACTTTGTCTGCAACTTCTGACATGATAGTTATATTAATTAGTTTCGTTTTTGCGCTGCAAAGGTAAGTAAATTTCATGATAAAAGAAACCTCGGCCACACTCAATCTGCCTTTTATGCTGAAAAAGTGGCCTATTTTACCCCCAATTTTAGCAAAATTAAGATTTGTTCATTCCGTTAAGCTCTGACGATAAGCGATTAAACAATTCAAAACTATAATTAATATATTTTAACTATAAACCTTTGATCATGCAATAGACGGTTGCTGTAAATTTGCACTATATAAGAACTCCGAAAAACAGATCGAGATGAAACTTTTTCACGTTATAGCCACAGGCGCCATCGCCCTGACCCTTCTGTCGGGCTGCACGCGTAAAAGCGCCGATGACACCGAGATAGCCAACTTTGTTATCGACGAGACCATAAAAACAGCCTCGCGAAGCTATGTTGCCACAGGCACAGACCTCGGCGACACAATCTACGCCTCGGTCAGCGCTTCGCTGACATGGCCCGAAAAGCTCGGCGACGCCTCGCTGAGCGTGCTTCAGGATTCAATAAAAGCGGCCCTCTTCGGCAAATACGGAGCCATAAAAGGAATTGACAAAGCCATAAAAGGAATTGACAAAGCCATAAAAGCTTACGTCGCCGACGTCAGCGCCATCGGCGACTCTACATTCAGGCCCGTCGACTCCATTCCTCCGACCGAGGCCGGCGAGATGGCCTGGTATCTTCAGGCTGTCGGAAAGATCACAGACCTCAACGAGCAGTATGTCACCTATCAGGCATCGATTTCGAGTTACGCCGGCGGAGCTCATCCGATGACGGCAATCTACAGTTTCAGCTACGATCTCGACAAAGCCATGGTTCTGACCGCAGAGAATATGTTCGTCAAAGGCTCGGAGGGCGCTCTGCTGAAAATCGTCAGGGAGTCGCTGGCACGCCAATACTCAACGACCGTCGACAAGCTCGATGAAGCCGGATTCTGGCCGGAGAACTTAAACTACCTCGGCGACGTCTACCTCTCCGACGGCATGGTGATGTTCCACTACGGCCCCTACGCCATAGCTCCCTACAGCATGGGCGACATCGACATAGCCGTGTGGAACGAAGAAATAACCGACTATCTGGCACCCTCGGTTATCGAACTGCTTCAGCGCTAACCCATCATTCCTAATTCCTAATTCCTCATTCCCTCCTCTCTCCCATCATTTTCCCATCGCGGGACAGTGATGGGAAATTTTTTTCAAAAAGTTTGTCACATTTATCTGAATGCGGTAGTCTTATAAGTGAGACGCATCTCAAACAACCCGAATAATAACAATCAAAAAATATTACTATGGCAACAGAATTTATCAATGCAATGGCTCCAATCGTTATCTGCGGCATTCTGCCCGTGGCCATTGTCTGGATCGTGACAAACAAGCTGAAAAACCGCGACGACAAACGCGCCGAAGTGCTCATGAAAGCCATCGAGTCAGACAAGAGCATCGACACCAACAAACTGGCCGAAGCCCTCGGCAATGTCAGCGAGCCGAAGAGCGACATCCTCAGCAAGCGGCTGCTCCGCGGACTGATATTCACCTTCATAGGCATAGCTCTTATAATTGGTGCACTCGTAATATTCAGCAACGGCGGGTTCGGTGACACCCCGGAATTTGGAGTCATGAGCGGCGCCGTGCTTCTCGCCATTGGAATAAGCTATCTGATTGTCTACCGTGTAGGCTACAGACAGAAACAGAAAGAAAGTGCCCGCCCCGCCGAGAATAAAGAGGCTGAATAACCAATGACCCGCGACGAGTTCATCAGGAACACAGAGAGTTGTCAGAAGGCGTTCAGGCGCTTTCTGACCGCTCTCTGCTGCGGCGACTCAGACGAGGCCGACGACATAGCGCAGGAATCGCTGGTCAAGGCCTATCTCTCGTGCGACGGGCTGAAAGAACCGGCAAAATTCAAGGCGTGGCTCTACCGCATAGGCTTCAATACCTTCTTCAGCCACCGAAGAGCTGTCCGCCCTGTGACGACTCTCGACGACGCTCCCGAGACCGAGGCGCCGGAGCGCTCCGACGGCGCCTTCCGCTATCAGGCTCTCTATGCCGCCCTCGACCGCATTCCCGAGCGCGAGCGGACGTCGATACTCCTATATTATATGGAAGGCTACAGCGTGCGCGAGATTTCGGCTATCGTGGAGGTGTCGGAAGAGGCTGTCAGGCAGCATCTTTCGCGCGGGCGAAGCCATCTGCGCGGACTTTTATCTAAAAACAGCTAAAACAGCAATCAAATGGACGATTCCATAAAGAAACTATTCGAAGATTTCAACCCCGGGCTCAGCTCCGACGCCGATTTCATGAAACGGCTGAACGATCGGCTCGACGCCGTTGAATATATAAAAGAGAAAGCGGCCGCCGACTCGCGCCGGAACCGCCTGTCGCTCTGGGTAGCCTCGCTTGCCGGCTTCCTCGCCGGCTCGCTGACAACACTCGCAGTCCCCTATCTGACAGAACTGCTCGCGTCGCTAAAAATCGCTTCGGAATATGCCTCGTTGATTCCATGGATCGCGGTAGCCGCAATGGCCATCGTCAGCGCGCTGAGCGCCTACGACCTCTCGGGGGCGCTGAGCCGCCTCAGTGAGGCAAAGCGCTGAAGAAATGCCAGATGGCTATGCCTGTCGACACCGATACATTCAGCGAGTGTTTGGTTCCCAGCTGCGGAATCTCAAGGCAGACATCACACAGGTCGACAACCGCGGGATCGACGCCGTTGACCTCATGTCCGCTGACGAGGGCATAGCGCCCCGACGGATCAGGCTCGAAATCGCCGAGCATAACGCTCTCTTTTACCTGTTCGAGACAACACACACAATATCCACGGCTTTTCAGCGACGCCACGGCATCGACCGTCGAACCGAAATATTCCCATTCGACCGACTCTTCGGCTCCGAGAGCCGTTTTGTGGATCTCAGCCGAGGGGGGTGTGGCGCTGATTCCGCAAAGAACTATCCTCTCCACGGCAAAGGCATCACACGTGCGGAAAATCGACCCGATATTATTCAGCGAACGAACGTTGTCGAGCACTACAGTAAGCGCCATCTTCGGCCGACGACGATACTCGTCGACCGAAGGGCGTGCAAGATCCCAGATGGTTTTCTTCTCCAATGGGGGCGTAGTTTATTTCAGATGAAGGGCGTGACCCATTCGTTCCTGCTTGGTCGTCATATAGCGGCGGTTATATTCGTTAGGCTCGACTTCGATAGGCACAATGCCGTCGATTTCGAGTCCATAGCCTTCAAGGCCGCGGCGCTTGACGGGATTGTTGGTCATCAGACGCATTTTCGTAATACCCAGCATTCTGAGAATCAGTGCACCGACGCCATAATCGCGCTCGTCGGCCTTATGTCCCAGATGGAGATTGGCGTCGACAGTGTCGAGCCCCTCTTCCTGAAGCTTATAGGCGCGGATCTTGTCCATCAGGCCGATTCCGCGTCCTTCCTGATTGAGATAGACTATAGCACCGGTACCTTCTTTCTCGATCATCTCCATTGCGCGGTGGAGCTGCTCGCCACAGTCGCATCGCATCGAGCCGAAGATGTCGCCCGTGGCGCATGACGAATGCACTCTGACAAGCACAGGTTTATCCGAAGCCTTGATATCGCCTTTGATGATGGCGATATGTTCCAGACCGTTGTCTTTCTGGCGGAACGGAATCAGCCGGAAATGGCCGTAGGCTGTCGGCATGTCAACCTCGGTGCCCATCTCGACAGGCAGATCGCCACGCAGGCGATAGTCGATAAGGTCACGGATGGACACGAGCTTCAGGCCCCATTCGTCGGCCTTTTTGCGAAGCTGGGGAAGACGGGCCATTGTGCCGTCTTCGTTGAGAATCTCAATCAGAGCCGCAGCGGGCTGCATGCCGGCCAGACGGGCCAGATCGATGGCGGCCTCGGTGTGGCCGGCGCGCCGCAAGACGCCCTCGTTCTGGGCATAGAGCGGATGGACGTGGCCCGGGCGGCCGAACATATCGGGGGTCGATGTCGGATCGGCGAGAGCGTTTATTGTTGCTGCTCGGTCGTGGGCGCTGACGCCGGTTGTGCAGCCGGGCAGTTTGTCGACTGTGACGGTGAAGGGGGTGCCGAGCATCGACGTGTTGTCTTCGACCTGATGGGGAAGATTCAGCTCGTGACACCGTTTGATGGTCAGCGGCGCGCAAAGCTCGCCGCGGGCGTTGGTGACCATGAAATTGACATGGGCAGGCGTTACTTTCTCGGCGGCAATAATGAGGTCGCCCTCGTTTTCGCGGTCTTCGTCGTCGACGACAATAACGAATTTACCGTTACGGAAGCTCTCGAGAGCTTCCTCGATAGTGTCAAGCTTGATGTTGTCCATGCTTAAAATATTGAAGTTAAGGTTGTTCAGGTTTTAAAAGAAGTTCGCGAAGCTGGGCATCGGTTTTCAGGATGCTCTTCAGCTCTCCACGGAGAATTTTCTGTTCGTGAAGTCCGACGAGCCACAGCGGCAGTCCCAGCGGCAGAAGCGCCACCATAGTCCAGCCCACCCAGCGGTAGTTGACCGGATGGTAAAGCCACAGGCTGCGGAGCACAGGCAGATCCATGAGCTTCATGACGACGAGGCGCTTGCGCGAGTTCGAGAGATATTCGACGGTCGACTCAAGCCGGTCGGACAAGCGTTTCAGAGCCGAGCGGCTATAGCCGCGCAGCCAGTAGGCCACGTAGTTCTGTCGCTCGGGATTGTCGGTAAGATAAGCCTCGACATCTCTGTCGAGTTCGTCGAGACGGCGCAGAGCCTCCTGAGTGTCGACCTCGTCGATGACTACGGTCTTCACCTCGAGCTGACGCACCTCGCCGCGGCCGAGCAAGCGCTTGATAAAGTTGATATAGGCGTCAGCATTGAACACGGCGCTGTCATTGACGGCCTTATAGGTCAGGAAAACGCCCAGCGGAAGCAGCACCGACGTACTGAGCCACATGCCCTCCCACACCTCGAGGCGCCCCTCGCGGGCCATCTTGAAGCCGGTGTTGTCTATTATATAATAGAATATGAACAGGAACACACTGATGACTATCGGCATTCCGAGTCCGCCTTTGCGGATAATGGCTCCTAACGGTGCGCCTATAAAGAAGAATATCAGGCAGGCCACCGACAAGGTGAACTTCTTCTGAAGCTCGATGCCGTGGCGACGGATAGTCTTGAGGTCTTCCTCGCGCGAAAGCGCCCGGAACTCATATTCGGTTTTCTTTCGCTTGGCCTTCGACAGGGCGCTCTGCACTATCGAAGCCCTCGGATAGTAGCCGCCCCGGTTGAACACGCTGTCGACATCGAGAGGCCGGCTCATGGTCACATCGTGGCGCACGACCTTTCTCGAAGGCGCGCCCGGCCGATCCTGACGCATGACAAAATACGGCACCCCCATTGCGGGCGCCTCGCGCAGTTCGCGCGCTATGACAACGCCGGCCGAGTCGATTCTGGCAGTGACGGAATCGATCGTAGCGTTCAGCTCGGCGATATTCTTGCCGACATACTGGTTACGCATCCCCTGCTCGTCGAGACGGTTGAAGTTGGCGTCGAAGGGGAACACCATTTCCTTTAGAGTGAACGATTCGCGACGATAGGGTACGTTGTTCATCGTAGCGCCGGCGGCGTCGCGCAGATTCTCGAAAAGCTCGCCTTGCCACATCTTTAAATAAAGATGGGTCTTGTCGCGGCTGAACGACAGCTTTGCCGAATCGGCGAGGATAACACGCGCGTTATCGAATCCGGCGCTCATGTCGTAGATCATCATGTTATAGAGCGTGCCGGTCTCGCGGTCTTTGCTCTCGACATAGATATTGCGGTCGGGAATCTGGTCGTAGAAAACGCCTTCGGGAATCTCCATCTCGGGCGACTTCTGGCGCATGGAGAACAGGAGCGTCCACATCTTCGTCTGCGCCACGGGCAAAACGTCGTTCTGAAAGAAGAACGCGCCGATGGCAATCAGCACAACGCCGACAATCAGCGGCTTCATGGCCCGCAGCAGCGACACTCCGGCAGCCTTCATGGCCGTCAGTTCGAACCGCTCGCCGAGGTTGCCGAACGTCATCAGCGACGCCAGCAATATAGCCAGCGGCAAAGCCATCGGAATCATTGTCAGTGCGGCATAGAAAAACAGCTCTGCAATAACGTCAACACTCAGGCCTTTGCCGACAAGATCGTCGATATAACGCCACAGAAACTGCATCAGCACGATGAAAAGACAGATAAAAAACGTCATGCAGAACACCGGAAAGAAGCTCTGCAACATAAACAGGTAAAGACGCTTTATCCTTAACATCGCCACAAAGGTAGCTACTTTCGTCGAAAAACCGCCATCCGGCGGCATAAAATAGGGGCGCGGAAAGTCGCGTCCCTATTTAAACAGGCCGCAGATAAGCGGCTTATTCGTCTTTAGCACCGTATTTTTTCAGACGTTCGCGCTGTTTCTCGGTCAGTCTGTCGGAATCGACAAACGAAGCCCAGAGAGCGACAGCCACGTAAGCTTCCTGCTGATTCTTGTCGAGACTGTCGAGGAATGCGCGCTGTTCCTCCTTGTTGAGTCCCTTAAGCTGGTTGTCGATAATCTCGACCTGATCGATCATAAAATCGTAATCGGCCTCGGTCATGGTGTCGGCGCTTTTCTCAGTCATAGCCTTGATGCCCTCGACGTCGACCTCTTTCTTTGAACATGAGCTTAAAGTTGCACTGACAGCTATGACCACAGCGGCAATTGCCATCGTTAGAATACTCTTGAAAGATTTTTTCATAATGGTAATAAATTTGGGTGAACAATATGCCGGTGCGCCGCAGCGCTAAAACGCCGACCGTTGCAAGTTACGAATTTTTTTCAAAAAACCGCCGGTTTCGGCCAAAAATCAGCGTAACATCGTGTTGACGCGCCCGGTAGAGACGAAAAATCAAAAATTGTTTGGCGGAGTCGCAAAAGATTCTTACCTTTGCCGAGGTTTTCGTGGCACCTCCCGGAAAGCCGCCGGAAAAGATGCAGCCGGCGGTGATATGAGAAAGTGAGATGGCGGCCACCGACCATAGAAAGATAACGAGTTAATTACCAATCAACTGTAAACCAAAACAGCCATGTCAAAAGTTTGTCAAATCACCGGCAAAAAAGCGATGGTAGGCAACAATGTGTCGCACTCCAAGCGTCGCACAAAGCGTCGTTTCAATATCAACCTCTTCACAAAGAAGTTCTACTGGGTTGAAGAAGATGCGTGGATTGTTCTGAACCTGTCGGCACAGGGACTTCGCATCATCAATAAGAAAGGCCTCGACTGCGCGATCAAAGACGCCGTCGCAAAAGGCTATCTGACAGAAATCACTTACCTCGACTTTTAAAAACTCAAGAAGATGGCAAAGAAAGCTAAAGGAAACCGCGTTCAGGTCATCCTCGAATGCACAGAGCACAAAGCATCGGGTATGCCCGGCACGAGCCGCTATATCACCACCAAGAACCGCAAGAACACCACAGAGCGTCTTGAGCTGAAGAAATATAACCCCATTCTGAAGCGCGTGACGGTTCATAAAGAGATCAAATAATCATCAACCCTTAACAACAACAGTAACAAGCCATGGCAAAGAAAACCGTAGCATCGCTGCAGAAGGGTGAAGGCCGCACCTACTCCAAGGTCATCAAGATGGTTAAGTCGCCCAAAACCGGTGCTTACACCTTCCAGGAGCAGATGGTTCCCAACGACGCCGTCAAAGAGGTCCTCAAATAAGGCCCTTCCCTGAACAACGACAATCAACAACCCGTCATAAACCCGGCCGGATGCGGCGCCCCCGAGTGAGGGCCTCATCCTGCCGGTTTTTTATCCCCCACCCCCTTCAGATAAAGAATCATGACCAAAGAATATCTACCCGTATTGCTGCTCACAGGCTATCTTGGCAGCGGAAAGACAACTCTTCTGAACTACATCCTGAACAACCGTCAGGGCATACGCTTCGCTGTGATCGTGAACGACATCGGCGAGGTCAATATCGACGAACGTCTGATTCAGAAAGGGGGCGTTGTCGGGCAGGACGGCGACCTCGTGGCACTCTCGAACGGCTGTATCTGCTGTACCCTGTCGACCGACCTCATCAAACAGCTGTCGCAGCTCGCCCAAAGCGGCAAGTTCGACTATATCGTCATCGAGGCCAGCGGAATATGCGAGCCGGCTCCGATAGCGCGCTCTATCGACGCCATCGACGCAATGGCCGGCGACAATCCGGGGTATCGCATTCCGCGTCTCGACAGCATAATCACCGTTGTCGACGCCCTGCGCATGGCCGACGAATTCGGCTGCGGCTCAGCCCTGAAGCGCGACAACCTCGGCGAAGAAGATCTTGAGCGTCTCGTTATCGAGCAGATTGAATTCTGCAACACCATAATCGTCAACAAAATCAGCGAAGTGACCGCTCTTCAGGCCGCTGAGCTGCGCGAAACTATCCATGCGCTCAATCCCGGAGCAAAAATCATCGACGCCGACTACTGCCGCGTCGATCTGGGCGAGCTGATAAACACCGGCAACTACAGCTTTGAGAAAACCGCCACACAGGCAGCCTGGGTGCAGGGCATCGAAGGCGAAGCCGAACATCAGCCACATCAATCACATAACCACGACCACGATCACCACCACGACCACCACCACCATCACGAAGGCGAAGGCGAAGCCCTCGAATATGGAATCTCGACAATGGTCTATATGCGTCGCGAGCCGTTCAATTTCGAAAAATTCGAAAAGATGCTGTCGACAGAGTGGCCGAAGAATATAATCCGTTCAAAAGGCGTTCTCTATTTCAGCCAGAACCGCGACATGTCACTTCTGTTCGAGACCGCCGGACATCAGATGAAAGTGACCGAGGCCGGACTGTGGTATGCCACAGCTCCCGCCGAAGAACTCGAACAGCTCCGCCGGCTCGACCCGTCGATAAACCGAGACTGGGAAGAACCCTGGGGCGACAGAATGGACAAGATCGTAATTATCGGCCGCAATCTCGACCGCGAGGCAATCACAGCCATGCTCGACGGCTGCCTCGAACGCTGAGACAGACGGCCGCTCAGCCAAGCTCGAAGTGAAGGCTCGGCATACTCCGACGCACATCGTGGCCCGCGCCCCTGATATTCTTCAGCAGTTCCGAAATGTCGAACACCGGCAGCGGATACTTTTCGAGGAAAGTGCCTGAAGTGCAGCGGGCGACCATGCCACGCAAAGCGCCGACGCTGACACTCAGCAGAAGGCCGAGAAGCTTTTGCGGAACATAGACGGCGGTAGGCGTCACCATCATTCCGCTATGAGGCCCCAGATCAAAAGTCACATCGACCGAATAGGTCAGCAGCGGGCGTGCTATCACTCCGCGCAGCGCGCGGTAGCCCACCGTCAGGCTCAGCACTATAAGTCCCTCCCCGCCGCCCGAATCGAAGCTCAGCGAAAGATCGAGCTCGACTGGAGCGCCCTTACAGCGCGCCATCTCCCAGCGGTGGAGACGTGTCATACGCGGGTTTTCCTTGATGGAAACAACGTTGAGGCTTATGTCGGATGTCATATTGTTCACAATTGCATAACACACTCCGCTGCGCTATTGTTGGACTTATCGGCCAAAATCGCTATTTTTGCAGATGATGAGAAAGACCGTTTTCATTGTAGTGGCCGCAGGTAGCGGCAGCCGTTTCGGCGGAGACCTGCCAAAGCAGTTCTGCCGCCTCGGCGACCGTCCGGTTGTCTGCCATGCTGTCGACAGGCTGCGCGAAGCCGGCGGCGAGGTCATCCTCGTTGTCAGCCCCGATCGCATAGAATGGTGGAAAGAATGGTGCCGCGAAAACAACTATCATAGTCCGAGAGTTGTTGCCGGAGGCTCCACGCGCTGGGAAAGCGTCAGAAACGCCATCCGGGCCATCGACACCGACGATGTCGACATTATCGGCGTCCACGACGGCGCGCGACCGCTTGTCGACCGCGAAGTTGTCGGGCGCCTGATCTCTCAGGAAGCCGACGGAGCCATCCCCGTTGTCGGCGTTGTCGACTCAATACGCCGCATTGTCGAGGGAGGTTCTCGCGCCGAAGAGCGTGCCACGCTGCGCGCCGTCCACACCCCTCAGGTTTTCAACGCCGCCAAACTGCGCCACGCCTACGAACTGCCCTACAGTCCGGCGTTCACCGACGACGCGTCGGTCATGGAAGCCGCCGGATTCACCGGCCTCGCTCTTGTCGACGACACCCCCGCCAACATAAAGATCACCCATCCGGGCGACCTCGTGCTTGCCGCCTACTACCTCGAAAAAGGATTCTGATGGCCTGGCTTCGCGACATACCCGTCAAGTTCCTTAAAGGCGTCGGCCCCCAGCGCTCGCGCCTGCTTGCCGAAGAACTCGGAATCGAGAGCTACCACGATCTGCTCCATCATTTTCCGTCGGGCTACATCGACAGGTCGCGTTTTTATCATATCAGAGAGTTGAGCGAAGAGATGCCGTCGGTGCAGATCCGCGGCCGCTTCATCAGCTTCGCCGAGCAGGGCGAAGGCGCCAAACGGCGTCTCGTCGGGCTCTTCTCCGACGGCACAGCGCTGCTGCAGGCTGTCTGGTTCAACAGAACAGCCGCCATAAAAAAAGCCTATAACACCGGAGTCGAATATATTCTCTTCGGCAAACCATCGGTGTTCAACAATCAATGGTCGATCGTACATCCCGAAGTCGACCTGACAACATCGGCCGAAGCCACGCGCGGCATACGCGGAATCTATCCTCTGACCCAGCGCCTGAGCCAGCGCGGAATAGGATCTCGGCAACTGTCGGGGTGGATAGGCACCATAATCGACACAATGCGTGCTCCCCTCGAGACTCTTCCGGCCGATCTGATTGCGCGCCACAGATTCGTCAGTCTCGGGCAGGCTCTCCACGACATCCACTTCCCGCCATCGGCCGAAGCTTTGCAAAAGGCCCGCGAACGGCTCAAATTCGAAGAGCTGTTCTATCTTCAGCTCGATCTGCGGCGCCATGCAATACGGCGCAAGAGCTTCACCGACGGACTGAGGTTCGGTGCGGCCGGGCGCTGGCTCAACGCCTTCTACAGCGACTGCCTTCCATTTCCGCTGACCGGCGCCCAGAAACGCGTTGTCCGCGAAATTTTCGACGACATGCGTTCGGGCCGCCAGATGAACCGACTGCTTCAGGGCGACGTCGGCAGCGGAAAGACACTCGTAGCCCTGCTCTGTATGCTGATAGCGATGGGCAACGGCTATCAGGCCGCCCTGATGGCGCCCACCGAAATCCTTGCCGGACAGCATTATGAGTCACTGCGCTCTATGGTGGCCCGGCTCGGCGTCAATGTCGGGCTGCTGACAGGCTCGACTCCCGCCAGAGAGCGGCGCGTAATCCACGAGGCCCTTGCCGACGGCTCGCTCCACATTCTCGTCGGCACCCATGCCCTGCTCGAAGACCCTGTCAGATTCAAGAACCTCGGCCTCGCCGTCATCGACGAGCAACACCGCTTCGGCGTAGCCCAGCGCGCGCGTCTCTGGACAAAGAACGAGCGGCCGCCTCATGTATTGGTCATGACAGCCACCCCGATTCCGCGCACTCTGGCAATGACCGTCTACGGCGACCTCGACGTCAGCGTCATCGATGAGCTGCCACCTGGGCGAAAACCTGTCGAGACGTCGCTGCGATACGAAGAAAACCGCATGGATGTCTATCGCTCGGTCGGAGCACAACTCCGTCTTGGGCGACAGGTCTATATCGTCTATCCGCTGATTGCCGAAAGCGAAAAGCTCGACCTGCGGAGCGTCGAAGAAGGCTACGATACGATCCGCGAGATTTTCCGCGACTATCGCGTGGCTATGGTTCACGGAAGGCTTAAACCGGCTGAAAAAGACTATCAGATGCACCTTTTCGCCTCGGGCGAAGCGCGCATACTCGTGGCCACGACAGTCATCGAGGTCGGCGTCAACGTTCCCAACGCTACGGTCATGATAATCGAGAACGCCGAGCGTTTCGGTCTCAGCCAGCTCCATCAGCTCAGAGGGCGCGTGGGGCGCGGCGCCGACAAAAGCTACTGCGTTCTGATGTCGAAACGCAAAATCGCCAAAGAAACACGTCAGCGGCTCGAAGTCATGACCTCTACGACCGACGGATTCGTTGTCGCCGAAGCCGACTTGCGAATGCGCGGCCCCGGCGACATCGAAGGCACAATGCAGAGCGGACTGCCGATGAAGCTCAACATTGCCAATCTCGCTACCGACGGCCAGATTATCCAGATAGCACGCGACGACGCCGAAGCCGTCCTAACCGCCGACCCTGAGCTGACAAGCCCCGCCGGCCGCATTATGGCGCTTGAGCTCAGCCGACTGAGCCGCCGCACCGCCGACTGGAGCAAAATTTCCTGACAGTGGCCTGCGAACCATTGGGACACAGTTGTTGTTAAAGTTAAAAACCCATAAAATTACTGACATCTATGAAAAAAATTCTTCTCGTTCTTGCCATTGTCATTGGTATTGCCACTTCGGCATCAGCCCAGAAAACAGAGCTTCAGTTCGGTTATGGCGGCTACACACAGATGGACGCCATGGATATGCACGACGGATGGGGCGGCGTCAACACTGCCTGGGGCGGCGTCAGCTTCGGCATCAATTTCAGAGTGACCCCGAAACTCTGGATCGGCCCGAGCTACACTTTCTCATCGACAACAACGAAAGGCGGCCCGCACCACAGCAATATCGCCTACCACGTCATCATGCTTAACGCTCGCTATACCTACTACCGCAACTCTATCGTGAACCTCTACGCCCACTTCGGTATCGGCGCTGACATAAGCCACATGCAGCCGCGCGGCGGCGATTCCTACAACAAGGGATACTGCGCATTCCAGATCAGCCCGCTCGGAGCCGAAGTAGGTCTTTCGCGCCAGTTCGCGATGTTCGGAGAATTAGGGTTCGGTGCACAGGGCCTCGTTCAGGTCGGATTCCGTGTAAAACTCTGACAATATGGACGACAGACTTGATACTGAAGAACGCCGGGAGCTTCCTGACGACCTCTACGGACTTCCCGCGCGAAGGGAATATCCGATGCCCGATGCGGCTCACGTCCGCGCTGCCGAGGCTTATTTCAGGTATTGCCCCGAAGACCTGAAACCCGAGCTCGCCCGCAATATACTTAAGTTCGCCGCCGCCTACGGCGTCGACGTCGAGAGCCCGACCGTTCTTTCTTACGCAAAATGATCTGCCCCTTCACGCCCCTTGCTTCGCGCAGGGGGCGTTTATTGTTTCCGCGCGTCTACGTTCGACGGCGATGTTTGGCGCAGTCGGGGGAGTTTTGTAAATTTGCGGTGTCATGAAACTATTCCTCTACAGAATATGGCAGCTGCTGGTTATGGCTCCTGTCATTATTGTGGCGACTATCGCGACAGCTCTTTTCACAATGGTTGCCTGCTGGCTCGGCGGTGGCCGATGGGCCGGCTATTATCCCCAGATTCTATGGGCGCGCCTGTTCTGCTGGACAGCGTTTGTCAGAGTGCGCGTCGTTGGCCGCGAGAATATCAGTAAAAAACGCAGTTATATATTCCTCGCCAACCATCAGGGCGCCTACGACATTTTCGCCGTCTACGGATATCTGGGACACAACTTCCGCTGGATGATGAAAGAGTCGCTGCGCAAGATTCCCTTTGTCGGACGCGCCTGTGAGGTCTCAAAGCAGGTCTATGTCGACACTTCGAGCCTCGCCGGAATCAAACGGGCCATAACCAACTCCGAAAAGCTTCTCGGACGGGGAATGTCGATGGTTATTTTTCCCGAAGGCGCGCGCACATGGGACGGCCGTATGCGCCCGTTCAAGAAAGGCGCGTTCATTCTGGCACGCGAATTCAATCTGCCGATAGTTCCGCTCACTATCGACGGCGCTTTCGATGTTATGCCACGATTCAGCAAACTGCCCCACTGGGGCACAATCACCCTTACAATACACCGGCCGCTCGAGCCCGGCCCGACACCGAAAATGATGGCCGAGGCACGCGAAGCTATTGAATCGTCGCTCCCCGAGCGCTGCAAAGGAACGGGAGGCGTCAGCCGGAGCGCCGACTGACAGCCCCCTGACGTTTAAGCGGCTTAAGGAATTATATTAAAAATTAACATTCTGCGGGCTGCTATCGTTTGTTGTTAATATGTAACTTTGTGCACTAAAACGCGCCCGAAGCCGACGGCTACGGCCCGGGGAACTCGGCAGGCCGTCGCAACGGCCCTGCCGCAGCGCATAGAAACAGAACTAACTCGCATAACACTAACGTTATACCCACACTCAACCATATTATGAGCGAAACAGTCAACATTCAGGAGCTTGGCGATCTCGTAGCATCGAAAAGCAGCTTTATCGACGCCATAACACGAGGGATGGACACCACCATCGTCGGCCAGAAACATCTTGTCGAATCGCTTCTGGTTGCTCTTCTGAGCAACGGACATGTGCTCCTTGAGGGTGTGCCCGGTCTGGCAAAGACACTGGCGATCAAGACCCTCGCGCAACTCATCGACGCCAAATACAGCAGAATACAGTTCACGCCCGACCTGCTTCCGGCCGACCTTATCGGCACAATGATATATTCTGTAAAGACCGAGAGCTTCCAGATCAAGCGTGGCCCGCTGTTTGCCAACTTCATCCTCGCCGACGAAATCAACCGCGCTCCCGCCAAGGTTCAGAGCGCCCTTCTCGAGGCGATGCAGGAACGTCAGGTTACCATAGGCGAGACCACCTTCGAGCTGAAAGAGCCGTTCTTCGTCATGGCCACACAGAACCCCATAGAGCAGGAAGGAACCTATCCGCTGCCTGAGGCGCAGGTCGACCGTTTCCTTCTGAAAGTCATCATCGGCTATCCCTCGAAGAGCGAGGAGCAGCAGATCATACGCCAGAACATAGCGGGACAGCGTCAGGACGTAAGGGCCATACTCCGCCCCGAAGACATTCTCGACGCACAGCGCGTTGTCAACCGGATATATGTCGACGAGAAGATCGAGCGCTACATTGTCGACATCGTGTTCGCCACCCGCTTCCCCGGCGACTATAATCTCGGCGAGCTCAAGAGCATAATATCGTTCGGCGCATCGCCGCGCGCCTCGATCGGACTGGCCCGCGCAGCCCGCGCCTACGCCTTCCTCCACCGCCGCGGCTATGTTGTTCCCGAAGACGTCCGCGCCGTATGCCACGACGTTCTCCGCCACCGCATCGGCCTGACCTACGAGGCCGAGGCCAACAACATCACCACCGACGAAATCATAAGCGAAATCCTCGACAAAATAGAGGTGCCCTGACCGGGCGCCCCCACTCCACAAGATGGACGCCAACGAACTGCTAAAAAAGATACGCAAGATCGAGATTAAAACCCGCGGACTGTCGTCGAACATCTTCGCGGGCGAATATCACTCGGCCTTCAAAGGTCGCGGCATGACCTTCAGCGAGGTGCGCGAATATCAATACGGCGACGACATCCGCGACATCGACTGGAACGTCACGGCCCGTATGGGACACCCTTACGTGAAGGTCTACGAAGAGGAACGCGAGATGACAGTCATGCTCCTTGTCGACGTCAGCCGCTCGCGACTGTTCGGAGCCGTCGGTGAAGAAAAACGCGAGATGATAGCCGAGATCGCCGCGACGATAGCCTTCAGCGCCATCAGCAACAACGACAAAATCGGAATGCTCTTCTTCAGCGACAAGATCGAGAAGTTCATTCCTCCGAAAAAGGGTAAGAAACATATTCTCTTCCTTATCCGCGAACTTCTCGATTTCACTCCCGAGAACCCGGGAACCGACATCGGTGTGGCTCTGCGCTATTTCACCGACGCGCAGAAGAAGCGTTCGACGACATTCCTTATCAGCGACTTCATCGACAGCCACGACTTCAGCCGTCCGCTGAGCATCGCCGCGCGGAAACACGATCTCATAGCCGTTCAGGTCTACGACCGGCGCGACGCCAGTCTGCCCGACGTCGGAATGATGCGTGTAGCCGACCTCGAAACCGGCGCCGACCGCTGGATCGACACCTCGAACAAAAAAGTCAGGCGCGCCTACGACCGCTGGTGGTACGACCGCCAGCAGGCCATGACCGAAGCCATGCAGCGCTCGCGGGTCGACATTGCCTCTGTCAGCACCGACGAAGACTATGTCAAATCGCTTATGGCACTGTTCAGAATGCGCGGCGTGGCCCGCTAACATCCCCTTTTCCAATGAAAGCAATAAAAATCCTGATAATTCTGACAGCCTCGCTGCTCCTGCCGGCGCCGTCGGCTTCGGGCGCCGGAGCCAAGCTGGAACAGAAGCTCGATTCGGCCTACATTCTGATGGGCAAGACATCGACAATCAACGTCGAGCTGATAAAGACAGGAACGACGCCGGGCAACCTCGTCATTCAGGACGAAGCCTATCCGGCCGAAGTAGAACTGCATCCCGGCGACGGCGACACAACCGACCTCGGAGGCGACCGCTGGCAGATACGCCGCCGGCTCGTCATACAATCGTTCGACTCGGGCCTCTACACCCTGCCGCCGATACTGTATATCGAAGGGGGCGACACGATTGCCTCAGGAACTCTCGCTCTCAAAGTCGTTCCTGTCGACGTCGACTCGCTGAAAGACATCCACGACTACGCACCCGTCTACGACGCCGGCTCGAAATGGTATGACTCGCTGCCCGACTGGCTCGTCGACTACTGGTATTGGATTCTGCTCGCTCTGCTAAGCGTCGGCGCCGCGATATGGTACTTTGTCGTCAACCGCAAGAAGCCGCAGGCAACTGCCGTCAAAACGCCGAAAGTCGTTGTTCCTCCCTACGAGCTAGCCATACAGCGACTCGAAGAGCTCCGTTCGGAGCATCTTCCCGAAAACGGCCGCGAGCGCGAATACTACACGCGCCTGACCGAGATTCTGAGAATCTACCTTCAGGATCGCTTCGGAATCAACGCCATGGAGATGACTTCGGGACAGATTCTCCACGCTCTCGAAATCAACTCCGAAACGCGCATGTCGCGTCCGGCAATGAATCAGATTCTCGAGATGGCCGACTTCGTGAAGTTCGCCAAAGTCCGTCCGCTGCCCGACGACAATGTCAAGGTGTTCAACGCCGCCATAAAGTTTGTCGAGGCCACAAAGCCGCTGCCTCCCGCTCCGGCCGAAGCCGCGCAACCACCTCTGAATAATCCTCCGAAATAATGTTTGCCCATCCGAGATATCTCTGGTTTCTGCTGATTCTGCTGCCGCTGATAGCGTGGTATGTCTGGAAACAGCGCAACCTCAGCGCTTCGCTGAGTGTGTCGACGCTTCGTCCGCTGGCGAAGCTGCCCCACTCGTGGAAAGAATATATGCGCCATGTGGTCTTCGCCATGCAGATGGCGGCAATAGGCTGTCTGATAGTAGTTCTTGCCCGTCCGCAGACCTACGACTCGTGGCGCAGCAGCCGCGTCGAAGGCACCGACATTATCCTCGCTATCGACATCTCGACCTCGATGCTCGCCCGCGACTTCAAGCCAGACCGATTCGAGGCCGCGAAAGATGTAGCAGCCCGTTTTGTCAGCGGACGCGAGGGCGACAACATGGGACTGGTTATTTTCGCAGCCGAAAGTTTCACGGCCGTGCCTATGACCAACGACCGATCGCTTCTGGCCAACTATATCCATAACCTGCGCATGGGGATGCTCGAAGACGGAACCGCCATAGGCGACGGACTCGCTACCGCCATAAACCGCATACGCGAAGGAAAGGCCAAATCAAAGAGCATCATTCTGCTGACCGACGGCTCGAACAACACCGGCAACGTAGCGCCCGTGACAGCCGCGGAGATAGCCGCACAGAACGGAATCCGCGTCTACACAATCGGCGTCGGCACCAACGGACAGGCTCCCTATCCTCAGGAAGATATGCTCGGGCGCCTGACCTATGTCAACATGCCGGTCGTCATCGACGAGGCCACCCTTCAGAAAATCGCCTCGACCACCGGCGGCCGCTATTTCCGCGCTACCGGCAACCGCGTTCTCTCTGAAATATTTGAAGAAATCGACCGTCTCGAAAAAACCGAGATGGATGTGAAAAACTTTACGCAGACCGAAGACGACTATATGCCCTGGGCTCTGGCCGCCTTCATCCTTTTCGCCGGCGCCCTGCTGCTGCGCTCTACCCTTCTGCGTTCCATTCCATAAAACACTCCTATGATAAGCTTCGCATATCCCGGCCTGCTCTATCTGCTGCTGATCATTCCGGCTCTGGCCGCCCTGTTCTGGCTGTCGCGCATAGCGCGCACCCGCAAGCTGCGCCGCTACGGACGCCCCGAGGTTCTGGCCTCGCTGATGCCCGACGCCTCGCGCTATATGCCGTGGGTGAAGCTGACGGTGGCGCTCCTGGCCCTGGCCTTTCTGATTATCGTGTTGGCGCGTCCGCGGGCCAAAGTGGCTCTCGAAGACAGCGCGCGCGAAACCGAGACTTCGCGCGGAATAGAAGTGATGGTCTGCCTCGACGTGTCGAACTCGATGCTCGCCTCGTCGACCGACGATCCGCGCGGTGTAGCGCGCCTCGACCGCGCCAAACATCTGCTTGAGCGCCTTGTCGGATCGCTGCGCGACGACCGCGTCGGCCTGATCGTGTTCGCCGGCGACGCCTACGTGCAGCTTCCGATCACAACAGACTATGTGTCGGCCAATATGTTCATCAACTCCGTGTCGACAAATATGGTTCCGACACAGGGCACAGCCATAGGCTCGGCAATCGACATGGCCCTCGAATCGTTCACCCCCGACACCAAGACAGGGCGTGCGATAATAGTCATAACCGACGGGGAGAACTTCGAGGACGACGCCGTCGAATCGGCCGCCCGCGCAGCCGACGCCGGCGTCATCGTCGACATCATAGGCCTCGGCACAGCCAGCGGAGCTCCGATTCTGATTGACCGCAACAAGGGCGTCTACATGACCGACAGTCAGGGACAGCAGGTCATCACAGCCCTCAATGCCGCCGAAGCCCAGAAGATAGCCAAAGCCGGCAAAGGAATCTATGTCAGCGGAAACAGCTCGAACGCCATAGGTGACATCAACTCGCAGCTCGACACACTCGCGAAGACCGATTTCATGCGCACTACCTTCTCGCCGGCCAGCGAGCAGTTCCCGGCATTCGCCGTTCTGGCGCTGATTCTTATGATTATCGACGCCCTGACGCCGACACGCAAGATTACGTGGCTGACGAAGTTCAATTTCTTCACCTCCAACAAACCCCGAACCAAATGAAACGTCTCATATTCCTGATAATGGCCATGGCAGTCAGCGTAGCCGTCTTTGCCGACGACGCCGCCCAGCGTGCACTGCGCCGCCATATAGCCGAGGGAAACAAAGCCTATTCCGAAAAGCGTTACAGCGACGCCGAGGCGGCCTACAAAAAAGCGCTTCAGGCCGACCCGGCCTCGATGGCCGCTACATACAACCTCGCGTCAAGCCTCATAAGGCAGGCAACAGCGGGGGAAGCCGGCAAAAAGCTCAACGCCGAGGCCGCAAAACTGCTGAACGAAGTCATTACAACAGCTTCTGACAACCGGCTGGCCTCTTACGCCGCCTATAATCTCGGCAATATGGCTTTCAACAGCCAGCAGTGGGACCAGAGCATCCAATACTACAAAGAGGCGCTGCGCCGCAATCCCGACGACGACAACGCCCGCGACAATCTGCGCCTCGCCCAGCTCAAGAAGAGCCAGAGCCAGAATCAGGACAAAGACAAGAATCAGGACAAAGACAACAAGGAGCAGGAAAAAGAGAAAGAGCAGCAGAAACAGGATCAGCAGAACCAGCAGCCCCAGCAGAACAACGACCAGAAGCAGCAGCCCCAGCAGCCTCAGGGCGGAATAAGCCCCGAAAACGCCGAGAAAATCCTCAAGGCCATGGAGAACGAAGAAGCCGCTACCCGCGCCCGCGTTCAGGAGGCCGAGAAGCGCAAGGGAGCCGCCGGCCGCCGGGTCGTCACCAAGCCCTGGTAGTCTGAGTTCCGATATAACCCTCACCTTCAGATTCAAGAGATGGCAAAACGTTTCAACATATTATTGTTAATTCTATGGGCGACGGCAGTAAGCGCCGTGGCGGCGTCGTTCAGCCTTGTGCCCCCGCGGCGTGTAGTCGAGGGAGAGAAATTCGCCGTCACCTTCCGCCTCGACAATGCCGAAGGCTCGGACATTCGCGTCAGCCAGATCAACGGCTGCACCTTCGTCTACGGCCCGGCAGTGTCGACATCGCGCAGCTACACCGTTGTCAACGGCAAAGCCCAGTCGGCGTCGAGAACCGAATATACCTACACCTACCGCGCCGACCGCGCCGGAACATTCACAATCCCCGCCGCCTCCATTATGGTCGACGGCAAACGCCTGACCACGCCGGCCCGTAAATTTACCGTAGAGACCCATGCTCAGGCCAATGCGCCCGCATCGAGCCGACCGGTCGACATATACGACCCCGACACCCAGGGCTCAGACCGCGGTGTCGGCAAAAATGACGTGTTTGTCCGCATTATTCTGTCGAGCAACAGCGTCTACGAGCAGCAGCCCGTCGAATGCGTCATCAAGCTCTACACCAAATACAACATATCGCAGTTCATCCCGACAAAGCAGCCGAGTTTCGACGGATTCCTTATAGAGGAAGTGCCCCTGAAGCCTACTCTTAACGTAGGAGACATGTATAACGGACAGCGCTACTACACCGCCGTTCTGAAAAAATGTATCATCTTCCCGCAGAAAAGCGGTCGCCTGACAATCAATTCCGGAAACTACGACATCGACGTCGTTCAGTATTCCACCCAGAATCTGGGCGGCTTCGCCACAATACGCCAGCCTCATGAGCGAAAAATCACCGTCAGCTCGAACAGCGCCACACTCGACGTCAAGGCTCTTCCGCAACCGAGCCCCGAAGGATTCAACGGCGCTGTGGGCAAGTTCACCGTAAGCAGCCGCCTTGTCGGCAACCGGTTCCGCTCACATGAGCCCGCAACGCTCATCTACACCATCGAGGGCACGGGCAACATCAAATATCTCAAAGAGCCCGACATCGATTTTCCCGATGAGTTCGAGGTCTACACCCCGAAGTCTAACATCGAGGCCACAGCAGGAGCCACCAATGTCAGCGGCAAGATGACGATAGAATATACTTTCGTGCCACAGACTGAAGGCTCCTTCACAATCGGTGCCGACAGATTCGTTTATTTCGATCCGGCTACTGGAAAATACGTCACCCTTACCACACCCTCGTATGACCTGAAAGTCGCCAAGGGAACATCCCCGACAGCTTCGGCCGACCAAAAAGATATAGAGTCTAAGAACTCCGACATACTCCACATCAAACTCGGAGAGAAAAAGCTGAGCAGGAGCCACACGCTCGTTGTCGACAGCTTCCTCTACTGGCTCCTGTATATTCTGCTGGCAGCCGGAATGGCCGCTGTCATTATTCTTAACCGCAGGCGTCTGACCCTCAACGCCGACATCAAGGGGCGCCGGTTGGCGCGGGCCGGACGCACGGCGCGGGCCGGACTGGCGCGAGCCGAGGCCCGCATGAAAGCGAACAACAGCGAGGCATTCTACGCCGAGATCCTGAAAACTGTCAACGGTTATCTCTCCGACAAATTCGGCATCGCCGCCGGCCAGCTCTCGCGCGAAAGTATCTCCGAGGCAATGAACAACGCCGGGGCCTCCGACGAACTCACCGCATCGGTTCTCGGCGTAATCGACAGCTGCGAGATGGCCCGTTACACTCCTCAGACTCCGGCCACGCTCGACGACGTTTTCCGCCGTGCCGGAGCTGTGATCGCCGACATCGAAAACCTCAAACCACGAAACGCCAAATGAACCGCATATTTATTTTTCTGACCGTCCTGATTATCGGCGCAGGCTCAATGTCCCTCAAGGCCGCTTCATTGGCCGAGCAAGGCGACTCGGCATATTCGAAAGGCGACTATCAGGCAGCTGTCGCCGCTTATTCGGCAGCCCTTAAAGAAGGATCGTCGGCCGAGCTGCTCTACAATCTCGGGAACGCCTTCTACCGTCAGGGCGATCTGGGCCGCGCGGTGCTCAACTACGAACGTGCCCTGCGTCTCGACCCGTCAATGAGCGATGCGCGCGCGAATCTCGCCTTCGTCAACACCCGCATAACCGACAAGCCCGGCGAACGCGGGACCTTTTTGGGCAATGCCTACGACGCCGCTGCTCTCGCGATGCATTCCAACACATGGGCATGGCTGGCGTTCGCAGCCTTCGCCCTGTTCATCGCCGGCATAGGTCTCTATTTCTTTGCCGACGGAATAATGATACGCAAAACCGGATTTTTCGGCGGCGGCATCATGCTGCTCCTTTCCGCGATATGCGCCATATTCGCCTGTCACGCGGCAAATCTCGCCTCCGACACCTCAACAGCGATCATTACCGCAAAATCGACAATACTGAGCACGTCGCCCCGACATCCGGCCTCGCGCTCTGAAGAAGCAATGCTGCTCCACGAAGGAACGCGCGTCGAAATTCTCGACTCAGTCGTCGCGGTAGCCGACTCCGCCGCCTCGACATGGCTCGACGTACGCATCGACAACACCCACCGCGCATGGCTGAATTCAGCCGACGCCGAACGCATTGTCGCCACAAGGCATTGATTTTTAAGCAAAAACCGAAAATGTGTTTTACAACATAAAGCATATTTTTGCGTTTTGCTTGCATACTTCGCAAAAAGTGCCTACTTTTAGAGCAATCATTAATAACTCAGTCACACCAAATACTATAATATCATGACAAAGACCATCTCATTCAACGACCTGCGTCGCATCAAAGACAGCCTCCCCGACGGCTCGATCAGCAAAATTGCCGACAAGCTCAACGTGACCCCGCAAACAGTCCGCAACTATTTCGGCGGCAGTAACTATGAGTTTGGTAAAAATTGTGGTGTCCACATCGAGCCGGGCCCCGGAGGAGGTATAGTTGTCCTCGACGACACCACTATCTACGACATGGCAGTAGAAATTCTCGAAGGTCAGAAACAAGACTAATTATATCTAACTGAAATCAACCCATCACCTCAATCGCACGCCGGGGCCTGCAGGTAAACCCCCGAGCGTGCGATTGCGGCATATCGACAAGCCGAGATGCCACAGATAACCCTCGCAATCCATACATTCCGCTATGCCCTCCGGCTCAAGTCTCTGCTCGAAAGCGAAGGCATAGCTGCCGCGTTGCAGAACGTCAATCTCTCCGAACCCGGAGTCAATGCCGGAGTCCGTGTCAGAATCGACGAGCGTGATCTTCCCAAAGCTCTGCGCATTATCGAGAATCCCGACATCTTCAATCCTGAAGCGTCGTCAGACAAAGCGAAGCACAACAAACTTATAATCGCTCCCGTCGACTTCTCGAACGCAGGCGAGAACGCACTGACAACAGCTTTCAGCCTCGCTGAACGCCATGGCGCACGTGTGTTGCTGCTTCATGCCTATCTGTCGCAATCGTTCTCCGAGCCTGTCGACGCGCTGAGCGACGATCTCGACTTCGGCGAGACTCCCGAAGCGGCAGAGGCCGCCGCCGAAGTGACCGCCGACATCGACGCCCTGATGCGCCGATATGCTGCGCATGTGCGCGAGCAGATCAAAAGCGGCTCAATACCAGCCGCGCCGTTCGACACTCTGACCGTCGACGGCCTTCCCGAAGAGGTTATCAACGAGGTTGCCAAAGAGCGGAATCCTATGCTGATAGTGATGGGCACCCACGGCGCCGGCAATCATGAGCGCGCCGCGATGGGAAGCGTTACGGCCGAGGTGCTCGACACCTGCCGCTATCCGGTTCTTACGGTTCCGGTCGGAAACAGGGAGGTTAATTTCAAGCGAGTATTGTTTTTCACGACTCCCGACCAGCAGGATATTGTAGCGCTCGACACCTTCCTCAGTCTGTCGGGGGCGGAAGGCCACGACGTCACACTTCTGGCAATACCGTCGCGCGGCCGCACCTCAGGCAGCAGCCTCGAAGCAATGACACAATATTGTCTCAGCCATTATCCGGGCAACACCTTCGCCTCGGAAGTGCCGCCCGAAACCTCGCTGACCCCATTTCTCGAGACTGTAGCCGGACAGACAGCCGTAGACATTATCGGCGTTCCTAACAAACGCAAGAACAGCATTGTCAGGTTCTTCAACCCGACAATCGCCCACCGCCTGCTCTACCTCGCCGACCATCCGATGCTCGTCATCCCGGTATGACCGTTGACACTGAGAAAGTGTCGCAGAGTTTCCGCTATAATATGATTTTCCGACCCCGAGTTTGGCCGGAGGCGTTTCAAAACTCTGATTTCGCGTAATGGCTATACTATCATCGAATACGAATCGGTCAAGAAAAGCCGCACCCGCCTGCGCCAGCGCATGGGACTGTCGGTCGACGAATCGCTCGAAGAGCGCCTCCGCCTCTACGACGCCGACTGACCGACAGAAAAGGGAGCACCCATGCGGGCACTCCCTCAACCAATCTAATCTCTATGCTTATTTTTTATCCTTCTTGTCATTCTTGTCTTTGCCCCCATTTGCGTCCTTGACCTTGTCGGCCTTCACTGCACGGAATTGGCAGTCTTTCTTGAACTTGCGGTCACCGAACATAGCGTGATGCTTGCCGCGCATCTGAGCCTTGACCTTCAGATTGCGTCCGCCGTTCAGATAGGCGTTTTCGAGGAACTGGGTGTACTGCTCGGGAGTCAGCACCTTCTTCAGCTCGGCAAGATATTTCGCCTGGGCCGCACGGCGGTCGACTCGGGCAGTGGAATCGCACCGATTCTTTTTGTCGCGGCAATCCTTGCGAAGAGCCTTGAACTCGGCGGCGCGCGCCTTATTGAGCTCAATAAGCTGAGTCTTCTGCGCGTCGGTCAAGCCGAGACCTTCGAACTGGCGCAGGCAGCGGGCCGCGCCGCAGGGTTTGTCGCAATTCTTCTGACAGGGAGCCTCTGCACACGGCGTTTCGGCACAGTTGCCACAATTATTATTGTTCTGGGCGTTCACGCCGAGGAAAGCAAAAGCCGAAACGGCCAAAATCATCAGTTTCTTTTTCATCATTTAATCGGTTAATTTAATTCGTTTGCTTATTCGTTTGCTTATATGACAACAGAAACCGCCCGACGTTTAATCGGAAACATGATTTTAAATTAAATTAAGATTCTCGAAATATTTAGCACTCGCAAGCATGTTTATCGATAATATTTCTTAACTTTGCTCAAATTTGTATCTATACATTACAATCAAATATAGTAATTCGAAAGAGTATGAAAAAACAGATTTGGCACAGTGCATTCGTTCTATGCTCGGCCCTGACGCTCGTCGGCTGCAGCAGCGACAGCTTCGCGCCGTCGGACGGAACCGGCACTGTCGAACTTCAGCTCGACGTCGACCGGCAAGTGCTGACAGCGACCCCGTCGAGGGCTTCGCTTCCGGAGATTGTCGAAGGCCTCACTGCCGATGATTTCACCATCCGCCTCGTGGCCTCCAACGGACAGTCGCAACAGTGGAGCTACGCCGATTTCTCCGGCGAGAAAATCGCCGCCGGCACCTACACCCTTGAAGCCTTCTACGGCACAGAAGGGGAAGAGGGATTTGAAAAGCCCTATTTCGCCGGCTCAACTCAGGTTGTTGTGCGCAGCGATGAGTCGACCCACGCCGCAGTGACAACCAGCCTGAAAAACGCCGCCGTGACAGTGAGCTATTCCGACACTTTCAAAAGCTACATGACGGCCTACAGCGCATCGATACGCACCGCCGGCTCGGCCGACGGTCTCGACTACCCGTCGTCGGCCACCGACGATCTCTTCGTCAATGCCGGCGAGGCTTCGCTCTACGTGACCTTCACAACGCCTCAGAACCAGACGGCCACACTGAAGGTCGTCGACTTCACCGCCGAAGCGCAGCACCGCTATAATATAAGCGTCGACCTCAACAACGGCAACATGGGCGACGCCGTTCTGACAATCACCTTCGATGACACCGCCCAGGTTGCCGAACCGATCGAGATTGTGCTCAGCGAAGAACTTCTCAACGCGCCCGCGCCCGCTATCAGCGCCACCGCCACGACGGTCAACATCGTCGAGGGGGACAAGGGGAACGGACGATTCGACATCATAGCCCACGGCGGACTGAAGAGCGTCAAGCTCATCAGCTCGGGCAGCGCGCTGCCGGCCGGATGGCCCGCCGAGGCTGAACTTGTCGGAGGCTGTGCCGCCATTCCGTCGCTCGGGCTCCGCGGCCTCAGCGAGGTAGGCTCGACAGCCGCTGTTGTCGATCTCGCCGGCGCCATCTCGACCCTCGGCGCCGGAACCGCCACCTTCACCCTCGAGGCTGTCGACGCCTACGGAAAGGTCAGCGAAGCCGATGTCACTCCGTCGATAACCGTCAATGCCGAGCCGGCTGACATCAGCATCAACGGACAGCAGGTTCTCGCTGCCGGCGCCGACAGAGTGACCCTGTCGGTCGGCTACAACGGAAGCGACATCAACAACGTCCGCTTCAGCTATAAGGCCCGCTCGGGCGAATGGAAAGATGCCGAAATCCTCTCGGCAACCCCCGCCTCACGCGCCACAGCCAACTATAACGTCACCCTTAAGGTCGAATCCACGTACCGCAATGTCGAGGTCAAGGCCCGCGCAGGAGCTGCAGAAGCGGCATTCACCGCTGAGCGTCAGACCCCCGACTTCACCGCCGTCGCTCCCGAAAACGACGTTTTCGCCAAGCATGCCGTGGTCAGACTGTCGTCGATCAACGACGAAGTAGCCGCCGACCTCGCCACTTCGGCCCGGTGGGCCGTATCGACCGACAACGGCAACTCTTGGACTAACGTAAGCGCCACTGTCAGCGGCACCAGCGCACGCCTCGAAGGTCTCACCCCCGGCACCGCCTATCGCGTGCGCGCCACCGTCTCTGACAAACAGGCCACAGCCGCCCTCACCACCGAAGCCGCCCTCCAGATCCCCAATTCCGACATGGAAACATGGTCAAGGACAGATGGCCAGACTAAATATTGGTGGATCGAATATCCCGGAGCATCAAAGGCTGATGCCATTTGGGCCACGGTCAACGAACTCACTACATCTGAAGGAGGTAGCGGTACCAATCCGTTTGACCACAAAGGATGCTCATATTGCGCTTTTTCAGGGACACGCAAGACTACAGATGTGCATGGAGGATCTCTTGCTGCCGTCATAGAAACTGTAGGCTACGGTGACAATGACGCCAATGGCACCACAACAGTTGGTAAGGGATGTAAGAAAATTGCCGCAGGAGAACTTTTTCTCGGCTCATATGACAATGGCGCAAACTACTCCGGCTATGCTTTTGCATCAAGGCCATCTTCTATTGAATTCTGGTATAAATACCGTCAGAAAAATTCCGCTGATTACGGATATGCTGAATTCAGAATCCTTAACAGCGACAATAAGGACATCACAGAAGCAAAAACTATCCAGCTTCCTAAAGCCGATACATATCAAAAAGTAACCATTCCGCTGAATTACCTCCGGTTAACAAACGGAAAGGCAGCAAAAATCATGGTAAGCTTCAAATCAAGCGGCAATCAGGAATGTCTGAAGATCAATACCGACAATCTTGACTGTCCCAGCTTCGGCAATACGTCTGACGGCCGCTTTACCGGTTCCAGCCTCTATATCGACGACATCACTCTTAACTACTAAGTCAACATGAAGATGAAAAAATATATACGGTCGTGGGCTGCCATTGCTGTCGCAGCACTTCTGACCACGGGGTGTGACGACAACCCCAATTATAACCTCGACGGCAACGATGCCACCGGCCGCGTGAACCTCAGCGAGCTCGGCGTCGAACTCAACACCGACGAGATCGAGCTGTCGCGCGCCGACGGCGTCGACACCTCGGACTTCCTCGTCACCATCACCGACAACAACGGCAATCAGGTCTACAGCTCGACCGTTGCGAAAGCCGACATCGTAGTGCTCCCCGTAGGCGAGAACTACACCGTCAAGGTTGAGAGCCACGAAGTCGAGAATGTGGCATGGGCCAAACCCTACTACGCCGGTTCGAAGAGCTTCGCCGTCACCAAAGACCAGATCACCGAGATCGGCACCGTCACCTGCCGCTTCGCCAACGTGCGCGTCAGTGTGTTCTACAGCGACGCCCTGCGCCGCCTGATGGCCGACGACGTCCGCGTCAACATCGACTGCTCCGAAACCGACAGCCATCTCGAATATACCCCCGACGAAACCCGCTCGGGCTACTTCAAGGCCGTAGAAGGGAGCACCACCCTCGGCGCCACCTTCACCGGCACGGTGAAGAACCAACGGGTTACCTTCGTCAAGGCCCTCAACGACGTGGCCGCCGGACAACACCGCAAGATCACCTTCGACGTCCGTTCGGGCGACCCGAGTGTTCCCGATGAGAACGGCAACATCGTGCTCGACGGCGAGAGCGAAGGCACCCCGCTCGGCAACGGCCTCTACCTCGTGGCCGACGTCGTCAACGAGACCATCAACGGCAATGTCGACAGCGACGAGAAAGGTGACGGCAACGCCCAGCGTCCCGGCGGAAACGGCGGAGGCGACGATCCCCAGCCCCCGATCGGCGACGGCCCCATCACCGTCACCACGGCCCTGAGCTTCACTGAGACTATGGAAGCCAAAGAAGGACTCGACGGACGCGTGAACGTCAAAGTCGATCCCGAAGGCGGCAACTCGATTCAGTCGCTGAAAGTCAAGATCGTTCCGGGCAACGCCGAATTCGAAGAGGTGCTCATGGATCTGTTCCACACACTCGAGTTCGACCTCGCTGACATGAACGACGAGCTGAAAGCCGCCCTCGGAAGCGACCCCTTCAACTTCCCCTGCAACGAGCAGGTCAAGGGGCAGAACGACGTTTCGTTCAACATCTCGGAATTCATTCCGCTACTGAACATCTATCCGGCCATCCATAAGTTCGTCATCACCGTTTCCGACGCACAGGGCCACACCGAAGAGCGCACTCTGACCTTCGAAGCCAAAGGCAATAACTAACCCCAAAAGAAACAAAGACAATGAAACAGAATATCAAATCATTAGGGCTGCTTGCTGTGGCAGCTTCGTCGATGATGCTTGCGGGGTGTAGTGCCGACGACCTGTTCGGGCCGCGCGACGGCGAAGGCACCCTCAGCCTGACAGCTTCAATAGGCAACGACGTCAAGGTTGTGTCGCGCGCCGACGCCGACCAGCTCCGCGCCGATTACGGCGAATCGCTCCTTCTCTGGATCACAAAGCCGGGGGAAGGCCCCGTGCGCCAGTACAATGGCATTGACAACGTGCCGACCGACCCAGTCACCCTCCACTCCGGCAGCTACGTGGCCGAGGCATGGGCCGGCGACTCTGTGGCCGCCTCGTTCGACAAGAAATATTTCAAGGGCTACACCCCCTTCGAAATCACCAACGGCAATTCTACCGCAGTCGAGGTTAAGTGCAACATCGCCAACGTTGTCGTAAGCCTCAGCTTCGACGAATCGGTCGACGCCGCCCTGAAATCGTGGACGGTCACCGTCGCCAACGGCGAAGAGAGCATAACCTACGAGGGACACGACGCCCGCAAGGGTTACTTCATGATGCCTAAGAAAGCCGACAACGAAAAGCTGACTCTGACCCTCGAAGGCACTGCCCCCAACGGCGACGCCTACAGCCAGACAGCCGACATCGAGGCTCCCAAAGGCGGATATGAATATAAAGTGAACTTCAGCCACACCCCCGGCTCATTCAACGACGGCGGTGCGTTCTTCACAATCACTGTCGACGAGACCGAGATCGTTGTCGAAGATGAGCTGGTCATCACCCTCGCTCCCGAAATCTTCGGTATCGACTTCGACATCGCCCAGGAACAGGCAGCCGCCACCGGCGAGATGGGCCGCAAGTGTGTCTTCATCTCTGCCGTAGACCGCCTCAGCTCGCTGACTATCGAGAGCGCCAACCTCCAGCACTATCTCGGAAGCTCGACAGCCGACGTGTTCTCACTCAGCGAATCGGCCATCGCACGCCTCGCCGCTGCAGGCATAAACTTCATGACCTATAAGAATGAAGCCGGCGAGATCAACCGTGTGCGCGTGAATTTCGAGGCTGACTTCACCAATAATCTCGTCAGCGGCCTCCACACCTTCAAGTTCATCGCCGGCGACAACGGCGACGGCACCGAGAAGACATCGGAAGCAACACTGTCGCTGCGCCTGAGCAATGCCGCTGTAGAGCTCAAGGAGGCCTCGGAAGTCAGCTACACAACCACGACATTCGTCGCCACCATCGTCAAGCCCGACGAGCTGACCGGCAATGTCGGCTTCAACTACCGCGAGAAAGGCACCGCTGACTGGACATTCGTAGCCGGGACAAACAACGGCACGACACTGACAGCCACTGTCGACAATCTCAAGTTCGGCACTACCTACGAATATTGCGCCGTGGCCGGCGGCTACACCTCGCCCGCCAAAGAGCTCACCACGCTGACACCTCCGCAGCTGCCCAACGCCTCGTTCGAGCAGACAAGCACCGCCAGCGACAAGGCTCTCATGTTCAGCGCCGACCCCAATGACTTCTACTGGGACAGCGGTAACCACGGCTCACAGAGTCTGAGCAAAAACGTTACCGAGGTAACCACCAAGTATTTCCACTCCGGTAAGCAAGGACTCTGCCTCCACAGCCAGTTCGTAGGCTTCGGATCGCTCGGCAAGTTTGCGGCCGGCAACATTTTCACTGGTAAATATATATTCACCGACGGCATGGATGGAGTGCTCGGATGGGGACGTCCCTTCAGCTGTCCGATCCGCCCGAAGGCTCTGAAAGTATGGGCAAGATATGAGCCTGTGAATATCACGCATGATAACACCAGCGCACTACCTTCTGTAAGCAAGGGAGATCCAGATAATGGTATCGTCTATATCGCTCTTGTCACTGACCAAACAATGCGTTATGACAACGACAGCAAGAATATCCACGAATCATGGCCTCAGATTGTAAAGACCAAGTCTTCGGAGCGACAGCTCTTCGACCCCTCGGGAAGCAATGTTGTCGCCTACGGCGAACATGTCTTCACGTCGGCGACGACGGAGCCCGGCCTCGTAGAAATTACCATTCCTCTTAACGATGTCAACCCGAACCTGACAGTCTCGAATATCATTATAGTGGCATCGGCCTCGCGCTACGGCGACTACTTCGTCGGCGGTAACGGCTCGCTGCTCTACCTCGACGACTTCGAGCTCGTCTATTAACGAACGCTAATGTAACTTATGTGGCTGATGTAGCTGATGTGACTTATATAGGACATCAGATACATCAGCCACATCAATAATATCAATAACATAAACTTCCATCGCAATGGGCTTCCTGAAGATCGCGGGCGATTATACGTCGTGGAGCGTCTACCGCAAGTCGGTGATAATCTGCGATGTCACCGAGATGTTCATTAACCGCGCTCTTCCGCGCGGCTCGCGCACCGTCGACCAGATGCGTCAGGCTGCCCGCTCTTGCAAACAGAATATTGTCGAAGGAATCAGCGACGGAACTATTTCCGCCGAGATGTGCATCAAGCTCATAGGCGTTGCCCGCGGGTCGGTAAGGGAACTCCGCGAGGACTATGCCGACTTTCTCAGACAGCATAAACTCGAGACCTGGAGCAAAGATGACGCGCGCACCGTTTCGGTCAGGAACTACAGCCGCGACCACTACCGGCCCGAGGAATTTGTCGAAAAATGCGAAGCCCGCAGCGATGAGACGGTAGCCAACATAATGCTGACGCTGATCTATCAGATGGAGGCTATGCTCGCCAAAGTCCTCAAAGGGATGGAAGCCGAATTCATTGCCTCAGGCGGCATCAAGGAGAATATGGCCAAAGCGCGGCGCAGCCGGCGCGGTTATTAGAGCGAGATGTTTCGGATGTTTCTGATGTAACGGATGTAAAACATCAATAACATCAATAACATCAGCTACATCTCCCGCTGTCCGCCACAGCTTCTTGCAGCCGACAGAAAAAATTGCTACCTTTGCAGGTTAGATGAGGATTACACACGTATTCTGGGGCTTGAGTATCGGCGGTATCGAGACAATGCTCGTCAATATCGCCAACTGTCAGGCGCGAGCCGGAGCCCGCGTCAGTGTCATCATTATCAACGACCTCAACGAGCCGATGCTGCTCAGCCGCTTCGATCAGGCTGTCGAGGTTATCCGTCTGGGGCGTCGTCTCCACTCGCTGTCGCCGAATTTCGCTTTCAGGCTCAACGCCGAACTGCGGCGCCTGAACCCCGACGCCATCCACCTCCACCGCTCCGAAATTTCCTGTTTCATTGCGCGCCGCTGGCGCAGCCGCCTCCATTCGACTGTCCACGGCCTCACGGGCGGACGCCTCCGCCGCCGGGGAATCTTAGGGCGTATGTTTCCGCTGTTCAACTTCAGCTCGAACGGCAACGTGACCAATCTCCACCTTATTCCGAGGGTCTTCTCGATCTCCGAGACCGTCCGCGCCGACCTTCTCGCCAACTACGGCATCGAAAGCCGCGTAGTTGCGAACGGTATTACGACATCGGAGTTCCTTCGACGCGACGGTCACGCTCCGGGCAGTCAGATGAAGATTGTTCAGGTCAGCCGCCTCGATGTCGCCACAAAGGGACAAGATCTGCTCGTCGAGGCTGCCGCGATGTTGCCCGACGTGTCGGTGGATTTCATCGGCGAGGGCCCGGGGCGCCAACAGCTCGAAGAGCTTATCGCGCGCCACGGCATAGGCAAACGCGTCAGGCTGCTCGGCAAACGCGACCAGTCGTATCTGCGGCAGCATCTTCGCGACTACGACCTCTTTGTTCAGCCCTCGCGCAACGAAGGCTTCGCGCTGACCGTGGCCGAGGCGATGGCAGCGGGGGTGCCTGTGGCCGTCAGCGCCGGACAGGGGCCTGCCGAGGTCACGATGGGCGACACATTCGGGAATGTCTTCGCCAACGGCGATGCCCGCGCGCTCGCCGCGAAAATATCCGATCTCAAGGCGAACTACGGCGATGCTCTGCAAAAAGCTGAGCGCGCCAGAAACCATGTTATCGAAAACTATGATGTCGACGTCACCGCACGCCGATACCTCAGTCTTTACGGAAATTAAAAAACTCTGATATGCAAGCACTGATCTTAGCCGCCGGAATGGGCAAGCGCCTTGGCGAATACACCCGCAACAACACCAAATGCATGGTGGAAGTCAACGGCACGCGCCTCATCGACCGAATGATCAAACAGCTCGCGTCGCTCGGACTCGACAGACTCGTGATGGTCGTCGGCTATCATGGCCGCGAACTGATGGAATATCTCGGCAACGAGCGCTACGGCCTCAGAATCGAATATGTCGAGAACCCCGTCTATGACCGCACTAACAATATCTACTCGCTTGCGCTGGCCAAGGAATGGCTTCGCGCCGACGACACTATTCTGCTTGAGAGCGACCTGATATTCGACGACACGATGCTCAGCCTGCTTCTCGACAACCCTCTGCCCAACCTGGCGCTGGTGGCCAAATACGAGAGCTGGATGGACGGCACTATGGTCAGAATCGACGAAGACCTCAATATCGTCAACTTCGTGCCAAAAGCGGCGTTCCGCTACGAAGAGACCGCCGACTACTACAAGACCGTCAACATATATAAATTCTCGCGCGAATTTCTCAACGACAAGTATATTCCGTTTCTCGACGCCTACATGAAGGCGCTGGGCAACAACGAATACTACGAGAACGTGCTCCGCATCATAACCTTCCTCGGCGGCGGCGATCTGAAAGCTCTTCCGGTCGGCAATGTGAAATGGTATGAGATCGACGACAAGCAGGATCTCGACATTGCCGAAGCCATCTTCGCCGACGAAGACCACATTCTGCGCAAATACTACGGCCGCTACGGAGGCTTCTGGCGGTTCCCGGCCATGCTCGACTTCTGCTATCTGGTCAACCCCTATTTCAGCTCGTCGCGCATTATCGAAGAGATGCAGGCCTTCTTCCCCACCCTCATCGCCGAATATCCCTCGGGCATGAAAGTCAACACTCTGCTCGCCTCGAAATGCTGGGGAGTGGCCGAGAAGTATATCGTTCCGGGCAACGGCGCCGCCGAGCTGATCAAGGCTCTGATGGAGATTCTTCCGGGGACGCTCGGAATAGTGCGCCCCACCTTCGAGGAATATCCCAACCGCCGCGACAGCGCGACACTGGTGACCTTCACCCCCGACAATCCCGACTTCAGCTACGGCGCCGACGACCTCATCGACTTCTTCTCGCGCAACCGGGCCGACACCATAATGCTCATCAACCCCGACAACCCGTCGGGCAACTTCATACCGAAGGCCGACGTTCTGAGACTCGCCGGCTGGTGTGCCGACAACGGCGTCAGGCTCGTTGTCGACGAAAGTTTCGTCGACTTCTCGGAAGGCTGGCGCGACAACAGCCTGCTCCACGACGACATTCTCGAAGCCTACCCGACGATGGCCGTCATGAAAAGCATCTCGAAGAGCTACGGCGTTCCCGGCATACGCCTCGGAATACTCTGCTCGGCCGACGAGGCCCTGATAGCGCGCATCAAAAAGATGGTAAGCATCTGGAACATCAACTCGTTCGCCGAATATTTCATGCAGATATTCACCAAATACGAGAAAGACTACTTCCGCGCCTGCGACAAATTCATCGCCGAGCGCAACGACTTCGAGAAGCGGCTACGCGAGATTCCTTTCCTGCGAGTGATCCACTCTCAGGCAAACTATTTCCTATGCGAAGTCAAAGCGCCGCTGACAGCGCGCGAGATAGTCATCGACACACTGAAGCGCCACGATATTCTGCTGCGCGACTGCTCTGACAAGGGGGGCCTCAAAGGAGGTCAGTTCCTGCGTATCGCCGTGCGCGACCACGCCGACAATTCCCGTCTTATCGAAGCCCTTAAACAATTCGGAAAATGAAAATCTGTGTTTGCGGAGGGGGCAATCTCGGCCATGTCACAGCCGGATTTCTTGCCGCCCGAAAAGACTGCGAAGTAACCGTCATGACACGTCGCCCCGAACGCTGGAGCGACACCGTCGAAGTGACCGACAGCCACGGACGCCTGTTTGCGGGACGGTTTACACGGGTAACGGCCGACGCCGCCGAAGCGGTGGCCGACGCTGACATCGTTATTCTCTGCCTCCCCGGATTCGCAATTGCCCCCGAACTTAAGAAAATAAAACCGTGGCTGCGGCCGGGCGTTCCAGTGGGGTCGATAATATCGAACACAGGGTTCTTCTTCGAGGCCATGGAGACACTGCCTGAGTCGACAACGCTGTTCGGATTCCAGCGCGTGCCGTTCATAAGCCGCATAACAGAATACGGCAAGAGTGCCGAGCTTAAAGGCTACAAGAGCCTGCTGAAGCTCGCCGTCACGGGCTGCGACAGCGAACACGCCGAAGAACTCCGGGCCCTTTTCGAAAGACTCTTCGAGACTCCGACGGAGCTTCTCGACAGCTTCTATGAGGCAGCGCTCTCAAACAGCAACCCGCTTCTCCATCCCTCGCGACTCTACACGCTCTGGGGCTCGTGGCGCCCCGGCATGACCTGCGACAAAGTGCCCGGATTCTACGAAGGCTGGACAACCGAAGCCGCACAGCTGCTCATCGACATGGATCTGGAATTTCAGGCCCTGCTGCGGCATATAGGCATAAAAGAGGGTGCCGTTCCGTCGATAACCGACTATTACGAAGTCAGCGACGCCGCCACCCTGACGGCCAAGATCCGCTCTATCGAAGCGTTCCGCAATATCGCCGCGCCCATGAAGCCTGCTTCTGAACCGGGCAGATTCGTCCCCGACTTCTCAAACAGATATTTCACGGAAGATTTCCCCTACGGGCTGCGGTTCATCATCCACACCGCCGCTAAAAACAACTTCCCCGTGCCGGTCATGAAGAAAGTCTATGACTGGGGAATAAGCTGCATCGGCCAATGACACCGCTACAACTTTCCGACATAAAAAAGATACAGCTCGACATTCTGCGCGCGGTCGACAGTTTCTGCCGCGAGCGCGGACTGCGCTATTCGCTGGCCTACGGCTCGCTGATAGGAGCCGTGCGCCACGGGGGCTTCATCCCCTGGGACGACGACATCGACCTGCTGATGCCGCGCGCCGACTACGACCGCCTCACCGACAAATTCAACGACGCCGCGCCGGCCGGCCTGAGACTGCACTGCCTTGCCTCGGACAACAGCTATGCGGCCGTCTACGCCAAGATTGAAGACACCTCGACAGTACTCGTCGAAAAGAGCTCCACGAAACCCATAGGCGTAAATATCGACATCTTTCCTATCGATCCGCTCTTCGACAGCCATATCGAAAGCGCCCAGTATGTCGACGCCATGAAGAGGCTGAAACTTCTATACCGCTCGAAAATCGTCAGGCCGACCAAAAAAAATTCCTTTGCCAAGAAAATCGGAATAATAGCAGCGAAAATGGTGTCGCTCCCTTTCACCGCACGCAGTCTTGCCCTGAAAATCGACAGGAAGATGCGCGGCGGACAACCGGGCGCGAAGTTTTCGGGATATGCCGGAAGCACGATAGGCTCACGCGACATCTTCGAAAGCACCCTTTTCGAGAATATCAGGAGAATCAGATTCGAAGATACCGAAGCGATGGCCATCGCCGGTTACGACACCTACCTGAGAGCCATCTACGGCGACTACATGAAACTTCCTCCAGAAGGAGAGCGTTGCTCACCCCACACCATAGTTGAAGTTTATCGCAAATGAAGATACTGATAGCCAACAAATTCTACTATCGTCGCGGAGGCGACTGCATATATGCCCTCAATCTCGAGCAAATGCTTCGCGACAGGGGCCACGAAGTGGCGGTCTTCGCCATGGACTATCCCGAAAACCTTCCGACCCCATGGCAGAAGTACTTCCCGAAGAACATGACACGCCTGATGGCGCTGACGCGTCCGTTCGGATCGCGCGAAGTTCGCCGCAAATTCTCGGCGCTGCTCGACGATTTCGCTCCCGACGTTGTCCATCTCAACAATATCCACACCCATATCTCGCCGGTCATAGCCGAACTGGCCCATGCGCGCGGCATCAGAACCGTGTGGACACTCCATGACTACAAGCTTCTTTGTCCGCGCTACGACTGTATGCTCGGAGGTATGAATCCCTGCCAGCGCTGTTTCGGCGACAACAAGCGCGGCTGTCTCGACTACAGCTGCATAAAAGGGTCGAAACTGCAGTCGGCCGTGGGTTACCGTGAGGCCCGCCACTGGAGCCGCCGGCGCCTGGAGCGCGCTGTCGACATGTTCATCTGTCCGAGCGCCTTCATGGCCGAAAATATGAAAGCCGGAGGCTTTGACCCGACAAAGCTGACAGTGCTCAACAACTTCATCGACACCGACAGATGGCTTGCCTCCACCGAGACAACGTCGGCCGACATCGACAGCCTCACCGCAGAGCCATACTACTGCTATGTCGGACGCCTGTCGCGCGAAAAAGGGGTGCGCACACTCGTCGAGGCCGCGGCAATGAATTCGCGCCGGCTTATTCTCATCGGGAACGGCCCGCTCGAGGCAGAGCTGCGCTCGAAAGCCGTACGGAACGTAGTGTTCGCCGGATTCCGCACTCCGGCCGACGTCCGCGTTCTTGTCGGGCGCGCCCGAATGATGGTTCTGCCGTCGGAATGTTACGAAAACAATCCGCTTTCGGTTATCGAAGCCCAGATCATGGGAACCCCCACCCTCGGAGCCGACATAGGCGGTATTCCCGAGCTCATCGAGCCGGGAGTCAGCGGAGACATCTTCGAATCGGGCAACCCGCGCGCCCTGTCGGAAGCAACCGAACGCCTGTGGGACATGACATTCGACCGCAACGCCATATCGCACAACGCCATATCGCGTTTTAACGCAGATACTTACTATAAAAAACTCACAAAACTTTATCATTAACACCAACAAACCTGACAAACATGAAATCATCCCGCGCCAATATGCTTCACGGCGTCCTTCTGATAGGACTGTTCTCGTGCGCCGCATTCTATATCGGCGGAGCGCAAATTTTCAAAGAGCTGTCATTCAGCCCGATGATAATAGGTATCATACTCGGTATGCTCTACGCCAACTCGCTGCGCAACCATCTGCCTGAGACATGGGTGCCCGGCATTCAGTTCTGCTCCAAGAAACTGCTTCGCCTGGGCATCATTCTTTACGGTTTCCGTCTGACTTTCCAGGACATTATGGATGTCGGCGTTGCCGGCATAATGGTCGACGTAATAATAGTTATGGTGACAATCATCGGCGGCATCTATATAGGCAAGCTGCTGAAAATGGACTCCGACATAGCTCTGCTGACATCTATAGGAAGCGGAATCTGCGGCGCCGCCGCCGTTCTGGGAGCCGAGTCGACTATACAGACAAAGCCTTACAAAACCGCTGTCGCAGTCGCCACGGTTGTAATCTTCGGAACAATATCGATGTTCCTCTATCCTATAATGTATCGCGCCGGCTGGCTCGGCCTCGACGCCAACCAGATGGGTATCTATACCGGCTCAACACTCCATGAGGTCGCCCACGTCGTAGGCGCCGGAAACGCCATGGGCACAGAGGTGTCGAACGTCGCCATTATCGTCAAGATGATACGAGTGATGCTGCTGATTCCCGTGTTGTTCGCCCTGGGCTACTGGGTTGCCATCAAAGCCCGTTCGGCCGGAACAACCGCCCAGGGAGGCAAGATCGCCATACCATGGTTTGCCCTCGGCTTCCTCGGAATTATCATATTCAACTCGTTCGGATTTCTCTCACAGCCGGTTCTCGACATAATCGAATATATCGACACCTTCCTGCTCACCATGGCCATGACGGCACTTGGAGCAGAGACAAGCATCGACAAATTCAAGAAGGCCGGTGCCAAGCCGTTTATTCTGGCGTTCATCCTGTTTGTATGGCTCATCGCCGGCGGATGGGCGCTCGCCCGCTACGTGGCTCCCGCTTTCCTCTGAAAAAAGCAGAACAGGCAACCGATAGTGCGGCCGCGGGGCATTCCGCGGCCGCTCGCCATTTTGTCGGCTCGCATTTTTTCGCTACCTTTAATGCGGCAAAATGAGACGCATAATTATCTTTCTCCTTATTGTCATATCACTGACACTGACCCCGACAGCCGGGGCCTCAAGCCCTCAGCTGTTCACCGACCGTCAAAGCGAACTGCTCGACATCTTCAACAGTGCCGAGCAGACCATACGACCGCAACGCGCATAACCTTCAGCGCCGACCAGTCGAAGATGACTGTCGGTACAGCCGACGGGGGAGCGCAGAGCTTCAATATCGACGACATCTCGACTGTAAAAGCAACAACAGCCTCTGGCAAAGATGTTGCCGTGACGCTCGACATTCCTTACGGATCGTTCGTAATGCCGGCAGAGGATGTCACAGTGACGGTCACCTACGAAGATATATCGTCCGAAGACAAAGTGACCGTGATCGCCCACTTCGACGAAGACCAATACAGCGTAAGAAGCTCGACCAACTACGACTGGAACTTCAAAGAGGGCTTCACCGTCGACAAAGACTCGACGTTCTACATGACCGTCTACGACAACTATGGCGAGAACTTCTATGTCGGTGTGAAGATCGGCGACAATGCCACGACCTACCCCGCCACGATGGACGAAGATTCGGGCGAATATTCCTTCGGAAAGGCCTTCGTTGCCTCGGGCAACATGGTTATCAAAGTCGGCCCCACCGAATCGTCGGTAGCTTTCTGAAGCCGCTTATATATCATCAGTCAGCATAACAGCCGGGCGGCCGCGATCATTGCGCGGCCGCCCGTCGTATGCTGATATTATTTTATCTCTACGTTATATTCCCCGTTGAATCCGGGGTTTAAGCCGACACCGCCCTGAGCGTCGGTTGTGAAGAAGCGGCCCTTGATTTCGGTCACGTGGTTGCGCCGAAGCGGAGCCGTGACGACGTTCGACGACG
>UMHF01059366.1_pt1 | contig 102246 bp, 94 predicted proteins | sample 1965431 | NCBI WGS metagenome assembly UMHF01 (sample SAMEA4836088, study PRJEB28245) | human gut metagenome | biome: gut microbiome; material: fecal sample | place: Denmark | collected 2008
TAAATTCCATTTAAGGGTGGAACTTACTTTTTCATTTCACTTTTTCTTTTTTTCTACAGAAAACTATTTTTCTAAAAAATAAAAATATGGTATAATTGTTACGATAGGGAGGCTAGTGAAATGATAAATAGAATTATATTAAATGAAACATCATACTTTGGTCGTGGAGCCAGAGAAAAATTAACTGAAGAAATAGAAGCAAGACATTTTGAAAAGGTTCTAGTAGTAACAGATAAATCACTATTAGAAACAGGAACTGTTACTTTAGTAACAGATGTATTAGACAAAAAACAAATAAACTATCATGTATATGACGGGGTAAAACCCAATCCATCTGTAGAAAATGTACAAGACGGAGTAAAAGTTGCTAAAGATCATGAAGTGGATTGTATTGTAGCTGTAGGAGGAGGAAGCTCTATCGATACAGCAAAAGCAATTGCTATAATTATGACAAATCCAGAATTTAGTGATGTAGTAAGTCTAGATGGAACAGCTGCGACAAAGAATAAAGCATTACCTTTAATCGCTTTACCAACAACGGCAGGAACAGCTGCAGAAGTAACAATTAATTATGTCATTACTGATGAAGTAAGAACTAAGAAAATGGTATGTGTAGATGTACATGACATTCCAGTAGTAGCAATTATCGATCCTGATTTAATGCAAGGTATGCCACAAAAGATAGCTGCATCAACTGGTATGGATGCCTTAACTCATGCAATGGAAGGATATATTACTAAAGCTGCATGGTTAATACCAGACATGTTCCATATTAATGCAATGTCATTAATTTATAAGAATCTAGAAAAAGCTGCAAATGACAAAGATGAAAAAGCAGTAGAAAAGATTGGGTATGCACAATACATTGCTGGTATGGGATTCTCAAATGTAGGACTTGGAATTGTTCATTCTATGGCACATTCATTAGGAGCATACTTTGATACTCCTCATGGTGTAGCTAATGCATTATTATTACCACATGTATTAAAATTCAATGGAAAAGTTTGCCCAGATTTATTTAGAAACATGGGAAATGCATTTGGAATGGATATGAGTAATACAACAGATGAAGAAGCTGTAGACAAAGTAGTAGATGCAGTAAAAGAATTATCAATAAAATTACATATTCCACAAACATTAAAAGAAATTGGAATTCCTAAAGAAATGTTACCAACATTAGCAGAACAAGCACTAAACGATGTATGTACTGGTGGAAATCCAAGAGAAGTAACAAAAGAAGACATCTTAGCTATCTATCAAGAAGCTTATGAATAAAAAGGAAAAGAGGTAGAAAAAATGTTAAAATCAAAAGTAGGATTCAGTATTGATGTAGACAGTTTTAAATCTGGAGAAGAAACTGCAAAAATCGCATCACATGATATGAAAAATGCCAAACTTGGAATGTTATATACTTCAGTATTAAGTGATGTAAAAGAAGTGGTAAAAGGAGTAAAAAGTGTAACCAATGCTCCAATTATCGGTTGTACAAGTAGTGGTGCTATTATGGTACCAGAAGGAGTTATCACATCAGATCACGGATTTTCAGGAATGATGATGCTAGATGACAAAGATATGACTGTAGGAGTTGCATGTCATGAAGCTGGAAAAGATGCACGCGCTATTGGTAGAAAAGTAGCAATTGAAGCTGTTGAGAATGCCAAAACAACAAGAGCTCCAGCATATTTCTATATGGTAGCAAGTCCAAAAGAAGAAGAAGATTACTTAATGGGAATTCAAGATGTTATTGGAAGAGTTCCAATGTTCGGAGGAAGTGCTGCTGACGATACAGTAGAAGGAAAATGGCAAATTATTTGTAATGACAAAGTATTTAACGATGGTGTTGCTGTTGCATTCTTCTATACAGATAATGAAATTGTAACTTCATTTACAGGAGCATACAGAGAAACAAATAATATTGGTTTAATTACAGAAGTAAAAGATAACCGTACTTTAGTATCTATTGACGGAGTATCTGCACTTAAAAAATATGCAAGTTGGATAAATACTACTCCAGCACAATTAAAAGGTCAAAATCTTTTAGTAGCATCAATTACTAGACCTTTAGGAGTAAAAGATCCACTTGGAAATCTAACTGTAGTTCGCCACCCAATGTTTGGAAATGATATGGGAACAAGAACTACAACTGATGATACGATTACACTAGGTAATAAAGCTGTTCCAGGAACTGCAATTCTTCAATTAGAAGCAACTGTAGATGAATTAATTGATTCTACTGGAAACACATTAAAAGATGTAAAAAAACAATTATATACAGATCCAGCAGCATATTTCTTAGTACACTGTGGTGGAAGAAAATTAGGAATTGGAGATCGCATTGGAGAAGTACATAAACAATTAGTAAAAGAAGCTAAAGGAGTACCTTTTATTACTGTATTTACATTTGGTGAATATGGATATGATGAACATTCCGCTAATATTTGTGGTGGATTAATGTTATCATTTACCGCTTTTGGTAAAAATTAGGAGGTAGTAATGAAGAACTTAATAAAAGGGATGGAGATGGATGCTAGCAATCATCAAGTAATTGAAGTAACAAATCCAGCAACAGGAGAGTTTATTGATACAGTGCCAAATTCTACAGAAGAAGATGTCGATATGGCCGTAAAAGCTGCTGTTGCTGCCCAAAAAAAATGGGCAGAAGTACCTCTACATGAACGTGGACGCATTCTAGAAAAGTTTGTTGACTTAGTAGAAAGAGATAAGGAAGAGTTGGCAGAACTTTTATGTAGAGAAACAGGTAAACCAATTACGGAAGCTAGAGGAGAAATTTCTAATACTAGAACTTTCGTATATGCTTACGTAGAAAGAGCCAAACATTTATATGGTATTAATATTCCAGCGGGAAACGAAGCTGGTCATGAAAATGATGTTCAATTTACAATCAGACAACCTTTAGGAGTAGTTGCTTGTATTATTCCGTTTAACTTTCCATGTGACTTATTTGGACAAAAAGTTCCAAGTGCATTAATCATGGGAAATGCAGTTATTGTAAAACCATCAACATATAATCCTTTAACATTACATAGATATTGCCTTTTATTAAAAGAGGCAGGGGTACCAGATGGAGTAATTAGTTGTATATCTGGAGATGGCCCAATAACTGGTCAAGCTTTAGCGAGACATAAAGGAGTTCATCTAGTAAGTGTAACAGGATCAACAGCAGTTGGTATGGAAACAATGGCGACCGCTAGTAAAAACTTAACTCATGTAATGCTAGAGTTAGGTGGAAATGATGCTTTCATTTTAGATAAAGATGGAGACTTAGATTTAGCCGTAGAAGAAATGGTTTGGGGAAGACTTTATAATACAGGTCAAGTGTGTTGTGCAAGTAAACGTTTCTTGGTCCACAATGATATCAAAGATGAATTTACTCGTCGAGTAATTGAACGAATAAGCAGAATGCAAATTGGTAATCCAATGGACGAAAAAACAGAAATTGGCTGCTTAATTAATGAACGGGCAGCAAAACGTGTCGAGGAGCAAGTAGCAACAACAGTTGCTCAAGGTGCTAAGCTAATCTTCGGAGGACGTAGAAATGGGGCATATTACGAACCTGCTGTTCTAATAGATGTTACAAGAGATATGGATATTATGAAAGATATGGAAGTGTTTGGTCCAGTAATTCCTATTTGCGGATTTGATACCATCGATGAAGCGATAGAAATCGCAAATCAATCTAGTTTTGGATTATGCGGAAATATTATTACAAGAGATATGAATAACGCTTTCAAAGTAGCAGAAAAATTAGAAGTAGGTGGAGCTGTAATCAACGGAGCAAGTTTCTTCCGTTCTGCAGAAATGCCTTTTGGAGGATGGAAGCATTCTGGAATTGGTAATGAAGGTATTGCGACAACATTACAAGAAATGTCCAGAATCAAGACAATTGTTTTAAAGAATGTTTTAAAATAAAAGAGAAACTAATACCACAACAGGTATTAGTTTTATTATGGACAAAAATCTTTCTTCAACTAAAAATATAGTATATAATAAGAGTATATTTTATAAAAATCATAATTACTAATCTAAATACAACAAATTCTGATAAAACAGGGAGGAAACCGCATGGTAAACATCCATATGACAGAAGAATGCTATAACAATTTACTAGAGCTAAGCAAAACACAAAAAGAAGAAGTCGGAGGAATAATCCAAGGAAAAGCAAATGGTAACGACTTATTAGTTGATAAAATATCTATACATTCTGATGATGTTTATCAAGAAAGAACTTCTTCTTCTCTAGAATATAATGTGACTAAATGGATTCAAAAAACAGTATGGGATTTATTTAACACAGATATGCCCTATTATATTATGTTCCATACACACCCAAGATTAACTGGAGCACCTAGATTAAGTGCTGCCGATGTAGAAACCTTACAATATGTAAAATCTCTTGCAAATAAAGTACCACACAGTAATAATATAGAAGTAATAGAAGGAATTATCACAAGACATGAAATAGCTTTTTACCATTACGATACAAATAAAAAAGAACCGGAGCGCCTACCATTATTTGTAAATGGTATAGAAAGAAAACCATCTACGGAGCAAGGCCTAGTAGAAGCATTTAAAAATGGATTCATACGAGGAAGAAAAAGATAATTAGTTGGTGGAGGTAATATATGAAATCGAGAAAAGAATTAAAGAAAAACGCAAGAAGGAACTTAAAACATCACTATCCTATATTTGTTGTAGCATGTGTAATTGCCGCATTTATAGGTACAGAATTTACCAGTACTTTTAATATTAGTGAAAATAAGATATTACCAGAAACTACGATAAAAGAATCAGAAAAAGTAGACCAGGCCGTAAAGGATGCTTTAAAAGGAGAGACAGAAAAAAGTAAAAAGGCAACAAAAGAGATAAAAGAAGAAATAATTGAAAAAGATAAAAAAAACCAAAATAAGGTTCTAGGTAGAAGCAGAGGAGTCTTTGCTATGATAGTAAATGCTTTTTCTACCGGATCTATTTATGTGAATTTTATTGTTGGAATGAACTCGATTATTGGGCATCCTAACATAACATCTATTATCTTAATTGGTTGTAGTTTATTAATAAGTTTTCTAATATGGATATTTTTAATAAATATGTACCAAGTAATCTCAAGAAGAATATTTTTAGAAGGAAGAGTATATAAGAAGGTACCAATGCAAAGATTCTTATTTTTATTAAGAATCAAATCCTGGACAAGAACTTCTTGGACAATGTTTGTGACCTCTGCATTTTATAGTTTATGGTGTTTAACACTAGTAGGTATTTTTGTAAAAAGATATTCTTATATATTAGTTCCATATATTGTAGCAGAGAATCCTAAGATAAAAACACTAGACGCTATTAATTTATCAAGAAAAATGATGGATGGGCATAAATGGGAATGTTTTAAATTGGAAATGTCTTATATTGGTTGGGTTATTTTAGGAGGACTGACATTTGGTCTTACAGAAATCTTATATTCAAATCCATACAGAGTTGCAACAATTACGGAATATTATGCTAATTTAAGAAGATTGGGTAAGGAGAAGAAAATACCAGGAATAGAAAAGCTAAATGACGAATATCTATATGAAAAAGCCCCTAAGGATAAATTAGAAGCGGAGTATGAAGATGTAATAAATGGTTTAAAAAAATCACAAGAAAAGTTAGAAAAGCCTAAGGGAATAAAAAGGGTATTAGCAGACTTTTTAGGTATTTCTCTATCAGATACGAAAGAAAGAGAAAAAGAAGAACAAGAAGAAATTAAAAAAGAACGATTAGAAATATATATAAACATAATCCAAGGAAAAGAATACCCGATGCGCTTATTTAGTATTCCTGAAAAGCATCAAAGAAAAAAATTAGATACCTTGAACTATACTAGAAGGTATAGCATATGGTCCCTACTTGCCTTATTCTTTATAGCATCGATAATAGGCTGGTCATTTGAAGTAATCATGCACATTATAGAACATGGAGAATTTGTAAAAAGAGGTGTTTTACAAGGCCCTTGGCTACCAATATATGGGTATGGCTGTTTACTGATATTAACAATATTACATAAATTCAGAAAAAAACCATTACAAGAATTTATTTTAATTATTGTATTATGTGGTTTAGTAGAATATTTTACTGCAGTATATTTAGAATACGTTTTTAATGGCACGAAATGGTGGGATTACAGTGGATACTTTTTAAATATTCAAGGACGAGTATGTGCCGAAGGACTACTGGTTTTTGGTATTGGTGGAATTATATTAGTTTATATTTTAGCTCCGCTAATCGACAATGTTTTACAAAAAATAAATCCTAAAAAACTGGCCATAATCTGTTGCTCGCTATTATGCTTATTTATTTTTGATCATATATATTCTCATTATCATCCGAATGAAGGAAAAGGAATTACAGATATAGAAATGATAGTAAAAGAGGTAAGGTAAAATGAAAAGTATAATAATTTACGATTCTTTGACAGGAAACACCCAAGAATTAGCTGAAACAATAAAAGAAAAATTAATAGATGCATATTATGAAAAAATAAGTGACAAATTAATAGAAGAAGTCCCAGAGGGAGATATTTATTATGTAGGGACTCCTATTATAAAAGGAATGTGTACAGAAAAAATAAGATGTCTATTAGAAAAATTAGAAAATAAGAAAGTATTTTTATTTGCAACTGCTGGCTTTGGAGGAAGTAAAGAATACTTTGATACCTTGGAAGAAAGAATAAAAAAAATAATTCCAAAGTCCACAAAAATAATGGGAACTTTCTTTTGTCAAGGAAAAATGAAAAATCAAGTAAAAGATAAATATCTCCAGTTAATTAGAGAGCATCCCGAGGATAAAAATCTTCAAGTAAGTTTACAGAACTTTGAACAAGCAAAAAAGCATCCAGATGAGAAAGATAAAGAAGATTTAAGAAAACAAATAGAAAAAATAAACTTGACATAAAGCAAACTTTAAGTGGTAGACTAAAATTGAAAGGAGAGAATACTATGGAAAAAGCAAAAGTATATTTTATGAAAGATATTACTCCAGAAAACATTATTAAAGCATATGAGGCTTTAGGAAAGGAATTGCCAGGAAAAGTAGCAGTAAAGATGCATTCTGGAGAACAAGGTAATCAAAATTATTTAAGACCAGAATTTGTAAAAGACATGGTAGACTATGTAAAAGGAACAGTAGTAGAATGCAATACTGCATATGAAGGAGCAAGAAACTCTACTGAAAAACATAAACAACTAATTAAAGACCATGAATGGGATAAATATTTTCCATTTGATTTATTAGATGAAGAAGGACCTGATATGGAACTAGACGTTCCAAATGGAAAGGTATTAAAGAAAAATTATGTTGGTAAAGATTTAGTCAACTACGATTCTTTATTAGTGTTATCACATTTCAAGGGACATGCTATGGGTGGCTACGGAGGAGCATTAAAGCAACTATCCATTGGTTGTGCATCTTCCGCCGGAAAAACATTAATTCATACAGCTGGAGCAACAAATAAACAAGAAGAGTTGTTTAATAACCTTCCAGACCAAGACAAGTTCTTAGAAGCAATGGCAGATGCTGCCTCTAGTGTAGTAAAATATTTCAAAGGAAATGCAGCTTATATTAATGTTATGAAAAATATTTCAATAGATTGCGACTGCGATGGAAATGCGTCTGCACCATGTATGAAAGATATTGGTATTTTAGCAAGTTTAGATCCTATTGCTATAGATCAAGCATGTCTAGATTTAGTATATAATTCAGAAGATCCTGGAAAAGACAAACTAATAAACCGTATTGAATCTCTTCACGGAGTGCACACAGTAGAAGCATCAGCTGAATTAGGATTTGGTACTAGAGAATATGAATTAATAAATATTGATTAAAGACGATTCTTCGTCTTTTTCTTTTGCAAAACAACACTACTTACTATATAATAAAAATAGAAAGTAGAGTGGTAAATATGATAGAAACTTTATATATAATAATATTTATGATTATAATTATTAGCAGTGTAATAAAAATAGCAAATGAGCAAATAAAGCCCGTAAATAAGTCCCAAGAAAGAAAGTATATAGATTATGCAAAATTCTATGGTACAGAATCTTTAAAAGATGAAGATTTCATAAAAAAAATGAAAATAATATATTCCCAAATTATAAAAAGTAACGAAGAAGATATAAAACAAATTGCAGAGCTTGCAGGATGTACATATACAGAATGTATATTAAAGATTCGATATTTAAAACAAATTAAGAAAATTCCAGAAGATTATTTCGTAGATGAAGCAAACGGACTAGTAAATCGTTGTAGTAAAGAAGAGCAAGAGTTATTAAAAAAATATCGCCCTTATATTTATAGAAGTAAGTTACAAATCCCAGAAATTGCTGCAAGAATTCCTCATATTCCAGGTAAAACATTTCAAGAAATACAAAAGCAAGTTTTAGATGACTTAGCATATTTAGATGAAAAAGATTTAATTGATGGAATTATTTTAAATAAAGTAGATGGTACAATTACCTATTATAATACGAAAGGAAAAAATAAGAATAGTGACAAAATCACAGTAAACTGTCAAAATTGTGGAGCACCAAATCACTTAAACAGAGGGGGAAAGACTTGGTGTAGTTATTGTGGAAGTATTGTAGAAGATACAAGCCTAGAGCAAAAAGGAGACTAAATATGAATATTATTTATCAAAGAAGAAGTATTCGAAAATATGAAGATAAGGAAATACCAAAAGAGAAACTAATACAACTAGTAAAAGCTGGTATGCAAGCACCTTCTGCCCATAATAAAAAACCGTATGAGTTTATTATAGTAACAGAAAAAGAGACGTTAAATAGATTAAGTGAAACCGGATTATACTGCCATATGTTAAAGTATGCTGCTGCCGCAATTATCGTTATCTCTCCAGGCGATGAAAAAGAGACTCCTTATTGGCAGGCGGATTGTGGTGCTGTAGTAGAAAATATTTTATTAGAAGCAACAGACTTAAAAATTGGATCCTGTTGGATAGGAGAATATCCTAATATAGAAAAAAGTGATAAAGTAAAAGAAATATTAGAGATTCCTAACAACTATCAAGTATTTGCAACCATTTCTTTAGGATATACAAAAGACCAAAAGGAACCCAATAATAACTATTATGAAGAAAAAATACATTATGAGAAGTTTTAAAATGAACTTCTTTTTTTTGTATACAAACTAACACTTTTTTTCTTCTTTCATATAATACTTAGAAAGGAGAATTATGAAAAAGAAGGTTATTATTTGGATTGTAGCTGGTATTTTAGTATTTTTACTAGCTGCATTAGTCTTATTTGATTTAAATAAAGGGGATTCGAAAGATAAAAAGTTAACAGAAGTGACATTAGCAGAAGTAACCCATTCTATTTTTTATGCACCTCAGTATGTTGCAATAGAAAAGGGATATTTTGAAGAAGTAGGGATAGATATTGAATTAATTTTAACTAGCGGTGCTGATAAGGTAACAGCTGCAGTACTATCGGGAGATGCCGATATTGGATTCTGTGGTAGTGAAGGAACTATTTACGTATATCAAGGAGGAGAAAAAGATTATTTAAAAACATTTGCTCAATTGACACAAAAAGATGGATCTTTCATAGTATCAAGAGAAAAAATAAAAGATTTTACATTAGAAGATTTAAAAGGGAAAGAAATATTAGGTGGCCGCGCGGGTGGTATGCCGGAGATGACTCTAGAATACGCTTTAAAAGAAAATGGTATTGATCCTAAAAAGGATGTAAATATCAATACTTCAATCGAATTTGCTTCTATGGGAGGAGCCTTCATAGGTGGCGAAGGAGACTTTGTAACTTTATTTGAGCCAAATGCTTTAGAACTAGAAAAAGAAGGTTATGGATATGTCGTAGCTAGTCTTGGAGAGTTAGGAGGAATCGTTCCATATACATCTTATTCTGCAAGAATAAGCTATATAGAAGAAAATAAAGAATTGATAGAAAACTTTACGAAAGCAATTCAAAAAGGAATCGATTATGTGCATAATCATACCGATGAAGAAGTAGCAAAAGCGATTATCAATCAATTTCCAGATACATCAATTGAAGATATTGCAAAGGTAGTAAAAAGATATCGCAATATCGATGCATGGCCTAAAACTACAGAGTTTTCGGAAGATTCATTTAATCATTTACAAGATATTATGATAGATTATGGAGCAATTGATGAAAAGGTTCCATATGCTAAATTAATGTATCGTGGATAAGATATTAACCGTTACTAATTTAGAGAAATCATTTCATACAAGAGAAGGGGAAATAAAGGCACTTGACTCTATTTCCTTCGACGTAAGCGATAAAGAGTTTATTTCAATAGTAGGACCAAGTGGCTGTGGAAAGTCGACAATACTTTCCATTCTTGCTGGTCTAGAAGAAAAATCAAACGGAGAAATTTCTTTTTCTAAAGACTATACCATTGGTTACATGTTACAAAACGATTCCTTATTTGAATGGAGAACAGTGCTAGAAAACTGTTTATTAGGCTTAGAAGTAACGAAGAAACTAACAAAAGAAAATAAAGATTATGTTATTTATTTGTTAAAAACATATGGACTAGGAGAGTTTATGGATGAGTATCCATCAAGACTATCTGGAGGAATGCGTCAAAGAGTAGCATTAATCAGAACACTAGCTACAAAACCAGATATTTTGTTATTAGATGAAGCGATGTCTGCATTAGATTATCAATCCAGACTAGCTATTAGTGATGATATTTATAAAATTATAAAAAAAGAAGGAAAAACAGCAATCATGGTAACACATGACATCGCAGAAGCAATTAGCATGTCAGATAGAATTATAGTTTTGTCAAAAAGACCAGCAATAGTTAAAAAGGTTTACGAAATAAAGATGAGTAATAAATCAACTCCAATTCATAATAGAAAATGTAAAGAGTTTCCTGAGTTTTATGATGAAATATGGAGGGATTTAGATGTCCACATATAGTAAAGAACATATAGAGTATTTAAAAAAGCGAAAAAAGGAAAAAAGAATCGTTTGCTTTTTTCGTTTGTTAATTATTGTTTGCTTTTTAATTGCTTGGGAACTCTTATCTAGATTTGAACTAATTAATACTTTTTTATCTTCATCACCTACAAAGGTAATAGAAACCACATATCAACTATTTCAAGATAAAACATTATTTACTCATATAGGAGTAACACTATATGAAGTCTTCATCAGTTTCTCTATTGCAACCATCCTAGGATTTATCATCGCTATGATTCTTTGGAGTAATAAAATTATCGCCAAGGTAGTAGATCCATATTTAACAATATTAAATTCTTTACCCAAGGTAGCCTTAGGACCATTAATTATCATCTGGGTAGGAGCAAGTACCAACTCAATTATTTTTATGGCTTTACTCATTAGCACATTTGTAACAATTATCACAATCTATCAAGGATTTTCTCAAACTAATAAAAGTTATATAACATTATTAAAGTCATTTGGAGCAACAAAATGGCAAATATTTATAAAAGTAGTATTGCCTAGTAATATACCAACTTTAATCAGTGCTTTAAAGATTAATATTTCTATGTCTTTAATAGGTGTAATCATGGGAGAATTATTAGTATCAAAAAGTGGTTTGGGATATTTAATTATGTATGGTTCTCAAGTATTTAATATTAACTTAGTAATTACGGGAGTAGTAATACTAGGAATTATTTCTTATATCATGTATTTTATAATAGATCTTCTAGAAATATACAGTAAGAAAAAACAAGGATTTTAAAAAATGATCAAGATTTCTCGGAAAGAATCTTTCGAAATAAGATGACAGAATGTCATCTTTTATTTTAAAACTAATTTGATATAAAAAATATTATATTATATAATATAATGTAAAAATACCCATTATTTTATAGATAGGAGAATAAAATGAAACTAATGTTTATATCAGATATTCATGGAATATCAACAAATCTAAAGAAAATAAAGGAAAAGTTTGAGGAACTTAAATGTGATAAATTAGTAGTATTAGGGGACCTATACTATATTGGTCCAAGAAATAAGATGATCGAAGGATATAATATTTCAGAGGTACAAGAGTTTTTGGAATCAATGAAAGATAAATTATTGTGTATGAGGGGAAATTGTGATTCAGAAGTAGACTTAATGGTTTCCAATTTTCCAATTATGAATGATTTAAGCTTCATTATGACAGAAAATCATGATCTATATATTACACATGGACATATATATAATGAGAGTAATTGGATGAAGGAAAATTCTATATTAATTTATGGGCATTTCCATATTCCGTTTATAAAAAAGATAGAAACAAATTATTATATAAATCCAGGATCTATTTCTTTACCAAAAGAAGGAAATAAACCAAGTTATTTAATCTACGATGAAAATAAAGTAACCATTTATGATATTGATGATAATATTATAAAAGAAGAAATATTAAATTAAAATCGCAAAATACACGTTCTTTTCACAAAAGACGTGTATTTTATTTTAGAAGGAGATGATAAATTGAAAAATAAATTTAATGAATGTGTACGTATATGCCTATTAATTATAGTAATAGCTTTAATAGGGATTAGCTATACAATTTATTATGCATTTTGCCATAATGGAGAAGTGGTATACCGAAGTTACGGAATAGATCAAGTAATTGCTGTCAACCCAAGTTTAAGTTTTTTACAGATCTTAGTAATTGTAATTTTAGGGTTAGCATTAGTAGGAGCGATTCTTTTTCTAGTATATACACATGCCGGTAAAAAAAGTCCAGAAGAATTGTTGAAAAATCAAGAAAAAAGTATCTTTTTTGTAATAGAAACGGTACTTTTTACAATTCTTTTAGCACTAATAATTATTATTCCCACAAATATTTTATTAGAAAAAAATAACACATCGGATAATTATCAAAATAAGGCTCAGAAAAATGGAAATGCTATAAGTTGGAATCGCTATAATTAAATAAGCAAAATCCCTTTCCAAAATAGAAAAAAAAGAATATAATAACAAGTAGAAAGAGAAATTATATATTACTCTTGAAATATCAAGCAATTAGTGGTATAATATAGCCACATTGGAGGGGGAAACGATATGAAAAAACAAATAAAAAAATTTTTAGTAGCAATATTAATTGCTGTTGTTAGTTACTGCACGCTAACAACCACGGTAAATGCCGTTCCACAGGAGATTCAATTAGGAAGTTCACAATCAATTCCTGGATATGTTGCTGGAACATACTTTACAACTAAGACAACAACATCTGGAGATTATATGTATTGTTTAAATATTCATAAATTGACTGCACAGAACTCAACTGCTCATTTAGTGGGTGAGTTAGATGCAGGAGTTGCTTACATTATGATAAATGGTTATCCACATAAGACATTTACAGGAGAAAAATTAAAGGATTACTATATTACCCAAACAGCTTTATGGTGGTATTTAGATGATACAACAGGAAGCTCAAATCTTTCAGCTTCATTTAAAACCAATGGTTCTGATCAATATAATTTAAGACCATATATTAAAGATTTAGTGGCAAAAGCAAAAGACGCAAAAGCAAAAGGATACCAAAAGACAACATTAAGTGCCAGCGTGTCTGATAAAGTATTATCTATGTCAAGTGACGGAAAGAATTATATATCAGACGAAATCAAGGTATCTTCAACTAATATATCAGAATACAAAGTATCAATAACTTCAGGTCCTGAAGGAACAAGTATAATTGATAAAAATGGTAAATCTAAGACAACATTCTCATCAAGTGAAACATTCAGAGTAAAAGTTCCAGTTTCTAAAGTAGACGGAACAAAAGAAACAATTAAAGTGAAAATCAGTGCAACTGGTAAAATATATAAAGCATATGAATATCAACCAGATGTACAAAACCAACAAAATGTTACACCTTCAGTTATTACTCCAGTAGAAGAAAAAGTAGAAACCTCTATTGATTTATCGATTTCTACATCAAAAATAACAATTGTAAAAATTGATAAAGCAACAGGTAACGCTATCGCTGGTGCTAAGTTAGTGTTAAAAGATTCTGAAGGAAACGAAATTACTAGTTGGACATCTACAACATTAGGACATGTAATTAAAAATTTACCTAATGGGACATATACCGTAGAAGAAACAAAAGCTCCAGACGGATATGAATTAAGCGAAGAAGTAGTAAAATTTACAATTGATGATAATAGTAGAGAACAAAAAATTAAATTCTACAACGAGGCAAAAGAACGAGTAGTAAATATCATTAAAGTAGATCAATCAACTGGTGAGCCATTAGCAGGTGCAGTAATTGTAGTAAAAGATGCTGATGGTAAAGAAGTTGCAAGATTTACATCTACTACAGATCCTTATGTACTAACTGGATTAAAAGATGGAACATATACCGTAGAAGAAGTCAGTGCTCCTAGCGGATATCAAAAGAGCAATGAAGTATATAGTTTCACATTAGATGCAGAACATGTATCACACCAAATAACAATTGAAAATGCTCCAATAGTAGAAGTACCAAATACTGGAGTAGCAAGCTCAATATTACTAGTTATTTTAGGTCTTGGAATTATCGGCGGTGGAATTAGATTTGTTCAAAAGAACAGTAAACAAAGAGTATAAGGAAAAAAGAATCTCTCCAAGTGTTGTTGCCATAATAGGTGCCGTCCTAACACTAACTGGGGGATTCTTTGTTTCATATAATTACATACAATCAAAAAGAGTTTATGCCTACGATTATATGGCGAATATATTTTATAAATCTAACGAAGACAAAGAAATAGCTAGTCAAATAACAGAAGAAACCGAAGGACAAAGTGAACAACCAGAAGAAAGTGATACTTATACAGATGATTATATTGGATATTTAACAATTCCTAAAATAAATTTAAATAAAGGATTTGTAGATAAACGTTCCAGTGAAAATGACGTAGAAAAAAACATCATGGTAATAGAAGGTTCCACCTATCCAGATGTAGAAAGAGGAAATTTCATTTTAGCAGGACATTCAGGAACCGGATGGAAAGCCTTTTTCAACGAACTTTACCGTTTGAATGTCGGAGACGAAGCTTATGTAACATATAAAGGAAAAAAATATACATATAAAATTACTAATATATATAAACAAAACAAAACAGGAAAAATAGCAATTTATCGTAATTATAATAAGACAACATTAACACTAGTAACTTGTACCAACAATGATGAAGCAACACAGACAGTTTATATTGCTGAACTAGAAAATGTAGAAGCAGAATAAAAGAGTGAAGTAGGGGGGTGAAGATGATGTCTAGATTATCACTAGCTGATAAATTAAAAATTTTAGGGGATGTCACATCATCTTCTGGCCTATTTGTAGTAGCAATTGTGATTCTAGTAGCTTTAGCATTACTATTAATAGCAACCAATACGAAAACAAAAAAAATAAGCAAATTTATTTGTATGGCTATCTACGGTTCCATCACTCTTGTTTCTCTAATCTTTTATAGAGAAGAATTATTTAATATGTTTGATTACATGATGAATAATTTCTTTATTGCTGTATATTTTCCTAATTTAGCAATCTATTTTGCAGCAATTGTTGCAACTAACATAATTTTATGGATTAGTATATTTAATAGGAAAATAACTAAGTGGATTAGAGCAATTAATACTATAGTATTTTGTATCATTCATTATCTATTAATTTTAATTATTAATATAATTACAACAAATAAATTAGATATTTTTGAGCAAACTTCTATCTATCAAAATGAAAATGCTCTAGCGTTAATCGAACTATCGAGTACAATTTTTATAGTTTGGATACTATTCTTAATTATTTATAAAATAATTAGAATTTATCAACAGAAAAAAGAAGAAGACTATGAACAATTAGAAAGAAAGAACGACTATGCTAATATAGAAGCACCTATACCAGAACCTATTATCAAACAGGAAACAATCTATAAAAGAAAACTACCAGATAGTATTACCAAAACAGAAGTACCAAGAATTATTCGCGGTTCAGTAAAAAGAGAGTCTACAATAAAAGAAAGAGAAAAGAAAGAGACTACAAGTATTGTAGATTTTATGAAAACTTCAGTAGAAAATGATAATAGTTATTTAATGGATATACCAAATTTTGTATCAGATGATAATCCTCAATTCTTAGATATGATGTTAGAAAGTCAAAATAACAAAAAAGAAGAGCCAAGAAAAGTATCAGAGGAACGAAAGACGAAAGATATTCCAAAGAAACAAAAGAAAATTAAGATTACAGAGGGACCATTGATAGTTAGTAAATCAACACTTCCTAAAAAAGTTCTTCCAAAACAAAAACAATCAGTGGATGTTTTTGATAATCTATTAACCTTAGACGATTATAAGAAAGTACTTGCTCTTTTAAAAAGTTATAAAGCACAAGAACAACTTCAAGCAACAGCAGAACAACGTGCTGAAAACAAGAGAATAAGTATAGATGACTTTCAACAATTAGTTTCAAGAAAATAAGACAGAATCACTAGGACACTAGTGATTTTTCTTTTCTAAAATGCCAAAATACGGTATAATGTTGTTGGAAAGTAGGTATAAAATGTTAGAAGGCTTAAATGATAAACAAAAGGAAGCGGTACTTTATAATGAAGGACCTCTATTAATCATTGCTGGAGCAGGAGCAGGAAAGACAAAAACTCTAACGACAAAAATAGCATACTTAATTGAAGAAGGATTTGCCTATCCTTATAATGTTTTAGCAATCACTTTTACAAATAAAGCAGCCAAAGAAATGAAAGATAGATTATATGGGCTAATTGGAGATTTAGCCAAAAAGGTTCAAGTTTCCACGTTTCATAGTTTTGGTTTAAAACTATTAAGAGAAAACTACGAAAAGTTAGGATATGAAGCTAATTTTGTAATTATGGATAGTGACGACTCATTGACCGTCGTAAAAAAAATAGTAAAAGACCTAGGATATGATCCTAAAATCTATAATCCTAGAGCTATTAGAAATAAAATCAGTAGCTGCAAAAATGAAATGATGACACCAGAGATGTATGAAAGATATGCAGTTAGTGATTATGAAAAGGTAATGCATAAAGTCTATGAAAAATACGAAGAGAAATTAAAGAAAAACAACTCAGTAGACTTTGATGACTTATTATTGTTACCAATCAAATTATTTAAAGAAAATCCTAGTGTCTTACAAAAATATCAAGAATTGTATCAATACATTTTAATTGATGAGTATCAAGATACAAACGAAGCACAATATATTTTATCAAAACTAATTAGTGCAAAAAGTAGAAAGATAACTTGTGTTGGAGATGATTCTCAAAGTATTTATAGTTTCCGTGGAGCCAATTATAAAAATATTTTGAATTTTGAAAAAGATTATAAGGATGCAAAAACAATTTTATTAGAAGAAAACTATAGATCAACAAGTACCATCCTAGATGCCGCTAATCAGGTAATAAAAAATAATACACAAAGAAAAGATAAAAATCTTTGGACATCTCGTGGAAAAGGAGAAAAGATTAAATATTATAGAGCATACAATGAGAGAGATGAAGCTCAGTATGTGGTAAGAAAAATAAAAGAATTGAGAAATAAAGATGTAGAATATAAAGATATTGCTGTTCTATATAGAACGAATGCACAATCCCGTGTTTTAGAAGAAGAAATGCTAAAAGAAAATATGCCATATCGTGTAATCGGAAGTTTCTACTTCTATTCTAGAAAAGAAATTAAAGACTTAATTGCTTATTTAAGACTAATTCATAATTCAAAAGATAATGTTAGCCTGCTTAGAGTGATTAATACTCCAAAAAGAGGAATAGGGCTTAAAACAATAGAAAATTTAACGATGAAAGCCGATGAGGCAGGAACTAGCATTTACGAAGCAATTTCTTCTGGAAAAGAATTAGAATTTAAAAAGACCATAGAACAATTAAAATCATTATCTGAAGAATTAACATTAACAGAATTAATTGATAAAGTGCTAGATGCATCAGGAATGAGACAAGAGTTAGAAAGTGAGAAAACATTAGAATCCGAAGTTAGATTAGAAAACTTAGAAGAATTTAAATCAATTACCAAATCATTTGAAGAAAGAGAAGGACTAGTTTCTCTAGAAGATTTCTTATTAGAAATAAGTTTAATCAGCGATGTAGAAGAATATAAAGACGATCCAAATAGAGTAAGCTTGATGACAGTTCATTCTGTAAAAGGATTAGAATTTAATCATGTTTTTGTTGTAGGAATGGAAGAAGGAATTTTCCCACATATGAACTCATTAATGGAAACAAGTGAACTAGAAGAAGAACGTAGACTTTGTTATGTAGCAATAACACGTGCAAAAGATGATCTTCACTTGATTAATGCCAGACGTAGAACACTATTTGGTAAGGAGCAAATTAACCCAGTAAGTAGATTTATTGGTGAAATAAGTAAAGACTTGATTGAAACAAATGTTAAAGAAGAGGAACTACCGCAACAAGAGAAAAAGATTGATACAGAAGTCATGTTTAGAGAAGAAGAAGTAGATTATCAAGTAGGAGACTACGTTTATCATGAAACATTTGGTACTGGAAGAGTAGTAGAAGTAACCAATACCTTGGTTAGTGTTGCATTTAAACATCCACATGGAATTAAAAAATTAATGAAAAACCATAAGAAATTATCTAAAGTGTAGGTGAATGATAAATGGAAGAAAAATTAAATAATGGTTATCAATTATATGTAAAAAGAGATGTAGAAACTAAAGAAATAGCAGGATTATATATAAGAAATAGAAATGGAGCTACCACTAGAATACAAACACAAGAAAATGAATTAGACTTTATAAGAATATTACCTACCATTGAAGAAAATATCAATGAGGGCTATATGTTAGTATTAGGAAAAGTAGAAAATAAATTTTATGCCTATTTGACAGAAGAAGAGACTGCAGAAACAAGAAAATATGAGACATATAATTCATACTTTTTAAATAGCCTAGTAGATATAGAAGAAAAAGCTAGAAATTTTGTTGAAGTAGAAAAAAACAGAGGAGGAAAACAATGAAAAAAACATTATTAATATTAGCGGCAGGAATGGGAAGCCGTTTTGGAGGATTAAAGCAAATAGAGCCATTTGGGCCTAATGGAGAGTTTATTATAGACTATTCTATTTATGATGCCAAAAAAGCAGGATTTGATAAAGTAGTATTTGTAATTAAAGAAGAAAACTATGATATTTTTAAAGAAACGATTGGAAAAAGAGTAGAACCTCACATAGAAACAGAATATGTATTCCAAAAGAATGATAATTTACCAGAAGAATATAAAACACCATTAAAAGATCGTACGAAACCATTAGGAACAGCCCACGCAATACTTTGTGCTAGAGATAAAATAAATGAACCATTTGCAATCATCAATGCAGACGATTTTTATGGGTATGATGCCTATGAAAAAGCAGCTAAGTTCTTAGAAAATGTACCTACGAATCATTATGGTATGGTAGCATATCGTTTGGGAAATACCTTAACACCAAATGGATCAGCTAAAAGAGGTGTCTGTGAAGTGAATGCTAAAGGGGAATTAATTCAGCTAACAGAAAGTAGTGTAACTCTAGATGGAGATATGGTAGATGTTCACCCACTAGAAGGAAAGGCAGATTTTAGAACTAGCAAAGATACTATTGCTTCTATGAACTTCCTATTATTTACACCAGATTTATTCCAGATATTAGAGGACAGATTCCCAGCATTCTTAGACCAAAACAGTGAGAAACTAGACACATGTGAGTATCTAATTCCTATCGTTTTAAATGAATTGGTAGAAGAAGGCCAAAAACAAGTAGATGTATTAGAAACTACAGCAGTTTGGTATGGAGTAACATATCAAGAAGATAAAGAATTAGTATCAAGTGCAATCAAAGAATTAGTAGAAACAGGAAAATACCCTAAAAATTTATGGAGTGAGTAAATGAAAGAAAAAACATTATTAATATTAGCAGCCGGAATGGGAAGTCGCTTTGGGGGGCTAAAGCAAATCGAACCATTTGGTCCCAACGGAGAGTTTATTATAGACTATTCCATCTATGATGCAAGAAAAGCAGGATTCAATAAAGTGGTTTTTGTAATCAAAGAAGAGAACTATAATATTTTTAAAGAAACAATAGGAAAAAGAATCGAACCATTTATAAAAACAGAATATGCATTTCAAGATAATAGACTAGTGCCAAAAGAGTATCACGAGCTATTACAAAATAGAGAAAAACCATTAGGAACAGCGCATGCTATACTTTGTGCAAAAGATAAAATACATGGTTCATTTGCTATGATAAATGCAGATGATTTCTATGGAAGAGATGCTTTAGAAAAAGCAAGTTCTTATTTAGATAATATGTCTAATAATCATTATGGAATGATAGCCTATCTAGTAAAAAACACCTTAAGTCCATCAGGTGCTAGCTCTAGAGGAATCTGTTATGAAGAAAATGGTAAATTAACTGAAGTTGTAGAAAGTAAAGTAGAACGAATAGATAATAAAATTATTGCAACTTTACAAGATACGAAAGAAAAAATAGAAGTATCAGAAAACACTCCAGTTTCTATGAATTTATTACTGTTTTCGAATGATTTCTTTAGTATCTTAGAAAAATATTTTTATCTGTTCTTAGAACAAAATAAAAACGATTTATCTAAAGTTGAATATCAGATTCCAACAGCTTTAAGTAAGGCTATGAAATATGAAGGAAAAACAGTAGATTTAATGATTACAACCGCAAAGTGGTACGGTGTAACTTACAAAGAAGACCAAGAAATGGTTAAAAAAGCATTTATGGAAATGACAGAACAAAAAAAATATCCACAAAACTTGTGGAAAGATTAAATATTTCTATTTACATAAAAATATGATATAATAACATAATAACGAAAGTTATTAAAACAATAAGTTAAGGAGAAAAAATGAACGAATATAATGAAAATACCCAAGTATATCCTAAAATGTTTACATGGTTATTTATAGGATTATTAATAACCTTTGCTAGTGGATATGCATTAACATTAAATGAACAGTTAATGATACAAGTATTAGCACTTGGAATTTTACCAATCGCTATTATTGAAATTGTAATAGCATTAGTTTTGGGAATAAGACTTGCGAAAATGCACCCATTAACAATGAAAATTTTATATGTTATATATTCCATACTGACAGGCGTTACATTTTCAGTAATATTTGTTGCTTTTGAGGTTTCATCTTTGATTAGTATCTTTATAATAACAGCAATCATATTTGCCTTGTTAGCATTTTATGGATATACAACAAAAAGAGATTTAACCAAAATTGGAACAATCGCTTTAATTGCTTTACTTGCAATAATTATTGCAGGAATATTAAACATATTTATTTTCAAGAGCACAATGTTTGATACAGTTTTAACGATGCTTGGAGTGCTAATATTTATTGCTTATATTGCTTATGATGTAAATAAAGTAAAACAATTAATGTTAGCAATTGGAGAAGAAAAAGCTGCAGTATATGGAGCATTCCAATTATACTTAGACTTTATCAACTTATTTATCAGACTATTGGAACTTTTTGGAAAAAGAAGAGATTAGAACCTTAGGGTTCTTTTTTTATGAAAAGGAATGTAAAGAAACAAAAATAAATGCAAAAAAAATATATTATTTTTATTCTATGCTATAATGAAAATAATTAGTATAGTAGTGAGTGGTGAGTAAATTGAAAAACAGATTAACATACTTTTCTGGTATTGGAGTAATCATTAGTGCAATTCTTATGTTGCTAGCATCATTAGTTTCAGCAATACCAGACGTAGTATCCAATATTGGAACCGTTTTGTTTATTATTAGTACATGTTTAATGCTAGCATCAACTGGTAATAGGGATAATATTAGCATTTTATTTAGTTTTTTAACAGTAATTTGTGTGATTATATTTACAATATTTATAATTTTAATAGCTTTCAAAGTAGTAAATGTAAGAATGTCCGCTTTTGGCGGAACCAGTATGTCAACTTTATTATTTTTATTAACTACATTAGCTATGATTGGAAGCGCTGGTCTTACTATGTTAACTAGTACAGTAAGTGACACAGGAACTATAAGAGTATTAAGAAATACAATTGCAGGTATCGCTGTAGGAGTAGCGATATTATATGTTTTAGCGAATTTCTTAATATTTTTAGCGGTTCCTATAGTAATATTAATGGCAATTGCACAAATAGTAGGTGCTGTTATTATTCTTTTTTTAACAGTACTAGATAAACAGGAATCTATTGAAACGATGAAAGTATTAAGTATTAAATGTAGTGATTTTCAAAGGCAAGCATCATCACTACAGCAAGAACTAGAAAAATATAAACAGCAAGAGCAAACAACGGTAGCACAAATAGAACAATTATCAAAAGTAAATCAAGAATTAAAAACAAATGCCGATTATTATAACCAATTATATGTAGAGGCAAAGCAAGAATCTTTATATAACCAACAACAGTTAATGAATATACAGAATAATCAGCCACCTCAACAAGAAATAGTGGAAAATACAGTTCAGACACAAGTAGCACAACCATTGCAGAACTCTCCAATACCTACTATAAAATTAGAAGGAAATAATATCCAAGAGAAACAATAAAGTTTCTTTTTTTTAGTTTATAAAAATGATATACTAATAATGGTGATTAGATATGAAAGAAAGAATGGATGAGTTAATAGAAATAATTAATGAAGCAGATTATAATTATCATACATTAGATAATCCTACAATCACAGATCAAGAGTATGATAAATATTTACGAGAGCTAATAGAAATCGAAGAAAATCATCCTACCTGGGTACGAGAAGATTCTCCAACGCAACATGCGGGAGGAAAGATAATTGAGGGATTCGAAAAAGTTACTCATAAAATTCCCATGATGTCATTAAGCGATGTGTTTTCAGAAAGTGAAGTAATTGCATTTGATGAGAGAATTCAAAAAGAAGGGTTCCATCCAGAATACGTATGTGAATTAAAAATAGATGGTCTTTCTGTTTCTTTATTATATGAAAAAGGAAAACTAGTAAGGGCTGCTACCAGAGGAGATGGGACAATAGGCGAGGATATTACTCACAATGCCAAAACAATTAAGGTAATACCTCTAAAATTAAAAGAAGAAGTGGATATCGAAGTTCGTGGAGAAATTTTCATGAACAAAAAAACATTAGAGAAACTAAATGAAGAAAGAAAAAAGAATGGGCAACCACTCCTTCAAAATTGCCGTAATGCTGCCGCTGGATCAATTCGTCAGTTAGATTCTAAAATTGCAGCACAAAGAAAACTAGATAACTTTATTTACCATTTGCCTAATCCTCTAGACTATGGCATTCATACGCATAGTGAAGCTTTAGAGTATATGAAAAAATTAGGGTTTAAAATCAATCCAAATAATAGAGTAGTAAAAAATATTAATGAAGTATTAGAATTCATCGAAGAAAAAGGAAAAGAAAGAGATTCTCTTGCTTACGATATTGATGGAATTGTAATTAAAGTAAACAATATTGATGACCAACAAAGACTAGGTTCTACAGCGAAATATCCAAAATGGGCAACGGCTTATAAGTTTCCTGCAAAAGAAGTTTTAACTAAGTTAACAGATATTATTTTTACAGTAGGAAGAACAGGTCAAATTACACCTAATGCTGTACTAGAACCAGTAATTGTAGCAGGATCTACCATTTCAAGAGCGACACTACATAATGAAGATTATGTAAAAGAAAAAGATTTAAAAATCGGAGATATTGTATCGATTCGTAAAGCAGGAGATGTAATACCAGAAGTAGTAGAAGTAAAAAAAGAAAGACGTACAGGAAAAGAAAAAGACTTTGTTATGATTACAAACTGTCCAATGTGTAATACTCCACTTGTAAAAAAGGAAGGACAGGTAGACTATTATTGTCCAAATAAAAAATGTCCAGCTAGAAACATTGAAAGTCTAATTCACTTTGTATCTCGTGATGCCATGAATATTGACGGACTAGGAGATAGAATTATGGAAGACTTTTATAACTTCCATTTTATCGCAACTATACCAGATATTTATGCTCTAAAAGAACATGAAAAAGACTTAACTAGATTAGAAGGATATGGAGAAAAATCAGTAACAAACTTATTAAATGCTATAGAAGAAAGTAAAAACAATTCCTTAGAAAAATTAATATTCGGATTAGGAATTCCACATGTAGGGGCAAAAACTGCGAAACTACTAGCACAAAAATATAAAACTTTACAAAAACTAATGGAACAAACAGAAGAAGAATTAACAAAAGTTCCAGATATTGGAGGAATTATCGCAAAAAGTGTTGTAGACTATTTTAATGACCCACACCATAAAGCAATCGTTGAAGAATTAATGGACTTAGGAATCAATACAACTTATTTAGGACAAGAAATAGTTGAAAATGAAGAGTTTAGTGGTAAAAGTTTTGTTTTAACGGGCAGTCTAACCATTTTTACAAGAGAAGAAGCCAAAGAAAAGATAGAATCGCTTGGTGGAAAAACAGTAGATTCAGTATCTAAAAAAACCTCTGTTGTAATTGTAGGAGAAAAACCTGGAAGCAAATATGACAAAGCATTAAAATTAGGAATTCCAATCTGGACGGAAGAAGAGTTCAAAGATAAATTACAGTAGCACAAAGCTACTGTTTTTCTTTACAAAATAACATATTTATAGTATAATATGCCTTATCAAAAGGGGATGAAAGAATGAACAAGATTGATGAATATCTGAATTGCTATAAAGATTTAGAGTTCTATCGTCAAATATATGAGACATCTTCCCTAAAGCAACAATTTAATCTTGCTCAAGACTGCGAGTCAAAATTAATTAGTGAAATTGCAGACAGAAAAGACAAAAATTTATATTTAGCAATCTATTATTATCTGGTATGGAATGGATACTTTTCTGCTGATAAAACTTTTATAGCAACCTCTAATGATTCTATAGAATTAAAAACAGATTTAGGAATTGGTATTTCTTGTGGTAATGGTTGTTGCAGAAATTTTGCACCTCATTTTAAAACAATATTAAGTTTATTAGATGAAAATCAAGATTTAATATTAGTAGGAACAAAATATCACTACCAAAATAACCCAATACCCAAAACAAGAAAAATAAAAACTAAAGTAAAAAAAAGTAGTATGGAAACTAAAAGAGAATTTAGAGATTGGAAGTTTCCAAACCATATAGAATTATTAGATGTCAGTAATCCAGAAAATATAATGTTATTTGATCCATTTAATTTGAATATACAGGAATTAATAAATAAAAGAGAAAGGATATCAAGAAGAAAAATGATAGATTTTGGTATTCCACTTTTTTTAGACTTTGACATTAGTGATGATTTTAGAAGAGAGTTATTAGAAATTGCTAGACCGTTAGAAAGACAAGTTTCTAAAAAATTATTAAGCGAAATGCCGCTAGAAAAAAGGATACAATTACGTGCTGAAGCAATAGAACTTTGTGAACAAAAGAAATCGTTAGTAGAAGCATATCATCGAGATATGAATCCAACTTATCAATATATAAAAAGGGAGACTAGAAACTTTCAAAGTAAGGGATTTTAAGGAGGAATAAAAATGAGAAAAAAGAAAAATGAGTTGAAAACAGAAGAAAATAATTATGTGGATTATAATCATTATGGGATGAATGATTTAGATATGGAAATAATTGAGGAAAAAGAACCAATATCTAAAGTAATTAGTAACATCATTTTTATTATTATCATTGCCTTAGGAATTGTCATTGCTATCGACGTTATTTGTGTAACAAAATATGATAAAGGACCATATTTTGCTATACGTACAAAAACATATGATGATGGTGGAACAGAGGAATTTTATGGACTAGGATATAAGGTTATAAAATATCATCAGGAACAAGGAAGACGAGATACAAAACTAGGTTTCTGGACGATGCCATATTCAGTAGAACCAACAGAAATATCTGCTTTAGATTTAGCAATAGAATTTAGAAACGATCCTGAAAAAACAGCTAATAAATATGCAGGACAATTTATGAGAGTAACAGGAAGAATTTATAAGATAAAAGATAATGAACTTATTTTGCGTTATAAAGATCCAGATGATGCTTATACTTTAAAAATAAAATGTCCAATGGCAGAAAAGACAGATCTTAGCGACCTAAAAGAAGATATGGAAATTACAGTATTAGGTACAATTGACAACTTTACTCTTGCTACAGAAAAAACATCAAACAGCGCTAATATGAGTAATTGCTTTACAGAATAAGAAAGGGTAAATATGAGTAACAAAGAAATATTACAAATAACACTAAAAGATTTAGGTATAAAAAAAAGAACAAGAAAAAGATTAAGTCTTTATAATATAGAAACATTAGAAGATTTACTACAAATAGATTATGAGAATTTAACTAAGATTAGGCAATTAGGCATTGGCGGATTAAAAGAAATCAAAGGAGCGCTACATAATGCTGGATATAAAATAAAGAATGAGGATAAATCTCAAGAAGTCCAAAAAGAAAAAATAAAACAAGAAGGAAAAGTCCTATTAGAAGAGTTAGGATTTTCTCCGCAAGCCTATTCTTTATTATATAGAGAAGGCATTTTTACATTGCAACAACTAAATAATCGTTGGAGAGAAATACCGATAATAAAAGGTTATGGACCAAATAGACAACGACAGTTGTTAGATCAATTAACAATTTTAGGAGTAGGAATAACCGGAGAGGGATTGTTAATTCCAAAAGAAGTAGAACAACAAGCAATTGAACAAGAAAAGCTAAATAAATCAGCAAAAGAAGAGCAAAAACAAAGTGAAGACATAAAAAGAAGAAATATATTGATAGAAATGCAACAGTCCTTATTAAAAGAAAAACAAGCCTTAATAATCCGTGAACAAGAAATTGATAATGAACTAGCTAAAATAAGAGGTGAGTTGCTTGGAGCCAGAAAAAACAAATAAAATAATAAAAGAAGAAATTTCAGCTCTAGAAAAACAAATAGAAAAATTAAAAAAAGAAAACAGAGAAACAAAAATAAGAATAGAAAGAAAAAGCCTAGAACTTCAAAAATATTGGTTAAAAGTGTTAGGATTTTAGAGGAGTAAAATATGAAAAATTGTAATATAGGTAGAGGAATAGCAGTTCTTTTAACATCTACAGTATTATTAGGTGGATGTGGAAAAGTGGAAGAAACTAAGAAAGAAGAAATAAAAACTCCAGAAATCACTACAGAAGAATGTGAACATCTAATTGTAGATTTTGGTAATCAAACAGTTATATTTAAAGAATGTGAAGGCTATGAAATTTATTGTCGTGCACAAACAAATAGCGGACTAGCAGAGTATACTATCAAAGATAATAATGATACCCTTCTAATATCAGGTTATACAACAGAGTTTAATGATTATACCACATCTCATAATCAAGTAGATGAAATAGAACAACAAGCAATTGCTAATGGAGCTTATGTTTATAAATTACAAAAGTAAGAAGAACTAGATAGTAGTTCTTTTTTTGAGAAAAAATTTATGATATAATAACTAAAGTTAAAGGAGGAATTCCAGTGAAAGAGAAGTTAACAAAAGAAGAAGTATTACATGTTGCTCATCTAGCAAGAATTAAAGTGGATGAAGAAGAAATAGAAAAATATCAAGTAGAGTTAAAACAACTTTTAAATGATGTAGATAAAATTAAAGAAGTAGATGGCTATGATAATGAAAGAATGATTGCTCCATGGGCCAAAGATACAATAACAAGAGAAGATAAGCCTGGAGAAATGCTAAATCCTAAAGAAGTATTAAAAAATGCTCCAAAACACAGTGGAAATTATATTGAAGTACCAATTGTAATTAGTGAGAGTGAGGGGGCCTAGTATGAAATATTTAGATAAGACAATCGAAGAAATTCACAATGCCTTAAAGAAAAAAGACATAAAGCCAATTGATTTAGTAGAAGAGGCATTTGAAAGAATTGAAAAAAATAAAGAATTAAATGCTTATATTACTTTAAACAAAGAAAAGGCAATAAAAAGAGCAAAAGAATTAGAAGAAAAAGAAGTAGGGGACAATTTATTATTTGGATTACCTATTGCTGTAAAAGATAATATTATAACGAAAGATTTAAAAACAACGTGTGCATCGCACATATTAGAAAACTTTATTCCTATCTATAATGCAACAGTAGTAGAAAAAATAAATGCTAATGACATGATCATTATTGGAAAAACAAATATGGATGAATTTGCCATGGGATCAAGCAGTAGAACTAGCTATTTTGAAGCTCCTAAAAATCCATGGAACAAAGAAAAAATATCTGGTGGTTCTTCTGGAGGAAGTGCAACAACGATAGCAGCAAGAGATGTATTGTTTGCTTTAGGTACAGATACAGGAGGTTCTATTCGCCAGCCAGCAAGTTATACAGGAATTGTCGGAATGAAACCAACTTATGGTAGAGTATCTCGTTATGGACTAGTAGCTTTTGCATCAAGTCTAGATCAAATTGGGCCAATGACTAAAAATGTTTATGAAAATGCTCTATTATTAAATGTAATTGCAGGACCTGATGATAAAGATTTAACCTCTGCAAATAAAGAACAAGAAGATTTCACCAGACTAATAGGAAAAGATATTAAAGGAATGAAAATAGCTCTTCCTAATTATTTCATGAGTGATATCGTAACAGAAGAAATAAGAAACGAAGTCGAAAAAGCGAAGAAATTGTTAGAAGAAAATGGTGCAATAGTAGACTATGTAGATATGAAATACTTAGATAAGGCAGTTACACTTTATCAAATTATTGCCATGGGAGAAGCATCTTCTAACTTAGCTAGATTTGACGGAATACGGTATGGATATAGCACAGAAAATCCAAAAGATATTGAGGATTTATATTTGGAAACAAGAAAAAATGGATTTGGAAAAGAAGTTAAAAGAAGAATTATGGTAGGTTCTTACTTACTAAGCGGAGAAAACGCAAAGATTTATTATAATAAAGCATTATCTATTAGAGATGATATGAAAAAAGAATTCGATAGAGTTTTTAAAGATTATGATTTAATTATTGGGCCAACGACAACAACAACAGCTTATGACCTAACAGATCCGATGGACGATCCATCAAAAAGTTTTATGGATGATGTTTTAGTAATACCAGTAAATATGGCTGGATTACCAGGATTATCTTTACCAATTGGATTTGGAAAAGGAAATATGCCAATAGGGCTACATATTATTGGAAATAGTTTTGCAGAGGCAACTATCTATCAATTAGCAAGTTTCTTAGAGAAAAAATTAAACTTAGAGTTAAATCCAAGAAAGGATGATGGAAATGTCTAATTATATACCAACTATAGGTGTAGAAGTACACTGCGAGTTAAAAACAAATACTAAGATATTTTCAAATAGTATCAATGGTTATGGACAAATGGCAAATTCGTTAACTAATGTAGTAGATTTAGGATATCCAGGAACACTTCCAACTCTAAATAAAGAAGTTCTAAATCTAGCCATTAAAGCTGCACTAATCTTAAACTGCAAGATTCGTCCAAAAATGCATTTTGATAGAAAAAACTATTTTTATCCAGATAATCCAAAAAACTATCAGATTACTCAAGCGGAGACTCCAATTGGATATGATGGTTATGTAGAAATAGAAGTAAATGGTAAAAAGAAAAAAATTGAAATCGAAGAAATGCATATTGAAGAGGATACTTGTAAAAGTACTCATAGAGGAACAAAAACACTATTAGACTTTAACCGTGCTGGTGTTCCATTGATTGAAATTGTAACAAAACCATGTATGGAAAGTGGAGAAGAAGCAAAGTTATACTTAGAAAAGTTAAAAGAATTACTATTCTATAGCGATGTTTCAGATTGTAAGATGGAGGAAGGCTCTATGAGAGCAGATGCAAACGTATCCATCAGAAGAAAAGAATCAGACCCATTCGGCACAAAAGCAGAAATAAAAAATATTGGTTCTATTTCAAATGTTAAGCTAAGTATTGAAAAAGAAATTGAACGTCAAGCAGAACTTTATGATAAGGGAGAAACTTTTCTACCACAGACAAGACGTTTTGATGATAAATTAAATGATACAGTATTAATGCGTGTCAAAGAAACGGGAAATGATTATCGTTATTTTCCAGAGCCAGACATTCCATATGTTTATGTAACAGAAGAACAAATTCAAGAGGTAAGAAAAACAATTCCAATGTTACCAGATGAAAGAAGAGAAAAATATCAAACTCTTGGTATTAGTGAAGTAAATGCAAAAAAACTAGTACAGAATAGATCTTTAAGTGATTACTTAAATGAGCTATTAGAAGAAAAAATAGATTTCAAAACAGCATCTAATTTATTATTAGGAGACATTTCTGCATATTTAAACAAAAATGAAACAGAAATTACAAAAACTTATCTTACAGCAGAAAAGTTTATTGAGTTAACTAATAATATAAGCGATGGAACATTAACTAGTAAAAATCTAAAAGAAATACTAGATACCATCATGGAAAGTGATAAAACAATAAAAGAGATTATTAAAGAGGCAGGAATAAAAAATATTACAGATGATTCAGCAATCAAAGAAATGATTAGTAAAGTAATCAGCGAAAACCCAGATAGTGTGGCAGATTATAAAGCAGGAAAAGACCGTGCTATAAAATATTTGATGGGACAAGTAATGAAAGAAAGTAAAGGTACACTAAACCCTAAAATGGCTATGGACATTTTAATAGAAGAGTTAAACAAGTAATTGAAAAAGCAATATACATAGTGTATAATTAAAATACTAGGATGTGATGATAAATGAGTTTTATAAGAAAAAATAAATTTGTAATTATAGCAATAGGAGTATTTTTAATATTAGTAGTTCTAGTCTTCCAAATAGCAACTATGTTTTTTCCAGAGGAAGGAACAGCATTATATGGAGATCGTCTAGATGGAATTGAAGAAGTAGAACTTTCCAATAGTAAATTAACAAAAATCGAATCAAATTTAAAATCAGATGGAGCAGTAAAAGAAGCAGATGTAAGTGTTGCCGGCAAGATCGTAGAAGTAATTATTACAGTGCAAGATGACACCTCTGTAGATACAGCAAAAGCATTAAATACGAAAGTATTAGATTCATTAAGTAATAAAGAGAAAAAATTTTACGATATTCAAATCTTTGTAAAAAAGGATAGCGAAGCAACTGATTTTCCTATTATCGGTTATAAGCACCACGCAAAAGATACATTCTCATGGACCAAAGATAGGGGCGCAGAATAATGAAAAAGAAACTGATTATAATTATTCCTATTATAATAGCGGTAGTCACATTTGTCTTTGTTTACCGTTATTACAATAAGGAAGATGAGACAACAACCCTAACGGTACGAGAAAAACAATGGGTGCAAGAACATGCTGATCAAACTTATGACTTCGAAGTAGTAAACAATTATCCTTTATATGGAACAAACGGAAGTGGAGTTGTCTTCAGCTTCCTAGATGATTTTGAAGAAAATATTGGATTAGAATTCAATAGAATTCCATATCTAAAAGAATCTAAAACTTCAATTGACGGTTTTAGAATTAGAATATTAAATAATAATACTAAATTAACAGATAACGATTTACCATTATTTAATGATAATTATGTTGCTGTTGGAAAAACATATCAAAGAATCAATAATATCAAAGACTTTAAAAATGTCACTTTTGGTGTATTTAAAGATGATTCTAGTGATATTAGTTATTATTTAAAAAGTGGAACCAATTTATCTTTTAAGACTTATGATGAAATTGAAGATATATATAAAGCATTAGATAATGATGAAGTTGATATGGTAATCGTACCAAATATTATGTATTTAAATTACACCATTGATAATGATAAATATTCAATTAATTATTTCTTTACAGAAATGCAAAAACAAATTGTATTAACATTGAGTAAAGATAATGAAGAATTAAATAAGATTGTTACAAAATACTATAACAAATGGAGACAGACAAAGTATGTCCAAGAATATAATGATGCATATTTAGATTATTATTTAGAAGAAAATAATTTAAATGCCAAAACAAAAGCAGAATTAATTTCTAAAAACTATACATATGGATATGTCGAAAATCCTCCATATGAACAATTAGTAAATGGAAAAGTAGCAGGAATTGCTGGTGAATATGTAGATAGAGTAGCAAGACTTTCAGGAATTAACTTTAAATATAAAAAGTATGATACTGTAGAAGATTTAGAAAAAGCTATCGATAAAGGGGAAATAGATTTATATTTTGATTATTATAATTACAACAATAATAAATATAAATCAACCCTATCAACATTTATTGAACAATATGTAGTATTAGGAAAAGAAGAAGATAATCATATCGTAACTTCTTTTGAAAGTATGAAAGATGAACCTCTAGCGATGCTAGGAAATGATTCTTTATATAATTATTTTTCAAATAATGCTAGAGCAAAAATCAAAACCTACGATAATATTGATGATTTAGTAAAAGAAAGTGGTAACCGCTTAATTGTTGTGGACCGAGAAATCTATACTCATTATCAAACTACAAAATTTAAAAAATTAAAATTATTGTATAATGATACAATGATGAATGATTATAAATTTATGGTAAAGAATAATAATGAAGCATTCTATGATTTATTTAACTATATCATTAATACAAACTCTTACTATAATTACAGAAATAGTGGTATTACTAATTTACATGCGTCTATATTAGAAAACTCTACTTTAGAGCAAGTATATACAATAGTTTTAACCATTATCTTTGTACCATTAATTATTCTATTAGCTGTTTATTTAATTATAAAGAAGAAAAAACAGATTAAGAAAGTAAAAGCAAGTGATAGACACAAATATACTGATATGCTTACTTCTTTAAAAAATAGAAATTATCTAAATGCTAAAATGCCTGAATGGGAAGAATCCAAAGTATTCCCACAAGCAATAGTAATGGTAGATTTAAATAATGTTAAATACATTAATGATAATTATGGTCACGAAGAAGGAGATGACCTAATTATCAAAGCTGCTGGTGTCTTAGTAAATACACAATTAGAGAATAGTGAAATTATACGTACAGATGGTAACGAGTTTTTGATTTACCTAGTTGGTTATAGTGAAAGACAAGTTTCTACTTATGTAAAAAAACTAGGAAAAGAAATGAAAAATTTACCTCATGAATTTGGTGCTGCTATCGGTTACAGTATGATTACTGATGAAATTAAAACATTAGATGATGCTATCAATGAAGCAACATTAGAAATGATAACAGCAAAAGAAGAAATGAAGTAAAAGGGATGAAGAAATATGGAGCAAGTAACAGGATTTTTCAAAAAAGTAATTTCAATTATTACAAAACCTGAAATGAGAGTACTTCCTGGACAACTTGCTTTTTTCTTTGTCCTTTCAATTATTCCGCTAATAGCATTAATCGGTGCAATTGCTTCCAGGTTTTCAATACCAATGGAAGCATTAGATGAATATTTATTATCGGCTTTGCCAGGATCTGTAGCGGAGCTATTTACAAATGCAGTAACAAGAGATAGTATTAACTTCAATATTGTAGTATTTTTCTTTTCTGCTTTCCTTCTAGCTTCTAACGGAACACATTCAATGATTATAACTTCCAATGAAATATATAAAATAAAATCAGATAATATATTAAAAAGAAGACTAAAAGCAATAGGCATGACTTCAATTTTACTTGGAATATTTCTATTCTTGATACTCGTTCCAGTTTGCGGAGACAATATTTTTGAAATCATAAAAGAGACATCAAATAATGAAGGATTTATCAATTTTATTTATCGAGTATATCAAATTATAAAGTATCCAATTTCAATATTAGTTGTATACTTTAATATCAAATTATTATATGTATTAGCTCCTGATAAAAAGATAAGAAGTAAAACAACAACAAAAGGAGCACTATTTACAACAATTAGTTGGATTTTAGCAACAGAGATATATACCTTCTATATAGGAACCTTCTCTAGCTATGACGTATTTTATGGAAGTATTTCTAATATTGTAATTTTACTATTATGGATTTATATTTTATCGTATATATTTGTCGTAGGAATGGCAATCAATGCAGGAAATACAAAAGAAGAAGATATTGAAAGAACAGGAATGTTATTGACAAAGAAATAACATTCTTTTTCTATGAAAGATAATCCAAAGAATTGAAAAAGTATAATAATAATGCTATAATGTAATAAGCAAAGTTCGAGATGAGGATGTAAAAAGCGAGGTTGAACAATGAAGAATTTAAAGAATAGTTGGAATAGACTAATAAAGTCGTTACAAAAGAATTTAAAACGAGTAAAAGAAGAACATTTAATTAGAGAATATATAAAGAACAATATTTTATTCTTAACTTTCGTAATTACTTGTGTTATTAACTCAACAATGCTAAGATTTTTCTGTATTAATTCTACAGAAAACTATTTAGCAATTGCACCAATATTAGCGGATTTATCCATTGTAACAATCGTTGGTGGACTTGGATATTTATTAAAGCCAAAGAATCGATTTGGATACTATTTAGGGTTTAGTATTTTCTTTTCCGCAATATGTTTAATTAATTCAATATATTATACATACTATACATCTTTTGCTTCAGTTTCTATGCTATCTTTAACACAGTATGTAGGAGATGTAGGAGATGCTGTAGTAGAACAAGTAATTAATTTTAAGGACTTTTTATACATCTTAGGGCCAGTAATATTAGTACTTGTAAATACTAGATTAAAAAAGAAAAATTACTATAAAAAAGTGGAAATAAAATCAGATAGAAAGAAAAGAACTATTAAAACTGTAGCAGTTGGAGCTGTAATTGCTATTATATTTATTTTAACATTAACTCCAACAGACATGTCTAGACTAGTAAAACAATGGAATCGTGAATACATTGTTATGAAATATGGTATTTATATTTATCAAGCAAATGATGTAGTAGCATCAATTCAACCAAAAATAAATTCATTATTTGGTTATGATCAAGCAAAAAAATTGTTTAAAGATTACTTTAAGGATAAAGAAGAACATCAGGATAACAAATATACCAATATTTTTGAAGGAAAAAATGTTATTGTAATTCATGGAGAAAGTTTGCAAACCAATTTAATGAGCCTATCATTTAATGGTGAAGAAGTAACGCCAAATTTAAATAAATTGGCAGAAGAGGGAATGTTCTTTTCGAATTTTTATTCTCCAGTAAGTGTTGGAACAAGTAGTGATGCAGAATTGATGTTTAACACTTCACTTTTGCCAACTAAGAGTGGAACGGCTTTTGTGTCTTATTCGGATAGAACTTATAATGCCACTCCAAAATTATTAGGAGAAAAGGGATATTATACATTCAGTATGCATGGAAATAATGCCGACTTTTGGAATAGAAGAAATATGCATAAAAGTTTAGGATATGACCGATTCTATAGTAAAACAGACTATAATGTAACAGAAGAAAATACAGTTGGACTTGGAATCAATGATTATGCATTTTTCGATCAATCTGTAGATAAATTGAAAAAAATTGCTAAAAAACATGATAAATGGTATGGTATGATGATGATGCTATCAAATCATACTCCATTTTCAGAGGTAGATAAATATGGAGATTTTCCAGTAGACATCAAGGAAACAGTAACTAATGAAGATGGAACAACAGAAGAAGTTACTTATCCATATATGGAAGGAACAAAATTAGGAAATTATTTTAAATCTGCTCATTATGCCGATGGAGCTATTGGAGAATTAATAGAGAGATTAGATGAGGAAGGATTACTAGAAAATACCATAGTCGTTATTTATGGAGACCATGATGCTAGACTTCCAAGAGCAGACTATAATAGATTATATAACTATGATAAAGAGACAGATTCTATACTAGATAAAGATGATCCTAATTATAAAGAATATGATTCTTACCAATATGAATTAGGTAGAAAGGTTCCTCTAATAATTTGGAGCAAAGATATGAAAGGAACTGATTTAAATAAGGAATACACAAATGTAATGAGTATGTATGATGTAGAGCCAACCCTTGGTAATATGTTGGGTTATTCTAATGAATATGCCTTAGGACATGATATTTTTGATATTAAAGATCAAAATATTGTAGTATTCCCTAATGGAAATTGGCTAACAAATGATGTTTACTACAATAGTCAAAAAGAAGAATATTTATCACTAACCGATAAACCAGTAACAGAAGAAGAAATTAAAAAGAATAACGAATATGCAAGTAGTCTACTAGATGTTTCTAATGATATAATAATATTTGACTTGTTAAAGAAAGATCAAACAGATGAAAATAAGGTAATAGAAGCACAAGAGAAAGGGGCCTAGTCTATGAAACTAAAGAAAAAACCAAAAAGAATCCTAATTACCATCCTAGTTTTGGCTGCTATAGCGGCAATCGCTTTTGTCGGATATAACGTATTTTTTGGTAAACAAGAAGTAAAAGAAGCAAAAGTATTAAAAACAATAAAAGAATACGGGTATACATTAAAAGACAATAAAACAAAAAGATATCAAGAAATGTTTGGAGAATTAGATAAAATATTAAAGAAAGACCCAGTAGATGAAGAAGAATATGTAAAAAAAATAACAGAGATGTTTATTTATGACTTTTATAGCTTAAATGATAAAAGTACAAAAACAGATGTAGGGGGAACAGACTTTATCTATGGTAATATTCTAGAAAACTTTTTAAGTAATGCAGAAGATACCTATTATAAATATGTAGAAAGTAATATGTATAATGATAGAAAGCAAGAATTGCCTATAGTAGACGAAATAAAAATCGATAGTGTAGAACAAACAGAGTTTGCTTATGGCGAAGAGACGGATGAAGAGGCCTATGAAGTAACAGTATCATGGACTTATACTAATAAAGAGTTTAATGACTATCAAAAAGAAGCAACATTAATCTTTATTCACGATGGTATAAAACTTTCTCTAGTAGAGCTAAAATAGAAGCATTGCTTCTATTTTCTTTTTGCTTTATAATAAAGGTAGCGATGAAAATCGCTATAGAAAGGATAGAATAAAATGATTTTAATTGAATATCCCAAATGCTCAACTTGTAAAAAAGCAAAGAAATATTTAGAAGATAATTCTATAAAATATATAGATAGAAATATAATAATGGAGACACCAACAAAAGAAGAGCTAAAAGAGTGGATAGAAAGATTCTCTTTTCCACTAGATAGACTATATAATACTAGTGGAATGAAGTATAGAGAATTAAACTTAAAAGAGAAAAGAAAAACAATGACTCTAGAGGAACAATTAGAGTTATTATCATCCGATGGGATGTTACTAAAAAGACCAATCCTAATAACAGAAAATAAAATGGTAACAGGATTTAGAGAATTAGAATGGAATAAAGTAATTGAGGAGGAAAGAAAATGAAAGAATTAGTTTTAAAAAAATGTATGAAATGTAATGCTTTAGTAAAGGTATTAGAAGATTGCAAAGATGAAAGTTGTGGAATTATTTGCTGTGGCGAACCAATGAAAGAAGTAAAAGCAAATAGTACAGATGCAGCATTTGAAAAACATGTGCCAACATATGAAAAAGAAGGAGAAAATATTCATATAAAAGTAAACCATGTAATGGAAGAAGAGCACTATATTGAATGGATTTTAGTAAAAATGGAAAAAGAAAATAGAGAAGTATTACTACAGCCAGGAGATACACCAGAAATGATAGTACCATATGAAAAAGGAGCTTTAATCTATGCTTACTGCAATAAGCATGGTTTGTGGAAAACGGAGGTAGAATAATGAGTTTAGAAGCCTTAAACAACCTTAGCTATGGAATGTATATTGTCACTACAAAACAAAACAATAAAAATGTAGGTTGTTTCATTAATACAGCAATGCAAATTACTTCAAAAAATCCTATCATAGCAATTAGCTTAAATAAAGAAAATTATACAAATCAAGTACTAAAAGAAACAAGAAAGTGTGCGATATCTGTATTAACAGAAAAAGCAAGTCAAGAATTAATATCTAAATTTGGATTTTTTTCATCAAGAGAAATTAATAAGTTTGAAGATAGAAATTTTCAATATGTAGAAGAACTACCAGTAATTTTAGAAGATACATGTAGTTATATCATAGGAGAAGTAATAAGAGTAATAGATGTAGAAACTCACGATATATTCTTAATTCGTGTATTACAAGCAGAAAATGTATTAGATGATACACCAATGACATATAGATTTTACCATGAAAATTTAAAGGGAAAGGCTCCAAAGAAAGCACCAACTTATCAAGAAGAAAAAGTAGAAAATAAGGGTAATAAATACCAATGTGCTATCTGCGGATATATTTATGATGACAGTAAAGAAGATATTAAGTTCGAAGATTTACCGGATGATTGGACCTGTCCAATGTGTGGAGTAGGAAAAGATAAATTTATAAAGTTATAAGAGGTAAAAATGATAAAACCAGAAGAAGTAATGAAGACAATGGATGAAATATCGTATGGCTGGTTAGATATTTATGATAAGAAGCACATAAATACCATAGATAAACTAACAGAGCTATATAGAGTATCTTCTCCAGAAGAGGTATTGAAAAATAAAATAGGTATCTGCTTTGACCAAGTAGAGTTAGAAAGAAAACTATTTGAATTAGAGTATGAAACAAAATCATATGCAATATTTACAAGACTAATAGCTCATAGCTTTTTAATATTACATAACGATGAAACCTATATCTATTTTGAGCATTCATCACCTATGAGTAAAGGAATTTATTACTTTTCTACAGAAGAAGAAGCTATAGCTGATGCTACAAGAAGATTTAGAGAAAATCATCATATTAAAGACAGTAAAAAAGTAGAATTAATATCATATCCACCTCTGGAGCAAGGAACTACATTTTCAGAAATCAAAGATATTGTATATAAAGAAAAAGAAAAAAGAGAAGGCAATAAAATATAACCTTCTTTTTTTTGTATAAAAAAGCAAGCATTTCAGCTTGCACTTAATTTATTCAGTAGTTTCTTCATTAGCAGGTGGAGTAATTTCTGGCTCTTTAGGAACACATATTCCATCTTGAAGAACTTGATCTTCTCCACATTTTGGAGGAGTTTCTTCTTCTTTATCATCATCATCTTCTATAGGAGGTGTAGTAATATTAGATGGACCATCCTCTTCTTCTTCCTCTTCGCTAGTCTGACTACCACCTAAAGTCAATGTCACACTTCCACGAATTTTGTCGATTCTTTTGCCAGCAGGATACTCCTGATCGATAACATAACCGTTACCACCAACAAAAGTAACACTGATACCTAAACGACTAGCAGTAGCTCTAGCTTGTGCCTCACTATCACCAGTAAAATCAGGAAGTAGAGTATAAGTACTACCAGACTTATAAGGACCATATCCAATAACTTCTTTTTCATATGGTTCATTAATAGAGAAACTAAATTCTTTAATTACTTTATGTTCTACCAAACCAAGATTTTCTTTCATTGCTCTAACAACATCTTTTTTACTTTGTTCATTAGGTACATAATTATATAAAACCATTCTCATACGTTCATCATAAATCATTTGACCTTGACCTTGTAAATATAATTGTTGGATATTAATCAAGTTAGATGATTCTTTAGAAGCACTACGTTTAACAATATCTTTACCAACGTTATAGAATGATAATATTTGCTTTGTTGTTAAGTTAGTATCTAAACTATTTGAAATAGTATCTAAAATATCCATAAAACTAGATACTTTAGTAATATTTTTCATTTTATCAATTAATGCCATAACAATTTCTTGCTGGTGTTGTCCACGTCCAAAATCACCATTAGCTAACTGCTTTCTATTTCTAGCATAAACTAGAGCTTGTTCACCATTTAATGTTTGTTGTCCAGGATAGATACAAACTTCTGATCCACGAGAAGAGTCATCTGTACACAATTCTTGCTCTACATTAATGTCAACTCCACCAACAGCATCTACTAATTTTACTAAACCTTTAAAGTTAATTTTTGCATAATAATCAATATTAATATCAAAATAATTTTCAATTGTTTGCATCATACAATCAGTACCATATCCAGCAGCATGGGTAATCTTATTTTCTGCTTGATCACTCCAACAAGCAATTGGTACATAACTATCACGAGGAATAGAAATCATAGTAGCATTTAATGTTTTAGGGTTAAATGTGATTAATATTAAAGTATCACCATTAGCAATTGCATTTTTTTCTAACACCTCATCAGTAGAATCAATTCCCATAAGTAACATAGTAAATGGTTCAGTAATAGATTTACCACTAGAACTCAACTCTTCATCAGAAGTATCAGATTTCTTCATTTTTTTATCTTTGGAAAGAATAATTTTTGTATCCGTTCCTACGTCTTCATAACCAGTAACATTAGAAAACATATCTACATAGTTATCAGTAATGAAAATGGCATCCACATCGCCAGCATATAAATCTACTAACATAGTAGAGTAATCATCATATTGTTTAATTTCGTTATCGTCTTCTAATTTATTTTCTTTAATCATCTCTTGTGGAATGATGTATCCATCAGGAGAATCTTTATCCTTTAAAATTCCAATTGTATAATCTTTTATATCACTGACTTCTTCAGCAGTATTGTCACTCATAACTACAAGATCAGAAGTGTAAGTAACATAAGCCTTATTAATGCTATTAAGTTGTCCATAGAAATAAGCAATAACAAGACCAACAGCAAAACAAATAAGGGAATAAATTAACATAAAACTTATTAATCCAATACGCTTACTTCGTTTTTTCTTTCTCTTTTTAGAAGCCATGCGGACTTTAAAAAATAATATCAAATCAATAAATATTAAAACTCCAATAACAATATATCGTATTAAAGTCTCGATAGAACTAAGTAAAAATATTTCATAAATAGCAAAAATACTACATGCCAGTGCTATTATTAGAAATATAGATAATACAATTTTAATTTTTGATTTTTTTTCTCTCGTTTCATTTTCTAACTCATGTTTAGCCATAATTACCTCCCAAGCAAATCTTATCATCTAGCTTTTACTATTATACCTAAATTTAGCTATTTTATCAACCCAGGTAGAAGGAATTATATAATAAAAAAAACAGATTGTAAAATAATGTAAAAATTAGTCAAAAAAAGTAATTTTATGAAAGAAGCAATACTTAGATATTGTATAATAAAATTGAGAAACTATAAGGAGGGGAATATGAAAAAGAAACTTTTACTTTTAAGTTTAATTGTTTTAGGAATAATACTTTATCCAAAAGATACATATGCATTCTCCTCTGAGAATTATAAAAATAAATCTTTATGTGGCACATACGAAGTCGCAGGAATGCATGCTGATGGAGTAATTGATCCTGTCGCTTGTTTTAATGTTTTTGAAGATGCTCAAGCTTGGATGAAAAATAACGGAGCAGAAGATTTAGTTATCTTCCATAGATTGAATGGGAAAACGGTAATATTAGATGCGAATATGGCTTTGGTAGATTTATCTGTTCATTCTGGAACGTTAAATTTCTATACAACTAAAGAAAGCTCTGATGCATATACTTACATGAATAATGAATCTACTTATGGTGGTGGAGACGGGGCCTTCATTGAAGCAGCATATTCCAATCTACGTCAAATATTTATGGCAAAAGTAAAAATTGCTAACTTTACTGGGTGGATTGCAGTAGATAATTATGAGATTGTTCCAATTACCTGGGTAAAGTCATCTAGCAGTTATACAGTAACAGAGGAAAGTATTCGTCACAACTATGTAACCAGAGTACAAGATTCCTATAGTGGTAATGCGGGAAGTACAATAGGACCAAAACCAGATATGCTATCAACAGGTACTTACTATAGCTATGACGGACATTTCTTTTATAAAGATAGAAAAACAATGTTAAAAGATTATAAGAACAACACACATAACAACGCTGTAAATAAAAATGATGAGTATTATAACTATTATATGTACTTATCAAATCACACAAGAACAAACTATTCTAGTCAAAATATAGACGAATATATTAGAAATAATATGGGATATTATAGAGATGTCTTTGGAAACAGTGCTTCGAGTGGAGCATCACGTCTATATGGAAAAGGACAATTCTTCTATTATGTACAAGAAAAATATGGAGCTAATGCAGTATTAGCATTAAGTTTAAGTAGAAATGAAACCAAAAATGGAACGAGTAATCTAGCTATCAATAACAACAATGGCTTTGGTTTAAATGCTGTTGATAGCAATCCTAATAACGGAAAAAGTTGGTATCCATCATTTACATATAGTATTGCCAAATATGGATCACACTGGATTACTCATAAATATGCCGATGTAAAAGAATGGCAATATTTTGGTCCACAATTTGGAAACAAGGGAATTGGTATGAATGTAAAATATGCATCTGATCCATATTGGAGCGAAAAGATGGCAGCTAATTATTATTCACTAGACAAGTCAAAAGGATTACAAGACTATAATTATTACCAATTAGGAGTATTAAAACAAGGGGCAGTTATTGCTAGAAGTGACGCTAGCAATTCAGCAAAGGAAGTCTATAAATACCCAGAAGCAGAAGATGCTGTAGTAATTGTAGGAGAAAAAGAAGGAGAGACAGTGAATGGTGATGCTACTTGGTATGAAGTAGTAAGCGATTTAAATCTTGACAGTAATTATAATGAAAAAGGGGAAGGAGAAGCATATAACTGGGATATGACAGTATATGTGCCAGCGGCTTATATAAAGAAAATTAATAAAGGTAAAAATGGATATGTTTCACCTAACTCAGTTACTAAATATCAGGATTCAGAGTATGAATATGATTTATATGTAGAGGAAGCAGATGTAAAACCAAAAGTTGCAAAAAGTGTAAAAGAAACAAGTTTTTATTATGATTCAGCATTAACAACAAAGAAAGATCAAAAACTAGTAAATAATCGTTATGTAATGGTTTATAGTGCAGCTTACGATAAAAATGGAGTAGCAGTATCTTATCTAGTAACATCTGATTATTGGTATGATCAAAAAGAATGGGTACCAGCAGATAGTATTACTTTTGTAACCAGTGACTATGGTAAATTCTCTGTAACAGCATCAGGTAACCAATACACCTGGGTTAATAGTAATACAGAGGATATAGAAGAGACAAAAATAAGTGGACACTACACTAATTCATATGCTCCAATATTAGAAGAAAAAGTAGTAAACGGACAAACTTGGTATAAAGTGCCAGTAGATATTTCTGGAACAACCGATGAATTTGGTTGGACATTAGCTAGTGCACCAAATGTCTATGTAGAAAAGAGAAATGCCAAAGCGGAAAACACAGCACCAATCATTACTGCTAGCAACAAAACTATAGTACAAGGAACAAAATTTGATTATAAAGCTGGTGTAACTGCTACAGATAATGAAGATGGACCACTAACAGACAAAATAGAAGTTGTAGAAGAAACAGTAAAAATAGATGTGGTTGGTTCTTATCAAGTAACTTATAAAGTAACAGATAAGAATAATGCAACAACAACGAAAACAATTACTGTAACAGTAACAGAAAATCAAAAACCAGTAATTAACGCAGAAGATAAAGAAGTAATTCAATATAGAGAACTAGATGAGTTAGATGGTGTAAGTGCAACAGATGAAGAAGATGGAAAAGTAGAGGTAAAAGTAAAGAACTCTACAGTAAAATTAGATGAAGCAGGAACTTATGAAATTACTTATGAAGCAACAGATACTTATAAACAGACTACAGAAAAAACAATTAAAGTAACAGTTATCAAAGACGAAGCTCCAGTTATCAATGCAGAAGATAAAACAATTACTCAAGGAACGAAATTTAAACCACTAGAAGGAGTAACCGCAGAAGATAAAGAAGAAGGAGAAATCAAAGACATTGAAGTGGTTAAAAATGATGTCAATGAAAAAGTAATTGATACATATGAAGTTACTTATAAAGCTGTAGATAGTTATAAAAATGAAACAACAAAAACGATTAAAGTAACAGTAGTGGAAAATCAAAAACCAGTAATTAACGCAGAAGATAAAACAATTTATCTAAATGAAAAATTTAATCCACTAGAAGGGGTAACCGCAGAAGATCCAGAAGACGGAGAAATCAAAGATATTGAAGTAGTACAAAATGATGTAAAAACAGATGAACCAGGAGCTTACAAAGTAATTTATAGAGTAGAAGATACTTTTGGTAATGTAGTTGAAAAAGAAATCATAGTTACTGTAAAAGAAAAGAAATTAGAAGAAAAAGAAGGAGAATTTTACTTAGATTCATTAGATTGGAATAATTCGAAAAAACAATTTACCATTAGTGGATACTTAATCATATATGATATTAATAATGAAAATAAAGAATATGAAATGGTATTCAAAGACAAAAATTCTGATAAAGTATATACAGTAAAAGTAAATAAATGGACAGAAGATACTCCATACGATTTAGGAACAGTAAATGGAAATAGTTATACAGATTCGTGGTTCAAAGGTACACTTGATATGAAAGATATTCCAAATGGGGATTATGAACTTTATATGAGAGCTACAACCAATAAGTATTATACAGAGCAAATATTTGACAACTTATTCAATGTAGCAATTGATAAAAGAGGAGAAGACGGTGTCCATGGATATAATTTTAAAGTATTACAAAACTACAAATCTCAAAAGATGGAAATAAATATTAGAGATGAATTATATACAACATCGCAAGCTCCGACTTATAGAGATATGGTAAATGGTTATGAACAAATTGAATTTAAAAGTAACAAATTATATATTCAAGGATATTCATATAACTATGCAGGAACTTATGACAACCCAGAAAAAATAGATAGAGTATTAATATTAGAAAATCAAAAGGACTATAGTCAAGAATATATAAATTTGGGAAGTACTAAAGGTCCATATGACATAACTTCTCTTGATAATAAAGATAAGACCTATGTTTGGTATGAAAAAGCAATTGATTTGGCGCAATTGGGAAAAGGAACTTATACTTTGCAAGTTTATACAAAAACTAAAGATGCAGAGGACTATGGTGAAATAAATGATTTGTTTGGTACGTTGGAAACACAAGAAATGACAATAAACAATAAGACGTATCGAATAAAAATTAATAAAGATAGAGAAAATAGAGTAGAGCTTATAGTGGAGTAACTACTCTATTTTTTATTGTTACATGATAGCAAATATATCATCGTATTGTTGCGTTAATAATTGAACGTCGGGTTTGTAAATTTGGCAAAAGGAAAGAATGAAATCTATGAAACACAATATCGAAAATATTACTACTTATATTAAATAAAAAAAAGAAAAGGTGTCAAGAATTAAGTAAAAATAAAAAAGTAGCAAGAACTTAGTGAGAGTATTGCTAGTAGCAATAATGTGCTAGACTATGAATGTATAGCAACAGAAATAGAAAGCAAAAATCCATTATAATAGGACATATTTTTTGCATAAAAAAAATCGTTATCAAAATTAACGATTTTTTATTTTGCAATTGTAATAGTGATTGTATCACAAGAATTAGTATCTCCACCATTAAAACCACTAACAGGCATTCCAGAGACTTTATCGGAAGTAGTATCTCCATTTACTATTACTGTAATACCAGGACATTGACCAGAAATATAACTTTTCAAAGCACTTGCAACAGCATCAAATCCGCTATATTTATTATAAACATTAGGGCGTAATCCTGTAATAGTACAAGGAGTACAAACTGGCTCAGGATCAGGCTCTGGTTCAGGGCTAGGAGTAGGTGTACTACCACCGGAATTATTATTACCAGAATTACTTCCAGAAGAACTAGATCCTGAAGAGCTAGAGTCTTCACGGTGTTCAGTATTTTTACCGCTACTTAAAGTAACTGTAATGGTAGTTCCACTACTAACTTTACTGCCAGCACTGATAGATTGCTTAATAACAGTATTCTTAGATTTAGAACTACTTTGTGTTACAAAGTTATAATTAAGCCCAGCATCTTCCAATGCTTCTATAGCTTCTTTTTTACTCATACCAACGACATTAGGAACTTTGCATTCTTTTCCATCTGAAATAGTAACTATAATACTATCTCCATTCTTTATAGTGTCACCTTTTTTATGAGAGTAAGAAATAACTTCTCCCTGAGGAACATCTTCACTGAATTCATGTTTTTCTTCATAAGTAATACCGTACTTATCAGCCCAAGCTCTAAATTCATCTAAAGATTTAAATTTTTCCATCACTAATTTACCCTTAGAAATAACAACTTTAACAGTAGAGCCTTGTTCTATTTTATCACCTTTATCATAATTAGCAGAAATAACACTGTTTTCTTTTATTGAATCATCATATTGATTAGTAAACTCTAGCTTTAATTTATTTTCTATTACCCAGTTTGTAATTTCTACCATACTCATTTCTTTTAAATCTGGAACTTTAATACTTTTACCTTTACTAATTGTAACAACAACTTTATCTTCATCACTATTAACTTTTATCATAGTATTAGCTTTAATACTTTGATTAGAAACATTTCCACGTTCAATTTTATTAGAAAAATCTTTTTTGATTTCATATTTAATTTGATGTTGTTTTAAATACAAAGTAGCAGCAAATTCACTCATATCAGTTAAATCAGCAAGTTTAACATCACTAGTATCTGCTTCTTCTCCTAAAGAAAAAGTAAGTTCTAGTTTTTCACTTCGTTTCATAGAACCAGAATCACTCTGTTCAATTACAGTATCTTGTGGACTAATAGATTCTCTAAAGCTAACCTCTACATTATTCAAATAATTATCTTCAACATAATTAATAACTCTCTCTGTATCCCAACCATTCATCTCTGGAACAATAATTTCTTTATCAGGATTAGGTCCTTCGCTAACAGAAACAGTTAATTCATTAATATCTTTTGTCTTAGTTCCTTCTTCTATATCTTGTGAAATAATACTGTAGGCTGCAACCATATCGCTATACTCATAATCTTGATTTAATGTAACTTCATTCTTTTCTGCCCAGCGAACAACATCTGTTAAACTTTTTCCAGTAAAGTCAGCAACTTGTCCGATAGAAGGAACACTAACAATCCCTAGTGTAGTAAGCCCTCCAAATAAATTGAATAATAATAAGAAAAAACTTCCCAAAAAGATAGTACCTTTCTTACGATTCGGATTCGTAACGCAAATTGCTATAAACAAAATAGAAAATATTACTAAAAGAACACTATTAATTAAAGAACTAAAGAAATTAACATTATTTGATCCCTTCCATAGAGTAATACCAAAATAAGCTAAACTACTAACAAGGGTTAGAAACAAGAAAAAGTTAATAATAGGATGCTTCTTTTTCTTGCGAGTCTCTATTCTTTCTGAAGTAGAATGAGTATTGTTAATCTCTCTAGTGATTTCTTTTTCTATATTATCTCTATCATCTTTGTTATAATCACGTTTTTTATTTTGATTATAATTACGGTTATGATAATTATTTTTACTATAATGATTTTTCTTTTGTGCCATATTACCACCTCATTATCTTATATATACATTATATAATATATAAAAAGAAATAGAAACAAATTGCAAAAACTAGACTGTAAAGTATACAAAAAAAGTAGAGTATGATAAAATAAAAAAGGAAAGGTGAAAATATGAATGCTTGGATAAAAAAGAACTTTAATACGTTATTAATCATTTTTATTTTATTACAACCAATATTAGATTTAATTACCGGATTTGGAATCCATATATGGAAAATGGATATAACAATAGGAATTATTATTAGAATGATATTTCTATTAGTTATTTTATATAGTGTGATGTTTGTCTACAAGAAAAAACAAAATTGGCTATATTATGGAATACTAATTGTTTACGGACTCCTTTATGTATTAGGAATAATATTATTTAAAGATGGAGTAGGGCTATTCTCTGAAATACAAGGATTATGCCGAGTATTCTATTTTCCAGTATTACTAATTGCTTTATATAGTATAAAAGATGAAATTAAAATTAGTAAAATGACTTTAATGGTAGTATTAGTTACATATTTAGTATGTATATTAGTACCAAATTGTCTAAATTTAGGTTTTGAAACTTACGAGATAACAAAAGCAGGAACCTTAGGATTCTTTAATTCAGCAAATGAAATTAGTGGTATCATTTCACTACTTACACCAATTATGATTTTAATATTTGTAAGCAGTAAAAAAATAATACCAGCAGTTATCATTTCGTGTATATATTTGTATGTAATTTTAACAATCGGTACTAAAACGCCACTATTATCGTTAGGAATTACTATATTCTTTACTTATTTATGGTTTATTTATAATGCAGTAAAAGTAAAAAAATATAAAAGGATTGGAATTAGTTTAATAGCTTTAGTCTTATTTACAATAGCTTTAATATTAATTTTACCAAAAACAACATTCTATAAAAATATTGAAACCCATTTAAATTACCTAAAACTAGATAACGTAACAGAAGTGTTTGAAGATGAAAAATTAGTAGATCACTTTATCTTTAGTTCTAGACTAAAATTCATGAAGGAAAGACAACAAGATTATATGGATGGAAATATTTATCAAAAACTATTTGGTATAGGATACCTAAATAATCAAAAAGAAGCAAAAGCTGTAGAAATGGATTATTTTGATATTTATTACAATCATGGAATAATAGGATTTATATTATTCTTTGGAATTTATGGATATTTCTTCTACTTAATCATGAAGGAAAGACGAAAATTAGAGTTTGAACAATATATGCTATACATCAGTATTTTATTAAGTATCTTCCTATCATTCTTCACTGGCCATATCATAACAGCACCAGCAGTCAGTATTTTAGTAACAGTCCTACTTTTAATGCTAGTAAAACAAAAGAAAAAAAGATTACTATTTACTGCTCATAGCTTAAATGTAGGAGGAATAGAAACTGCTTTAATAAATTTAGTAAATAGAATTAATTTGGAAAAATATCAAGTAGATATTTTATTAGAAAAAAAAGAAGGCATTTTCTTAGATAAAGTAAAAGAGGAGATTACAGTAAGAGAATTTAAAGTTTATAATAATAAAAATGTAATCATAAGAAAAATATTAAACTTATCTAAACGATTAATTTATACAGCAACAGATTATCATACTTATGACTTTAGCTGCTGCTACGCTACATACAGTTTAAGTGGTAGTAAGCTATCCAAAATAGCCGCAACTAATACTGCATTCTATGTTCATAATAATTATAAAGATTTATACAAAGATGAGAAAAAAGAAAAAGAGTTTTTTGACAATCGAGGAATAGAAAAATTTAAACACATTATATTTGTCTCAAACGAGTATCAAAAAGAATTTTTAAGACTATATCCTAGTTTAAAAGACAGGGTACTAGTATTAAATAATTTTATAGATACAGAAAGTATATTAGAAAAAAGTAAAGAAAAAATAAAAGAAAAGAAGCCAAAAGATAAAAAACTATTTGTCTTTGTAGGTAGATTAGATGATGATGCCAAAAAAGTAGGAAGAGCGATTCTTCTAGCTAAAGAAATAAAAGATATAGAATTATGGCTAGTTGGAGACGGTCCAGATAGAAAACAATATGAAGAGTTAATAAAAAAAGAAAAGTTATCAACCAGAGTAAAATTCTTAGGAAAACAAAAAAATCCATATCCATACATGAAGTTAGCAGATTATATTATTATGACCTCAGACTACGAAGGATTCCCTGTTATATACCTAGAAGCAATTACTCTAGAACGACCAATTATTACAACTATTGATGTAAGCGATGACAAGTTAAATATGGGAAAAGATTATGCAATGATTATTTCAAAAGATCAAAAAGAAATGACAAAGCAAGTAAAAGAAATACTAAAGAAGACTCCAAAAGTAAACAAAATAGATATAGAAAAACTTCAATCCACCAGAATGGATGACTTTGAAAAATTATTCGACGGGGTGATATAATGCCAAAATTTAGTATTGTAATACCAGTTTATAATGTTGAAAAATATTTAAAAAGAACTTTAGATAGTGTATTTAATCAAACGTATCAAGACTTTGAAGTGATTGTAGTAAATGATGGTTGTACAGATAAAAGTATGGAAATTGCTAAAAAATACAAAACAAAGATAATAGACCATAAACAAGTAGGAGTAAGTGAAGCCAGAAACATAGGAGAAAAAGAGGCAAAAGGAGAATACTTACTCTTCTTGGATAGTGATGATTACTGGGATAAAGAACTGTTGGAAAAGATAAACGATAACTTAGATAATAAGCCGGATTTAGTAAGGTTCCAAGTAAGAACAGTACAAGATACAGGAGAAGAAATGGATTACCCTGAAGTAGAATTTACAGGATTAAAGGGTGTAGAGGCATTTAATAAGATTGTAAACTTTCATTTTATAGAGAGTATATGGTGTTATGCTATTAAAAGGGAGTTTTATGAACATGCAAAATTTAAATTTAAAAAAGATATGATACATGAGGACTTTGGATTAACACCACTAATTGTAATAAAAGCCAGTAAGGTAAACTCAATATCGTATATAGGGTATAATTATTATAGAAGATCCGGAAGCATCATGAATACACCAGACTATAGTTGGACACAAAAAAAAGTGCATGATTTCTATTATCACTATAATTATTTAAGAAAAGAAATAGAAAAAGTAAAAGGGGACACATCAATATTTAAAAGTTATATAGCGAATAGTATGTTAAAAAAAATATGTGAATTAAATAAAGAGGATTATAAAAAGTATAAAAAAAGAGTAAAAAAGGACAAAGTAGCAACAGATTTATTAACAGATACATTACCAAGAAAAATAAAAAAGGTAATAGTATCTATAAGTCCAAGGTTATATTATAAATAGAAGTAGAGGTGTCTTATGAAAAAGGAAAATAAAAAAGAAGTAAAAGTAACAAATGAAAAGAAAGAAAAAATATCTATTATAGTTCCATGCTATAACGAACAAGAATCATTGCCAATTTTTTATGAGGAAATCACAAAGATTGCCAAAGAAATGAAAAACCAAGAATTTGAATTTTTGTTTATCAATGATGGTAGTAAAGATAATACTTTAAAAATATTAAAAGATTTAGCCAAAAAAGATGATAGGGTAAGATTTATATCTTTCTCTAGAAACTTCGGAAAAGAAGGGGGAATGTATGCCGGTCTAGAAAATGCAACGGGTGATTATGTCGCAATTATGGATGCCGATATGCAAGACCCACCATCAATGATTAAAACAATGTATCAAGATATTAAAGAAGAGGGATTTGATTGTGTCGCATTATGCAGTCCTAGTCATAAAGGTTATGGTATCGTACGAAAGTTCTTTACTAATTGTTGGTATAAATTAATCGGTAAAATATCATCAACTCCACAAGTGCCAGGAGCAAGAGATTTCCGTTTAATGAAAAGAAAAATGGTAGATGCTATCGTAAATATGAAAGAATATAATAGATATTCAAAAGGAATATTTAGCTTCGTAGGATTTAATACAAAATGGATAGAATATGAAGCTCCAGATAGAGTAGCAGGAACATCTAAATTTAACTTTTGGAAGTTATTTAAATATGCTCTAGAAGGAATATTAGCATTCTCAACTACACCATTAGTAATAGCTGCAATCATCGGATTGATTTTCTGTTTAATCGCTTTTATCGCAATCATTGTAATTATTATAAAAACATTAGCCTTTGGAGACCCAGTAGGAGGATGGCCATCACTTGCATGTATGATAATGTTTGTTAGTGGAGTACAATTATTCTTCTTAGGAGTATTTGGAATGTATATGTCAAAACTATATCTAGAAGTAAAGAAAAGACCAATCTATATTCCATCTGAAACAGAAAAAGATGTAAAGGAAGAAGAAAAATAATATGATAGATATCAGTATTATTGTACCAATATATAATGCCGAGAAATATTTAAACAAATGTATAAAATCATTAATTAATCAAACAAAAGAAAACTTAGAATTCATTTTAGTAAATGATGGATCAACAGACTCCTCCGAGGAAATAATAAAAAGTTATAAAGATAAAAGAATCAAATACTTTAAAAATAAAAATCAAGGTATTGGAAAAACCAGAAATTTTGGGATGAAAAAAGCAACAGGAAAATATATTATGTTCTTAGACAGTGATGATTATCTAGCAACCAATGCATGTGAAGAATTATTTAGTAAAGCAGAAAAAGATAACTTAGACTTAGTAATAAATAATTTTTATAGAGTAGAGGAAGAAACAGAAAAGAAAGTTGAAGTAATTATTCCAGAATTTAAGAATACTACTTTAAAAGATAATAAAAGGTTATTACTAGATGTTAACTTGGCACCATGGAATAAACTATATAAACGTGAACTTCTAAAGAAAAATAAAATACAGTTTGTAGAGGATTTAAAATATGAAGATGCTCCATTTGTAGTAGAAGCTATGGATAAAGCTAAAAAAATAGGCTACATAAAAAAATTCTTAAATTATTATGTAATCCATAAAAATAGCGAAACAACAGTTAGAGATGAAAAAATATTTGATATTATAGAAATTGTTGATAAAATAAGAAAGTATTTTTCTAAAAGAAAAGAATTCACAGAAACTGTGGATAAACTATCTGTAAGAATACTAACTAACTATACAATCCAACAAAGAGTGCAACAGGATAAAGAAGTAGGAATGCAATTTATTGATAGAGCTTTTCAATATATGAAAGCAAACATACCAGACTATAAAGATAACAAATATTATGAAAATAGAGGCTTTTTGCGGAGAACGATTGAAAAAAATCAATTCTTAACAAAGGTTTATTGCAAACATTACAAAAGCAGATAAAGAATAGAGGTACTAGTATGATAAAAAAAATAAAAAACATAAAATTATCAAAGAAACAGCAAACTATTATCATTTTAGCAGCAATATTTATCATGATGTTAGTATTAAATTTATTAACTCCTTTAATAGCTGATGATTATTCATATTCCTTAAACTTAGATAATACAAAAATTAATAGTTTTATGGATGTGATTAACTATCAATGGTGGCATTACTTTAATTGGGGAGGAAGAACAATTGCCCATACAATTGCTCAACTATTTTTATTGTTTCCTAAAATAGTCTTTAGCATTATAAACCCAATCATTTATATTGCTTTGATATATTTAATATATTTACATATTATAAGAAAAAGAGAAAAAAAACCTATATATTTAATATTAATTCATTTAGCTTTATGGTTTATTTTACCAGTTTTCGGACAGACATGCTTATGGTTGATAGGATCATGTAATTATTTATGGACAACAGTTTTAATACTATGGTTTTTATGGACATATAGAAAAGATAATAAAAAAGATTCTATTTTTAGAATTGTTGGGCTATTTCTGTTTGGTATAATTGCAGGTTGGACAAATGAGAATACTTCCTTTGGACTAATTATAGTAACTCTTGGATTTTTAATTACTACAAAATTAGATAACAAAAATAAAAAGTTACCAAAATATAAATGGAGTGGACTATTAGGAAATATTGCAGGGTTCTTAATTTTAATATTAGCACCAGGAAATTTTGCTCGTGCTGATTCTATTCATGATAATACATTTATTCTTGTAAAACTTATTAAAAGAGCAGTGGAGTATACAATTACTATGATTAATTATTTATTACCTTTATTTATATTATTAGTGATCTTAATTAGTATTTATATATTTTATAAGAAGAAAATACATAAACAAGTTTGGATATATTCATTGGGTGCCTTCTTCTGTATTTATTCAATGCTATTATCACCACAATTTCCAGAAAGAGCATGGTTTGGAGTAATAATATTTTTAATTATTGCCGCTTTTGATTTATTATATGAAACTCCTAAATTTAATAGAATTTATAAATATATCATAGTAGATGCCATAATAATATTATCCTTTATTTATATTGGGCAATATTTAGGAAGTGCTATAGATATAAATAACTTAAGAAACACTTGGGAATATAGAGAAAATTACATAGCTAAACAAAAGGAAAAAGGAAATGATGAAATCATGGTAGATGCTTTTTCAACAGTAGACAAGCATAATCCAACCTTTGGGTTATCGGATTTGTTTGAAGATAAGACCTTATGGCCAAATACCCATATTGCAGAATATTTTAATATTAAAAGTATTGAAGCAAAAAGCTATGACTAATAAAGCAGCAAGTTAGGAAGTTGAGATGAGGAAAATGATAAAAGGAAGAGTAAAGTATTGCGACAGTTTAAAAGCAATATCAATTATTTTGGTAGTACTGATTCACATTTTAGCGGTTTATCGTGATTTATATTTAGGAATTGGCAATATGGTATATTATTTTCTTTTATCATTTGCCGATTCATTTACTAGGATAGCTGTTCCTATGTTTTTTATGATAACAGGAATATTTATGTTAAGTAAGCCTCTTGAAAAGAGTTATAAAATATATTTGAAAAAAAGGTTGCCTAAACTAATAATACCTTTAATTGTTTTTTCTATAATATACTATTTATATGAAAATATAGAGGCAGGAGAAAAGTTATCTGTTTTAACCTTTTTTCAATTACTAACATCATCTGATGGTGTTAGATATCATTTTTGGTTTATGTATGAAATCATAAAGATTTATTTATTATTACCATTTCTAGGAATAATGATTAAAAATCTTAGCAAGAATGCATTAAGAAATTTAATTATGCTAATTTTTATTATTGGAAATTTCATATCATTTATCAGTGGAATTACCAACAGATTAGATATCAATCTATTTGGGGGTCTTTCATTTTCTCGAACAGCAATGTGTATTAATTATTTATTTTTAGGTTATTATTTGTATAAATATCCAGTAAATAAAAAGATTAAAATCTTAATATATATTGGTGCCATATTAAGTATTATCATTTTACCAATAGCGGATTTGTTTTTGGTTGGTGATGTAAGAAACGATCAACTTTTCGTTATCACATCAATATTTCCTATTTTGCCAACAATTGCTGTTTTTCTACTATTTAAAGAACATTATGATAAATGGAATATTATGCAAAAATTAGAACCAGTAACAAATAGACTAGCAAAACAAAGTATCTGGATATACTTAACACATGTAATAGTAATGGAATTATTACAGAAATATTTACCTGTTCCACAAAGATTTTTAAGTGTTATAATACTAACTGTTGTACTACTGGTTCTGACAGTTGCAATATCTTATATTCTAGCTATTGTATTAGATTGGCTTTATAAAAAGATTTTTCAAAGAAAAGTAAATTAGAATAATAAAAATTAGAAAAGAGGGCTTTATGAAAAAATTAATTACTATATTATTGTGCATATCACTCATAATAAACTTTTTTCTTTTTTTTACACTAACAAAAAAGATTGATAAATATGAAGATGAAATAAAAAAAATTACAGTAGAAATTAAAAAACAAAAGAAAGAACAGGAAAAGAAAGATTATAAGAGAGAAAACATTGTGTTTTTAGGAGATTCTATTACAGAGTGGTATCCATTTGGAAGTCTATATGAAAGAAATATTCCAATTGTAAATAGTGGTAAAGCAGGATATCGAACCTTTGAATTGCTACCAGAGTTAAAAGAATTAGTCTACCAATACAACCCAACCAAAGTCTTTATTTTAATTGGTACGAATGATATAAATACCCATTCTGGCAAAAAACAATTAATAAATAATATAGAAAAAATGATAAAAAGAATTAAAAAGCATAGGAAACAATGTAAAATATATGTGCAATCAATATATCCAGTAAATAAGGAAGATAATCAAAAAGAAAATGAAATAGAAAATAAAGATATTAAAGATGTAAATAAAAAAATAAGAAAAATATGTAAAAAGCATAATGTAACTTATATCAATGTATATAAGTATTTAATAGATGAAGAGGGATATCTGGATTTGCAATACACAAAAGATGGTCTTCATTTGAATGATTTGGGTTATTTAAAAGTCACTAAGGTGTTAACACCATATGTAGAAGAATAGCATATTGATAGTATATGTATAAAAATGATGAGAGAAAGGTGTGGCAAGATGATAGATAAAGGAAGAAAGTGGATTAAAGAATATAAATGGATAATTATTGTTGGCTTGTTTTTGTCTATGCCATTAATCTCTAGACATTTTGTTTTAGGACACGACAGCTTATATCACGTGGCTAATATTGATGCTTTATCAACCGCAATTAAAGATTTGAACTTTTCCAAAATCTCTCCTGTTATTGCTGGGAATTTAGGGTATGGAGGAGCAATATTTTATCCAAAACTACCACATTTTTGTTTAGCACTTATTAATATAGTATTATCAACATTTAATATTGGACCCAAAATTGCTGTAAATATTGGATATATTAGTATTATTGTTTTATCCGGTATCTCTATGTACAAATTACAAAAAATGCTATTTAAAAAGAATAATATGGCTTTATTAGGAAGTGTAATTTATATTACTATGCCATATTTTTTAAGTGAAATGTTTGTAAGATCTGCACTAAATGAAGCGGCATTATATATTTTTATGCCATTAGTATTTATTGGTTTATTATATTTAAAGGATTTAAATATTAAGAAATTTTATATTTATTTTATAATTGGATACTTCGGTATAATAAATTCGCATTTGGTTCTTACAGTATATTTTACTGTAATTGTAATCTTATATTTATTAATTAATATCAAAGATTATATTAAAAAGGAAAGAATAAAACATCTATTTATAAGTGCTGGCGTTTTATTACTCTTATCATTACCAACATTTATATTAATGTTTGAGCATAAAAATTTAGGAATATATGCAGTATTTAATCCAAAAGTAATAATAAGTACAGTAGAAAATATTGAGTATTACAGTTTATCATTAAATAGTTATTTACAAATGAACTTGTCAACAGTAGATTTAATTCACCATTTTATAAATATTATTGTAATTATTTTATCAATTGTCGGAATTTTATATCTAATACTAAAAGAGAAAAATAAAGATATTAAAATGAAGATTTTTGGTTTCTTAGGAATAGTAATATTATCATTAATAATGGCAAGCAGTTTGTTTCCGTACAAATATCTTCCGAAATTGTTACTATCAATTCAGTTTGCATTTAGAAATGAAACATTTATCTGTTTTGCTTTAAGCATCATCGCCGCATATAGTTTAAAATGGGTATTAGATAACAAAATATTATCAAATATAATAATAACTATAACAATAGCATCATCTTGTATTATTTCAGCATTAATTATTAATTCAGCTACGGTTGTTACAGAGGTACCGTGGAATGAATATGTTGGAATGGGGAATCAAAAAGAATATTTAACGATGCGCGGATTAAAAAATTTAAATTATATTATTAATAGGGATGAAAATATTAAGGTTTTGTCAAAGGATAGCAGTGTAAAAATAACAAATATGAATAATAATATTCCTAATTTATCATTTAATATGAAAATAAAAAAAGGAAAAGATGTAACGTTAGAGTTACCTAGACTATATTACTTAGGTTATCAAATTGAATTAACGCAGAAAAATGGCAAGAAGATAGAATTGGATTATGAGTATGATAAATATGGATTGATTAAAATAACAGTACCTAAAAGCGGATACATTGAAATGAAATACACAGGCACTTTAATGTATCAAATATTTTCTTGGGTTCGAAATTTAGGAATACTAATTTTTATTATCATAGTAATAAAATATCAATATAATAAAAAGAAAAAAAATATTTCATCAACTAATTTTGTTAATTTGTATAGTAGTAAAAGAATGTAATATAAAAACGATATTTATAATATCCCAATTTCACAAATAAATATAATATTGTATTCAGTAAAAATGGGGAAAAATAAGGAGTAACGATATGAAAACAAGGACACAAAAAATTTTAATATTAAGTGTAATATTTTTATCAATGTTCATATTAAACATGATTACGCCATTAATTATGGATGACTTTAATTATACATTTGGATTAGATGGTAGAATAAATAGTTTATTAGATATTATCAACTATCAATCGTGGTTTTATTCTAATTGGGGAGGAAGAAATGTGGCACATACAATTGCACAATTCTTCTTAATGAACGATAAATTATTATTTAACTTTCTAAATGCCATAGTTTATACAGTATTAATTTATTTGATTTATAGAATTATTAGAGGAAAAAATGAAGAACATCCAATTTATTTATTAGGAATTCATTTTGTACTATGGTTTTTTTCTCCAGCTTTTGGACAATCTTTTATTTGGCTAACGGGATCTTGTAATTACTTATGGACAACAACGATAATCTTAATTTTTATAAACCTATTTATCGGTTTTCACAATAATGATAAAAAGTATTCGATATTAAAAATTGCTTTATTTGGTTTCTTAGGAATATTAGCTGGCTGGACTAATGAAAATGCTGGTGCTAGTTTAGTGTTTATGGGAATAGCTTATCTAATAGTAGAGAAATTTGTATCACATAAAAAGATAAATAAAATTATTGTAACGGGAATAATTTGTACGATAATAGGTTTTGTTATCATGATTTTAGCTCCAGGTAACTACGCAAGAAGTACTTATTATCCTAACGAGGAATTCTTTTTGTTCAGTTGGATAAAAAATGCAATATCAATCACACAAACTGGAATAAATTATTTTTATTTATTAATAGTAGCGATAGTTATAATAATATCAATTTATGTTTATCATAAACAAAAGATTGATAAAATTATATACTTTTTCTTATTTGGAATAGTGGTAGGAACTTATTCTATGATTGTTTCTCCAACTTTCCCAGAAAGATCATGGACAATTGTTCTAATTTATATAGTTATTATATTTGGCAATTTATTGTCTAGTTTAAAAGAAAAATCTAGGTTGAAAAAATTTATTATTGTAGATGCTATTATTATATCTTCATTCTTGTTTATTAATAGCTATCTTTTAGCATCTGAAGACTCATATCATTTTTACAATATATGGCAAGAAAGAATAGAAGAGATAGAACAGGGAAAGAAAAAGGAAATTGAAGATTATGAATTTGAACCATTCTATACCACTAGAAAACAATCAGCATCATTTGGATTAGGAGATATATTTGAAGGAAAAGATGATCCTAATAATAGGTGTTATGCTAGATATTTTAACGTAAAATCAATTAAAGCTAAAACGTCAGAAAAATAAAATTGAAATTTGTAGAAAATTATTTTCTATGCTATAATGTAAGAACGAACAAAAGAATTTTATGAAACAAGAAATGAGGTATGGATGTGGAAAAGGATATTGCGATAAAAGTATCACATGTATATAAAATCTTTAAGCTTTATTATGATAAAGCAAATACTTTAAAAGAAAAAATATTATTCTTCTCAAGGAAAAATAAAAGTAAAGATTCTATTTTACATGTATTAAATGATATCAACCTAACCATAAAAAAAGGAGAAAGTGTTGCCCTAATTGGGACGAATGGCAGTGGTAAATCTACACTATTAAAATTAATGACTAAAATTATTTATCCTAATAAAGGAAAGATTACCACAAATGGTAAATTAACTTCACTTTTAGAATTAGGTGCTGGATTTCATGATGATTTTACAGGAAGAGAAAACATTTATTTTAATGCATCAATTTTTGGATTAACAAGAAAACAAATTGATGAAAAAATTGATGAAATTATTGAGTTTTCAGAATTACATGATTTTATAGATAATCCAGTAAGAACATATTCTTCTGGTATGTATATGAGACTTGCTTTTTCAGTTGCGATTAATGTTCAAGCAGATATTTTACTAATTGATGAAATTCTAGCTGTTGGAGATCAACATTTCCAAGAAAAATGTTTTAATAAACTAAAAGAGTTAAAAAAAGAAGGAAAAACTATTGTTATTGTTACACACAATATGAATCAAGTAAAACAATTCTGTGATCGAGCAGTTTGGTTATATAAAGGCGAAATAAGAATGGACGGAAAAGTAAACAAAGTATTAGAAGAATACTTAAAGGTGTGTGGATAGAATGAAAGTATTTAAAGAGTTATATAATTATAGAGAATTATTAAAAACTAATATAAAAAAAGAAATTCGAGGGAAATATAAAGGATCATGGCTAGGAATAATTTGGACATTCCTTAATCCATTATTAATGCTTGCTGTATATTCTTTTGTATTCCCATATATCTTAAGAGTTAATGTAGAAAACTACACAATCTTTATGATAGTCGCTTTAATTCCATGGAATTTTTTTACTACAGCCATTCAAATGGGAACAGGTAGTGTAGTAGCCAATGGCGCTATTTTAAAGAAAGTATATTTTCCAAGAGAAATCATTCCAATTTCTGTAACAACCAGTCAATTAATAAACTTTTTAATTACTTGTATTATTATGTTTGCCTTTATTATATTCAGTGGTGTAGGATTTTCAATCCACTTATTACTATTCCCGGTATTAGTATTAATCCAATACCTTATTACTTTAGGATTTACATTTATCTTATCAGCAATTACGGTATTTATAAGAGATGTTGATCACTTTGTAAGTGTAATTTTAATGTTAGGGTTCTATGCAACTCCAATTGTATATTTAGCTGATATGTTACCAGCTAAATTCCAATGGGTACTTAATATAAACCCAATGGCTCAATTGGTAGAGGCATACAGAGATATTCTTTACTATCATCAAATGCCACATTGGTCAATTTTAGGAATTTGGGGAATACTAAGTGTTGTATTTGTAGTAGTAGGATACTTAATATTCAAGAAACTAGAAAAGAGTTTTGTAGAAGAACTTTAAACAACCACAAGGTTGTTTTTTTATTTGTTTTTATTACTTAAACATGATACAATATCAATGATAAAGAAAGATAAAAACATTTGAAATGATTGTACTAAAAGGAGGAAAATATGAAGAAGAAATTTATATTACTATTGCTATTAATGTTAATACCTATAGGTTCAGTATCAGCAGAAGAATTGGGAAATTCAGAAGCAATAATAGAAGCTCCAACTGAGGATTCAGAATCAAATACAATTATATCTGAATCCCAGAAAGAAAGTAATATAACAGTAGATCCACAACAAGAAATAGAATCTAATAATTTAAATTTAGAATTACCTGTAATAGAGAATAGTCAAGTGCAAAAAACAACTGGATGGATTGTTGAAAATGGAAATAAATATTATGTAGAGAATGGAGAAAAAGTAGCTGGATTTAAAACAATGGATGGAAAGACATATTTCTTTTCAAGAGACAATACAAAATACGGTGTAATGAGAACAGGGAAGTTTCAAATAGGAGATTATTACTATTGCTTCGATGATACAACCGGAGAAATGCTAACAGGGTTATTTGAATATAAAGGACAAAAATACTTTGCAAATGAGTCTGGTGAATTACAATTAGGATATCAAACAATAGATGGGAAGGCATATTTCTTTTCAAGAGATAAAACCATGTATGGTGTGTTGAAAACAGGAAAATTCCAAATTGATGGAGCATACAAAATATTTAATGAATCATTACAAACAGGATTATTTGAATTTGAAGGAAACAAATACTATGCTAACAGTAAAGGAGTTTTACAAACAGGATTTCAAACAATTAATGAAAAAAGATATTTCTTTTCTGGAGATAAAACTAGATTTGGAGTTATGAGATATGGTTGGATTCAATATAATGGGTATAGATATTATTTGGATTCAGATGGAACTGTAGTAACTGGTTATAAAAAAATTGACGGCCGTGAATACATGTTTGATGATCAGGGAAGAATGAACACCGGTTTTGTAACAATTAATGGAAATACATATTATTACTATGCTGATGGAACATTTGCTAATGACTGGCTACAAATTGGAAATAAAAAATATTTTTTCAATTCCCTAGGAGTACAAATAGGAGCAAATGTAAAAAAAGTAATAGATGTTTCTTATCATCAAGGTGTAATAGATTGGGATAAGGTTATAGCAGAAGGAAGCGTAGATGGTGTAATATTAAGGATTGCAGCCGGCTGTGAAGAAGAAGACACACAGTTAGCTAGAAATATATCAGAATTAAAAAGGTTGGGAATCCCTTATGGTATTTATATTTACAGTTATGCAGAAAACTATAATGAAGGTAGATTATATGCTGAATTTACTGTAAATGTTATAAAAAAATATGGTATGAATCCAACTTTAGGAATATACTTAGACTTAGAATCAAATTCTGTAACTTCATATATGGGGGTTACTGAATATACAAATGTAGTAAATGGATATATGGATGTCATGAAAGCTAATGGTTATGGAAATAATACTAAAATATATACATATAAAAACTATGCAGACACAGCATTAAATAGTGAATATCTAAGGAGTCTAATCGCCTGGGTAGCACAATATAACCATTATTGTACATATACAGGGAGTTATGTTGGATGGCAATACTCTTCAACAGAAAAAATCCCAGGTATTAATACTAATGTTGATGTAAATGTATGGTTTAATTAAGGGGGATAGCTATGGAAAAAGAAAAGATTTCAGTTATTATCACAACATATAACAGAAGAACGTTTTTAGAAAAAGCAATAGAAAGTGTTTTAAATCAAACATATAAAAATATAGAAATAATAATTATAGATGATTGCTCTAAAGATGATACTGCAAGTTTTTATAAAAGTTTAAAAAACCCTAAAATAAAATTCTATCAAAATAATCATAATCAAGGATGTGGAGCAAATAGGAAAAAAGCATTAGAAAAATATGCTACAGGAAAATATATAATCTTTTTAGATGATGATGATAGTTTTGTGAATAAAGATTATTTTAAAGATGCAATAAGAATGTTAGAAAAAAATAAAAAACTATCCATGGTATGTGCTCCTCATATCGTTTATGATAAACTGAATAATACAACTTTAGAAAAAACTTTTCCATACAAAAAAATAGTAGATAATAAATCTTTTTTCTTAAATTTTGGAAATGAAAATTATCCCAAGCCAATTATCAGTATAGCTATTATTAGAAAAGAAGCACTAGAATATGCTAATTACCATGAAATGAAAATTTTGAATGATACAATAATTTTTTTGAGAGCATTATTATATGGCCCTATGGGATTTATCAATAAAATATCTGCCCAATATTTAGTTCATGGAAATAATATTTCTTTTTCTTGCACTACAGATTTTATTATTGATAATTTAGAGGAAAAATATAAAATATTTTGTATAATACCACAGAGTTTTAAATTAAGTGATAGTGAAAAGAAGAAGTGGTTAATTGAACAATGTGATATTACAATTATATATTTTATTAGAGGTACAAAACCTAATTATTTTCAATTTAGAAAACTACTACACTGGATAAAGAAAAGGTTTAAAAGCAAATATTTAATCAATAATTATAAAAAAATATATAAAGAAAGCAAAAAAGATAGAAAAGCAATATAAATATATGTAAAGCGGAACTAAAATTACATTAGTATCTGCTTTATTTGTATATCAAAAAGATATTTGATATAATTAATAATGAAAACAAAAGTAAAATAATATAAAAGAGGTGTAATATGGATTACAGTAAAAAGCCAGGGCAAAAAATAGAAAGAATTGGAGAAGTAACAAATAAGGAAAAAGCAACAATAAGTATTGTAACGCCTTTTTACAATTCGGGTAAAACAATATCGGAAACTGCAAATAGTATATTAAGTCAAACTTATCCTTATTTTGAATGGTTAATTGTAGATGATGGATCAAAGGATAAAGAATCATTAAAAATTCTAGATGAGACAGAAAAAATGGATTCTAGAATTAAAGTTTTTCATAAAAGAAATGAAGGACCAGCACTTGCTAGAGACTATGGAATAGAAAAATCATCTAAAGAAACAAAATACATGTTCTTTTTGGATAGTGATGACCTAATTAATCCAACAATGCTAGAATGCTTGTATTGGACTTTGGAAACACATCCAGAAGGATCTTTTGCCTATACAACAGCAGTAAACTTCGGAACCCGTGAATTTATATGGGAAAAATATTTTAATCTAGAGCAAGAAAAAAAAGAAAATTTACTTACAATATGTGCTCTTGTAAAAAAAGAGGATGTATTAGAAGTAGGGGGATTTGACATACAAGATAAAGCAATGTATGAAGATTGGAATTTATGGTTAAAATTACTAAAAAATGGGAAAAAGCCGGTAAGAGTAAGTGCTCCGTTATTTTGGTATAGACAAACAGGAAATGGAGAATTTAGTAGAGCCACAAAAAATCATAAACAGGCTATGAAATACATTAAAGAAACTGCTGCTACAATTAAAAATGATGTAGAAGCAATTCAATTTCCACACATCGGAAGTAAATATAGTATGATTAAAAATCATGCCAATATGATTCTTCCTGATTATAAAAAAGATAAAAGAACAACTGTTTTATATTTATTCCCTTGGATGGTAGTCGGAGGAGCAGACTTTTTCAATCTAGAGTTAATAAAAAGGTTAGATCAAACTAAGTATAGAGCCATTATCTTAACAACGACACCTAGCGATAATCCAATTAGACAGGATTTTGAAGATTATGCAGAAGTATATGATATGGCCTCATTTCTAGAAAGAGAAGATTTTATTAATTTTACAGACTACATTATTTCATCAAGAAAAGTAGATTTGGTAATGGTTAGTAATACTGAATATGGATATTACATGGTACCATATTTAAAAAGCAAGTATCCTCAAATTCCATTTATAGATTATATTCACTGCATTGACATTGATGACGAGCGCTTTGGATTTGCAAGATGTTCAAGGGATGTAAAAGAATATTTATCTTATACGTATTGCTGCAACAATTCTACTTTAAGAGAATTAAAAGAAGATTTTGAAATTAAAAATGCAGAAACAATCTATATTGGGGTAGATGAGCAAAAATTTAATCCAGAAAAATTCGATAAAAAAAGTTTACGAGATAAATATGATGTACCTCAAGATAAGATTATAATCTCTTTTGTTGCTAGATTAGCGGATCAAAAAAGACCAGAGATGTTTATGGAAATTGCCAAGAGACTATATGAAAAAAATAGTAACATATATTTTGTAGTTGCAGGGGATGGACCATTGATGCCAAAAGTGAAAGATTTAGCTAATGATAACTTTAAATTATTAGGAATGGTTAAGAAAACAGACGAAATATATGCCTTGAGTGATTTAACTTTAAACTGCTCAACTTTCGAAGGTTTGGCTTTAACATCTTACGAATCATTATCAATGGGAGTTCCAGTAATTTCTACTGATGCTGGTGGTCAAAGTGAGTTAATTGATAGTTCAGTAGGAGCAATCATCCATTTTAATGAGCACCCAACTCTTGAAATATATGAAAAAGAGATAAATGAATATGTGAGTGAAACTCTTCGCGTTATTGATAACTTAGATAAGATTAAAAAGAATTGTCGAGAAAAGATTTTAAAAGGATTCACCTTAGATTTAATGGTAAAGAAGATGGCTAAAGTTTATGAGAGCTGTATAAAAGAAGAAAATAATAATAAAACAAAATCTAAAAATATAGGTTACACAATATATGAATTAGCTCTAGAAGATTTTTATATAAACAACTATTTCTATATAAAAAATTATTTAGAAAGTAAATTTGATATTATTATTGACATATTTCATCAACAGAGTAAGCACTACAAAACATACAAAAAAATTGCTCAATTCTTTGACAAATTTCACGCTAGAAAGCAAGCTAAGGATATATTAGAATTTATGCGAGTTATAAAAAACACTATCAGAAGTGGTATAAGAGCAATTAAATATTTTATAAAAGCAATAATTGCATGTATTATTCTTGTATTTAAGCTTTTTGCAAAAGTAATCGGCAAAGTAATGTCATAAGTAAGGGGAGGAGAGTATGAAAAGGCAAAATAAAAAAATAGATGAAAAAAACCCAAATTATAAGTTGTTTACCTTAAATAAAGAAAATAAATTATTATCAGAATCTGCATATGTTAATATACTAGAAGATTGTTTTCATACTATAGTAGAAACCAAGCCAGAAAAAGAAGTAAATGGTCCCGAAAAAATAACTGTGATTATTCCTACTCATAATAGGTTAGAACAATTAACAAAATGCATTGAGAGTATCTTAAATCAAACTTACAAAAATGTAGAAATCATTATAATTGATGATGCTTCAAGTGATGAAACAAAAACTTATTTCTCCAAAATTAATAATCATAAGATAAAATATATAAGAAATAAAAAAAATTTAGGGGTAGGCTTAAGTAGACAGAAAGGATATAATTTATCAAGTGGACATTATGTAATATTTTGTGACGATGATGACTATTATATAGATAATACATACTTTCAGGATGCTATCAATATATTTAAAGACAAAGACATAAATGTCATTTGCTCTCTATCATATATTTTATATGAACAAGAAAATATATATAATCTATTCAACTTGAATTTTAACAAAAAAATAAAAAGTTTAGATTATTTAGAAAAATTTCAATTCCAATTAACTAAACCAACATCAACTTTCCCAGTAATATTCCGAAAAAGTATATTAAACAAAGCAGATTTTGAAAAAATGCGCATGATGAATGACTCATCAATATATTTAAGAGCTTTAATGATGGGAGGATACACCTATAAAAATTCAAAAATTATCGGAGTATATAGAATTCATAAGCAAAATTATACGTTGAACGTAAAAGCAAATTTTACTATAAAAAACTTGGAAGAAAAAAAGAAAATATATAAATATATACAAAAAAAAAATTTACTAAAAAATCCAACAGAATGGTTCGAGCAAGAAGCAAAAATTACAATATATTATTTCTTAAATGGAAATGAAAAGTCACGATGGAAGAGAAAAAAAGTATTATATTGGACAAAAAAGAATGTTTCTAAAGAATTATTTTTGGAATTAAAAAAGGCAGAAAAAGAAAGAGTAAGGAAAAATGAATGTTGAATGGAAAAAGGGAAAAAATAGGTCACTAAATATTTTAAAATTTATATGTGCTACGTTAGTTGTATTTATTCAATGTAAATTTCCAGGAGAGTTTGGAAAAATAATTGAGAATTACGGGAGAATAGCCGTTCCTATTTTCTTTATGATTAGTGGCTATTTCGTATATAACAACATAAGAAGCAAAGTATTTAAAAAATTTAAAAGAATATTTATTTTATTATTAGGAGCTTGCGCATTTTGGTTTACTTTCAATAGCATACGATATTTGGTGTTCGATAAGATAGCGTTGACTTATTATCTACAAAGTTTTTATCAGAAAGATGTACTTTTAAAGTTTATCATTTTTAACCAAAATTGCTTTTGGGAACATTTATGGTTTCTTAATGCTCTTTGCTACTGTTACTTAATCCAATACTTGTTAGTAAAATTTCACAAAGAAAACTTTAAAATTGAAAAAATTATTACTATTTTATTATTACTAAGTTATTTGTTAATCAATGCATTTATAATTGATGATGAATTAACAAATATTTATTTGATAAGAAATTTTATATTTGTTGGCTTGCCTTTTTTCTTTATAGGGAAAAGCTTAAGAAAAAGTAATCTAGCAGAAAAACAAAACTTGAAAAAAATGCTATTAATAGTTATGGCTTTATTTATAACATTAACGGCAGAAATATATTTTTATAAAAGTGAACTTTATATCAGCAGTATATTGTTATCATTCTATTTATTTATGATTTGTATAAAAAAAACTAATATAAAAAATAAATATTTAGAGTTTCTAGGCGACAAATTAGCGTTTTATATTTACATTCTGCATCCTGCAATCAAATATATAATTTTGTATATATATGATTATCTAAATATTTCAAAAGGAATATATATGTGGATATATCCAATCGGAAGTTTAATAGTAACAATAATAATCTCTTATTTGACTTATATTGTTATAAAAAAGATGAAAAGCTTTATCAAAGAAAAAAAAGAAAAAAATCAACATCACGTTTTAGTAATGGGTTATATGAATAATAATTTAGGAGATGATTTATTCTTTAAGATATTAGCGGAAAGATATAAGCACACAATTTTTTATATGTATCCACCCTCAACATTATTAGAAAATTATCTAGAGAAATTTACATCAAATAAAAATTTACGTTTTTACGAAACTGAAGAATATTATTTAGATTTAAAAAGTAAAATATCGGATAAAACGATACCATTAAATATGTTTCCAGCAATTTTATCTCGAGCTGACCAAACAGAATGTTATATAAATATTGGAGGCTCTTTATTTATTCAAAATGAAAATTGGAAAAATGATGATCGTTTTTTAATAAAAGAGAGAATGAAAAACAAGCCTTCATTTATAATTGGTTGTAATTTTGGTCCGGGTAATAAAGAGTTTACAGAATATTATCAAACTCATTTTAAAGAATACACAGATATCTGTTTTAGAGATAAAACTTCGTATAATCAATTTAAAAAATTACAGAATGCAAGATTGGCAGATGATATTGTATTAGTGGAGAATTATCATAAAAAAATAAAAACACCAAAATATAATAAAAGTATTGCCATCTCTGTAATAGATTTACACCAAAAGAAAGAATATAAAGAAAAAACTGAAGAATATGAAGACTTTATAAGAAGAACTATCTTATATTACATAAAAAAAGGGTATTATATAAATCTATTTTCTTTTTGCGAAAAAGAAAATGATATGGTTGCTATTAATAGGATTATAAAAGGAATTCATAAACAGTATCAAAAAAGAATAAAAGTAATTAACTATATAGATGATATTAATTGGTTTTTAAAAAAATGGAGAGAAAATAGATTTGTAATTGGAACAAGGTTTCATTCTATGATTTTGGCCTTAGCTTGCCATCAAGAATTTATTGTAATTTCCTACAGTGAAAAAACCAATAATTATTTAAAAGATATTTCAGAAGAATATATTCCATTAAACATAAATAAATTATCAGAACAAAAGATAGAAGACCTAAAGTTCTACAAGACAGATAAAAGTTTTAACTCAGTAAATCAATTCAAAGAATTAGATAAGTACATAAAATAATAGAATAATAGAATAATATTGTTGAAAACCGTATCATTACCAGTATAAAATATAAAAAATAAATACTGTCTTCTATATTTAGAATTTTATTACAATTATAGTATTAGGCATATTAAATTTTATAAATAAAATAAATTAACTAGTAATAAATTAGGAATATAATAAAACCTCTCAATTTGAGAGGTTTTTACATTGACCTAGATTAATACAAGTATCATAGTAAGTAGATCTTTTTCGTAATTCTCGATCGATATAGCTATTACCATATTTTTCGCTTAAAGTTTTCTTATCACTAAATAAGTTTGTGCCAAGACCTAATCTATCTCCTTGAATTTTTACTCCTAAAGAGGCAAGCGTAGTGGGCAAATAATCAAAAGTAGTAAAATCTCTATTTTTATTATTATCAGTATCAACAGCAGAATTTAAATAAACATTATAAACGCGTCGTTCATATCCTTCAGGTAAATCATCGAACGATGTAGTATTCATACTCAAATGATCTCCAGCTAAAATAACTGTTGTGTTATCATAAAAATCTTGTTCTTGAATCCAACCAAAAAATTCTCCAAGTTGTCTATCAGAACAATAAATAGCATTTAAATAAGGATTACTAGAATAATTTGGACAAAAATCACTTTCATACCCGTCAGGCATATGGGTGTCTACTGTTAACATAGTAAAATTGAATGGTTCATCACTGTCAGCAACTTTTTCTAATTCCTGTTTTGCATATTCATATAATATTTCATCTTCATATCCCCAGAAAACATAATAGTCATCAGGAATAATGCCATCCTCTTTGGCAGTATAAAGGTCAAAGACCTGATAATCGCCATGTCTTTTATAATAGACTCTTCTACCACCAAAGGATAAGTCAGACCCCACCATAATAGATTGATGATATCCTTCTTCGGCCAATATATCACCAATTGCAGTAGCACCATTAACAAGTCCATTTTTATAATTTTTCTCTTGATTAGCATCATCTGCAATAAATGGTGTTTTTATAGGAATTCCAGCAGTAGCTGCCACCATACCACCCATCGTCCAAGAAGCACCAAAAGGCATATGAGCACCACCAACACCATCTGTATTAGAAAAATTAATATAATCTTCAGCTAACTCTGTAAGATTTGGAATATAGTTATATGGATAACCACCACCACTTTCATAATCAGCATAAGTAGATTCCATAGATTCTAAATAGATATAAATTAAATTTCTTTTTTTCTTAGGAAATTCCAGTTTTACATCTGCAGGATTTACATATTCTTCTTCGAAAAAAGTAGAACTTTTTGCATTAGCTTCAATATATTCATTTATATATAACTCATCCATTGCGTAAACAACGGAATCAGTCAAAGTATAGATTGGTATAAGACAAGCGATTAAGAAAATAAAAACTGCAATATTAAATTTAATATGAAATTGTTTTTTTAATATAGTAACCTGTAACTGAATCTTACTATTCCTAAAGAAAACTCTATAAATAATATAAATAACAATAAAAATGCCAAGTAAAATTAAAGTTGTTTGCAGTGGAGGATAAATATTAGATTTAAAGAAATCATCTAATATATCCTTACTAGCAGTAGTAACAGAAGTACCTAAAGTATATAAAATTTCATCAAATGAAGTGAAACTATAATTTTCTATTGCCCAGTTTGTTCCAAGACGCAATGCCATGGAAAGAAAGATAGCTAAGAAAAATAGTATAACAAAAAGAAGACTAATGCTTCCTTTTATAATCTGCACTATGATTTTTAGAACTTTTTTCAACATCCTTTTTACGTTCCTTTACATCAATATTAATCTGTACTACTTTAGATATAATAAATAATAGACAACTAATTGCAATCGAAACAGCAAAACTTATTAACATGTATTGCATAGTAAAATCGATTGTAAATAATTTAGAACTATACCAATTAATTTTACCAGTATGAATAAAATGATAAATAATAGTCATAATTAAATTAATAATAAAAGTATAACCAAGATAAGGAATAACTAATTCATTAAGCTTTCTTTTTTCCTTTCTTAACTTTTCACTTACCAAGATAGAAATACTAGCAGGTAAGAATAAACACAAATATAACATACTGCACCTTCCTCATTATAATCTATCTTATGGATAGATAAAACAACAAAATTATATCAAAAAACTAGTGGAAAATCAATGAAAATTGTATGAAATATAATATCTTTAACAAAATATAATAAAATGTACTAAAATAAAAGAATATGTTATAATATAGCTATCAAGGAGCGAAGACTATGAAAAAATGTATCATTATTATGAATCCTGAAAGTGGTAAAGTCAAAAGTTTAAGTACGAAAAATGAATTTTATGATGTCTTAAGAAAACATGGTTATGATGCAGAAATTAAATATACTAAGGAACCAAAAGATGCCACTAGAATTGTAGAAGAACTAGAAGATGATGTGGATTTAGTCATCAGTGCCGGAGGAGATGGTACGTTAAATGAAGTAGTAACCGGAAATCTTCGCCGCGAAAAGAAACTTGTTTTAGCGAACCTTCCTATGGGAACAACGAATGATGTTGCCAATATGTATGGATATACAAAAGATTATCAAAAAAACTTGGAATTACTATTAAACGGAGTAAGAAAAAAAGTAGATGTTTGCTATATTGATAATACGCCTTTTGTCTATGTCGCATGTCTAGGAGATTATATTGATATGGCCTATAATACTCCAAGAAATTTAAAAAAGAAATATGGTAAAATTGCTTATATTTTATATGGATTAAGACAGTTACAAAATAAAATTCATAAGTATCATGTAAAATACAAAGTAGATGGAGTAGAACATGAAGGAGAATATTCATTTTTCTTTATTACTAACTCATCACGTGTAGCAGGTGTAGATGATATTTACTATGATGTAAAAATGGATGACAATATGTTTGAAGTGGCTCTCGCTAATCCAAAAACAAAACCAGATATTTTAAGAATGTTAGTTCAGGTAACTATGAAAGATGTAAAAGAAGTTCCAGGAATTACCTATTATCAAACCAACGATTTTGAAATAGAATTCTTAGACAAACCAAAAACCTCGTGGTGTATTGATGGTGAAGAATATGAAACAAGTAAGGCCAAATATGAATTTAAAGTAGATCAAAAAGTAAAAATGTTAATACCAAGAACAAATGCAAAGAAGTTATTTAATAAGTAAGGGGAAGTTATGGCAAAAGAAAATAAAAAAGTATATAAAAAAGAAAAACGTCAATTAAAAATTAATATTGTTGTATATTTAGTACTAAGATTTTTAGTAATCGTATGTATGGTAGAGCAATCTTTAAAAGGAAACTGGCATAGTGTTGCTTTATGTTTTCTAACTTTAATATTGTTTACTCTACCAACAATTGCTTCAAGAACTTTTAAAGTAAAATTACCAACAACACTAGAAATTATCATTTATTTATTTATCTTTGGAGCAGAAATATTAGGAGAAATTCAAAACTTTTATGGAGTATTTAAACACTGGGATACTATGTTACATACACTAAATGGTTTTCTATCAGCAGCAATTGGATTCTCACTAATCGATATTTTAAATAGAACAGAAAGATTTCATATTAAAATGACACCATTATTCGTAGCACTAGTTGCTTTTTGCTTTTCTATGACAATCGGAGTATTATGGGAATTTTTTGAATTTGCTGCAGACCGTTATTTTAATACGGACATGCAAAAAGATAGAATTGTAGAAAAAATACAATCAGTAGAATTAAATAAAGAGAATAAGAATGATCCAATTATCATAGACGATATTAATAAAACAATTATCTATAGTGATAACAATAAAAAAACGACAATTGAAGGTGGATATTTAGACATTGGTATTATCGATACTATGAAAGATTTAGTAGTCAATTTTATTGGTGCATTAGTATTTTCTATTTTAGGATTCTTATATATTAAAGATCGTGATGAATATAAGTTCATTGAAAGATTCTTACCAGTAATGAAGAAATTTAAAGAAGAATAGCCTAGGGCTATTTTTTTTGAAATTTTTAAGGAAGACTCCTACTTTTTTCGAATAATAAAGTAGGAGGTGAAACTATTAAAAAATTTTATACTTGTCGTTATGATAGAGCATTTAAAGAGGTGTTTATGAACGAGTCAAACAAAGACTTGTTAATTTATTTATTAGAAGGGATTCTAAAACTAAAAATAAATAACGTGGAATATCTCAATTTAGAACAGAATGTAGGAAATATCTATGTAAAAAGAAAACACTTTGATTTATTTTTAAAAACAGACATTGGAAATATTCAAGTAGAAGTAAATGCTTCCAATCTAAATTATGTAAAACCAAGAAATATGTCTTATATATGTGCAATATACTCTAACCACGTATTAAAAGGACAAAATTATAACCAAGATACTAAGATTATACAAATTAATTTTAGTTATGGACTAGAAGATTCAGAAGAGAAAAGAGTATATTATGTACAAGATCAAAGCAATAAAAAATATGTGGAAAATTTTACCATTTATGAAATCAATATGGAAAAATATATAAACTATTGGTATACTAAAAACAAAGAAAAAATAGAAGAAAATAAAGAAATAATTATGCTAGATTTAGAATTAGAAGAATTAAAGCTTCTGTCAAAAGAAGATAGGATGGTGAAAAAATATATGAGTGAAATGGAAAAAATCAATAGTAATCCTGAATTTTTTGAATATATGAGCGCAGAAGAAGATAATCGAAAGATAGAAAATTCTATTAGAAGAGAAATGATAGAAAGAGGATTAAAAGAGGGTTTAGAGCAAGGACTAGAGCAAGGCTTAGAACAAGGACTAGAGCAAGGACTAGAGCAAGCAAAAATTGATATTGCTCATAATATGCTAAAAGATGGATTAGATATTGTTACAATAGCTAAGTATACTGGTTTAGCTAAAGAAACAATCCAAGAGATGTCTAAATAGTGATAAAAGAGAATAAAAGAAAATAAAGTAAAATAAGATTACTTTATTTTTTTGTCGATTTTTGTCATACGAAACATTTGTCATGTTTTGTCGAAATGCTAGAAAATATTTTCTATTTGTTTTATAGTGCAAATAGAGGTGAAGACATGCTAACAGTATCACGACAAATAAACAGAGGAATCATGTTTATTAGATTGGAGGGAGAACTAACTACAAACAACTTCTATAAAGTAGCAGAAGAAATTAACTATTTATTATATAACCAAGGAATTTTAGTTTATGTATTTAACTTAGAAGACGTAAATAAAATAGATAAAGGTATATTGGGAAGTATTCAAAATAAGTTAACAGAAATATTTTTAAAATGTGGTAGTGTTGCTATCTGTGGTATATCAACAAAATTAAGAAAAATGTTAGGAGAAAGAAAAAACGAATTATTTTATGTAACAGAAGAAAAAGAAGTATTTCAATATATTAGTATTTAAAAGGAGAGAATATGGACAGCGTATTGGAATATGAAGATATGATTTATAAAATGATTGGTAGATACCGAAACTTTGATAAAGAAGACCTATATCAAGTAGCGATGCTTGGTTTAATGAATGCTAAAAAAAATTATAATCCAAATGAAAATACAAAGTTTTCAACTTATGCTTATTATTATATTTTAGGGGAGATTAATGCTTATATTAGAGCGAGTAATCCTGTAAAGATAAGTAGAGATCTCCTTCGACTGAACAAAAGCTTAGAACATGCAAAAGAAGTGATGGCACAAAGATTGAAAAGGGAACCAACAACAGAAGAATTATCTGTCTTTTTAGAAGTTCCCATAGAAAAAATAGAAGAAGCAACACTTGCGACTAGACAGGTAGAGAGTCTAGATTACACCTATAGTGATGAAGAAAGTGATTTATACAATTCTTTTGGACAAGAAGAAACACAAATGACCGAAGACTTCTTAGATTTAAAAGATGCCATAGAAAATCTCCCAAGAGAAGAACAACAGTTAATTATTGCGAGATATTATACGGGACTAACACAACAAGAAACAAGCGAGTCTCTAGGAATATCTCAGGTACAAGTATCAAGAAAAGAATCAAAAATATTACAAAAGCTAAAGACAACTCTATAAAATAGAGTTTTTTTATGAAAAAATGATATAATAAAGCTAGAAACATTCCATTGTAAGTGGTAGAGGAGGTGTTGAGAAGGAAGGTGTGTTAAAAAGGGGGAAGTCTATATGAATAAATAATTTCATATAATGAAAAGAAGGAGTGTAAAAGATGTATTGTAGTGAGTGCGGTGCAAAGAATGAAAAAGATGCTCTATTTTGTGAAGAATGCGGTGCAAAGTTAGAGCAACCAAAAGAGGAGAAAACACCTAAGAAAAAAACACAAAAAAAGAAAAACACAAAAAAATTAAATAAAAAACAATGGATTATTATCGGTATTATTATAGCTGTAGTAGTAATCTTATTTGTAGTATTTCAAGTGTTAAAAACACAGACATCACCATCTAAGATTGTAGAAAATTATATTGAAGCAATAAATAATAAAGATTATGAAAAGTTGTATGATTATGCAAATTATACTGGTGATCAAACATTTATTAGTAAAAAAGCTTATACAGAGGCTGTAAAAGAAAAATTAGAAGGAAAAAGTACCATTAACAATTTTGTAGTTGGAACAACAACTTATGAAAATGGGGGACTTACAGCAGTAGTCACAGTAAATGCTACTATGAGAGTAGGAACTAGTACAACAACGACAACAGATTCATCATTTGAAATCAAATTAACAAAAGAAAAAGAAAAAGCATTTTTGTTCTTTCCAAAATGGACAATGGCAGATGATGAATTATTAGGAATGAACACAACAGAAAATTATAATATTACAGTACCAAAAGATACAGAAATAACCTATGCAGGAGTCAAAGTAACAGATAAATATCTTGATAAAGAAGAAAAAGAAGACTATACAGAAACATATATTCTGCCACAAGTATTAACGACTTCTACAAATGTAGAATTTGAATTACCTGGTGGATTAGAAATCGAAAAAGAGATTACCCCATCAAGTTATAGTAAAAGATATAGCTTAAGTATTACAACTAGTGATCTTACGGATAAAACCAAAGAAAAATTAACAAAAGAAGCAACAGAAACAATGGAGACAACGATGAAGGGAATTATTGATAATAAGAGTTTTGATGACATAAAATCTGTATTAGCTGAAAAACCAGATTCTGAATATTATAAAGATTTTGCAGAAGAATATGCAGATTATTTAAAAGATGTTCAAGAAGATAGCAAAAAATTAACATCTTTCGATGTGGAAAGCATGACAGTTTCATCAATCGGCTTTACAAGAGATTATCAATTAAGCTTAAGAGTAAGAATGAGCTATTCATGGACAGAAACAGATAATAATGGAGAAGAAGAGGATGATAGATATAATTATGTTACTTTCTATATGATTCCAGAAGAAGATAATTATAAAGTAGTAGGTATCTCTTCATTCCCTGCAACAGTTTCTTATTTATGGTAAAGAGAGGAGTAAACAATGGCAAAATTTTGTAACAAATGCGGAAAACCATTAGTAGATGGCAAATGCTCACATTGTGAGCAAACTGAAAAAGAAGTAGTAGAGTCTACTTCTGAAGAAAATTTATTTATAGAATATCTTAATGTATTAAAAGGAATGTTCACGCATCCAGTTGCCACAATAAAAAAAGAAGCAACAGCAAAAAATCTTCCATTAGGAATTGTATCAATTGTAATTTGTGCAATATTATTTGGAATTTTCATACATGTATTATTAAGCAATATATTCTCATCTGTAGGTATGGATTTATCAGTAATCAGCACTATGATGGAGCAATTAAATACCAAAATAGCAGCAACAGGATTGTCATTACCATCACTTTCAAATGTAGGAATAAAAATGGCAATCATGTTTGCCATAGCATCAGTAATTATGGCAGGATTAATCTACTTAATGCGTGCTGTAATATTTAAAAAGAAATTAGATTTTAAGAAAATAGTTTCTATGATAGGAATAATTGAAGTATCCTTTAGTGTACTTCTTTTAGCAGCAACCATATTATCATTTATTCATTATGTACTAGGTTTAATTATATTGATATTGGCAATAGCCTTCTTATTAGTACACTTACATCAAGGAATTTTAGTAATTTCCACAACAACTAAAACTCAAACAATTTATACAATTGCATTATGTGTAGGTATTGCGATTATCGCATTTACTTTATCATTAGTAACAGTACTAATATCTAGTATATTAGCACTAAGTCTTCAAACCACTAGTACCTCAATTAGTAGTGGACTAGGACTATAGAAAGGAGTAAACAATGGCAAAGTTTTGTAATAAATGTGGAAAAGCATTAGTCGATGGAATTTGTCCTGATTGTTCTAAAAAAGAAGAAGTAAAAGAAGAACAAACAACAACAAGCAATTTAGGAAATGACTTATTAGATATTATAAAAAATATTTGGAAAAAGCCTATTGAAACAATAGAAAAATATGTAAAAAAAGAAAATCTTCCATTATCATTTATTCTTTTAGGAATTGGTGTATTAGTAGGTGGAATATTCACATACTGTTATACAGATAGTATTGTAACTGGAATAGTTACACAAATAAATAATAAAATGGCAGGTATTGCTTCTATGATGGGGCAGTCTTATACTGCAACAACACCAATCACAACTATTCCATTTTTCCAATTATTCTTATCAGGAATTTTAACTACAGCATTAGCCTATACATTCTTTATTCTTTTATCAAAATTATTTGTAGGAATTATCTTTAAAGGAAAAGCTAGTCTAAAACAGTTTACTACAGCAGTTGCAACTGCTAGTGTATTTCCAACTCTATTTACATTAGTAGGAATTTTAACAAGTTTTATTTCATATCAATTGACATCATTCATTTATTTAATAGGTTTAATATTATTTATTGTAGTAGTTGTACAAAGTTTTATGGATGTATTAAAAGCAAAAGAAGAAAGATTAGGCTATGCAGTACCATTAACAGTTATTATCACTTATGTAGGTATTATTGTAATTAATATTATTGTTTTAGCCATAATCACATCAAGTCAAGTAACACCAATATATTAAATTCAAAAGAAGTGATTTCTCACTTCTTTTTTGTATGAAATAAAAAAAACAGCAAAGAATATAAATGGTGATATAAATGAAACAAGAAAAATATGAAATGATTGCAAAAGAACATAAAGCAAAGAATCCTAAACTACAAAATGCAATTGTTGCATTTTTAATAGGTGGAGTAATTGGAATGATAGGAGAAGGAATTATAGAATTATTATGTAATATTTTTCATATGTCTAGAAATAATGCAGGAACTATTATGATAGTAATTATGATTTTTATAGCGTCTCTTTCAACTGCTTTAGGATTTTTTGACAAATTAGTAACAAAATTTAAATGTGGTCTTTTAATACCAATAACTGGATTCGCTCATTCGATGACAAGTGCTGCACTAGATTATAAAAAAGAAGGCCCTATTTATGGAGTTGGAGCAAATATTTTTAAATTAGCAGGATCGGTAATTTTATATGGAATAGTAGCTGCTTGGTTTTTTGGAATGATTCGTTATTTATTAGGAGGTAGAATATGACATTTACTTATAATGATGTATATGTAAAAGATACCGCAACGATTGCAGGTCCATATGAGAAGAAAGGTCCATTAAAAAAGTATTTTGATAAAACTTTTGATGATTTATACTATGATGAGGACTCCTGGGAAAAGGCAGAAATAAAATCAGTAAAAGAAAGTCTAAAGTTATTACATAAGAAAGTTGGAATCAAAAGAAAAGAAGTAGATGTTATTTTAGGTGGAGATTTACTAAATCAGATAGCAGCGACTACCTATGGTGCATATAACTTTTCCAAATGTTTTCTAGGATTATATGGAGCTTGCTCCACTTCTGTAGAAGCAATGATACTAGGAAGTGTGTTAATTGATGCAAAGAGAGTAAAAAATGCTATTGTAACCGTTTCCTCACACAATATGGCAGCCGAAAAACAATTCAGAAACCCAACGGAATATGGTGCACCAAAACCAAAAAGTGCTACTTTTACTGCAACAGGTAGTGCTTCCATGTTACTAACAAAAGAAAAAACAGACATTAAGGTAGAGTCTTCTACCATTGGACAAATTATAGACTTAAATCAAAATGATCCTAACGACATGGGAAAAGTGATGGCACCGGCTGCGATTGATACGATTAAAAGGCATTTAAAAGATTTAAATAGAAAACCAGACTACTATGATTTGATTGTAACTGGAGATTTAGGTTTATATGGGAAAGAAATATTAAAAGATTATATGTTAGAGGAATATGATTTAGATTTAAAAGATAATTACAATGACTGTGGAGTTATGCTATATGATTTAAAAGAACAAGAAGAGTGTCTTGCTGGAGGTAGTGGACCTGTCTGTAGTGCCCTAGTATCTTTTGGATATATTTATCACGAAATGAAAAAGAAAAATCTAAAAAGAGTACTAATCGTCGCAACAGGAGCCCTATTTTCCCCAACTATGGTTTATCAAAAAGAAAATATTTATTCAATTGCTAATGCAATTAGTTTGGAGGTAGTCTAATGTTACTTGTAAATTCATTTCTATTCTGCGGAGCAGTATGTATGATTGCTCAAATTATATTAGATAATACAAAATTAACTCCTGGACATGTAACTAGTATGTTTGTAGTATTTGGAGCTTTTTTAGATTCATTTAGTTTTTATGACAAAATTATAAAAGTAGTAGGGGGAGGATCTTTATTACCAATAACTAGTTTTGGTCATTCTTTAATTCATGGAGCATTAGCCAAGGCAAACGAATATGGAATTCTAGGAATTCTGATGGGAATGTTTGATTTAACTGCAACAGGTATCACAGCAGCAATCATCTTTTCCTTTGTATTTACTTTGATATTTAAGCCAAAAAACTAATAATCTATGATAAAATAGACTTGGTGATAGAATGAAAGAAGAAGTAAGAAAAGTAATAGAAGAAGAAAGAGTAAAACCAGAAGCAACTTATCAAAAACCATTTCTTATTTTATTAACAGGAAATGTAGGAAGTGGAAAGAGTTTGGTTTCGCAAATATTATCAAAAGAATTAAATTTATATTTAATTAGTGGAGATTATATAAGAAATATAATAAAAAAGCGATATCCAGAAATAAATCTGCATAGTGTAGAGGTCAGGCAAACGAATAATATAGTCTGTTTAGAAGAAATGAAATACTGTATAGATAATAAATATTCTATAATTCTAGACAGAAGCGTATCGAATAAAAAGGATTTATCTACGATTACTGAAAGAGTAGATTTACCAATCATTTTGATTAAAATAATATCTTCTGAGGATGAAAATATAAAAAGAGTAAAAAATAGACAAGAAGAAAAGGAAATGGTAATACCACATTACGGACATCAAGAATCAAAAAGCGGGGTAGTAACGGAAGAAGAATATAATAAGATAAAGGAAAGAAAAGTATATGATTTAGAAGATAGTATCTACGATTATTTCGTTGACACAAATACTTCCTTAAGTAATTTATATGAACAACTCACAAATATAAAAAATCAAATACAACAAAAATATAATTAGTTAACATTTCTAAAAGGTACTATACTATAAGTATAGTAGGAGGTATATATGAAGACAGTAGTAATTACTGGAAGTGCCAGAGGTTTTGGACTAGAAATGTTAAAGTTATTTAGAAAAGAAAATTTTAATACAGTAATTTGTGATGTGAATGAAGAGGCTATAAAAGGAGCCAAAGAAAATCTTAAAAAAATAAACGGAAAAGGTAAAGTGTTAGCATATCAAACAGATATTACAAAAGAAGAAGAGGTAAATAATTTAATTTCAGAAGTCAAAAAAGAGACGAAAGAAATAGATATCTGGATTAACAATGCCGGAGTCAATCAACCTAACAAACCTATTTGGGAAGTAGATAAAAAAACAATTGACAGATTAATCGATATAGATTTAAAAGGAACAATTCTTTGTTCTAAATTGATTATGAAGGTCATGATTGACCAAAAGCATGGGCAAATATTTAACGTAGAAGGCCATGGAAGTAATGATGCTAAAATATTAGGTCTATCTTTATATGGAACAAGTAAGCGTGCAGTAACATATTTTACAGAAGCTCTAGCCTATGAAGCAGAACAAAAAAACACTAATGTCTTAATAGGAAAAATTACACCAGGTATTATGATAACAAATTTCATCCATACCGCATTAGGAGATGGAGAACATATCGAATTAGATGAAAAAACGAAAAAAATCTATAATATTTTAGGGGATTATCCAGAAACTATTGCAAACTTTATGGTAGATAAGATCATTCACAATAATAAAAACAATGTAAAATTTACTTGGTTAACCAATAGAAAAGCAGCTTTCCGCTTTATGACAGCTGGTTTTAACAAAAGGGATTTTTTTAAAGATTAAACTACATTCAGTAGTTTTTTTTATAGATTAGAAAAACATAAAAAAAGAACTGATAGAATCAGTTCTGTCTAGATATTTCTATAATTAAGTCCATATCATCATCTTTAGCCATAATATTTTTATGATACTCACCACATTTTTTACAACGATAAACAATTTTATAAGTATCTTTAAATTTTTCAATCCCAATTGGCTCTAAAATTCCTAAACAAGTATTTTGCCTATCTCCTGGCATAATATCAACATGTTTAGAACAAAGACAGAAAGGACAGTGATCTCTAGCACTATATCCTAAAGGTAAGACTTTTTTACCACAATTTTCACAAATAAATTCTTCATCTCTCATAGTAAATTTTTTCATAATTTCTCCTTATTTTATTTTTTTGTAATAATATTCATATGGTCTGGAATTGCTTTCTTTACTATTAATCAAAATATTCATATAAGTTGAGAAAGCTTTTTTATAAGGTTTATATAAATATGAATAAAAAATAACATTATCTTCTTTCATAATTAAATAACGATCTTTCCAACTAATATTTTCAAAATTTGTAGACCCATCTTTATATAATTCTATAAATTCATATTTACTATCAATTTTTGTATGAATCTTTTTAGGATTAAATAAATATGGAGGCTCTATAATTTCTCCCATCAATTTCCATTTACCAATAAAATCTTTTGGATGTACATTAGCAATATGTTTATCTAAGTACATACGATGAGCTAGTTCATCATCATTTTCTTGTTTTAAATCGTATGCTTCAATATATATATCTATTTTATCATTATTATAAACTTCTTGAAAAGATCCTCTGATTTGAATATTATTTTCCTTAGCATATTCAATAATTTTTTTATAAGAATCTAAAATAGTAGTTTCAACAGTAGTGTGTAAAACATTTTTAATTTTCTGACTATTAATGATTCTAATACCTTTTTTATTATAATTATGTAGAGAGTTGGGATTAGATAAAATATAATCAGGCAATATCCTTCCAATAAAACATCTAGTGTTTTCTTGTGAAAATCCTTTCTCATAATTTTCTACAATAAAAGGATATTTACTAAATTGTTCTTGTTTAATTTTTTTATCAACGGTTTTAAGAACATGTTCAATATCAGCTCTAGATTTAATAGTAGTAGAAATACCAACAATTGTAAAATTAGGGTTAACAATAAATTCAACTTTTTGTTTTGTCATATTATTTTTCATTTTTTGTAGTATCATTATTTTTTTTGAGCTTTCATCCTCAATTTTTTTGATTTGTTCGTTTAATTTTTCTTTCTTTTCATTTTGTAATAAATCTTTAATTTCATCTAAAGAAAATCCTGAAAGTTGCAAATCTTTTATTTTCTTTAAAGTATTAATTTGTTTTTCACTATAGTACCTATAACCAGTGAGTGGATTAATTTTCACAGGCTTTAGTAAATTGATTTTATCATAATACCTTAAAGTTTTTATTGTAGTTTCACATAAATATGAAAACTCTCCAATTTGATACATACAAATTCTCCTTTCTTAATAAGAACTTATCACTCCCCATAAGGGGAGAGTCAACCCCTTTTGTTATAAGTTATTATAGCATGCATGAAAGGTTTTGTGCTATAATGGAAAAGAAAATGGTAGACGGAAGTGATAATTATGAAATTTAAGATAAATGAATTTGAAGGACCACTAGACTTGCTACTTCATCTAATTAAAGAAAATAAAATGGATATTATGAATATTGAAATAGAACGTATTACAGAACAATATATTTCATATTTAGATGAGCAAGAAAAAATGAATTTAGAAATTGCTAGTGAGTACTTAGTAATGGCTTCCGAATTAATTGAATTAAAATCAAAGTTATTACTTCCAAATCAAAAAAATGAAGCAGAAGAAGAGGAAGAAGTAGATCCAAGAGAAGAATTAGTAAATAGACTTTTAGAATATCAAGCTTATAAAGAAATCACTAAAGTATTAAAAGAGAAAGAAGAATTACGAAAAGAAATTTATACTAAATCACCAGAAAGTGTAAAAAATTATGTAGATGAAAATGCCAAATTATCAAGTGATATTACTTTAGATGATTTAGTAGAGGCATTTAAAAAGTATCTAGAAAGAAAAAAAGAGTCAAAGCCATTAAAAACCAAAGTGACAACAAATGAAATTAGTGTTTCTTCCAGAAGATTAGAAATAAAAAGCATTTTGAGAAGTAAACCAAAAGTATCATTTTTTGAACTATTTCCAGTTCTAAATAAAGAATATGTAGTTGCAACTTTTTTAGCAATTCTAGAGATGGCAAAAAATAAAGAATTAAAAATTACACAAGACAAAAATTTTGATGATATTATATGTGAGGTGCGGGATGAAAAATAAAGCAGTATTAGAAGGATTATTATTTGTGGTAGGAGAAGATGGATTAACTCTAGATCAAATAGAAGAAGTATTAGAAATATCAGAAGATGAAGTAAAAGAACTAGTAAATGAATTAAAGCATAGCTATGAAAAGGAAGATAGAGGGTTAAGAATAGATTTTTTAGGGAATCGATTAAAACTAACCACGAAATTTGAGCACAGAGAATATTATCAGAAGTTATTAGAAAATCCCGAAACCAATATCCTAAGTCAGGCAGCTTTAGAAACTCTAGCCATTATTGCCTATAATGAACCTCTTACTAGAATGCAAGTGGATAAAATAAGAGGAGTAAGTAGTAGTCAAATGATTCGAAAACTAGTTGCAAAAGGATTAATAAAAGAATCAGGTAGAAGTGATTTGCCAGGAAGACCTATTCTTTATGAAACAACCAATGATTTTTTAGATTATTTTGGATTAAATAACATTAAAGAATTACCAGATATGGAAAAGTATATTGAAGAAGTAGAAGAAGAACCAGAGGATGAAAAAGATTTATACACATCAAAATATAAAGAAGAATAAAGACCTACATATGTTTTGTAGGCCTTTTTAACATTTCTTCGTATATTTCTCCTAAACTAATAAAATTATCATTATTACCATCAGTATGAGTTTGTAATATATTCATCTTATATTGAGAAGAAACCACTGTGTATAAATCAATAATAGCTGGTAACTGTTCATCAGTAAGTTGTTCTAAAGAATTAATATATAAGAAACCATCATAATATTTTCTATCTCCAGAAGTGCATCCTTGGTATGGAAGAATCTGAAATTGATTTAACAATTGAGTACATAACACTTCCAAATTGTCTTCCTGATCAATTCCAGAAGCATCGATTCCTAATTTTTTATATTCTTCTTTTAAGATTCTTTGGAAAAAAGGAGCATGTTTATCTTCGCCTTCTTTCATAGGAATCATTTCTCCATTTGGCATAATAACAAGACCAGGAGTAAAAGGATTAATTTTTTCTTTCATATTATCACCAGATTAATTATACCAAAAGAAAGAAAAAAAGTAAAAAGTGCTAGAAATTATAAAAATATATGATATAATCTAATATGTAATGCCTGTGTGGCGGAATTGGTAGACGCGCTGGACTCAAAATCCAGTGTTAGCGATAACGTGTCGGTTCGAGTCCGACCACAGGCACCATTTTAAATCATTAAACCCTTACAAAATAAGGGTTTTAATTTTTTTTACTCTCAACATTACTCCGACTTCAAATCTATTAGTAAAATTTGTCGGTAATTTTTGCTACTCCTTTCTTAATATTTTCGGATATATGTCTATATTTATTAACGGTTGTAGAATAATTTGTATATCCCATCTGTGAACTGATTTGATATAATTCTACATATTCTTCAAACATTAATGATACCAATGTATGCCTTAGATTATATAACCTTATTTTAGGTACTTTTGCCTTTTCACAGATTTTTGAAAAACTATTTCTAAGAGTAGCGTCTGAAAAGGCCTATTAGGTTCATAATTCCAAAATATCAAATTGGAATCTTTGACATTATATTTGATTTTTTCTTTTAAAATATGTTTTGTATTCATTAACAACAGTAAGAAGCTTATCCGTGATAAAGAATTTACAGTTAAAGCAGTAGAATTACCTACGAAATATTTATCAAATGGAGTAGCAATTCTTGAAACTGATGGAGTTAGATTCAGGTGTGATTGCGATCTATTGTATGAAGTTACTAATTCGTAGATTAATGAATTGCAATTTTTAAAATTAGTATAATAAAAATAGTAAAACAAAATAAAAGAAACTCACAATTTACTAAATTAGTGATTTGATGAGTCTCTTTTTTTATTGTAATATTGAATAAGAAAATGGAAATAGCATAAATATTAAATAAAACAGTTTGTAAATTTACAACAAAAATGTTATTATAAGTAACACTTGATGTGATATACTATATATAAGAAGATAGAGGTGTCTATATGAATAATGAAGAAGAAAAAGTAATCAATCGAGATATTCTTGAAAATTCATATTATTTAATAAATCTTTTTGTTGAAGATAAAGCTAAAAATAAACAAAATGTATCTATTACAAATTTAAAATTGCAAAAATTGATGTATTTTGTAGAGGCTTATTATATGGCAGAAAATCTTAACGAGGATGAACTTTTTAGTTCCCCATGGAGCGCATGGGATTACGGACCAGTTAATAAAATTTTATATATGCATTACAAAAAGTTTGGTAGTATGGAAATTTCTCTACGAGCAGAAGAAACATCAAGAGGAGAAAATTTACCACAGATAAATAAAAAATACATTAAGCGTATTTATGATTTGTTTGGTAATTTTACTGCATTCGATTTAGTAACATTAACTCACTTAAATGGGTCCCCTTGGGATAAAATATATGTAAGTAATAAAACAAATAATAAATATGATTTTGACAAATTGAATGATTCTGTTATACCAAAAAAAGAAACTAGAGATTGGTTTAGAACACAATTTGATTTTCTTTTTGAAAAAAGAGGAGCAAAGTAGTTATGGCAACATCTGGAAGTATAGCAGATATACAAGAACTATTACGTTCTAATATAAATGAACAATATAATAAGCTAAATTATCAGTGGAGTAAAGATATAGAAGAATCAAACAATTTAATTTCTGTTATCGAACAAGACCCAGAGTACTTAGAAAAGAATAGTTTAGAAATATTGAAGACTATTGAACGTCTCAATCAAGAGATGGACTACTATTCGGAGTTAGGCATAAACTTAGAAGGAATTGTAGATGTTCCATATGATTTTCCGGAAATAAGAAGAAATTTAGAGAAAAATTATAGAACATTATCGTTAATGTGGTATAAATATAATTTTGAAAGTGCAGACAACCAATTTCAAATAAGTAAGAAGAGCCTAGATGAAATATTAATTAAGCAGCAAGAGATAAATGAGAAAATGAGTAAAACAGACAATAAAATAGAAAGTTTAGGAGCTACCTTTTTAAATATCGTGTTAACTATATCAATTACATCAACAATGGTTACAGTTTTATTAAATACAAGCCCTCAATATTCGTTAGCTATTATTTTAGGTAGTGCGTGGTTATTGTTGAGTTCAATTATTTTCATTAGTTCATACTTTAAAGCTAATGAAAAAAATGGAAACAATAAACTACCATTTATTATATATATTGGATTAACTGTAGCAACAATGTTAGCTTTTGGATTTGCTTGGTTTGAAGGTGATGCACAAAATCATCCTAAAAAAGAAGAAAATGTGGAAAAAGTGGAAATTATTGAAAAAGATGATGCTCTTAATCAAGATAATTCTTCCCAAAAATCCCAATGACTCTTCCGTAGTTTTGTTGTAGTATTTAATGAAACTATTTTGAGATTCTTTTTTTATGCCTAGCATTTCTTTTAGATGCTTGCGTAAATAGTCATGTTGTTTTAAAGTTAACCAGATAAATAGTCCGTATCCCTCACTCTTTGGACTGTTAGTAGCGCCACCGAATATAAGGCTTTTAGTAGAGTAGAGTGTACTAGGTGGAATGCTTGATACATCATTGTAGCAGTTGTTACAATTTCTCTTTTTGATCTATATTTATATTTTTTTTGCCCCGATTTTGATTGGACAATCCATTTACTACCGGACGATATTCTTTATAAGTACAGTCACTGCAGTTCTTAAATGTAATTTCTTTTTTTAGCTTTTTGCAATATAAAGTTCTGTTCAGCTTTTGTTTTAAATTAATATAATAGCTACTCATAATCGTAATAGGAAAATTACTCCCGAATTATTCCAAAGTGAGCAGAAATAGCGAAAAATAGAGCAAAAAACAAGAATTGTAACAAATAAAACCGTTGATTTATAAGGATTTCGTACTTATATGTTGAGCCTACCACAGGCATCATATAAAAAATAACCCCGGACCTAAAGTCCGGTTTTTTATATACAAAAAAGAGCTACCTGATAGCTCTAATAGATAAATATTTATTCACCATTATATTGTTTAAAACTAAGGCTTGCTAAAATATTAAAGTTAACATCTTCACTATTATTAACTTTTTGACTGACTTCTGTATCAGCTGCATCATCCATTAAATTATCTTGTCCATCATACCATTCAAAATAAACTCTAACAGTAAATGGAGAAAACTTAAAGTTTGAAGTCTGATTATCATACTTTAATACATTCTCTATAGACGAACCAGTATACGGTATTTTTTGAATAGAATTATCATCCTGTCCAGAAAGAATAATTGCATAATGAGTAATTTTTAAATCACTAACAACAGAATCTTCTGGCAATTGCAACATAATGTTATAAGAAAAAGAAACATCAACTTTTTCTGGATTAATTTGAATATCAAAATATCCAGTAGATCCGGGAGCAACAGTTCCACTTTTTACATTTTCATTTTCTTCAATAACAGGTGTAAATGAAAGCTGAGTATTATAGTTTTCTGTAATATTTTGATTATTTACAGATATTTGCCATTGTGCCATATTTAAATTAGCTTCGCCAGTTGTAGAAGTAGCATATCTAGCATAAGTAGATTTGGCAGCAACTAAGAAAAGACTTAAAAACAAAACAAATAGCAACAATCGTATTTTAAATTTCAAATCATCATCACCGCCTCTTATTCTAATAAAACAAGTATATAATAGCCTTTTTCAATTGACAATATTTTACTAAAAAAATAAATGTAAAATTTGTAAATAGAAGTGTAAAAAAATGCCAACAAAAGTATTGCTATATCAAGAAAAATGTGAAGTAAAAAAAAAGAACTTTAATGTTGAAAAAACACGGTTATTTTGATACAATGTACTAGAATAATACAAACGTAGGTGATAATATGCAAGGACAAGTGATTTTTGAACTAAAAGACTTATCATATAAAGAACTATTAGAAGTTTATAAAGAAATTGATGAGTTTATTACTTTTATAGAAACAGTAGAAGAGGATATGAAAGAAAAAAAAGAAACAAAGGGGAAAGGAGAAAAAAATGTTTAACTTCAAAGATTATATAGAAACAGATATCGAAGAAAAAAAAGAAATAATAAATGTTATGCCTACAAATACTGTTGCTAGAAAAAAGAAATATGTAGAAACTGTATCACAAATAAAAAAAGAATATGAAGGACATAAAGATAGTGTAAAAAAATTTATAACTTATAATTATGAAAAATTATTGCCTCATAAGAATGAAGTGGATTGTTCAAAACAAAAGAAAAAGAAAGAAAAAATAGAGCAATTGATTATGCTAGATAATCCTTTAACTGATTATTATGAAAAGATGAAGCTAAATCAATGTATCTATGTACTAATGCATTATTACAATCACTCTATTAGTGAATTGAACAACACAATTTCTAAGATAATTGAAAGTTTTCAAAATGCAGGAATTACTTTAACTAAGAAGGATTTTAAGCTAAATATGTATTCATATATTTATATGGAATATTTTTTTGATGAATATTTTGTGATTAATGATGAATACTCTTTAGAACATTTTCAAAATGTTTACTGGAAGTGTCCTAATGTTTTCTTATATATTGTAGTTAATTTCCGTTATATATTTAAAAAGTATAAACATGTATTAAATCGCTATATTCAAAAATACTTAAAGAACAATTTAGAAGAGTATCAAATAAAATCGGTAAAAGACTTACAAGATAATTTATTACAAGTAAAAAAAGAAATTCTAGACTTAGAGGAAGAAACAGAATACGATATCGTACAACTATGTTTAGACAAAAAAATAGATATTAACTACTACAGAAAAGAAAGCAACAATATTATGGCTGATTATGATTTCTTTACAATAAGACCAATTAAGGTAGAAAACAAAGAAGAACAAGCTACTTTTCTAGAATCTTTAAAGAGTCTAACGAAAAATCTAAATGAGTATCAAACATATTTAAAATACCAACCAATCATAGAATATTTTAAGAAAAATTATAATCCACAAGAAGAAAGTAAAAATAAAAACGAATTGCAAGAAATCAAAAAAATACAGAAAGAAATAGCTAAATTAGAGAACAATACGATGTGGAAAAATCAGATTTTCCCATACAAAGTACCATCAGACTTTTTAACACAAGAATTAAATGAAAATCAGATATCTAAAATTTCAGAAGAAGATAAAAAAATTAAAGATATATATAAGAAATATGAGGAATATGACAAATTATATTATGGTTATAAAATAAAAAGCATGATCAAAAAAACATCAAAAGTTTCTGACATATTTTATCTATTACTTTCTTATCCAATATTTGCGAGAAAAATAATTAAAGAATCCTTAGAGTTAACAGAAAATGAAGAAATTGATGATGTGCTATTAGAATTAAAAGAATTATTATATAATCCATATAAAAAAGTAATTACAATGATTCCAGTATTTGAAAATAATAATATTCCACAGATATTAATGAATGGATACAGATTCGAAAACCTAAATATCACAGAAGATTCCTTCGAAGAAACTAATATAAAAATTATTTTTGAACGAGCAGATAAGATATTTAGAGAATTGAAAATTAATAATTTTAAGTTATCAATTGATCAAATAGACTTTTTAGTAAATGTATATAATATGAAAAAAAATAATCAAATATAAGGAGTAAAAGAGGTGATAGTATGATGCAAAATATAGTAATGAAAAAGAAAGTATCATATATATTAGCTCTTTTTTTGTTGTTACTTCTAGTAATCGGAATCCCAACATTATGTGAACTTTTAATCCAAGAAGATGATAAAGTAATATACTGGGATGGATCTGTCGCTACTGAATATCATTCTGGAAACGGTACAATAAATGATCCTTATATAATAGAAACACCATCAGAATTTGCTTACTTTGCTAAAATGATAGAGCAAGGTAACAACTATGAAAATACGTATTTTAAATTAAATTCTGATATATATATTAACAATGGTGTTTTTGAATTAGAGAGTGATCAACCAATATATATAAAAAACTATAAAAAGTATTATTTAAAAACAGGAACTAATGAATATTATAGTGATGCAAACTACCAACAAAAAGTAGGAACTGTAAATATTTTTTCTTCCATAACTGGTTTTAAAGGAACCCTAGATGGAAACGATAAACATATTTATGGATTGTATTTAACAGGGGAAAAAGGAAAAGAAATTGGACTATTTCATAACCTACAGGGAACTATCAAAAACATTTATATAGAAAATAGTTTATTGATAGGAGGAAGCAATACATCTCTCATCACTAGTGCTCAAGCAGCAATCATTAGTGATATAAGATTTTCAGGAAATATAAAAGCCCAAGCAAACACTAATTCTATAACAAAAAAAATAGATGAAATAACAATAGATAACCAGACTGAGCATAGTATTACTTTACCAGAAATTACTCTGCCACAAGGAGCAACAAATGTGAATGTATCCATAACTGGTAATTATCAAGCAACAAACGAAACCAATACCCTAAATATTAACGGTACGGAATATAATAACGGAGCATTTGCAATAAATACTACTGAATTACCAACACAGTTAACAGTTACGCCAACCAGTATAGAAGATTCTATTCAAATGACAAATATAAATTATACAGTTACTTATGACTATTCAATAGCAAGCTTAATTTCTGAAGCAAAAGACACTATAATAGAAAACTCTTATTCCAAAGGAAAGATTATTTCAGATAATGTAGCTTCTGGTATGGTAGGAACAGTAGAAAATAAAACTACAATCAAAAATAGTTATACAAAAACAATACTTAATTCTAAAGTAATAGCGACTGGAATTATAGCGGAAACAAAAAAGGCTACTCTAAATATAGAAAAAGTATATAGTTCTGCTAATATTACAACGGGATTACAAGCGAGTGCATTAGTAGGTAGCGTAGATTCTACAACTACTGGTACTATTAAAAACTCATTCACAACTGGAACCATAACCGCTCCAACTATTTCTAATTTTATAGGGGAAACAAACCATTCTCTTACTCTAGAAAATACTTACAGTACAATTCAAAATCTCAATACAGAAACAAATATATCTCCAACAATAATAGGAGAGTCAGAACTTTTAACAAGAGATTTTATACTAAATACCATGAGATTTTTAGAATATAATAGCGAAAATTCTCTAGCAAATGAAAATGTTTGGATAATAAATGATAATCAATTACCATATTTATACACATCAGATGAAGTAGGACCTAATATTTCTATTACTTTTGATAAGTATACTTGGAATAGTTATGTGGATAGTATGAATCCAATTAAGAATCCAAGTGAAAATAAAATAGAAATTTCATATAATGATCAACAAAGTGCTATTTTAAAAACAGAGTATTATATCAGTAGCGATTATCGTACAACACCATTAAATCCCGAGGAAATACCATGGGAAATCTATAATGGGGAAGCAATTACACTTTCGACAGCAGGAAACTATACGATTTATGTAAAAATAACAGATACTTCACAAAATATTACTTATGCCCATTCTGATATGATTATTTATGATAATTATGCCAGCAAAGTAGTGGACTCCGTAACGGATAAACAATTAGATGACTATCAAAATCAAATAACTGCAACATCTACCATTAAATATATATTTGAAAGGAATTATCAAACCAATCAAGCTGCTTATGAAAATACAGATATGCTTTATTTAAAAGGAGAAATCCCTGTAAATACCAAAATATATTTATATGACAAGCAAAACCAAGAAATTTATTATACTAAGATTTCACAAGAAACAGAAAACAATCTATATAATTTAGGTGATTTTCAAAAAATAGGAACAGAAGAAATCACTAATTTTAACAACCAAGTAAACAATTATTATATAGATAATAGTTTTCAAGAACACTTCGAATTTATTTTGAATTTTAAAGAAGCAAATATAGAAAAAAATCAAGATTTAACATTAGAGTTAGTGGTTGTAGATGATAATAAAAATATACTTACAGAATCCAATAAACAAACCATATCCTTGATAAAACAACTAACAGATAATACACCAGCTACTCCAAATATAATCTTAGAATCAGAAGTGGACGGTTATTTTGAATTTCAAAAAGATAGTAGTCTAGAAATTCCATTAAATACAAAAATAGAATATAAAAAACTAAATAATAAAGACATTTATGATAGCGAAGTACAGGATGGCAATCTAAGTCTTCAAATATCAATGCTAGATAGTGATAAAGAACAATTAACTTCAACAGAAATCAATAAACTAGCGATTACCATAGGGGATAAAAAATACTATTTTAATAACAAAGGAAAATTATTAGTATCAAACTTCCAAAAAATAGGAACTAAAAGTTCTTTTCAAATAGACTGCAGCGGTGAGCCATCAGGACTAAAAAATGGAACGTATTATATTGAAATAAAAGAATTAACACTAAATAAAACAATTGTAACAAATAAAATACTAATCCCTGTGAAAGTGGATAATAAAAATGCAATTAGAGATTACAACTATAAAATCGTATGGGATGATAATCAAGTGTGGAATCGTACAGAAGAACAATCGAAAGACATTATGAGTCATATTCTGTATGATGGAGATTTAAAAGATCCAAAAGTAAAAATAACATTATCCAAAAAAGTAAACTTTAGTTCAACAAGTCAAGAATATCAAAAGTTAAATATCAATGATTATTTAAAATCTCCTACAACAAGTGACGATAGTTATCAAATTGAAATAGCAGAGAAAGAAAATAATTTAGAATTATCTTTTGACGTTACGAAAATGAGTTTAGGAGGATATAAACTAGAATATCAATTATATGATGGAAATAGTTATGTAGGAAAAGATACAAAGAAATTTATAGTGAAATAAGGTGATGAATATGAAAAAGTATATATATATAATTATTGGTCTAATAATATTAAACATCTTAATTATTGGTGCCAAATTTACATATTCATCATTCTATTCCACAATAACAGGAAAAACAGAAGATTTAACATTTGCTAAAATAAATTTTAATCATGAAAAAAGTACAAAAGTATCTTTCTCATTAGGAAATTTAAATCCAGGAGAGGAAAAAGACTATAAATTTAAAGTAGCTAATTATAAAGATGGAAGTGGTAGTGATATTAATATTGGATATCAATTAACAATAGAAACATACCATTTTATACCAACTACAATACAATTATATAAAAAAAATGAAATAACCAATCTGGATGAATTGGTATTAACTTGTAACGAAGAAGATGAGAGAAACAGTGAAAACAAATTAACCTGTACAAGCGATATATATACATTGGATTATAAATGCCAGGAACAAGATGATTATTCAATAAAAATAACATATGACAGCAAGGATAAAAACCAAAATACATGGTCAGAAGAATATAGCGAGTTAGTAGATTTTATAGATATTAAGATTGAATCATGGCAATTAACGGAGGAGAATACAAATGAAAGAAAAGCATAAAAAACAATTTGCACTAATATTTGTAATTTTACTTCTAGTAGCCATAATAGCAATTTTATTATTTAAAAATTCTTCTGCTAGATATACTCACGAAACTGATTGGCAGCATGCTTTTTATACTAATGGTTTTTATATAACAAGTAATTTATTAGGTAAAGAATCGATGATGACTATAATCAATGACTATGATTATTCTAATATAAATCTGAAAATAAAAAATCATGAAGGAAAGTATAAGATAACCAATTACGATGTCAACTACAAATTAGAATGTCAAGTAGAAGAAACATATGAAAATGACTTTTCTTGCATTGTGGACGATAAAAATACTAATGTTATTGAAAATATAATACCAGAAGTAAAAAAATGTTATCAAGGTGATAATATTGTTGAATTAGATGAGGAAGAATGCAACACAAAAGGATATGAGTTTAAAAGTGGTCCTAATGAAATAGATCATAATATTAAAATTATTAATAAAACAAATAACCAATCAGCAACTGAGGTAAAAGTAAATATAGTATTAACAACTACGAATCCTTACCAAATCATATTAAAAGGCAGCTTACAATTAAATTTAGAAAAAGAGCCAAAGATTAAATTGGATGTAAAAAATGAAAATAATAGATATTGTGATATCGTGTTTACAAATGAAAGTACAAAAGAAAAGCAGCTTACTGTAACAATCGACTCCGAAAAATTTGGCGTGGACACAAGCAGTAATTGGGGAAGTATAGTAGAAAAAGATGAAGATGGAAGAATAAACAAACTAAATTTGAACCTAGCAAGTTCTGAGCAAATACAATTTAAATTATTTAAAAAGAGCCAAGAATATAGTTGCAATGAAAATGCGATAAGTTATAGTGTGCAAAACTAAAACCTAATTGCATAGTCATACTTTTTATGCTAATATAAAAAATAAGGGTAGTTAGGAAGTGTAATATAGTGAAAGCAATAAAATTAATAAAAAATATAATTACAGGAATAATTCTAATCTGCTATTTTAGTGTGATTATTTTTGTTAGTGCACTTTTATTAAATCGTAACGATTACGGTATGACACAATTTAAAGATGATACATGGATATTAGTTGATGGAGAAATATCAAATAGTAATTATCCTAAAGGATCATTAGTAATTGTCGAAAATAAAAAAATAGAAGAATTACAGGTTGGCGAAGAAATTTTTGTATACAAAACAAATGAAAAGGAAAAGACAGTAGAAATTATAGTAGCCAAAATAGAATCAGTAAATCCTCAAACAGAAGATAACAGTGCCTATATTACATTAGAAAACAATGGAGGATCTTGGGGAGAAGATTATATAGCTGGAGTAAGCAAAAAGATATATCCTAATATTGGAAGTATTCTATCTTTTCTAGAATCAAAATGGATATTCTTTATCTTCCTAATTGTTCCTTGCTTCTTTATTTTAATATACGAAATTTACCTTGCAATCATCGAAATAAAATATGGAGATGAAGAAGAGGAAGATAAAGAGGTAAATACAAAAGAAAGCGACACAATAGAAGATTTGAAAAAGCAGCTTGAAATGCTAAAACAAGAAGTAACTGCACAAAAAGAATCTACACCCACTACAGATTCAAAAGTAATAAGTGACACACCAGAAAAAGAGATAACAGTAGAGAAAAAAGAAACAAAAGATGAATTAGAAGATACAATAGAGCTACTTTAGGAGGAAGATATGGAAGGGGTAAAAAAGAATATAAATAAAGTATTAAATATCATTATTTCGATTTTAATTATTCTCCTAGTCATTAACATCATTGCCGGCTTCCAAACGACTTTTCTAGGAAAAAATTATAATAATTTTTTTGGATATACATTTTTTGAAGTAAAGACTGGAAGTATGGAAAACACCTTAAATATAGGAGACTGGGTACTAGTAAAAATTACAGATGATATTAAATTAAATGATATCATAACCTACGAAGAAGACAATGCTTTCATTACTCACAGAGTAATAGAAATATATAAAGATACCTATATCACAAAAGGAGATTCTAACAGTAGTAAGGATTCCCCAGTATTAAAATCACAAATTGTTGGAAAAGTAATAAAGGTATTTCCCAAATTTGGATTTATAAAGAAGACACTATTAAATCCAGTTGTCTTAATATTATTTATTATTACTTTAGGCTTAGGAATTTCATTGCTAAAAAGAGATAATAAAGAAAAAACAATAGAAAAAAAGAAAAAAACCAAGACAAAAAAACAGCCGGAAAAAGCGATAAATAAAGAAACGAAAGAATTTATAGAAAAAACATTTGCTGATACACCAGGAAATGAATCTAAAACAGTGATATTAAGTAAAGTAAAAATAGATAAAAATAAGAAAGCAATAAATATAATAAAAAGAGATTTAGAAGAGATTGCAAAAGAAGAAAAAAGAGAAAAAGAAAATGCAGATGACGAAATAATTTAGACCAGTATTTTTCTTGCAATGTAATAAAAAAATTGTTATAATTTGTATAGTTAAGATAGCAGATGACATAAAGGTAGGGGTGAAATATGGATGGCAAGACAGAAATAGTACAAAAAACATGCCAAAAAAAGAAACGAAAAAAGAAAAAAATTGTCATGTTATTTTGTGTAATTTTTTTAACGAGCGTAATATTAGTTGTTGAAACTATTGCATGGTTTATTGGTACTGCGGAAGCAACGGTTAGTTCTTTCGAAATTGGTATTTCATCTGGTGAAAGCTTAAAGTTATCGTTAGATGGAGAAGAATGGTCCGATACCCTGACAATTTCAGAAGAAAATGTGACTGGAAGCTCTGGAAGTGGACAGGCATATGCGGGCAACACAAATCACTGGGCTGGAGAAAATGGATTAATTCCAATGTCTACAAACGGAGATATTGATACTGAAAGTAGTAGAATGAAGTTTTTTGGAAAATCAAGTTTATCAGCAACAGAAGGTGGATTTAGGTTAATGTCTAATAGAATAGACAATAGCGTATCTGAACAAGATGGCTATGTTGCGTTTGACTTATTCATAAAAAACGGTTCGGGAACTGCATATATAGAAGAGTATAATGAAGCAGATGATGAAGACATTTATTTAACTACAACATCTAAAGTGGCGAGCCAAGCAGGAGGTTCTGCAGATTACGGACTAGCTAATTCTGCTAGAGTAGCATTTGCCCAAATAGGACGTGTAGCTGCTACAACAGAAGATCCAAGCGACATTACTTCAATTTCTTGTGGAGCTATGGCAACAAATACCAAGCTATGTGATGAAGTAGAAACAACCATATGGGAGCCAAATGATACGAAGCACGACACAAAATTAATATCTTATTTCTCTAAAGTGTGTAAAAAGAAAACCGGTCCAGGCGAATATACAGAAGAAGCCTGTGATGCAATTACTGATGGAACTGCTACACCAACTTATGTAGTAAAAGAAGAGGTTAGTTCTAGTGATAATATAGATGTATATGATGGCTTGAACGGTTATTCTGGAACTACTAAATTAGAGCAATCACAAACATTTACAGATACGATGAAAAACTTAACAGAACAAAATAGACCAACATTCTTTAAGTTGGCTCCTAATAGTATTACAAAGATTAGAGTATATATTTATCTAGAAGGACAGGATGTAGATAACTATGATTTGATTTCGCTAGGAAAGAAAATATCTGTACAATTTGGATTCACTAAAGATCAAATGGGATTAACTGCAGAAGGATAAAAGAATAAGTATGCGTGGCGAAGTTAAGTTAACAGCAAAAAAGATTAATCGAAGAAAAAAAACATACAAAATTGTAAAAATACTATTACTTGTCCTAATATTAATAGTGACTTTGCTATATTTGATTTTTACAATCATATATAATGGTTATGACTTTACTATTTCTTTGGATGAAGATTTATATTATGATAATAAAATTATAATTTATGATTCCAAAGATTATAAAGTGTTTCAAAGACAATTAAAAGTGGAGTCACTAGAGTATTTTGATAATATAACAGAATCCTGGTTGCCAACAGATATAAATGATTATGACGGTAGCCACAATGGTGAAAACTATTTAGCATATAGTTTTTATATAGAAAATATGGGGGAAGAGGTAGCAGATTATTATTCTGAGATTGCGATTGATGAAGTAATAAAGAATGTAGATTCTGCAATAAGAATGAAAGTATACTTTGACGGGATACCGACAACCTATGCTAAATTGTCTCAAAGAGGGACACCAGAAAACGGTACCACTCCATTTTATTCAGATAACCAGATTATGGTACAGCATGTTGAAGATTTCAAACCTGGAGATGTTCACAAATATACTATAGTATTATGGCTAGAAGGAAAAGATGAAGATTGTACTAATGAAATTATTGGAGGAGAATTTAAAGCCCATATGACTTTTAATTCAGAAATTATTAAGTAAAGGAGTATAAAAATGACAAAACAAAAGAATGGACGAAAGAAACAAGAAAGAAGAACAAAAAAGATATTATTCACAACTGGTCTTACAGCAGTAGTATTTGTAGTAGCAACTTATGCATGGTTCATTGGAACAATGCAAGCATCAGTAAATGCATTTGAAATTGATATTAAGTCAAGCGATGGACTTACCTTATCACTTGATGGTCAAGATTTCTCTAACCAAATAACAATAGGGGAAGAAGAAATTACAACAAATTTAACAAGTACATATGCAAGTAACAAAAACAAATGGACTGGAGCTGATGGATTAATCCCAGTATCAACCGCAGGAGATTTAAATCAAGCAAATTCAGTATTAAATCTATATTCTAAAACAAGTATTTCATCATCTAAAGGTGGATATATGCTAAGAGCGGATAAAATTGATAATTCTACAACTGAAGGTGATGGATACATTGCATTTGATTTATTCTTAAAGAATAAATCTGGTAATGGATATGAAGAAGATTTTGATATTTCACACGATGAAGGTGTATATTTAACAACAGATTCTATTATGAAAATGGTCGAGTCAGGAGGAAGCGATGTAGTTGAAAATGCTGCAGGAGACGGAGTTCAAAACTCTATGAGAGTAGCTTTTATCCAAATCGGTCGTGCAGAATACAATAAAGGAAAAGATGTTTTCCAAGGAATTACTTGTGAGTCAGTAGCAGAAGGTGTAACAACATTATGCCATAAAGATCCAGCCTCAGGTGATGGTAGAGGTTATACATGGAATATTTGGGAACCAAATGATACTAAACATACAACCGGTTCAGTTTCACGTTTTACAAGAGTATGTAAGAAAAGAACAGCTACTGATAGTTATGATGGAGCTTGTGATCCAATAACAGATGATACCGCTGCTGCAACATATGCAATTAATAGTCAAATAACTTCAGATAATAAAGTAAATATCTTTGATGGACACAATGGTTATGATGGAAGCAATACTTATCTTAAAGAAGTAAATTATTTCACAGACACAATGAAAAATGCGCAAGATGATGCTAGACCTGAAATATTCTACCTAACACCTAATAGTGTTACAAAGATTAGAGTATATATATATATTGAAGGACAAGATGTTGATAACTACGATATCGATACAGAAGGTAAGAAAATAAAAGCTTCATTTGGATTTACTAAAGATAAATTCGATACTGCTGGAATGGAATAATAAATTGGACTTCGGTCCTTTTTTAGCTTAATCAAAAAAGAAGGTGATGCATATGAAAGTAAAAAAAGTGATTCATGAATGGAAATGGGAATTATTAATCTTCCTAACCGGAGTAACTTTAATTTATTCAACATATGCATGGTTTTCTTCATCACTAGATGTTAATATTTCAGACTTTAGGATGACAACAAATTCAGAAACAGGCTTAACGATATCTCTAGATGGAATTAATTGGGGAAGTAATGTAGAAATATCAAAAGATACAATCATTAACGATTTAAAAACAACTTATCCGGGAAATACTAATCAATGGTCAAAAGAATTGGGAACAGTATCAACTACCGGAATAAGAGATAGAAACTCTGATAAATTTAGTATTTATATAAATAAAGATACAATCAACAAAAAGAAAAAAGATCCAAATAACCTAATGTTTTCTCCAATCGCCTTGCTAGAACAAGAACAAAATGATAAAGCTGAATTTATAGCTTTTGATATTTTTTTAAAGAATGTAACGGGCTCTCCAAAAAGTGATAATCTATATTTAGATGAAGGAACAAAATTCGAAATAAAATCGGAAAAAGATAATACAGTTATCAATTCTATGAGAATAGGTATGGTATTTATGGATTCAATATCCAAAAAATCAAGCGAAGCTCAAATACAGAGAATTGACTGTAATAACAATTGTACTCAAATAATCTATGAGCCAAACAGCACTAGCCATTCACAAACCACTATAGATTTAGCAAAAGAGCATAATATACTATTAAATGACGGACAATATTATCCAACTTATGGTGTATATAATGGTGATAATAAAATTAATATTTGGTCAGGAATCTATGGATCAGATCATGAATTAAACACAGAAGTATTTAAACGACAAGAAACTATAACTGATTTTTCTAAACCAATTGCTAAATTGCCAGATGGAATTATGAAGGTTAGAGTATATATTTGGATTGAAGGTCAAGACATAGATATAGCAGAATTAGTCTCTGATGGGTATGAGTTAACTTGTAGCATTAATTTTAGAAAAGATATGGCTGGATATGAATAGAATATAGGTAATACAAATAATTGCATATATTCTTTTTTCATGTTAGAATTAATTATAATGTAAGATAATAGTAGGTGGTAGAGATGTTTAGTATAAAAGAAGAATTAGAAACAAAAAAAAATCCATCTCCTCAATCAACTTCTGAGATAGAATTATTAAATATTGCAGATGAAGAGCCAAGTACTAAATCAAAAGAAGAAAAAGAAGAAGGATTAGGACAGATTGTTGTAAGCGATATTATATCATCTAATATTCTAGAAGAAGTATTAGAGGAAAAAGAAAAAGCATTATTAAAAAACAATACCCAAGAATCAGGAGAAAATATAGTCAAGAACCCCTTCGAAGAAATATATCAGGGAAAAAACTTAGAAATAGGAAAAAGGCAGAAAAATATTATGAAAAAGTCAGCAGAACTTACAAAAATAGAACTGTTAGATTTGACAAAGTGCCTTTTAGACATTTCAAAAATAGATATAGAAACAAAATCATTAATATCAAAATTTTCAGAAAAATATATAAATTACAAGTACTTTTTTGAAGGAGACTTCAACAAAGAATATCAAAAAACAGATATCCAAAATATTATAAGAAAAGAAATAGAAACATTGGCACAAGAAATCAGTAAAACAAAAAAATATAGTAATAAAAGTATTAATAAAATAAAAATGGCTTTTCTAACGATAAACGATATAGACTTCTCTGAAGTGGCTATAGCAAAATCGCTAAAAGAAAATAACATCACAATAGAACTAGCACCGGGAGTCAAGAAAATAATTATGAATTATAATCGTCTATATAATCAGTTCTTAAAAAAATTAGACAATAGGACATTCCATCTAATACTAACTAGATATGGTCTTACAGATAACTATATATCTAATGTAAGAGCTAATATAAAATTTAATTCGATCTTTAGTAAAGAAGGAATTGAAAAAGCTTTCCATGCAGAGTTAGTAGTAGAAGATTTAAAAAATATTCAATTAAAACTATTATCGATAAAAGTTTTTGAAGATTGGCTAAATTTTTCTTTAAAACAAAACTATATGATATATTTACCAGAGTCTTTATATAAAAAATCTAGAAAATTATATAATATTTTGAGTAGTATAGATGATAGTTATTCTCAAAATAAAATTTTATTTATTATAAATTATAATATCCTATTAAATTA